>Ga0209581_1001277_pt1 | contig 31000 bp, 30 predicted proteins | sample Coa_R2_FD_187160 | JGI IMG/M metagenome (GOLD analysis project Ga0209581, IMG submission 187160) | Surface soil microbial communities from Centralia Pennsylvania, which are recovering from an underground coalmine fire - Coalmine... | ecosystem: Environmental > Terrestrial > Soil > Unclassified ...
CCGTGGCAAGTTTCAGCGCAAGTCGCGAAAGCTCGGGATTGGCATCGCGGTTTGCGTTCGTTAAGTGCTCCAGAAACCCTTTGCCAGTCTTCCCAAACTTCGGAGCCACCTCAGTTAGCCAAATCACGGTTTCGACTGCCTCGACTTGGCAAAAAAACGGGCGGATATTGTTGAACTTGAATTGCCGCCAGTGTTGGAGAAGCGTTGCTGTCTCAGGGGTTACGAGCCAGTCGCTCGGATTCGATAGTCTGCGCCATTGGTCAACGTAAAAGCGGAGTTCGTTGATGATGGGCGTGGGGTCGTATTGCTGTTTTTCCGTGGACAGCCCCTTGCCTTCATCAAAGACAATGGTTTGTTGCTTTTGCTTTTGTTTTTTCGGCTTGGGGATCGGCGTGATGAACTCGGCCTTGCGGCGGCTTTCGATGACTTGTTGTGTGGGCTGGCCTTGGGCATCTAGCTCCCAATGCCGATCGGGCGGATCATAAGGTGAGTTGAGAATCGGCTGCTCAAAAAAGCGATTGTCCATTGGTTTTGACCGAGTCTGGCGGGCCAATTCACTACTCGGCGCCAGGCAATTCTATCAAGCTATCGTTACTTGCGAGGCATCATAACAAAATCTCGGCAGCCACCGCGAACCTGTGTCTCGCAGCTTTTTCAAAGAGCGCTGCCATTAGGCCGACTTTCTAAGAGCGCCGGGATCGCTCGACGCATCCATCTACTGCCTTGTCAGATTGATCGAGGCGGTGTTTGCTTGCGGGCCGATCAGCATACTGCGTGATGTCATGTCTGCCGTGCCTGTAAGAGACGCGCCGGAGACCGCCCCGTGAAACGTGATCTCAATCGAGCCCATTGGAAACTGATTTTGGCCGGAGAACGTCACCGCATCCTTCGAAACGACGCCCGAGGTGATCGGCACCTGGACGCGGCCGGCCTGCGGATGCGTGAAGACGAGAGTGCCGGTGAGCGCGTTGCCGTTCTGGTTCAGCGTCAGTTCCGCCGGTCCCTGCCAGTTGCCCTTTCCGCCTGGCGCGCTTGCTTGAATCGTGCCCTTCCACACGCCGGAGATGTCCGGAACTGAATTGCAGCCCGCCAACGACATGACCGCGAAGAATAGGAGAAGGACCTCACCAACCAATCGTTCCCGCCGCTTTTGCCTCACCTTCGCTCTCCTCTTGGGGACGTTTTAATGCAGAATATAGCCGCCCAGACCAATAAGAGCTTTGTCACTCCCTCGCGTCAGCGCCCTTCCGGCTGATCGCAAGGGCGACGGCGAGCATCTTACATCGAAATCTATAAACAATAGACAATCTCGCCCAGCCATAGCAAAAGCGCAGATGTGAAGGCCGTCTGCGGCGTCGCCTGAGGTCGTCAGCAACACCGCTGCACGGTTTTCCTCCCGCGTCCACAAACGACGACCCACAAACGAGCGCACGCTCAGGACGAACCACAATGGCGGACGATGATTCTGCGGGTGTTCCTCGGCTCAATTCCCTGGACCGGCATGGCAGACAGATTGCCCCAGAGGTGTTCGCGGCAGCGGAGGCGGTTTTTTCAAGAGCTCTCCGGCACGGCACAAAATTGCTCGGCGATCCGGCTGTTGTCGTGAACATCCTTGAGGAGGTTGCGGCAACGGTTTCACAGCGACTTTTACGCGGCGATCCTCCCGGCGAAGCCACGGCCACACGAAATCTAGCAGGCTATGTCTTCCGCGCGTTCGTAAGGCGCGTCAACCGGTTGAAGAACAAAGAGCACGCGCTTCTCCATGCCGTAATTGCCAGAAGCGCCGCAACTCCGAAGTCGGCTGACCCGTCTCGCCAGTTCGAGATGCAGATTCTGCTGCGCGAATACTTGGCTCGATTCAGCTTCGAAGAAAAAGACATGTGCTGGCGGCGATTGGAAGGGTACGCTTGGGACGAAATCGGCAAGCTGCAGGGAATCTCCGGGCACGCGGCCCGGGAAAGGTTGCGAACTGCTGTGAAGCGCGTCAAAGCGGAGCTCGCGGAAAAAAAGGGAAAGAAATCATTGCCATCCGGCGCGCAGGCCGGTCAGAATGAGGAATTGAAGCCAGCCCCGCGAACCGATGTCAAAAAGAAAGCAACAACAGCTTAACGATTTTGACGATCCTGAATTTCTCAGCTTCGCCAAGTCCTACTTGTCCGAAGCCTTCCCGAACCCTCAGCGCATTGGTTGTCCGCCGGATTCTCAACTTCAGCAAATGGCTGAACAACCCGTCGAAGTTCGTGATGCCGCAACCAGCGATCACTTGACCCGCTGCTCGCCCTGCTTCAACCGCTACATGGAAATTTTAGCGAACCTAAAACGTGGAAAAGCAGCTGGACAGTAGTCGTGCGCCCAATCGTCCCGTTGGGCCGAAGCGATGGCGATGCACCGGCGCTGGCTCAAGGGCATGGCCTAGTCGCTAAGGCGATTCATTTGAGGAGTTGCCTGGCTATGCTTTTTCCGACCTCCCACAAAACGCCTGCATCTTGCGGTGTCAGCGAAACGTCGTGTGACAATTCTTTTTGTGGGTGAATGTAGTTCCGGTAGTCACGAAGAACCACGCCAACGTCCTTGGCTGCAACGGAAATCCATTTCAATTCATGCGCTACAGCGATGTAGTCTTGCAATGTCCAGTCTTTCAGTGTCAATGTTTTATTCTGCTTGTCCCTGGGAGCGGCAGCGGCAGTGAAAATCGGAGCCTTGTTCGTCTCCTTGTTGACCCTCGCCAGCAAAAGACCTTCCAGCAATCCGCCAATCATAACTGTCGCAGCGAGCGGGGCTCCGTGCGAGAGACAGGTAACGCACTCCACCCAACGCTTTCCTAAAATGACTTGCATGGCGGGGTCCGAGATAAGCTTTGAGAAGTTCGGAGGAGCATCCGTCGTGGTAGCAGCCGCAAGTTTCACCGCGTTACCGGAACGAAGATGCACAAGGCTGTCGCCAATGTCCTTGAAGGTAGCCACATAGCCAGAACGCGCTGCATCCTTGTGACTTGATGCAATAACTGTCTGATACATATCGTCGACTGGCCGCAAATCTGGCTCGGAGAAAACTGCGACAAGTTTAGGGCGATGCGACTGGAACCACGTCAGCGCGGTAGCTCTGACTACGTTGCGCTCTGAACCTCTGACTTGTGGAGCCTTCTTCTTGCGGATTACGGACCGAATGCGTTCCGCTTCCCTGATGGCTTGATAGATAGCTTCGTCCGCCTCGTTCATGCCACATTCGCTTTATCGGTTTCTTGCTTTCTTTGTTGGCTTTTTGGGTTTCGTTGCTTTCGGTGGCTCGCCCGGTAATGTCATCGCAACAAGATTTTCGCCGACGGTGTTGACTTCATACTTCCCTTCACTCACCTTATCGAGCAACCCTTGATTCTTGGCGTTATTCAAGGTCATCGCTGGGTGCTTAAACCGTTGCCTGCCAGCAAGCCTGCAAGCGTCTTGGAGAATGGTGGCGTCTATTTCCTTCTTTCGTTGTTCCGGCGGGGCTTCAAAACGATAGAAGTATGCAACGGTCGCGGCAAACTGTATGTCGCTCTTCGGGTTCTTGAGGGCGACAAAGGTCTTGAGGTCTTTCGCGGATGTCGGTGGTGGAGTTATCACAGCGCATTCCTGAGGCCGTGGTGGCGCAGCAGGTTGGGCTGGCATATCTGGTGCAATGTGTCTGGTCGAGGCCAGTCCTAACCTTTCTCGTGCCCAGCGAATGATTCTTTCTTGCTCTTCGGGGCTGAACCCACTGAGAGCTTCGGTAACAACGCGCACAGCCTCCAGGTCATCTGTTTTCTTCGCCATCAGACACTCTCCGTTTGGTACGGATATTGATCCTATCGGCGGATACCGACTCTGTGCTTATATCCTGCGTCCACTCCTCGAAGCAGCTCGCTCAGGGAAATGCCGAATCCGCTGCTAATGGTCACCAGCGTGGTAAGGGACGGCACTCTTTTACCCCGCTCGATCAAACTGACCGCTGTTCGGTGCAGGCCGCAATGATCGGCGAAAGCCTCTTGGCTGAATCCCTGCTTGCCCCGCAGCTCCCTCATTCGCTTGCCCAGCGCCAATAGAACCTGTTGCATTCCCGCAGTCTGTGGGGTATGCTCTCGATTCGTCTACAGACAGAACGTCAACAGACAAGTAGAAACAAGCAACCGTGTTCCAGCTTCCCTATCCCGTTCCCGACCCGGCAGACCTCCCGCCGCCGTCCACCGCCGAGCAATTGTTTGTGGCCATTGCCATGTTGGTGCTCCTTCTTAGCTTGGCCCTGTGGTTGCTGCCCCCGTCATTTAGCCGACGGATTCTCCGCATGATTCTTGGCGCCGTGTGGCCGTTCACCGTGGCGGATCGCTGGATTCGAGCGCATCTGGAGGATCGTCAGTGAATGCAGCCACGGACACAGTAAAGCTGCGCTTACTTTGCGCTTGGTGCGGCAAGACAATGCGCGAAGCCGAGCCCGGCAGCGAGAATGGTTCCGTCAGCCACGGGATCTGCGATTGCTGTGCAGAACGTGAACGTGCGAAAGCCAGGCGACATGCCGAACCGGGTCCGTTCTTCGGAAGCGGCTCTGGTCGTCCATGTACAACGCGGGCAGATCAGAATGAAAAAATGAAACCGGCCCTGCGAACCGATGTCAAAAAGAAAGCGACAACAGCTTTACGATTTTGACGATCCTGAATTTCTCGGCTTCGCCAAGTCCTACTTGTCGGAAGCTTTCCCGAACCCTCAGCGCATTGGTTGTCCGCCGGATTCTCAGCTTCAGCAAATGGCTGAACATCCCGTCGAGGCTCGCGACGCAGAGGTCAGCGATCACTTGACTCGCTGTTCGTGCTTCAGTCGCTACATGGAGATACTAGCTGCTTTAAAGTAGCGACCAAACTGCGCGAGTCTCAAGCGAATCGAAAATCCTCAAACTCGTATTTCCATTTGAAAATGCGTTGCAGATCGCGCTCTGACTGGCCGGGTTTTGCGTAGTGCTCCCAATAGTTGGCAAATTCTCCAGATTCCCCATATTTAATGAAGTTCTCGTACTCACTTCGCATGGCTTCACTGAACGCATGGAACTCATAGTTCCTCTCAGTCGCAAATCTGTGAAAGTGAGGATTGCACCGAGGGCTGTAATGAGTGATGCGATGCAACTTGTCGCCATGCAAGATATCTTGAAGCAGGCGCGGATGGTTTTTTAGGAACAGGAGGGGTTGCCAGCCGATTGCGACGATGCGCGTTGGCTCTCTGCGGGTCTCGTCAACCGCCAGTTGCACCGCTTTCTTCAAAAAGTCGCTGCACGCGCTGAACCTTGCTTCCCTCGTACTGCTGCATAGCTCGCCAGTTTTCATCGAACACTGAGCCATGTTCGTGATCAGGAAGCGGACTTCGCTAACATTCGAGGCTAGGAATTTCCTAATCGCGAACTGGAGCGGTTCATTGAAGCCACCTTCGGCTTCGCTGTTCACCTGCCATGTCGGCCACGATGGTTCCCAACCCAGGAACACGAAGTGCAAAGGCGGCATGCCTCTCAAGTAAGGCCGCCAATGGAACTTGAATTGGTCTTCGTTCAAGTTGCCGATCTCGGGGATCATTTGCCGACATTTCGTGCATTTACCGAATGAAGTAAACAGCGACTCAAAGGAATTCATCCGCCGCCCTTCCTTTCGCGAGGCATTCACGGCGCGATAGTGCTGATAGCGCGCGCGACTGGCGTATCTCAGCAGATTGAAATGCGTCGCCGACTCTCAAAACCGCGTTATTATGCATCTCGTAATAGAAAAACAAATGATCCCTGTCAAGCCTTGGCTTCGTTTTTGTTCGAACCGTGAGCCCACTGCAAAGGCTCAACGAAGGTGTTGCAGATGGGCAAAAGCGCCGAACGTCGCAATGCGGAAGAAGCTCTCGACCGCGAGACATAATAACGCAGCGGCTGGTGCGCCTGATGTCGCTCTGGGATAGCTTCTTTCCTCGCGCGACGCTCGCAAGCGGTCGCAGATCATCATGGGGCTTTCTCCTCCCAGTACCGTTCATGTCGGGGACCCAAAACCCTTTTTTTAAAAATTCTCTGCGGTTTTGTTGAAAACTTGCCTCATAGATAGTGAAGGGGAAAATTTCGAATGGGCGTTCGGAACGAAACCAGGCCGCGATGCGCTGATTTCCGATCCGGGATCGGTTTCGTTCCGTCTGCTCGCGAGTCCCCTGCAGGGGTGAATCTAAATGCCAAAGGAGAACAGTTGCCGCTGTGTCGTCTGTCAGGTTGAGCGCAGTCTGCTCAATTCGCTAAGCACACAAACAGCCCGAACCCACTTCCAAGCACTTGCCCGCAACCACTCAATTCTGAACCACTTCGATTCGCCCGCCGACGTGATCGCTCAATTGCACGAGCACGAGCGGGTCGAGACCGTAAATCACAAGGCTTGGAACGGAATCCTGCATGCGCTGGTCGAGTCCATCGCGAATGGGACCGCCGACGAAATCGGGCAGCAATTGCTTCTCCTGGCGTATATGCCCGCTATCCACAAGGTTTACCGGGAGGCTTGCCAAAAATTTCCTGGGCTGTGTCCCGAGGACATCGCGCAACAGGCGGCCGTGTGCTTCCTGGAGACTGCGAGATCACCCGAAATGCAGACCCTCAATGGCCACTTGCCTGCCGCATTGGCGAGAAGGTTTCGCCAGAGCCTTTTTCGGTGGGCAATCAACGAGACACGGCAGTCCCTTGCGCTACAGGAGGGCACTGCCGAGCCACAAGAACCGGCAACCTTCGAGCAAGCAATCACGCTGGAGAGGATTCTCCGGCAAGCGATACAGGATGGCCTGCTATCGGAAGCCGAGTGCGAACTCCTTCTGAAGCTCAAGTACGAGGGGTTTCAGGCGAAGGAGCTGGCAGAGGCGCTCGGGACAGACCGGTTGAACAGCCGCCGTCTGCATCGAAAATTGCAGACCATCCTCAACCGGCTGCAGCGCGCAGCGCGGGCCGGTGGGGCGCGATCCAGAATTCCTGATCGGTCTAACCCGCCAACCCAAACCGAGAAAGACAAAAAAAATTTCAATGAGGCGGTGAATTTCTCCGAGTCGGTGTGCATTAGGAAGAGTGAGAAGGGAAGCTCACCGGAGCCAAGCCACCGTGGGCCGCAGATCAAATCCGAGGTTCCGCCGATTGCGGCGTGACTCGGGGACGAGCTGTGAGCCTCGGAGATAGACCGCCAATGTGACCAACCGGGAGCAGGATTCTCAGCGAACGCCTCCCGCCTGCTGCTGATCCTGCTCCCAACTCCCTTCGCTCCGGTGGACTCCCAGTTTGCTGTGATACAGGAGGAGTGTCGATGTTTGGGACCATCAGACGAAAGTGGCGAATTGAATCGCGGCGTTTTGTCCGCGCAGTCGGGACGAGCGCCGCGACGCTGTTGCTCGCCTCGCCCGCCTTCGCTCAGATTGGCGGCGACCAAGTCACGTCGTTCCTTTCGAATGCCCTCAGTTATGCCCAAGGCCTCGGCATTTTTGGTGCCGGGTTCCTCGTCATCTGGGCAGTGGCAAACATCGCCCGCGAGCGTCCCAGCGGAAAGCAATGGGCTGGCGCTGGCGGCGCGCTGCTGTTGTCGTCGGTTCTCCAACTCCTTCGGACTTTTGCGGGCTGAGCCGTGCCGCTTCGACTGAAACCCGTCGCACGCTCGCTTTCCGTTCGAGCGGAGTTCTTGGGCCTCGAACTGGAGGACTGGGGATTCGTGATCGCCTGGGCCATCGTCATGCGACTGATTGGAGATCACATCCATCGCGTGTTTCTCGGATTTCTGCCGGTCTCAGCCGTGATGACCTACGGTTCGGCTGGGGCTCTCGTTTTGCTGATTCGCTGGGCGAAACACGGCAAGCCGCGCGGCTATCTCGTTGCTTGGATTCAGCACTATTTCCGCCCGAAGGCGCACTGCGCCCGCTGCGGCGACGCGGATGCGCCTTACCTGATCGAGGACGAGCCATGATCGGGGCTTCGACAGTCCATCTCGTTGCGTTCGTGGTCGGCGCTCTGGCCGTCGTGACACTCGCTCTCGCCGTCTTCCTGCCACAAACCGCCGGTTCAGAACGTTATCGCTTCGAGGCACCAGATGATTCGAAGCTCTCGTCGCTCGCTGCGCGGATCCCGGTCTCCGAAATTCGCGATGGCTTGATCGTGCGGCGCGATGGTTCTTTCTGTGCCGGATGGGAATACTCAGGAGTCGCCACACAGTTTGCCGACGCCGAGCGTCTGGAAGCGTTGAGCAGCGCACTCGACGCGTTTATTAAAGGCATTCGTCACCCGGAAATTGAACTCCAGTTCCGCTACTTGATCGACTACGAGACGCCACGAGTTCTGGAAGAGCGTCGAGCACTGGGCAATTGCTTGAACTCACCAGCCGCCTGGCTTGAGGAGAATCGCCTCTCATTCTGGCGCTCGGCGGTGGATGCGGGCCAGATGCGTTCAATCAGGCTTCTCGCGCTCCTTTCCTGGAAACCGAAGCACACGTGGGACACACGGTCTGCCGCGTCACGTTTTGGCACGGCACTCTGGCAAGGCCTCGTGCGGGACGGGTTCGGAAAGCTGCCTGATATTTTGCGATCCGCGCTGCGGGAAGCGCGCACGCGGGGACTCGTCCAGCGCAGTCGGGAAGAGCACAAACGCCTGGTCGCCCAGTTCAATCAGATTCTTGAAACCTACCGAATTGGGCTTGAAGCAATAACATCTGTCCGCCGTCTCACCGAGCCGGAATTGGTCGAACTCGTCTATCGCGCCCTGAATCCTGCAGATCGGCAGGCGCTGAAAATCAAGAAGCCACGCACATCCCTGATGAACACAGACTGGTTCGAGGGAGTGCGGTTCCTCGATCTCGGCGGAATCCTGAAGGCGGTCGTCACGCTTTCGGAATTGCCCGAAGCTACGTTTGCCTCGGTCCTCCGTCCGCTGATGGCGCTCGACTTCTCATCCGAGGTCGTTTTGAACGTGCGCGTTCCCGATCAGGCTGCGAAGGTTCGCAAACTCCGGGTGTTGCTCAAGAAGAGCTTGGCTTTTCAACTTCGCAAAGATGGCAGCCGCCGCCGTGATTTCCAGGCAGCAGCGCTTGAGAAGGACACAGTTGACACTCTGGCGTCGGCCATCACGTCCTCGCAGCGCATTGTCGAGATCGAACTAGCGGCATTTGTCTCGACTTCGAAGGTGACGCGCAGTTCGGCAGAGCGCGAGAAAGCAGAACAGGAGCTCGCGCAGCGCGTCGAATCCGTCCTACAGGCGTTCGGGCAGATCAACGGCGCTCGTGGCTATCGGGAAGAGACAGCCCTGCTCCCAACGTTTATCGCCTTCCTGCCCGGCGTCCACGGTGTCCGCAAGACCAACCGCGAGTTCACGATACTTTCCGGTCAGGCCGCCGATTTTGTTCCGATTGAAACTCCTTGGACCGGCACTCACGACGGGAAGCCGGCGTTCTTGACCCGGACGCGCGAAGGGACTTTTCTCCGCTTCAACCCATTCAGTCCTGCGTTGCCGAACGGCAACATCCTCGTCACCGGCAAGACTGGATCAGGCAAATCGTTTCTTATAAAGCAGCTCCTCCTGCAATTGCAGGTTGTGAATCCGCGAATCGCTATCGTCACCAAGGGTGCAGATTACCGCGCTCTCGTGGAGTTGCTTGGCGGGCAGTACCGCGAAATCAGCCTTCGAACGAGCCTAGTGAAGAACCCCTGGGATCTTCAGGCGAACAGCGGAGAACCCGACTCGGCCCAGATCGCAGGCGTCGCCTCACTTGCGGCTCACATGGCAGGCAAGACCGGCTCAGACGATTCCGTCACGCTGAACTTTCTAGAGAAGGCCGTTCGGATGACGTACGAGCGCCTTCTCGCCATCGGGAAGACACCGCGCTTCTCCGATCTGAAATGGACATTGGAGCATTACCCGTGCGAGAACGCAGTGATCGAGCAACTGGCGCAGCTCGTAGCTCTGAAGCTCAATCGCTGGACCGGCGAGGGTGTCTACGCGCAACTGTTCGACCGCGAAACGAGTCCCGAATTCGAAAAGGCCGAAGACATCATCTGCTACGACATCGACGGGCTAAAAGAGTCCCCGGAATTGCAGACCGCCGTCGCGTTTACCGTCGCGAGAGCCATCGACCAGCAGATCGGACGCAAAGATACTGGCGGAACTCTCCGCCCGACGGTAGCGGTATTCGATGAAGTCTGGGCGATGTTGGCTGATCCGGTGCTGGGAGCGCAAATCCTCAACGCCTTCCGCACCGCCAGGAAGCGGTACGGCGCAATTATCGCTGCAAGCCAGGGTATTGAGGATTTTGTAGGCACTGCTGAGTCACCGCATACAGTTGGGCTAGCAATCCTGCAAAACACGGAGGCCAAGTTCATCTGTGCGCAGCTAGGCGAACTCTCGCGACTCTGCGAGGTATTGCATCTTTCCGAGCCAGCCGCCGAGGTCGTCAAAGAGCTGCGCAACGTGCCGGGACATTTTGCGGAGAGCTACATGCTCGTCGGAAACCAGCCTGAATCGAGCACGGTGGTTCAACTCACGGCTACGCCGTTTGATTATTGGGCGAGCACTAGCCATCCGCTTGAAACCGAATTCCGCCAGAAGTTTGCGAAAGAGCATCCCGAACTCTCCACGCTCGAAGTCATCTACCGGCTTGGAATGGCCCACCCGAAGGGCTTGGGATCGCCATCTTCAAAGAATCGAAAGGAAACTTATGCGGCAGCTTCGTAGAAAGCCAGTCATCTTCGCTGTGACGGCAACACTCGCGCTGCTTGTGCCGGTCACTGCACGCGCCTTCATCGGCACGATGCCCGTCATTGACTGGACGGCGGTGGCCCGCATCGGCCGTCAAATTGGCATCTCCCAGGAGACGCTGAACACGCTGGGGCTATACGTACAACAATACAACCGAGTCAATGCGGGCGTTCAGGAAGGCGTCCGGCTGGTGCGAGGCCGGCAGCTTCGCGGAGTTCTGGATCAGGTCGTCGGCAGCCAGTTCCCGCAATTCGCGCAACTCCAGCGTGATTTCAACAGCGTGTTAGTTGATCCGAGCGTTCTTCGCGGCGATTTGGAACTGACCTACGGTGCCACTCCGACCGCGGAGTTCCCGCTTGAACGCAAGAAGAGGTTCGATGCCGCCGATGCGACGGCGACGCTTGGCCTGCTCGAAGCGTCTCGCGCGGAACTGGTCTCGCAACAAGAGGAATCAGACGCGGACGACATCGAGTCGCGCGCGTCGGTAGCCAGTCCTGGCGGTGCCGCTAAGCTCTCGGCAGCGGCCAATGGCGCGATGCTCCGTTCGCAGGCCTATGATCAACGGCTCCTCGGGGAACTGATGAAGCTTCAGGCGCTGAACATTGCCCGCGAAAACTCGATAGAAAAGGAACGTGAACAGAGCCGCGAAGACCAGGTAAACGCGGTTTCGAGTCTCGTAGGCGGCATGCAGTTGTCATACGGAATCGGTGACAGGATTCGACAGTAATGCTGGACCTCGGCAGCATCGCTCGCTTCCTCGCAGCCCTCGGCGGCCTGTGGAACCGCTCAGAGCAGTACCTGCCCCTCGTGATGGCAATCGCATTCCCACTCGCGGCGGTGATCTTCACCTTTAGCATGCTGCTGTCGTTCTTTCAGGACGGGCCTGAAGAAGATTATTTCCGCATCATGGCGCGGTTTGGCGTCACGCTGGCGATTCTTGGCGATTACCGAAACCTATTCACACAATTCAATCTGATGAGTTCCGATCTGGCCCGTTGGTTCGCCGACTCGAATAGCTTTCAGAATTTCTTTCAGCAGGTCCAATCACAGTTCACGAGCCTCAATGGAGTTCTCGCGTTCGCGACGAGCTGGACATCAAGCATTGTTGCGATGCTGATCCTGCTTTCGGCGGTCATTTTGGTCATCGCCTACGTAGCTCTGGTGGCCGCACAGGCAATCGCTGTCGTCCTCCTCTACGTTTTTGGCCCCCTGCTAGTGGCGCTCCTGCCGAGCCAACAACTCAGTTCCGTGACGTATGGGTACGTCAAAGCGTTGATTCAGGTCCTCCTGTGGCCCGCAGTGTGGAGCATCATGTTCGCTCTTTTCACGGGCGCGCTGCTGCAGGTGTTCGTATCGGGGCCCGGAATCAACCTCGTGCCCGCGATGCTTCTTGTTTTGATGGCGATTTTGCTGACGCAAATTCCTCGCCTGACAGGCTATCTGACGACAGGCGCGTTGAATGCAACGGGTGCGGCCCTCTCTGCCCTGATTACTGCAGGCCTGGCCTATGTGACCTACCGCGTTGTTCAAACTGGTGCTACAGCGGCAATCGCTTATGCGACGGGAGGAGCGGCGGTAACGGTTCCACAAGCGATCGGGTACTTCGCAAGGAGCCGGAGCGGGGAGACAACATCCGTTCCGCCAACCACAAATTTCCGGGCGCTTCCGCCGCCGGAAACAGCCTGACTGGGGTGAGGGATGACGACGACTACCTTGACGCTCAATGAGACTCAGAAGGCCAAGTCCGAGCTAGGCGACTACACCGAGTTCTACAGCCATTTGGCGATCCAAGCCCGCCGCGCCTCGCGGGTCGCCCTGGTCGCCTGCGGCGTGGCGCTGATTGCCATTGTCTCGGCGATCCATGCGCAGTTGCGCCCGCCGATTCTTCTCCGAGTCCAAGACGGCAAGGTCTCTTCACTGGAGGGATCAGACATTCAGGTCACGGAGAACGCAGCGCAGCAGCAACCGGACAGTGCTGAGAAGCTGGAGTTCGTAACCGCGTTTCTGAACCGGTTTGTGAACATCGATCCGCTAACGGTCAAGCGTGACACGACTTTGGCGCTCAACCAGATGACCTACAGCCTTCGCCAGCAAACCCTTGCGCAGCTTAACCAGGAGAACTTCGTCGATACCGTGCGAGAGAACAATGTGACATCCACTCTCGCGGTCAAATCCGCCGAGTTGGTTTCGGGCGACCCGTACACCGCCATTGTCTTTGGACGGAAGCGGATCACGACGCTCGTCAACGGCCAAGAGAACGAAAAGAATCTGCTCGTGAAGTACACGATACGGATGGCACCCGTGCCTCGCGCTGCCGCTAATGGATGGACCGGCCTGGAGATCGCCGACTACAAAGAAGAGGTTCTGCAATGAGAAATCTTGCTCGAATCGCTGGGCTCGCCGCGGTCATTTTCATCGGCTGTTTTAGCTGCTTCGCTCAGTCGCACGCGATAGCTGCTGCCGCGCAGCCGGTCAATGCAAAACCCGTCGTCTCCGATAGCGGAGTTGTGCCGCTGAGCTACCCGTATTCCATTTCGACGGAGCCTCATTTTGCGATCTTCGTCGAATTTCCGAAGGCGGACTCCATCCGACGAATCGCTCTGGGCGACAGCAATTACTTTCTCGCAGAGGCCGACAAGGCAGACCCGCACTACGCCATCATCAAGCAGATCGAGGCGCCGCCAAAGGGCAAGACACCGATTGAAACCAACATGCTCGTCTACATGGCCTCGGGACGGGTGGTCAATATCACGCTGAAGGCCGGGAAGCTCGAAGACACGGCCTATTCGATTGATTATCCAGTTCCGACAGTTCAGCCCAAAGACGATCCGCCGCCGGTTCCGCCGGAAGAATTGGCGAAGAGGCGCAGCCACGAAGAGCGATCCGAGCTCGCCGAGAAGATGATCGCCGACGTCCAAAAAACTCCGAAGCCTCAGGCGGGCGTGGTTTCAGGGGGACTCGACCTTCGCTTCTACACGCTCAAGCGTTTCGGCGCGCTGGCACTCGTTTCGTTCGATGTCGAGAACATATCGTCGGAGATCATTGATCTGGAAGACCCGCGGATCAATCTGGTCACGGCCGCCGAAAATCCGAAAGACCGCAAAAAGGCACCCGCAAAGGTCGAGCCGGTCGCATTGATCCAGTCGATTGTATCTGCCAAGCAACTCGCCCCCGGCGCTCGCGCCGTTTGCCTCGTCGAGTTCAACCCTCCCGTTCACGACTCCGATCAGCAGGTCGTGCTCTCGATTACAAATCGCGCGATGGCCGATAAGCCAGCGACGTACCGCCTGGAATAGGGGATGAGCGGCGATGAACGACGATTACAAAACCACATTTGTTGAACCGGCACAGACCGTTGCGGTGGCTGATGTGGGCGAAGCGCCAAGCGAAGAACTCGCGGCAAAAGCTTTCGAAGACATTCGCAGCACGGAACGGCTCAGCGGTTTCGGCAGTTTTGTAACCAAGCTGCAGAGTTTGTTCCAAGCCTCGAAGCCTCGGCAAGCGAAGCAGGGATCATCGCACCTGAAGCTCGCGCCGATCATGATGTCGGCTGGGCTTTTGCTGCTCTTCGCGACAGGCTTGCTTTTCCTGTTGTCGAAGCCCGAAAGCGCGGTCCCAAGTCATTTTCGCCAGCCTGCAGGACTTGTAGGCGACGATCACTTCAATGCTGCTCCGAATATAGCCGCCGAACCCCAGATCACCGAGGATCAGCTTGCTGGTCAAGACGCGAGCGCCGTCGGTGGAATGGCGAGCAGCACTTCCAAGAAAAATGCGGTTCAAAGCGCACCCTCACATCGGTTTTCCTTTGCAGGAGACAATCCCTCGGCAGCGAATGCGGCAACGCAACCCGTGGCGCAGGGCGCTGCGAACACACTCGCAACGCCTGCGACGGTTTTCGTCGATGACCCCGCAGCGGGCACGAGTCTCAAGCCGGACATCACCGCGACGACATCGCATCCAACAGGGCCGCAGCTTCCTGTGGGAACGGAAATCGCGGCGCATACGACCAACGCCATCAGCAGCGGACTCGAATCTCCGGTTGTCGCCGTGGTGGATCGAAGCGTCCGGTTGGGCGACGCCATCGTGATCCCGGAGGGTGCGCGCGTCATCGGACAGACTGCCGGTTCGGTCAAGGATCGCGTCAACGTCCGATTCACTTCCATCGTGCTGCCCAATGAACAGCAGATGGCTATTTCCGGCCTTGCGCTGATGAAGGACGGTAGCGCCGGCCTCATGGGCAAAGTCATCGGAAAGCACAATCCCGTCCTTGGCACCGCCGCACGCATTGGAACCGGTGCTGCCGTAGTCGCCACGGAATTTGCGGGCCAGGGTTCGCTCGACCAGCCATTTTCCCAAGCCGACTACCTGCGGAACCAAATGGCCGCAGAAGTGGCTTCCCAAGGCAATCAGTTCTCGAACCGCTTGCAGCAGCCGATCAGCATGCCCATTGTCGCGGTGAACGCCAACCAGTCCATTACGATCTTTCTTCTGGAGCCTCTGACGATCTCAGGTAAGACGATTCGCGGTGTCCCGGCTGCGTGGCAGCTTCCGCAAGCCGCCATCAGCCCAACGCAAAATCCCTCATCCGACCACGAGTTGATAGAGGCACAGACAGCGTACATTCAGGCCCTGGAGGCTCAACTGGACGAAATGAAATCCGCCGGTGGAAAGACCCCGAATGACCATCAATAGCAAATTCGAACCGCTCGTCTCTTCGCCTACCGAGCTGTACACGCTCTTGACGGAGCACGGCTACATCGCGAAACCGGAAGTAGCAAAAGTGATGTATCTCGCACTCCGCTTGGGGAAGCCGCTGCTGCTCGAAGGCCCTCCGGGCGCGGGCAAGACGCAGGTCGCGAAAGTGCTTTCGGAAGCGCTCAGGATGCCACTGATTCGTTTGCAGTGCTACGAGGGGATTGACGAAGCGAAAGCCCTCTATCAGTGGAATGAACCTCTCCAGCGAATGGCGCTTGAGTTCATGCACCAGGGTCCAGCCACCGGGCCGCAGGAAGAGTGGTCAGAATTGAAGCGGAAACTCTACAGCACTGATTTCCTTGTTCCGGGTCCGATTCTGAGGGCGCTCCAGTGCGAAACCACGCCGGTCTTATTGATCGACGAAGTGGATAAGACTGGCCCCGCTTTTGAAGCGTTTCTCTTGGAGATCCTCTCGGACTTTCAAGTTTCGATTCCGCAGTTGGGCACGGTCACAGCCAACCGTCGGCCAGTAGTTGTCCTGACATCGAACGCCCAAAGGAAATTGACCGAAGCGTTGCGCGGGCGCTGCTTCCTGCTTTGGATGGATTATCCGACTCCCGAACTCGAAGCCGAAATCATCACCCGCTCACGCGAGAGCGAATCCCGCCTGAACTTACAAGTGGCCAGGTTCACCGCTGCCGTGCGGCGTCTGGGCATGACAAAACCACCAGCGATTCGCGAATCGCTCGACTGGATTGACGCACTGCACATACTCGGAGCAAGCGAGTTGAACCTCGAAGTCGTTTCCGACACGTTGCCTGTTCTGCTAAAGACCCGCGAGGACATCGACCGCGCGGCTGGCAATATCCCCTTGCTTCTCCAGCGGGCACGTCAGGAGTCTCATGTCTTCTGAGTTTGCAATTCGGTTGCAGCGATTCCCTTACCTGGTGATCGGGTGGGCGTTGCTAGCCGGCCTGTCGCTGATCGCTCCTGACCGGCTGTTCCTGACGCATCGGCAAGGGCTTTGGCTTGGGCTCGCATTCACGGGAATCACCCTGATGCGCGGTGCGCGTCAATTGGGACTGGAGCTTCCTGCTGAGATTGGCAGCCTGGCTTTGTCCCGCATACCGCAGCAAAACCAAATGCAATATTTCGGGCACGGCTTTACCTGGGATTCGCAGCGTGCGAACGAAGTGCTTGCTGCTGAACGCGACAGCAAGGCGCTTGCCGCGCGCAAGCGCAAGCCGGGTGACTCTGGCGGAGTTGCCGCGATTCACGCCGTCGGCTCTCGTGAGGAGGCTCCTGTTTTCCTTCCTCTCAGCGATCTCGAAGGCCACATGTTGGTCTCAGGTGCGACTCGCACCGGCAAGACGTATTACCTGCAACTCGACCTCGTGCAGGCGATTGAACGCGGCACGGAAGCAGTCATATTTATTGACCCCAAGGGCGACTTGAGTGTTCTCCATCGCGCCTACGATGCCGCCGTTCGCGCTGGACGGCAGAAGGATTTTCAGTTCTTTTCGCTGGCATTTCCGCATCTCTCCTGCACTTACAACCCGCTTCACAATTTCGTCCTCGGGATGGAAATGCCAGACCGCCTATCGGGCCTGCTCCCTGGCGGCGGCCAATCGGAGCCGTTCAAGGCGTTCGCCTGGGAGGTCATTAACGTAATCGCTCAGGCCATGTTGCTGGCCGGGGAACGCCCGCTGCTATCGAAGATCGCGCGATACGCGAAGGTTACACGGAGTCTTGAAGAACTCCTGCCGAGAGTTCCCGAGCACACCCCGGAACACGAATATCTGCAGGGACTCATCAAGCATCCGCCGGACCACTACGACAAGATGGTTTCCTCGCTCAAGCCCATGCTGTCGAAGCTCGACACGCCCGATTTCAGGAACCTGATGTCGGTTACGGCGCCCCAACTGGATTGGGATCGCGCCGTCCGGCTGAAGCGAATCGTGTACATGTTCATGGGTTCGATGATCGTCAAGGAAACGGCGTATGCGATTGGTATGCTGGCGCTGCAGGACCTCTTGAACTTCATTGGGCGGGCCTACGCCTACGAGCCAACAAAGACCCCGATCCGGCTAATCGTGGATGAAGTCGGCAGGCTCGCATTCCCCGGATTTGTGGACCTCCTGTCACAAGCGGGTGGCCAAGGTCTCATGGCGGTGCTTGCGTTCCAGAGCGTTGCCGATCTGGTGAGCGTTCTCGGGCCAGCGGGCGCGCAGCAGATTCTCGATAACACGAATACCAAGCTATGGTTTCGGGCGACGGATCGCGCGACCGCAAAGACTTTCGCTGACATTGCGGGGCAGGGACCGCTGCTTACCAGACGCGAGTCGGCGGCTTATCGCCCTGTGCTTCAAGGAAAGCCGGTCCACAGCCGGTTGGCGTTCGACGCCACGTTCGCCCAGCAATCAACGGAAGTCGTCGATAATCTCGTCCGCGAAGATTGGCTGATGAAGCTGCCGCGTGGACAGGCTTTCCTTTATGCGAGCGGGCAGACCTACAAGACGCGGTTCCCGCTGATGCCTGAACCGAAGAATCGGTTTCCGCTGGAGGCAGCAGCATGAAATTTGTCTGGATTGGCGCACTGCTCCTGATTTTCGCTTCGGTAGCGAATCTGATCTCGAATCGCCAAAGCGGCAGGCTGATTGAGGAGAGCTGGAAACCGGCCAGCCATGTCCTGGGTGAATCAAAACTGCTCGAACTTCAGCGAGCGGTTCCCGCGTACACGGCTAATATTTTCGCTCGGTTCCCAGAGCCATTTCGCGAGAAACTTGCCGGCAAGACGCGGCAACCGCTTGAACTGATGGTCCTCCGGTTCCTCCTGTTGTGCGGGATCATCCCGGCGTTTCTCTTCGCCGCAATCGCAGGATTGCTTGAAGGCTTTTGGGCGCGGGCCAATCAGCGTGGCTTGGTAAAGATTCATTCACCCATGCGCTTCGGCCTGGCAATGATGGGCCTGGGATTTATGCCGGTCCTGGCGTTGCTGTGGATCACCGCGCCCATAGCCGTGCCGCCCACGCTGCTCGTTTTCACGGTCGGCGTGGTCGTGGTCATCAGCACCCGCAACCTGGTCGTTCACGCACCAACACGCTTTTAGCCATGAATCGCCGCTCACAAATCTCCAGTCTCCCGATCCACACCCTCTACTTCATTGGAGCGTGGATATTCGTGAGCATTCGTTTTGCGAAACGGCTTCAGCTATTGGATGAACGAAGCAACGATTTTCTGAAAACCCTCGTTTATCTCGGCGGGTACTGCACGATCGAGCAGGCGCAGAAGCTCGGCCTCGCCAACTCGCCGACCCGTGTTGTCGCCCGGCTGGCGGCGCTCAAGCAGCTTGGATTCTTGAGGCAAATCGCCCGTTACCCCGTCATTCATCAGGTCACTGGCTCGGCCACCCGGCTGGTTGGCTCTGACCTGATGGCGCGCCGTCGGCGCACGCCGCTCACGATCCGCTGCAAGCTGCTGGGCGTCAGTTTCTACCTGGAGGCGAAAGCGTGGCCAGCCGAATTCATTCTCGATCACGCCAAGAAAATCGCTCTTCTCAATAGCGCCGGCTGTCCCACGGAGGCGCTGCCCCAGGTCGGAGGTCAGCCCTACCTCTGGCAAGAGTTCGTCCTGCATCGGGCCGATGGAATGATTTGCGTAGCCGCCGTGGACCGGGGCCACGACACGGCCAAGTACCAGACGCGGACGCTGGCACAGCGGTACGCCCGAGTTCTTGGGCACCTGCCCTCCCGGTTCCGACTCATTGTGGCGGTTGCCGCGAATCGCCGGGCAGAGCTGTACTGGAAATGGGCGGGCCAACCCATCGCACGTCCTTTTACCCACGAGACGCTCGAGCCCTATCGGGTGAAAGCGCTGATCCCACAAGTCCAAATTTCGCACGAGGAGAAAATGGGATGAAGCTGACAGGCACGGTATTGCGGTGTTCCTCTCGGAAGGTCAATTCCACCGGGAAGGAGACCTACGTCACCAACCTGCTGGTGCTGGACCCCGAGAACAGCGGCGGGACGAATTACGCCGTCGAAGTCTGGGACGACAAGCCCCATCAAGTGACGCTCATGTCGGAGATCGCATTGACAGTCACGGGCGTCTTGAGCAAAAGCGGCGGGGTACCCGCCCTGCGGGCGACTCTGGCGGCGCAGCCGCCGAAACCAGCCGGGGCGGAGGCCCCGGCTGCGGAAACTCTGGCTGCGGCGTAGGTGGTTACCGCTGCCACAGCCGAAAACGGGGGTGCGGCGTAGGTGGTTACCGCTGCCACAGCCGAAAACGGGGGCGGTGAATCTTCGCCGAGATTCACCGCCGGAGGGCGTTGCGAACTCCCCCCTTTTACCATTCGGTTTACGACCCACCCTTGAGGGTGGCTCTTGTGGGTGGGTCTTGAGGGTGGGTGAGCCACCCACGATGAGAGCGTCATGGCAATGCTGCAGTCGAGCACAATCGAGGAACAGATTCTCTACTGGCTCTCGGCAGACCTGCGGGCGCGGGCGCTGGCTGAAAGGCTGCTCCAGAGGTTTGCCGTAACCGTGGGCGATCTGCCAGCCAGCGCCGCGCATCATCACGCCGAGCCCGGCGGGCTCTACCGGCATTCCGTCGAGGTAGCGCTCAAAGCTTTGGAAGAGTTCGAGGGCAAGATGGAGATGGAACGGCGGCCAGACGGCAGCGTGGACAGCTTTCGCAGCGCCCACAACCGCTCCCGCTGGCAGTACGCAACGTTCATCGCGGCTCTGTGTCATGACTTGGGCAAGCTGTTCGATCTGGAGGTCAAGGGTAAAGGTCAGACCTGGTGCCCGCTGCATGAGCCTTACGACGCTTTCGGTCACCGTACCAAGACCCCCGTCGCAAGCTGGCGCCGTGATCGCCAACACGGAGCGCACGCCTGGTCATCCCTCGCGCTTCTCCATCATGTCGTCTCCTGCGAAGATGTGGCTTTCCTCGGCGCACCGCGACTCTGGCATCTGTTCGCGTCGCTCGCGGAGGGTCACAGCAAGTTCAATAGCAAAATGCCTGAGACGAAGGGGCCTGCGAGCCAGCTTACGCAGGCAGTCAACCGGGCCGACCAAGCCAGCGTCGAGCAGGCCCAGCCGGCCATCGCTATGCGGCCCGATTCCAAGGCGGGCCAATACCTCCAGGCGCTTCGCGAGCTGATCACGGACGGTGAAGTGGGGGTCAACGTCCCCGGCGGTCAGGTCTATGTCGAGGGCGGCAAAGCGGCCGTGGTGGTGCCGGTGACGATTGATCTGGCGCGAGATCGTCTGAAAGCGAGAGAGATCAAGCTTCCATCCAACAACGACCTTTACGATATCCTCCGCAACGCCCGCCTCGTGGAGGCCGACCAGACTGGCCGCAGCGTTCGAAAGATCAAGGTGCCGGGGAGACAGGGCAACATGATTCCCCTCAGCGCCCTGATCTTTTCTTCCGCGGACGCGGTCGTACCCAAACTGCTCCAGGCTGACTTGGAGCGCACCCACTTCGAAATCGATACGGAGCCTGCACCCGAAGCGGCGCCTGTTGTCGAGGGCTGAGGCTCCCGGAGAGAACAAGACATGAACACGCTTATCGCAAATCAATACGGCCGAGTCCAAGGCGAAGCGGGCGGCTGTGGGCTGACGTTATGCGTAACGGCTCAAACCCCGCGCCGGGAATCGGTCGAGCTCCAAACGCACGTCGAATCGGTCGAGCAGCAGCTCCATCTTCTCGCCATCCTGCGGGCGGTCGAGCGGCGGATCGAGCAGTTCCAATTGCGCGACGGTAAGGCAGGTGAATCTGCCGGGCAACAGAGTCCTTTCGAAGAAACCATCTGCGGCGAGGAGGATCTGTTCCGCTCGAACGGTTCGCCATCGAAGAACAAAATTTACGGGCGCTTTTCCCAGTTCCTCGTCTACGAGCAGGTGGACCAGGGCCGGCTGCGGGTGTTCTTTGCCGTCCGTGATGAAGCGAAGCGCGTGGCCCGGTTCGATCTGCACCCCGGTGAGGTTCAGGCCATGCACAGCCTGGCTAGACGTGCGCTCTTTTCCTGCGAGCAGATTGGCTTGCTGCTTCGTGACGAGCTCTCGGTGAGCGTGACTCTTAGCGCCTCCACCCACGGCTTGCGATTTATCGTGCAGACTCCGTTGTGGCGCTCCGAGTTCATCATCAGCAAAGCCAACGATCTCGCGACGCTCGCAGTCTTCACGCGCCGCGCCATCAATCAGGAAAAGACGATTCCGATCAAGTTTGGGGGAGAGGTCAACCAGCTTACCTTGCGCAGACGGAATGACGGGCAAGTCCTCGCAGAATTCGAGCACGACGGTGCGATGGAGCGTATTGCACTCTCAACCTTGCAACTCTACGAACTGGAAATCCTGGCGCAGTACGCCCTGCATCGCGCCTTCGAGCCATCGAGTTTCGCCGCCGGAAATCCCCTGCCACCCGAGACGGCAACGGCGGCCTAAAATCGCGTAAACTCACGCTTCCGATTTTATTCCCACAAACCCTTTCTCAGTCCCACAAACCCTGAATCAACCACAACCGCATTCACGCGACGAGTCGCGCGGGTGTCGGAATCCACAAAAGGAGCTTTGCCTATGAGTGTACTCAACACCAACCAGCTCAAATCGGCGCTCGAAAGGCTCTGCCTTGTCGTGCCGAAGCGAGCAACCTTGCCGGTGCTGGAAAACTTGCGATGGCGTGCCGCAAAAGGCCATCTGGAGTTGACCGCCACCGACCTGGACAACCGTCTGCACATCTCCATCCCCTTCGCCGGAGAGGCCATCGACAGCGATGTTGATGCGCTCGTCCCGGCAAAGGAGCTTTGCCAACTCGTCAAAACCGAATCGGCTCCGAGCCTGAAGATTCGAATCCGCAATGGCAAGTGCGAGGTCAGCGCCAGCAAGCGCACAGTCGTCTTGTCGTGTGCCGACCCGAACCGCTTCCCCGAAGCCCCAGACGGGGAGCGAAAGCCGCAAGGCCAAATCCTCGGTTCGGCGTTCGATGCGGCATTGCGCCGCGCGCTGTTCTGTGTCTCAACCGAATCGGGGCGCTACAGCACTGATGTCGTCAAACTTGAACTGCGCGGTTCGGTCTTCCGGGTCGTCGGCACCGATGGGCACCGCCTGTCGGTCGCCGAAGGTGCGGCAAAAACAAACGGAAACCCCGAATCTTCGGCACTTCTGCTTCGCTCCAGCGCCGCAATCCTGAGCCGCTTGGGCTTGGCGGATGAGCCTCGATGGGTCGAGTTCTCCACCTGCGGCTCGGAACAGGAATTCAACCTGTTCGTGCTCCCTGATGGAGCCAGACTCATCACCCGCCGTGGGCAAGGCCAGTTCCCGAACTACGAGAACGTCCTGCCCAAGGCACCGCTCGAAGCCAGAGTCGTCTTCCGGCGCGAAGAACTGCTGGAGGGCCTCGCGAAGCTTTCACCCACTGCTAGGAAAGCAGAAGTCCCGGCAGTGAAGCTGGAGCTTTCGCACTCACCTGTTTCCATCAAAACCGAACACGACGGCACCGCAAACAGCGTCGCTCTGGAGCACACGCGCATCTCGGGAAAGGCGCGAGACATCGGCTTCAATCTTCACTACCTGACCCAGTATGTGAAGAGCCTTGAAACCGACACGATCTCGATGAAGCTGTTCTCGAAAGCGATCTGCGAGGTTGCTCTGTTTGACGCCTTCCGCTACCAGCATCTCCTGATGCCGTTGCGTGTCTAGTGCCGCCAACGAGTTTTACCCACAAACCCCTTCACCCACAAACCTCAATCCACAAGACGTACGGCGACGCTCCCGCGCCGATCCACACCGGCTGGAGTTGCGGGAGAGCCGACCTCGCGACGAGCGCGACCGGCGAATTCCAGCCACAAATCCACAAAAGGAGAAAACCACATGTCGGTAGCAGCACAAGTTGTAGATCCACAATCGGCGTCCCTGGCGCTTACCTTGCTTCAGTCGAAAGCGGGGAATCGCTGGGCCCGGGCAGTGGAAGAGATGAAGTCGAATCGCCTGCATGTCGCGGGCGATTTTCCGGAGTTCATCGTGACCAACAAGAGCGGAACCGCCTACAAGGTGAGACTCGATCCGCACGGCAGTGGCTCCTGCACCTGTCCCGATTTCCAAGTGCGCATTGCGCAGGACGGGCGGATTTGCAAGCACATTGCCGCGGCGGCGATCACCGCGCTGGCACCGCAGACCAAAGCCGGGTCGCCCGCGAACGGAAACGGGTCCGTCCGGACGACCGAGACTGCGGCTGCGGAAGCGTCTCCGCTCATCTTTCGCATCCGGCGCAACGTCCAGTCCGACGGCCCGTCCAACGCAAAGACGGGCACGGTCGTGGAGGTTCAGGCGCGCGTGACCAACGACGAGGTACAAGACCAGGAAACCGCGTCTTATGCCTACGAGTTGCTCGAACGCCTGGCTTCTCTTGCCGGCAAGAACGGGGTCCCCGGCGGGCCCGCTGTTGGCCCGTTGGGGTGGAAGAACACCGCACCCTCAGACAACAACGCTCGGGAAGACGGCGCGCACATGGAGTGCGCGCGGCGCGACGGGGTCCCCGCGAGCGGGGCCGGATCGCCAGCAAAAACGTTCCTACCGGGCGCGGCAAAAACAAAGCCAATCAAGTCTCACGCCACGTCCACCACGGAAGGGGGCCCTGTTCATGCGGTCATCACCAAGATTGATCGCATGAAGACTCGTCAGGGCGATTCTCTTTTTCTCAAGGTGGATGTCGGCGGCGAGACGGTGCGTGTGTTCGGCCGTCCCGAAGAGCTGGCGGAGCGTCTGGAAGCGAGTGGTTACGACATTCCGGCGAGCGAAATCGAAGCTGGGATGGAACTCCATCTTCCCTGTCTGGTGAAAGTCGGTCAGGGCCACAACGGATACAAGAACATCGAAGAGTTCTTGCCCGAAGCGGCCGAATGACCGGCTGCCACATCCACCTAGCCGAGTCAGAGAGACGAAAGCCTCTCTGACTCGGCTGTTTTCGCCAAAGCCTTTCGCGCGGGAGCGATTCACGGCAACAAGGCGCAGCAGCCACTTTGCGGCAGCATCCGAAGTGCTATGCTTGGCTTCTCTCTTACGGAGATTACGGTCTACGCTACGACCGCGCGTAGTCAGGAACATCACAATGGCCACTAATCCAATGGTGATCCCGCTCTCCGAGCGATTCGGAAAGCTGAGAGACCTCCTGATGGAGTACGTTGAAATCATCGCCGCGTTGCGCGATGCCAACCAGAACATGGCACAGCAATGGCCGCAATTCTTCCTATTCCTTACATATCCCTGGATTGTTGATCAGACCTCTTTCACAGAAGATCAAAGGAAGTTCTTGGAGCACCGCAAGGCAGAAATTCAGGCGTTAAAATTCGACGGCGAAACCGCCAAGAAACGCCTTGCGGAAGTGCGGGAGAGCGACAGGCACCTTGCTGAGTGCTGTCCCACATTGCTGCATCTGGCGAATTTCTTTGACACCTTCTTCATCACCCCCGTTGCAAACGCAAAGCGCCAGGGGGCGGCCAAAGAGCGACTCGATTTCGCCTACCATGAGTTCGAGAGTCTGACGTACCATCAAGGTCGCTTCAAGAGAATCGCCCTCTCGCATCTTTTCAACTTCGACATGCAGGGGAATAGCCTCAGCTTCGAAGGAGCGTCGAAGACCACGAACGTCCGTATCGAGAGGCTCGACGCGAGCACGATTCCAGGGATTTTGGGCGAATCGGGATTTCAAGCATTTCTCCACCCCATCGGTATAGGCGATTGTTTTGTAGTGGATGAGGAAGGGGCTTCGGCCCATGACGATTTTGCTTGGCTCACCGAGAAACGCCAGAAGGCTCTCGATTTTGCTCGAGTACTCCAGTATTTTCAAGACGGAGTAGTTCACATTGGATATTCCGTGCCCGTGTTCCAACCTCCCTGGGCGAACCAGATCAGACGCTCGGGGCTGTTCTTCCTCGGCGAGCCGCGCAGATTCAGCTACGACGATGGGAACAAGTTATACGTACTCGATGCCGCCGCCAAAGAAAGACTTTCCAGATGGTGGAAAGCTGCCACGGGCCCACGGATTTCCAGTCACATCGCCAACAAGAAAGGGAAGCTGCGGCAAGCGATCTATCGCGCTGGTCAGTATTATGAATCCAGCCATACACGTGCAGACAACGTAGAAAGGCTCCTTGCGCTCGCTATCGCCGTCGAATCCCTGTTCTCTCCCAGTGACAAAGGAGAGCTACGGTTTCGAATTGCACAATCCGCTGCCCAGCTTACTGGCAGCACCCCACACGAACGAGGGCGCGTCTTCAAGAGCATTTCCCGGATGTACGACCGTCGGAGTGCGCTGGTGCATGGGTCATATAACGTAAGTGACTATGACAGCGGAAAATTTGTGACCGCAACAGAAATAGACGAGTGGGCCTGCTGCGTCCGCCGAGCCATACTTGGGTTTCTCACTCTCTATCTTCGGGGAGATCAGCAAGCAGCCAGAGACCCGATTCTGGACCGACTTGCGGAGTCTAACTTCGACAGCTCGCGTGGTGATGCACTGCGGAAGGACGCGGACATTGACTCGTTTTTCGCCGAACTCGAGCTGCAAGCTCCTTCCGGCGAAGGGAGACCGGCTGCAGGGTAGGCGGTCATTTTGCTGATGACCATCCAATCTCGCCAATGATGGAGCTTCTAGCGGTTTAACCCCACAATCCCTTTCATCCCACAACGGCTGATGACCGGAACACCTGCCCCGTTCCGGTGACAGTAAATTCCCAAGCTTCCTCCTCCCACCCTCTCGGCTTTTAACCCAAAAACAAGGAGCAACACCCATGCGAAAGAACACGCAGGAGGCAGTCTTGTCTGCCTACATCGCGTGTATCGGAAAGCGCACGCCGCGCGACGCTGCCCAGGATGCCGCCGAACTTTGCAGACTTGCGACCTCGCTCAATCGCTTGAACGAGATCACCTGCAACTTCGGCCTCACTGAGCGGCAAGAGCGGCGCAAGCAAAACCTACAAACCCGGATCAAGGCCGTGCTGGAACGTGCGGGCTTGGTCCTGAACCACTTCAACAGCGATCCGCGAGGCTACGCCGTGTACCTCGATCTGCCCGATGGCTCCTGCAACACCTTCGGCGGACGGGAATGCGGCTACGGCATCGGGAGGTGAAACCATGTACGACCGAGTAGTGACCATCAACAACACGCATTGGCCAGCATATCGGAAGCCAGGCGCGACTTTGGTTGACCTGCGGGTGTTCGATCCAGACGACCGCAGTCCCAAGCCGCGACTGGTCTTCCGGCCCGAGAAGCTGCGCGAACTGGGAATACCAGACGCGCTCATCGAGGCCGCTGCAAAATCTGATCCCCAGGGATTCCTGCTGTTCGACGACCTGCCGAATCAGACGGAGCCAGCAACCGGCCATGCCGAACAAGCCACAACCAATACCTAATTCCAGCCAACTCAAAACAAACACAAATCCACAAAAACAAAAAAGCCAAAAACAGGAGGTGCCCGATGCCGAATGACGGAAACAGCTTCACCCATTACGTCATCGCGAACGAGGCCATTCTCGGCGAGGCCTGCATCATCGAGAAATGCAACGCGTGGATTTCGCTTGCATTCATCAAGCTCGGGATCGGCCGGCCGGACGCGGTTGCCGACCGCGCTTTCGTCGAGAACCGCGCCCTCGTGCCCAAAACCGCGAACTAACTCCCTCGGACTCCCACCCACAAGCAGTAAAACCCACCAAGTAAATCCTTCCACCTCTGCACGGTGGGCGGCGTGTGCTCATGCCGCCCACCGTGCAGCCCACCCAAACCAGGGCTTCACCCACGCTGAAACTAACAGAACTAACAAAACTCAACGTTGAGTTTTGTTGGTTCCGTGAGGATGCCGCACATGCTTCCAGAGCCGAACTTTCCCGTAAACCCAGGCGAGTTCATCGGCCGCAAAGAGCATCTCGATTCCTTCGCCGAGGCGCTCCAGCACAGCACGCTGACGGGACGGATGGCGTCGTTTGCAATCCTCGGCGATTGGGGAATCGGGAAAAGCAGCCTGTTGCTGAAATTCGCCGCCACCTGTTCGGATTCTGCGCTCCAAATGCTGCCGGTGACGCTCTCCGTATCGAAGGACATTTCCGATTACATGAGGTTCGCCGAGAGGCTGTGCGATCGGCTGGCTCACGCCCTGCTCACGTCGGATTCACTCGCGACGAGGGTGCGCGCCGAAATCGAGAACTGGAAACTCACGCGAGTCAGCGTCGGAGCCCTAACGGTAGACCGTCAATCGCGCCGATATTTCTTGAGTTCGGGAAGCGCCCTGTTGCAACACGCGCTCTTGGAAGTCTGGACGCATTTCATTCGACCGGCGTATGCAGGCGCGATCTTTTTCCTCGACGACCTCCAAAACCTTGCCACGCCGACCGTACAGGACACGGCGCTCATCGTACGAGATCAGTTCCAGAGCTTCGGAATCGAGGGCGTAAACTTCAGCGTTTGCTTCACAGCCAAGCCGGACTATTTCTCGGGCATCCGAAGCTTCGCTGAACCTGCCGTCCGGTTCTACAACAAATGCGCGCTCCAACCGTTCAGCCTGAAAGAAACGGCCGAGTATGTTCGCTCCGTATTTGAAACGGCCAGCATCGATGTCCAACGGCTTGCCGAATGGCTCCACGGCAAGACGCTTGGACATCCCTATTTTCTCGCATTCATCAGCCGCGAACTCTGGAAGCTACATGCCGATCTCGCTCAGCTTTCAGAAAAGGAAGTTGCCCTGCTCCGCGCTCTCGCACTCGTGAACCAGAGCGAATTCAGTCCCGCGCCGTTCGCCCAACAATACCCGCACCAGTACTTCAAACGGCTCGTACAAGCAGGCCTGTTAATCCGAACCCGGGCGAGCCCGCTACAAACTCTACCACCCGTTATTCCGCGAGTTCCTGCGCCAAACACAATGAAACAAAGCAACCGCAATAGCGAAGACGTTCGCGCCGGGACGCGGCGGCAAGCTTGCCGCCGCGTCCCGGCAGCTCCTTTTCCTTTGCATTGCCACAAGGCGGAATCCATTCCCTTGCCCCTTCCGCCCCTTACCCATTTCCCGTTAGCCATTCGCGCTTTTCCACTTCAATCCCTTGTCCCGTGGAGTTCAGGGAATGTTCAGCGAGTCTGAACGGAATCAGCTCGATTACTTGTGCGAATCCTCGCCCGATCCTCTACCCAGGCCAGCACTTCCTTGCCGAACCGTTTCGAAGCCGTTGCGCACAGATTCCCGGCATGGCATGCTCTCTGACGCGCAACCGAAGCGACGACGGAAAGGGCAGAAGTGCATGAGTCGTCGCAGCGGTCAATCCGGCACTTTGGTAAGGCAATCCGGCTGGTGGAGAGTTCGCTTCCGTCTCGACCAGCCGGGGATCGACAAGAGGAAGCAGATGTCCCTTAAAGTAGCGCCGGTGAGCATGAGACTTTCTCGTCCCGAATTGGAGCGTCGGGCGAAGGAAATTGTCCAAAGCGCAGGCGCTAACTCGGAGGAGCGGTTCAACGAGGTAGTACTCGGAGCTCTCACGTTCCGCGAGCAAGCGAGGACTTACTTGCAGAACGCAGTGTCTCGAAACCGCAAACCTCTACGGGACACGGTGACTATCGAGGGTGCCATGAAGAAGTGGATTTTTCCTGCAGTCGGCGATCTTCCACTTGCTCGCGTGGACAACCTCACCGTCAGGCCGCTGGTTCAGAAGATGTGCGCCAGCGGTTTGAGGCCCAGAACTGTCAACAAGTACGTGGAATACATTAAGCAGGTCGTGAGGTCGCTAAAAGCTCCGAACGGTGAACCCGTGCACAAAAGGACATGGGACGCCGAAACGATGGACCTTCCAATCGTCGAGTACGCGGAGCAGAGGCGACCTTGCCTTAGAGCAGGCGCAATCTCGAAACTCATCTCCACCAGCAGCGGGCAGGAGCAAGCCCTGTACGTCCTGCTCGCTTCAACGGGTATGAGAGTTTCTGAGGCACTGGCCCTTGAAACCCGCCACTTTATCAATGGCGGGCGCACAATTAGGGTCGAGCAGCAGGTTGGGAAGGACTCGCCCCGCGTCGTGAAATACCTCAAAACCAGTGCCGCCAGACGAGAAATCGACCTGCACCCGGATATCGCAGAATACCTGCGGAATTACCGGGCGGGAAAAGCGGGCCTCTTGTTCCACACAGCAAGGGGCACACCACATCTTTATGGAAATCTTGAAGACCGCTGGCTCACGCCCCGGCTTGTTCAGATGCGACTGGATCAAGATGGGATGGGCTGGCACGCATTCAGGCGGTTCCGCAAGACCTGGTTGCGTGGGGCGCGCTGTTTGGAAGATATCAACAACTTCTGGATGGCACACAAACCGCAAACCATGTCTGAACTTTACTCGCACCTCCACGAGGAGCTTGAAATGCGTCTCGCGGAAGCAGAGCGAGTAGGCTTCGGCTTCGACTTGCCAAGGGGCGTTATTGCTCCAAATGCTCCAAAAGTTTGTGGTACGAACGGCGAGGTCGAAATTGCAGCGTAAATTGCAGAAACGGGGGAAGTAAGCTTTTGGTGGACGTGAGGGGATTCGAACCCCTGACCCCCTGCTTGCAAAGCAGGTGCTCTCCCAGCTGAGCTACACGCCCACAACGCGACTTCGACCATTTTACGGCAGATCGACCTTATTCCGAAGTGCTTCGCGGAGGTGGTTTCGGCCACTTTGCGCCGCCCCGGTTTTATTCGCCGCCCGGCAGTTCTCCGATACCATGACTTCGCGGATGCGCAAATTCACGGCCGGCTAAAATCCGAAAATCCGAAGCCGAATGATTTGTTGCGTCTGTCTGTATAATGACGGCCCTTGCGCATTTCCACATTTCCTGCGATACCGCTGTGCCGCCTGAGGTATTTGCGCTCACAGCGTCATCTCGAGAGCGAGCGTCAAATGACGAGAGCGTGCAGACGCAACGGTCTCCCGCCGCTAGACACACTGCCCGCCTACTCCACCGCCAGCGCGGTGGAGGACGCTACCGTCACGCACTCGCCGGTCTCGCATGCCCGGTAGATGGCTTCGACAACGGCAAGGCTTCGCCGCCCTTCCACGCCGTCGCACTGCGGCTTAGTGCCTGTTTCGATGGCTCGCACAAAATCCCTGATCAGCATTTCGTGCCCGCGCACGTCGTTGATCACCGGCGAGAAAGCGCTCGGATTCGCGTCGCAGGCGGTTTTGAGCGCCAAATCGTTCGCTGCTGCTTCCCGAAGATCTGCGGCGATCACGTGGTCTTGCTCGATAATCACCGTGCCTTCTGAGCCGCTCAATTCCACCCGGCGCGGATAGCCGGGAAAGACAGAAGTTGTCGCCTGCAAGACGCCCAGTGCGCCATTTCTGAATACAAGCGTTGCCACCAGCGTGTCTTCCGCCGCAATCGCGTGCAACGCGGTTCTGCAGCGTGCCTGCACACTCTCCACATCGCCAAAAAGCCACAGCAGCAGGTCCACCGTATGGATCGCTTGATTGATGAGCGCGCCGCCGCCATCCATCTCCTTCGTGCCGCGCCAGCGTGATTTGGCGTAGTAATCCTTCGGACGGTACCACTTCACGCGCGCGTCGGCGAG
>Ga0209581_1001278_pt1 | contig 30955 bp, 23 predicted proteins | sample Coa_R2_FD_187160 | JGI IMG/M metagenome (GOLD analysis project Ga0209581, IMG submission 187160) | Surface soil microbial communities from Centralia Pennsylvania, which are recovering from an underground coalmine fire - Coalmine... | ecosystem: Environmental > Terrestrial > Soil > Unclassified ...
CCTTTTGTCGCATCCGCGGTTATTTGTCGACGTTGCGCAAGCAGGGCGTGGATCTGCTTTCTGCTTTGGAGGCCACGTTGCGCGGTCATCCTGTCCTTCCTTCATTTCAGACTACCTGAGTAGTTACGATGTTTTTTTACCTCTATCTATGTCTGAAGAGAGTGCTATCTTACTCGTTTGTCAACATGTTCTTGGTATTCCCTCCTTTAATGTCCAGCTTTACTTGGGCAAAATCGATAAAAATGCAGTTCAAGAACTGTTTAGTGCATTAACAGTCTTAGCACAATTATGGAAAGATAGGACCGAGATCTCCAAATTGGCAGTCCATGCTATGATGAGTGTACCCTGGCTTTTTACAAAAACTTCACCCTTCTTTTCAGAAGAAGAAAAACGACACCTTCAGAGGATCGAACAGCAATTGGACGAATATATTACTCTCTGCTTAGACTCAAAAAGTGAAAATGCCTAGTATTATTGAGAAATGTTCCTGCTCTTGAGGCGCATCTGATGCCCATCTATTTCTACAGCACGCGTGATAAACCCTATGGCTGTTTTTCAAACTTTTCCCGTCATGGCTTTGAGCTTGATGGTCTCTGGTGGCCTACCAGTGAGCATTATTTTCAAGCGCAAAAGTTTGCCGGGACGCCTTATCTTGAGGAAGTCAGGCAAGCAGCTTCTCCCAAACAAGCAGCCGCGATGGGAAGAGATCGTCGATTACCTTTACGTGCTGATTGGGAACAGGTAAAAGATGATGTGATGAAGTGTGCTGTACTACACAAGTTTGAGACCCATGCTGACATACGGGAGGTGTTAGTATCGACGGGGGACGAGCTTCTCGTCGAGAACGCGCCCAAAGACTATTACTGGGGATGTGGAAAGGATGGCAGTGGGAAAAATAGGCTGGGGCAGATTTTAATGGAAGTTCGAGCTATCTTACGTGACTCTACGAAGCCTACTCACATGAGACTAGATCTGTCATAGATCTTTGAGCAATGCCTCTACAATGGTGGCACCCGCGTCCTGACCCGCTCCATCACCAGCAACGGCACTACCCTGGTGGTCTATGCCTTTGGTCGTGAAGAGCATCACTACAGTGGCACCGGCACCAACCAGTGGAACACCTATTACTATTTCCTGGGCAATCGTCTGATTGGGGACCTGGATGCCAACGGCACCTTCTACTTGCTCACCGACGCGCTGGGCAGCATCCTCTCCGATGTCAGCTGGTCGGCAGGCGGGGCGTCCATCAAGGCGAGCCAGGTATTTGGTCCCTACGGCAACGCGCGTGGCTCCCAGGGCACCTTCAACACCGCCAAGGGCTTCACCGGCCAATACAACGACCCCTTGACGGGATTGGACTATTACGTCTCGCGCTACTACGACCCGGTGGTCGGCGTGTTCCTCTCGGCGGACAAAAAGCAGGGCAATCTGCAAGGGATGGACCCCTACACCTATGTCGGCGGCAATCCGGAGACCAGGAGTGACCCGACCGGGCAGCTGTTTATTGGAGATTCAGGGGGAACGCCGCCCTCACAATCCCCACCTCATGACGATTATTGGAATGATCCCAGTCCGCATATTCCAAATGGGTATGGACCTTCCTATTCTGGTGGGCCTTCAGATCAAGTTGGTCCTGCACCGTCGGATCGAGACCCATTTGGAGATCCTTGGAAATGGAAGCCTCTTTTGGCTCTGATAAAAGGAGCCTTAGGCATAAGTAAGTTTTATATAGATGCATCTGTACTCGACATCGCAGCGGCCAAATATGCGGATTTATTCGCGGCGTTCGATACATACCTTCCTGCAATCGATGATCCCGCGATCATAGCAATACTAACTGGGTTAAGCAAACATCCCTCAGGTGTTTTTCAAAGTCAATTACCAAGTGGGATGAAAGCTCTTGCAGAGGGAGTATCTGATCTCCTCGGCGTTGGATTGAATATTGTTGCCGGAGTTTTTAGCGGTCTTGACTTGGCAGAAAATATACACAATCATGATTACACGTCCGCCGGCATTGATATCTTAAATATTGTAGCAGTTACGGCAAATCTCCTCGGTTGGGTTCTCGATAATGAATTCTTATCGGCTCTTGGGTCCAAACTAGGTCTAGTAGTCTTCTCAGCGCAATTGGCTGCTTGGGTTACTCAGCGAGTAGTAGATTTTGCTACGGCAACATATAATTACAGCCGAAGTCATAAAGATCAGGGTAATGGCGGGGGTGGTTTTCCACCTTTTCCGCCCCCACCGCTCATACCGAATTATAGTGATCCCTATGCCTAATAGCTTGTCCATCTTGCTTTGATCGATAGAAAGTCGGTGTCCACTTGAGTAACGACTATATTTCACTATCAAAGCACGATGGACAAAGCACTTGTAGGATGTTAGAATAAAAAGCGGAAGCACTGAGTAGCATAAGTGAAAATCTTAGTTTTCTGTATGGTTTAGCTGGTAATGGTGGCATGTAATTATCTAATCGCTGGGGCAAAGTAACAGGCCTATTGTTCATGCACAGTCTTACACTTATTCTAGCTTACACTTTATATTTTACTGTAATAGAATGAAGTTAAAGATTGGGGCAAATAAAAAGAGATATGCAAATTGCTACTAGTACTACTGAAAAAGCGGTTTTCAATTTTAAATATTGTCAAGTGAAAGCGCTTGACACTGTTTTTGAACATCACAGAGACAATAGGGTCAATCAATGGGCAAAATCATTTCTGGAGAATCATTAGTAGATAGCATTATTCCTTTTTTCCTCTTACTATTTCTGGGGATAATAGTTGCTGCTTCACTTATCTACATGGTGTATTACGTCTGGAGTATCCCGCGGCAACCATTGGTACGATTGCAAAGGATAGCCAAAAACGAGAAACGCGCCCTCAAGCTTCTCGGTGGTCTGCTTTTAGCTGATCTTGTCTGCTGGCTTTTCAGACCATCGAGTATACCTTTCAATGAGTGGATTGCTATTCTGGTCAGTTGGAATATTTGGGTTCTCTGTTTAGCGGCTACAGTAGCGTTAGGAGCGAGACGCGCTCATAAAAAGCTAGCTTCTTCAAGGGATAGGCAGATGAATGAAGTAACATAGCTCTAGGATTGCGAGACAAAAAGTCCATCCACCCAAATGAGCAAGGACGTTCATGAACGAGATATGTAGGACTACTCTCACTATTCAAATGGTCTGCAATAGCATCATTGTAGTGCAGATGCCGGCACCAACCAGTGGAACACCTATTACTATTTCCTGGGCAACCGTCTGATCGGGGATATGGACGCCAACGGCACCTTCTACCTGCTCACCGACGCGCTGGGCAGCATCCTCTCCGATGTCAGCTGGTCGGCAGGTGGGGCGTCCATCAAGGCCAGCCAGGTGTTTGGTCCCTATGGCAACGCACGTGGCACTCAGGGCACCTTCAACACCGCCAAGGGCTTCACCGGCCAGTACAACGACCCCTTGACGGGACTGGACTATTACGTCTCACGCTACTACGACCCGGTGGTCGGCATCTTCCTCTCGGCGGATAACGTACAAGGGAATCTACAGGGGATGGACCCCTATACCTATGTCGGGGGGAATCCTGAGACGAAGAGTGATCCCACCGGGCAAAGGTTCACCACCGCGCAAGAGCCACCTCCTCCTCCAGTCGTCTCTCCAGGATTATGGCCGTTGCTGCTCCCTTTTTTAGGTCCCTGGCTCGGTGTCGGTATTTTGTGGGCGACTTCAGCGATCATTATGCAGGCGCCACAACCACAAGCCTCCCAGCCCAGCGCCAATACGCCTCAGCCACAGCCTGTCCCAACGCCGGCACTGCTCACCATAGGATGTTGTGCCATCTTTGGAGGGACTGCCGTCAATAGTGCCGTGCTGGCCAGGTACGAGATATCCGACCTGCTACCCACTCCCAGTGGGCCACAACCACAACCTGGCAGCAGTGGGCAAGGTGGCTTGCCACCTATCCCCCCTGTGCCTGCCGCCAGTCCCCAACCGTGCAGTTTCACTCCTGAGACTACTGTCACGACCGAGCAGGGGAAAGAACCGATTGGGAAGCTGCAGGTGGGTGAAGACGTGCTGGCCTACAATCCCAAGACGCACAAAATGGAGGAGGAACCGATCCTGCATGTCTGGATTCATACCGACCATGACCTGGTCGATCTCACGCTGACCACCTACGTTCCAGCACAGCATGACAAACTGCTCAAGAGCAATGAAGTGATCCATACTAACCAGAAGCACCCCTTCTTGACCGAGGAGAAAGGCTTTTTGCCGGTCGGGCAGATCACGCTGGGCATGCATGTGTTGCGGGCCAATGGCACGTATGGGGTGGTCACGGGATGGAAGGTCGTGCCTGGGGCCAGCGTGATGTATAATCTGGAGGTAGAACAGGATCATACTTTTACTGTGGGTGATGGGCAGTGGGTGGTGCATAACGATTGTGGTCCTGATCTCAGAAACAACATGATAAATGCCGCGAGAATCTTCAACCCAGAAGAACAGGTCGCTCACCATATTATCCCCTGCCAACTACAAAATCATCCGTTGGTTCAGAAAGCGATTGAAGGAGGATTTGATATGAATGGCGCCTACAACGGCAGAGCAGCATATAAAGGCGATTATGCATTCAGAGTAACTCAGGAGGGGGAACCGGGACCAGTACAATGGTCGGGCCATCCAGAATATATAGAAAAGGTGAATGACATGCTGTGGCAAGCTTATGCACAATTAGAGTATAATGCTGATTCTATTCCTGAACAAATCCAGGCGAAAGATGCTTACAACGCCGTTATGGACATCATAGATCAACTCAATCTATACATGGATACTACATGCTTTTTAAGCTGACAGAGACTGATTTGGTTCTCTTCTACATTTCCTATGCTAAGCTGTGGCATGGGAAGTGCAGAAGAGAACCATTTGGCAAAATCTCCTCCGAGGAGATTCGCTCCCAAAACGGGCTAAGGTGCTTCAGTCTCCAACTATGCCATAGCTTAGTACAGAAAATGTGGAAGAGCTAAACCACTTGAAAGACTCAAGTGATAGGATAGCAGCATTAGCCCTATGTTTTGGAATGGAATTGAGGTTGCATCACTTCTTGCACTCATGAAGTAAACAGAAAAATGTGTAACATTGTTTTGATTTATAATTGTCCGTAGTCTCTCTAAATCTGGAAAGACTACAATGTTCATGTAGGGAAGGAACTCTATGTATTACCTTTTGATAACATCTGTTTTGAATGGAGAGATGCGATATGGAATGCCACAAGCAATAGACCCTCGCTTGTGTCTTCAATTAGCTGCTGAACGTGACTTCCCAAGGTCGATGCCCCCACTCCCGTTTTATATCGGCCAAGCCTGTTTGCAACTGGATTATCTTGATATCCAGAATACGTCAGGGAAGCTCTGTACAGAGGACTTCATCAATGTATTGGAGAGAGCAAATGTTCCGTTCACCGCTTACTCTGCTAATTTATTCGAGAAAGATACAAAACAGCCGCTGCCAGCACGCTATTACTTCTGGATTCCTCAATGGATTGAGGGGGCAATTGATTGGGAACAGTCAGAAGAGTGGGTCTATGACGAAACAGGCGTTCGTAGACTTACCAAAATCGTCTTAACATCTGAGTATGAAACAAAAGCTCCTTTACTCTTTCAAATGAAAGAGGGAGGATATTATCTTGTACATGACAAATTGCGCATCCAATTCCAGACAGCCGATATCACAGGAGTGGCCTTCGCTCCGGTTGACACTGCATATGCACCTCATGAGGGTATACGAATTATAGAACTCAAGCATATACTTGAAGGGCATCCTGATGACTGGATGCGCTGGATTGAGTTGGGTGACAGACAAGTAGTCGTACATCGTTATCAGGATGCCCTCGATTCACTAGACCACGCTCTTGCCCTCAAGCCCGATGCAGAGGCAGCCTGGTATAGGCGAGGATCCATCCTCCACACACTAGGGAGGTCGCAAGATGCATTGGATGCGCTAAAGCGGGCTATAGAGATAGAGCCACAAAGTCGAGCTTGGAACGAATACACGGCAGTCTTACGAAAGTTGGGACGCCATGGGGAAGCATTGGCGAGTGCTGAACATGCAGTACAGATATGGAGTAGATCTTCTATATCCTGGTATGAGTTGGCGGCGGCATACGCAGCCTTAGACCAGTATGAGGCAGCATTGCAGGCCATTGAACGAGGACTAGCGTTAGGAGGAGGAGGACCACGCTTGGCAGAAATGTATAGGATTAAAGGAGAGGCACTTTCTCAGTTGGGACAGTATGAAGAGGCATTATCCGCTTATGCAGCTGGGTTATCCTGTAGTCCATCATTAAAGGCTTTATGGGCGGCGAAAGCCTGTGTATTACATAACCTGGGGCGTAACGAGGAGGCATCGGTAGCACAGCAAGAGTTGGATAGGCTAGAACAGCAGCGAGAGAAGAATCTGCAGAAGAGACCAATGTAGTAATACAGCGAGTTCCAAGCGATGAAGCTATGGACTGAGAGCGCTCGGAGGCGCATATCGACCCTTGACACAGAGTATGTTGGTTGGAGATGACCTCACATCATGGTTTTGCCTCGCTGGGTCGTTGTCTCTGGCAAACCATCACCCACTTTGGGATTCCTCGTACACACGCTCCAAGCAGATTTTTCCTGCTCACCGACGCCCTGGGCAGCATCCTCTCGGAGATCACCTGGTCGGCAGGCGGCGCCTCGGTGCAGGGCAACCAACTCTTCGGCCCCTATGGCAAGGGGCGCTACTCTGCCGGCACCATCAACACCACCAAGGGCTTCACCGGCCAGTACAACGACCCCTTGACGGGACTGGACTATTACGTCTCACGCTACTACGACCCGGTGGTGGGCGTCTTCCTCTCGGCGGATAACGTACAAGGGAATCTACAGGGGATGGACCCCTATACGTATGTCGGCGGGAACCCGGAGAGCAGAAATGATCCGACCGGGCAGCTGTTCATCGGAGCCAGCAACAATAATGGCCACTATGTGCTCCCGCCACCTCCACCACCCCCGCCTCCGCAGCAGGGTTCGTGCAACTTCTTCTGCAATCTATGGAATGGCACCAAAGCGGTCGTCAGCAATTCAGAGTGCTAAGCTCCGTGGCACTTCTTATACTTTTTCCCGCTCCCACATGGGCATGGGTCATTGCGTCCAACTTTGCCAACTACCACCGGGCTTTGAGCTGTCGAAGTGGCCGCTGCGCGTTTCTGCCCCTGACCATTCGAGCGGTTGCCGGCATTTTGCGCGCGGGAAGCAGCGGCTTGAACGGGTGCGTTGCCTGGGCGCGCCTTCGCCTGACCACCCGATGTCGCAAGGGTCTTCACATTTGGACGAGCAGGCAGTGGAGCTTTGCGCCTGGGAGCAGGCCGTTCGACAGGCGCGCTGAAATCTCTGCTTAACAGGTTCGGGAGTATCTTGAGCAGTTGATCAACGACGTAGTGCTGGATATAGCCCTTCAATTGATCGAACATCAGGTACGCTTCGTTCTTGAATTCGACCAGCGGGTCGCGCTGCCCGACCGAGCGGAAATGGATACTGGAGCGCAAAACGTCCAGCGCATCGATATGATCCATCCACAGGCGGTCAATCACCTGCAAGATAACGGAGCGCTCTATATCACGCACGGTTGGTATGCCGTATTCGGGATGTTCTTTCGCGCGCTTATCCAGTTCCTTGCCACGCTCTTCATAGTGGTTCACGATGAAATCAACCAGCCTTTTGCTGAGATCATCGCGGCGCACAGCATGAAGATTCTCCGGCAGGATCTCATCCGGTATATGCACCCAGGCTTCGAGAACTGTGATCAGGTTGTCCAGTTCCTCCTCTTCCGAGATCACATTGCCTGGAATCTGCATCTGGACGATTCTTTTCACCTCGGCCCGTATCATATCGAGCACGCGCTCGTGCATATCGGCACGTTCGAGCACGGCTCGCCTATCGTCGTAGATCACTTCACGCTGTTTCGCGATGACATCGTCATATTCGACCACATTTTTACGAATATCGAAGTTGTATCCCTCAACACTCGTCTGGGCCTGCTCAATGAAACGCGAGACCAGTCCGCTCTCAAGCGGAACATCGTCATCCATGCCAACTCGCTGCATCAATTTGGAGACGCGTTCGGCAGCGAAGCGGCGCATCAATTCGTCTTCGAGCGACAGGTAGAAACGCGAGGAACCTGGATCGCCCTGGCGCCCGGCACGACCGCGCAACTGGTTATCGATACGCCGCGATTCGTGCCGTTCAGTACCGATAATATGAAGCCCGCCCAATTCGACAACGCGCTTGTGATCCTCTTCGCACTCGAGTTCTTTCCGTCGCATGAGACGTTCGATCTCTTCTTCCGTCATATTCTCGATATATTGCCGAATGGCCTCTTCCTTCTCTTCGCGCTCATCGGGCGTGCGCGACGGCATTTCTCGAATGAAGTCCACCTGCTCGGCGTGTTTGCGCAGAATGCTGTCGCGATAGCCTGCCGGATTGCCACCAAGCAGAATGTCGGTACCACGGCCAGCCATATTGGTGGCGATGGTGACTGCCCCCAGGCTACCGGCCTGCGCGACGATCTGCGCTTCGCGTTCATGGTGTTTGGCATTCAACACGTTGTGTGGGATGCCTTCTCTATCCAACAAGCTTGAGAGATACTCGGAGTTCTCCACCGATGTGGTACCTATCAAAACGGGTTGGCCTTGCGCGATCACAATCGGGTTGCCGTCTTCGTCCAGCACCGGCTCGCCGTTTTCATCGAGTTTATAAAGCGCCTTCTCGTGGAGTGCCTTGATCTCCTCAACCACGGCCTTATATTTTGCTTCGGTCGTGCGGTAAATCAGATCCGGCAGGTCCTTACGAATCATCGGCTTGTGCGTTGGAATCACAATGACATCGAGTTTATAAATCTTGTGCAGTTCTTCAGCTTCGGTCAAAGCGGTACCGGTCATACCAGCCAGCTTTTCATAGAGGCGGAAGAAATTCTGGAAGGTGATGGTTGCCAGCGTATGATTCTCGCGCTGCACCTTGACGTTCTCTTTGGCCTCGATAGCCTGGTGCAGGCCTTCGCTGTAGCGACGTCCCGGCATCTGGCGGCCGGTGAACTCGTCGACAATGACCACCTCGCCATCTTTGACGATATAGTCTTTGTCTCGCTTGAAGATCACTTCGGCCTTAATGGCGTTTTCCATGTAGCGCGTCAGTTCGACATTCCCCTCGTCATAGATATTGTCGATACCCGCCATCTTCTCGATCTTCTCGATGCCTTCTTCGGTCAGAATAACGGTACGCGTCTTTTCCTCGATGGTATAGTCGGTTTCGGGCTTCAAGCGCCTGGCCCATTGAGCGAATTGCCGGTAGTGATCCGTCGATTCCTGGCCCTGGCCGGAGATGATGAGCGGCGTACGCGCTTCGTCAATCAGGATATTATCAACCTCGTCGACAATGGCATAGTTCAGGTCGCGCTGCACCATCTGCTCAAGCGACCCGACCATGTTATCGCGCAGATAATCGAAACCGAACTCGTTGTTGGTGCCATAGGTAATATCGGCCTGGTACTGCGCGCGGCGCTGTGGGGTCTGTGGATCAACCGCATTGACAATCACACCGACGCTGAGGCCCAGGAACTTGTAGATATGCCCCATCCACTCGGCATCACGCTTTGCCAGGTAATCATTGACGGTCACAACATGTACACCTTTGCCCGGCAAGGCATTCAGATAGGCGGGCAGAGTAGCGACCAGCGTTTTACCTTCACCGGTGCGCATCTCAGCGATTTTTCCCTGGTGCAGCACAACGCCACCTATTAATTGCACGTCATAATGGCGCATCTGAATGGTACGCCGGCCCGCTTCGCGCACGACAGCAAAAGCCTCCGGCAGCAGATCATCGAGCGTTTTGCCGGATTTGTAGCGCTTCACCATTTCTGGTAGCAGCTCATCCATCTGCTCGGCTTTGACGGCGACCAGTTCCTCCTGCAACGTATTCAGGATATCGCCGAACAATTTCATAATCTGCGCGTCGGCATTACTATTGTCGCCGGCAGCATTGCTGCGAGCGGATTCAAAACGCGGCCATGCTTTCTGAAAAGCCTCTTCCAGAAATTCGTCATCGATTTCATCCAGGGCAGGCTCAACCTCTTTGAGCAAGTCCAGTGTTGCCTGCTGGGGGTCTTCCGCGTCTTCCAATCGCTCTTCTCGTTCATGCAACAGGTCGAGCGCGCGAGAAATGCGTTGGGCATTGAGGATCGGGTTCAGGTTTTGATAGGCTTTTTCGAATGTTTCAGAAAGTGTATCTTGCAGGTGATCGCGCAGGTAATATTCCGGGTCGCGTTTGCGTTCGATGAACTGGCGCGGCTCATTCATGACGGCGTGCAACTGCGCATCGCTGCACGTACTCGCGAGCGGCTCTACCGTCTCTAATGCCTCGGCGAAGAGTTTCACCAGTTCGTTTTCAAGCACCATGCCACCTTTGAGGTAGAGGTAAAGCTGGGCGCGAAATTCCTCTGTTTTTGCGGCTAATTCATCATCGCTCAGTTGCTCCATAGCCGGTTCGAGTTCATTGATTTTATCTACAAGTGGCTGGATGACCTTCAATTCTTTTTTGTTGGGATCACCCAGCATTTTCCCAAGTAATTGCATAATGGTGTGTTCTCCTGCTGCGCGGTGTTGGTGCTAAGATATTCTCTATCTCTCTATAATAACGCTTTGTCGTGTTCAAAAATTCTTGTTTAGAGGCAGCTATAGCGTTCCCTCGTAATCTTGATGGCTTCTCTATCTTGCCGGGTGAACTGTACAGTCGAGCGTTTCCTGCCCATCCATGAGTATACGCGCTCGACAGATGCATGTCAATGTGCGATATACTCCGCGGTTCCGCAAATGCTTGCCTTACTTTATGAGATATGCTATACTTGGCGGCGGAGAGATGTCAGAGTGGTCGAATGTGCCGCTCTCGAAAAGCGGTAGGGCGAAAGTCCTCGTGGGTTCGAATCCCACTCTCTCCGCCCCGGACCTGCCTTCCATCGTCTAATATCAATGGGGCAGGCCAGCATGGAGGAGTCCCATAGTGGCCTAGTGGGCACGACTGGAAATCGTGTGAGGTGAATAGCCTCCGTGGGTTCGAATCCCACCTCCTCCGCCTCTCCTCTAAAGTGGCTTCACCTCTAGATTCGAAATTGCCCCCGGCTCATTTGACAGCAAAACACCCGTAGCTTTTCGGAATGCCTACGAGTGTTTTGTTTGCAGTATTCTTGCCGGGTTTTATTCTACCTCTAGCAGCACATCCCCCTCATTCACAAAATCACCCTCGTTAGCTTTGAGGGTTTTCACCGTTCCATTGACGGTGGACTGGACAGGAATCTGCATCTTCATGGATTCAAGCATGACGACATCCTGGTCAACGCTGATCTGTTCGCCAGGTTTGACCAGGAATTCTAAGACCACTCCGGCCATGTTGGATACGATACGCTTCATGCTTGCCCATTTTCCTCTATACTGCTGCTCTCCTCCGGCTTCCTACCCCAGGCTGAGAGGAAAAAGAGGCTGGCTATGAAATCGGACCCGTATATGTCGCTGACCGCCTGATTGTAGAGTTCCTCGAACTGTTCCTCTGTGATGACGCCCGTTGAGATGAGGAATTCCTTACCAAGCTGCAGGCCGGTCCTCACATTTATAGACTGGGACTGGTGGGCTTCGCTGTTCGCGGACCAATCCATGATATGCGCCTGCCTTCGAATATCTTCGAAGCCGGCTTGCTCAAGCAAATGCCCGGTCATAAACATGGTACCGATGAAACGACCGGAGGAAAAGAAAGCGCGCCCGGTTTTACGAATAGCCTCTATTGACAACTCAAGCAGGCGCTCATAAGCAGCGCTATTGGTGATATCCGAACAGTCAGCTTCCGTGATTCTGAGGATGCCACCGGGCTTGAGTATGCGCCTGCATTCGGCGAGCAGGCCAGGCCAGTCACCAGGAGAGAGTACGTACACCAGGAAACGCATGTTGACGAAATCAAAGGAATCATCCTCAAAATTGAGCGGCTTGCGGATATCCATCACCTTATAGGAGGCATTATCAAGACGCTGCACACGGGATAGAGCGTGTGCGTAACCGACCATCTGCTCGATGATATCCACACCGACGACTTCCGTTTCAGGATACTTAAAAGCAACATCCTGTACCCAGCTACCAGGGCCGCAAGCGAGGTCTAGAACCCGTTTGAATCCCGCAGGGTCCACATCTGGAGGGAAAAGCCCGCCCATATATCTGGTGATGAAGCGATGCTGATCAATGAGTCGCGCCATTTCCGCGGCGCTCTCAGGATTAATTATATAGCTATCCTGCCGTTGAGGTGGGTCTATCGGCATATTTGGCACTCCTTCTTTTGCTCGTTGGCCCTATTCCTTTTCATGCATGAGCCAACAACGCTATTATATTCTTTTCCGCGTTTCTCAGCAAGAGGCCTTAAATCCTATGAATTCCACCTCAGCAGAGAAGTATGCATCCAGAATTGCGTAGTATAGTATGAACCACCACAAACTCTACAATAGATTTGCCTTTACCGCAAGCTATCAATATTGAGAATCAGGATAAATATAAGCCAGAGAGGAGCAAGCATCGTGCAAACCCGTAACATCTCCTCGCTCGTGTCCCGTTTGTTGCTACAACCTGGTCCAGGTGTTGTACTTGGCCTGCTCCAGCTGTTGCTCTACATGGCAGGACTGCCCCGTTTTGACACCAACCTCGCGTTGAATGCCTCGTTCTGGCCGGGGCTTGCGCTCTACTTTGTGTTTGGAATGTTAGCAGGGATACTGACGACGAGATATAGTGAGCGGCCACTGGCAGGGGTAGCCGCCGGGTTTGTAACGGGATGCATCGCCAGTGCTGTTGTGCTACTGGTTGCCATTATCGCGCTTGTGCTGAATCCACCCCATCCTGCGCCTTCTAGCCGCTATTACCCTGAACTTGTGAGTATAGTTATTTCGATATTCTTCTTTCTCCTATTGTTCCTGAATGTTGTGGGAACGCTGCTTGCTATGCTGGGGGGCGCAATTGGCAGATGGTGGATCAAGAGAGTCACACCGGGTAAATAGGATTCCTGCATTCGGAGAAACGGGCCTCCTTCGTCTGATAAATGCTGTAGCGCGCAATCAGTTCATCGCGCAGGGACTCGAAAGGCGTGATAGTGTCCACGATTAACTCAGAGGCCAGGCGAAAAATATCGATATCCTCGGCGTAGCGCGCCTCCATCATCTTGCGGAATGGCTCGCGTTCCTCTTCGGGCAGGGCGGCAATCTGGTTGGCGTAGACGGCGTTGATAGCGGCTTCGGGACCCATCACGGCGATCTGGGCGGTTGGAAGCGCCAGCACGGCATCGGTGCCAAAGGCGGGACCCGCCATCGCATAGAGACCCGCGCCATAGCACTTGCGCACGATAACCGAGATTTTGGGCACGACGGCCTGCGAGACGGCGGCAATGAACTTTGCGCCATGACGAATGATACCGGCACGTTCGACGGCAGAACCGATCATGAAACCGGAGACATCGGCCAGGAAGAGCAGGGGAATGTTGAAGGCATTGCAGGTATTGACAAAGCGCGTCCCTTTATCAGACGAATCGGTGAACAGCACGCCGCCCTTAACACGCGGCTGGTTGGCAACAATGCCGATTACGCGCCCACCCAGGCGCGCGAAGCCGGTAATCAGTTCGGGAGCAAAGAGCTTTTTGACTTCCAGGAAGCTGCCACCATCGATCAGTGAATGAATGAAGTCATACATGTTAAAGGGCTTGTTCTGAGCCTCAGGTACGATGTCTTTGAGCGATCGATCGCTGGCAGGCGGCGCGGGTTCGGCATTCGCCGGTTTTTCCAGGTAATTCTGCGGCATATAGCGGAAATACTCACGCGCGATACGAATGGCATCCTCCTCGCTCCCGGCCAGGAAGTCGCCGAGGCCGGAGACGGTACAATGCATGCGCGCGCCACCCATCTCTTCGAGCGTGACCTTCTCGCGCGTCACCATCTCGGCCATACGCGGCGAACCGAGGTAGGCGCTGGCATTGCCCTCGACCATGATCGCGATATCGGCAAAGGCCGGTGTATAGGCCGCGCCTGCCGGTGAGGGTCCAAACATGATGGAAATTTGCGGCACTACACCGGACATCTTAATCTGGTTGTAAAAAGTGCGCCCACCCTGGTTGCGGCCAGGGAACAGGCGAATCTGATCAGGAATGCGCGCTCCCGCCGAGTCGATCAGATAGAACATGGGAATGCGCATCTGCATCGCCATTTCCTGGATACGCAGGTTCTTCTGCACCGACTTTTCGCCCGCCGACCCGGCCTTGACCGTCGAATCGGACGCGCTGAAGGCTACCGGCCGCCCATAAATGCGCCCAACGCCGGTAATATTGCCGTCAGAGGGTAGCTCAGGATTCTGGCACTCGGCGAACATCCCATCCTCGAACTCGATCTTGCCATCATCCAGCAGCAGTTTGAGGCGATCACGCGCGAAGAGCTTCTTTTGCTCGCGATTGCGGATATGGTATTTTTCCGCTCCACCTTTTTTGATTCGTTCGATCTCGGCTGCCAGTTGCTCATCTTTACTTGTCATGAGGCGATGTATCCCTTTCGGAAGCTAATCTTCAACTGTTTCAGTTGAATTTCGCTCTAGCAGGTCGTCGTCAATTTCCATTCTCAATAATGCCGATGATAAAGACTTACCTAACCCATCGCTGCGCAGCGAGCGTGATGCGCCACCATCGAGCGCACCATGCAGCACGAATTTGAGCGCCAGGACATTCGGTACCTCGTACCGTTCGACCTTTCCTGTGATAATGCCGTTGAAATGCGCCTGTACGCGTTCTGCCGTGACTTCACGCGCCAGCAGGTTATAGGTTGCCTCATCAGGCGCGAAGAGGCTGATATCGGCCTTGTCGCCTTTGTCGCCCGAACGGGCATGAGCAAGCCCCACCAGTTGTCTTTTCATAGTTCCTCCGCTTGATTGTTGGATAAATATGGAGGCCGATGAATCGGCGCTGGGCGCGATCAATCGGCCCCTACATCACGGTTCCTCCACGCTCACGCGCACGTATTCTTCGATGATGTCACGCGGGGCAAGCGTGGGCCAGATACCCAGCAGTCCTCGCGGCTCCAGCATGCCACCAGCTCCGCCGATGAAAGGCGGGCCGCTGAGCGCCAGCGGCGGAAAGAGACGACCAAGTTTCGCCGCCTCGTGCCGATCCTTACAACGAATGGCGATGCGCAGGTAGACCTCGTTCAATTCATCGATATAGGTAGGGTCGGCAAGCGGGCCATGGATGGAGTTGTATCCCAGGTATTCGACAATGGTCTCATCCGCTTGCAGGCCAATTTCGGTCATTTGCTGCTGAATGATTTGCGCCGCGGCCTGCGCCTTTGCCAGGGCATCCGGCCAGGCATAGCCGATGATGGCCTGTCCCATGACGCCATCTTCATAGCCGGCCACAACCTTGAGCGTATCCGGAGCGGGTCGCCCTTTCGCTCCGCTGACAAGCACTTCGTCAGGACCAATTTCTTGCAGGCGCAGTGTAGTCATATCGACATCGACATCCGGCGTCAGGTAATGGCGGGGATCATGCACTTCGTATAATAATTGCTCGCGCAACGTATCGAAATTGACGCGCCCACCTGTGCCAGGAGCCTTGCTAATAACCGCATCCCCGTTCTCCCAGACTTCCGCGATAGGGTAGCCAATATGCGCAAGGTCGGGAATGGAGCGCCAATCGCCACCAAAATTGCCGCCCGTAGCCTGCCCGCTACACTCCAGCAGGTGTCCAACCACTATTCCCTGCGCCAGTTTATCCCAATCATCCCAGCGCCAGCCCAGTTCATGAACCATTGGGGCCAGGAAGAGCGCGGCGTCCGCAATGCGCCCGGTCAGCACGATATCCGCTCCCGCTTTCAAAGCATCAACAATTGGTCGCGCTCCCAGATACGCGCTGGCGAATAAGAGGCGCTCGCGCACACCGGCTATGTCTTCGCCTGTATCCATGTGTGCCAGGGAAACGCCTGCGCCCTGCAATTCATCGAGGCGCTCCAGAACCGAATCACCCAGCACAACGCCCACTTTCAGCTTGAGACCGGCTTTTTTGAGCGCGTTCAGCAGCACCCCACGCGCCCCCGGCGGATTCAGCCCACCCGCGTTCAGAATGAATTTAATACCGCGTGGAATGGCTATAGGAAGCAGGTCTAGCAGCATAGGAACGAGATCGCGTGTATAGCCCAGGCTGGGGTCGCGCTGGCGGTCTTTCTGGAGGATGGCCAGCGTCAATTCCGCGAGATGGTCGGACGCAACATATCGTACATTGCCACGCTCAATGCTCGCGCGAATCGGGCGCCACGAGTCGCCATAAAAGCCGAGTCCTCCGGCGATGCGCACAGATTTCATGCCTTACCTCATACCAAGCAGTTCTCTGGCTATCAGCAGCAGGCGAATCTCGTTCGTTCCGGCTCCGATCTCGCCGAGTTTGGCATTGCGCCACATTTTTTCGACCTCGAAGTCCGTTAGATAGCCCCAACCGCCATGAATCTGCAACGCCTCATCCGCGGCGCGCATGGCAGCGCGGGCCGAGAAGAGTAGCGCCGCGGCGGCTTCTTTGCTGACACGTTTGCCCTGCTGCGCCAGCCACATGCAGCGATGCGCCATCAGCCGCGCCGCTTCCAGATCGGTATACATCTCCGCGATTTTGGCCTGAACGAGCTGGAAATTGGCGATGGGCTGGCCGAATTGCTCGCGCTCCTTCGCATATTTGATGGAGATCTCCAATGCGGCTTCGATGCCACCAACCATACTCACCGCGTAGAAGGCACGCTCAAGGTCGAGTCCGCTCATCACGACTTTGAAACCCTCATTGACCTTACCCAGCACATTTTCTTCGGGCACAAAAGCATTCTCGAAGACCAGTTCGCCCGTCGGTGAGCCATGCATGCCCAGCTTGCTCAATTTGCGCGCAACATAGAAACCGGGCGTCTTCGTCTCAAAAATGAAGGCGGTGATGCCGCGACTGCCTGCCTCCGGTCGCGTTTTGGCGTAGACGATCAGCAGATCGGCAATCGGGCCATTGGTAATGAACATCTTGGTGCCGTTGAGCAGGTAGCCGCCCTCGGTTGGCCGCGCCGTCATCTGGATGCCCATGGCGTCGGAGCCAGCATTCGGTTCGGTGAGAGCCAAGGCGCCGATCATCTCGGTGCTTGTGAGTTTAGGAAGATATTTTTGTTTTTGTTCTTCGGTTCCATTGCGCATGATGTTATGGGCACAGAGATTTAAATGCGCCCCGTAGGACATTGAAATGGAGCCATTCGCGCGTCCGATGGCGCGAGCCACCAGCGCCGCCATCAGGAAATCGCCGCCGCTGCCGCCATACTCTTCGGGGATGGCTATGCCTGTGTAGCCCTGCTCGGCCAGCCGTTTCCAGATCCAGGGTGGAAAGTCGTCTGTGCGTTCGATCTCCGCATTATGTGGTTTGATTTCATCTTGCGCGAAGGCAAACGCGCTTTCATAGGCCAGTTGATGCTCTTCCGGCAGTTCAAAATCCATGGCAGGCGATCCATCCTTTCTGATTACATATGCAAAGACCGGACTTTATTATAACAGATAGCCTGGGAGCACGTAAGGGGCCGATTGAATGGGACACCGCATCGTGGCCTGATTCAACCACAATAGCGCTGGAAAGCCTGGGCAAATTCAACGACGGACGCATAACGTTCCTCCGGCCTTTTTGCCAGGGCACGCAGCATCACCTTGTTGAGAGCGGGAGAAATGGCCGGGTTGAGGATAGAGGGGGGCTGGGTCTGCATATTCGCGTGCATCCGCTTCATGATTTGCTCGGAATTGCCCTGAAATGGGGGGCGTTTTGTGAGTAGTTCATAAATGATAGCGGCCAGGCCATATTGCTCTGAGGCAGGTGAAGACTGGCCATCAAATTGCTCAGGGGCCATGTAACGGTAGTTCGCCGGGGTCCTGGCATAGCAGACCCCATCGTGTTCAAAGGCAAAATCAACCAGCGCGACGTTGAGGCCGGGCATACTTTCTGCCTGGTTCAATACCAGAATATTCGATAGCTTGAAGTTGCGGTACAGCTTTTGATGTTCATGGATAACACGAAGCGCGTCGGCCAGTTGGAACAAAATACCGAGAACCTCGCGCGGCGCGTACATTTTAGAGTCGTGCTGGAGCAGCCACGAGTCGAGCGCGCCTTCGGGACAGTAGCGTGTGGTTTTGTAGAAAAATGGTTGGCCGCTTACGTAGGATTTCCCAATATGGATGATAGGCAAAATATGGGGATGCTTCAGGTCAGCCAGCAGGTCTAATTCGGGTTGGAAGAAGTTGGGCAGTTCGGTTGATCCCTCGTTGATTTGATAGGTAATGGTACTGGTTGGAATGACTTTCAATGCAACATCCAGTTCTCGCATGCGGTCATATGCGCGATAAACCGCACACAGTGGGCCACCACCACGCGACTCATATATCTGGTAGCGACCCAGATTTTCCCCCTCCAGCGAGAGCTTCTCCTTATTTTCCTGCTTTGAGAGGACTTTTTCCTGTACCTGCCGGGATGGATTTTTTTCTTCTATTGAACTGGCCGGAACTGCGGGCAAACGAGGTAAAGGCGCCGTCGTTTGTGTGTAGAGTGCCGATTTATCAGACTTGCCGCTTGTTTGCGGTGATTGTAAAGGTGGTAAGGGTCTTGTTGTTGAAGACGGTAAAGCGCCTGAAGATTGCAAGGGGGCCAATGGCGCAGTAGTGCGCGGCAAAAATTGATCGGATGGCGGCAAGAGCAGGCGCACAAAGAGTATTTCCCATTCGTACTTGTCAAGAATTTGCTTTGAAAGGCGATTGAGGAAAAAGCGCTGATTCGTCTCTTCTTGCAGGGCAATAACCGCCATTGGAACAAATGTACCCTGGAGAAAGTGAGTGAAGGCATCCAGGGTACTGGCTACTATTATAGAACGATAGCCTGCCGATACCAGTAGTGATGCTATATATTGGGCTCGTTCCGCGTTGTTGTCTATGAGATAGACTCCACGGCCACGTACTACAGCGGCTGCCCTTAGGGATAGCGTGGTCGATGACCTGAGAGCCTGCTGCAATATTCCCTGCAAGGAGTCGAGCATAGCGTTCGGTTGACGTAACGAGCCTGGAATAGTATATATTTGGGTCTGGGCGTTCATCCTGCTTTCCTACACGCAAGGCGGCATGTCCCCTAAAAGCTGTGCTACGCAATAATACAACATAACCACGTAGATGAAAAGAGTTAATGATATGTTATTTCGATTCCTAACGAAATTTTAATACCTTAAGCCGGACAACTGAAACCCTCCCCTCTTTGCCCGGCTGCAAATATGGCAACAGGTACTGATCTTTACTCCATAGTTGCACTCCGCATCTCGCTCAAACGTCTCTTTAATCGAAAAAAGAGCAATCTGCAAAAGAGATTGCATGAGCTAGTTTCATTTCGTGATATACTGTGTTCAACACAAACATGCATGTAGATTCTGCGGTATCTACCCTTGACCCGAGAGCAGGTGTGACTATGCTCAACTCGGCTTCTGTGAACGCGGTACAGAACGCGAAATTCTCCTCGAGATTCGTGAGGCCTCTCTATGATTCCTACTGCTTCGCCAACCTGCCACAAACGATTGAGTTCCTCTTAAGCGGCAAAGGACAAAATGGCTTCCCGGTAGATGTGTTTGGCAGCTTGCCCACCCACTATAACAAGGTAATCCTGTTCTTTATCGATGCCTTTGGCTGGCGGTTCTTTGAGAAATACGCGGAGCATTACGAGTTCCTCAAAACCGTCCTGAAATATGGCATCGCTTCACAGCTGACCTCGCAATTCCCCTCGACCACAGCTGCCCATGTCACCTGCATTCATACCGGGTTGAACGTTGGCCAGAGCGGTGTCTACGAATGGAATTATTATGAGCCACTTGTCGATGAAGTGATTACGCCTTTGCTTTTCTCTTACGCAGGAGATAGAGAACGCGACTCTTTGAAACGATCCGGCATCCCATCAGAGGCTTTCTTTCCCCGGCAGACCTTTTATCGCCGCTTGCAAAGGTATGGCATCCATTCTTACATTTTCCAGAACCAGGCCTACACACCGTCCACCTACTCCGATATTGTCTATCGAGGAGCTACGGTTGTACCTTATAGAACGATCATAGAGGCGCTTACGCAACTGGGAGAACTTATCGTTTCCGAAAAAACGTCTCCCAGCTACTATTTTTTGTACTTCGACAAGATCGATGCGATCTGTCACCTCTATGGCCCGCATTCCCGGCAGTTCGAGGTGGTCATGGATAGATTCTTGACCGCCATGGATGTGATTTTTTACAAGGCGGCACACGGCAATAGCCCGGATACACTGCTTATTATGACCGCCGATCACGGGCAAATCGAGGTCGATCCCAAGAGGACGTTTTATCTCAATCGCTACGCGCCCGGCATCGAGCATTACCTGCGTACAAATATGCGCGGAAATTTCCTGGTTCCTGCAGGTTCGGCGCGCGATATGTTTTTGCACGTGCGGGAGGATGTGTTGGATGAGGCGATTGCTTTCCTGCAAAAGCGGCTTGAAGGAAGAGCGGAAATATATCCCACCCGGGCGCTGGTAGAGCAGCAGTTCTTTGGCTCTCAGCAGCTTTCGAAGGAATTTTTGCAGCGAGTGGGCAACCTGGTCATTCTCCCCTATGAGCACGAAACGGTGTGGTGGCACGAAGAGCGAAGATTCGACATGCATTTCCTGGGTCACCATGGTGGCCTGACGCCGGAGGAAATGGAGATACCGTTGCTGCTATTGCCGCTTTGACCTTACGGTTCCGGCAGCTATTTCCCCGGTAGAGGTGAACCCTGCTGCGAACGGAACCTATGTGATTGCCCGCGCCAGCCCTGGAACGAGAAGATTCCTATCAAAACCCCACCTGTTACCGCGATCCACGCGCCGAGGACGAATAATTTCAGAAATTCGGGTAGCAATGCTTTGACCTGCTCAATGAAGATGCGCAAACCATCACCCGCCTGTAGCCAATCATGGCCCCAATGTGGCATTGTCAATGCCAGCGCGGTCCAGGCATAGCAGACCAGCGCGGAAAGCACAATATCGGCCACGCCGAAAAGCGCTCCCCGGCATAGGCTCCAGCATATGGTGTCCGAACGCATTGAGCGGAACATGCGCGCAACCCACAGGCCGACCGGCAACGAAGGCCATAACGCGAGCAAAACATTGCCCACGACACGCACCTCTCCAAATTGCCAGGCGGTCACAGCTGCCAACACCATACACAGCAGCAGGTTGAAGAGCATCGCCTCCCACACCTTTTCATTTATATGGGACTCGACCGGCAAAGAAGATGAGATGGGCAGCGCGCTCTTAGCAGTTATGGCAGGATGCTGAACAACCTCTGCACTTTGGGGAGATGTAAGGGCCAGGAGTGGAGCTTGCGGAGGGCCTTTCAAGTCCCTCGCGCTCTGAGACCAGGGTGTTCCCTGCACAGATGTAGGAGCCAGATTTATCGCGCCCTGGGGCTGGAGTGTTCCCAATCCTCCTGAAGGACGGAGAGCCGGTATTGCTGTTTGCGAGGCAGCATCTAAAGCAGCAGCAAAGGTCTGCAGTGTCGGAAAGCGCTGGTGCGGGTCTTTTGCCAGCGCGCGCTGTAAGACGAGGCTCACAGCCTGAGGCAGGTCCGGTCGTAGTTCGTGCAGGGAGCGTGGCGCAATGGTGCGATGGAGATGAATCCACGTGCGCATATTGTTTTCGCTCCTGGATTGCCAGGGATACTCAGCGGTGAGCAGATAAAAACAGGTCACCGCCAGGGCATACTGGTCAGAATAACGTCCTGGAGCCTGGCCCCATACTTCTGGAGCCATGTACGCGGGCGAACCGGCCCAGGGCGCGCTCACGTGCGACACGTTGGCATCAATCATAGAAGCCACACTGAAATCGGCGAGCAACACGTGCGAACCCATTTGCAGCAAATTGGCGGGTTTGACATCGCGGTGCAGCACCCCCCTGCCATGCGCATAATCCAGCGCCTCTGCCGCATGCCGCGTTAAAGAGACCACACGGGCCAGCGACCACGGTTGTTTGCCCTCACGCTCAAATATCTCGGCTATCGACCCTTGCGCCACATAGGGCAAGACGAGATAAGGGAGTGAACCGGGAGTCTGAGAGTATGATAGTCCATAAGGACTCTTATTTCGCTGCGAGATAACGCCAAATGCATAAATGGGCAGAATATAGGGATGAGCCAGGGAAGCGAGCAACGCCGCTTCGCGCTGGAAAAACTCGAGTTGCACCTGGTCCCAGGGTTGGTGAAGTAGCTTGATGACCACTTTGCGCATATTCAAGGATTGCTGTTCCGCCAGGTATACCTTGCTGAAACTCCCACTTCCGATATAGGAGACCACCTTGAAATCATCGATCAGCGCACCTGCCACGAGACTTTCACACTGCTCGCACCATATGCTATGAGGATCATTGATATGTTGTCGCGTACAGCAATAAGCCATTCCAGACGCTCCACTCCAGGATATATTTCTCACAGTGATACACATATGTCCACCGGGGTACTTGCTTTGTATACGCCGTATGACGGGAATTTTAGTGGGGCGATGGAAAGCAGGCAAAGGCGTTATTGTAACGAAAATTTGAGAAAAACAAAAAGTGGTAAAGGTCTGGTGATTCCCCATAAGTTCCCTGGATGAGGCAAGTTCACCTCTGGGCAATCACCAGGTAAAGGTTAGATGGGAGAGCTTGCTCCGCTTATAAGTGTAATTCTGAAGGAAAGCGACCTCGCCCCAATCCAGTCGGGGCGGGGGTTGCGGGAAAGTGGGGCGGAGAAGCTTGCTCCGCCCCCTCGCCCCAATTATCAATAGAATGGATAGATTACTGCGCGGCAATCGCAGCCCTGCCGCCGCGAAGCACATATTTCTGAATCTTGCCGGTAGCAGTCTTGGGCAATTCAGGGATAAACGTAACCGTCTTCGGCACTTTGAAGTGCGCCATGTTGTCGCGAACGAAGGTGCGTAGCTCCTCCTCCGTCGCACTCTGTCCAGGCTTGAGGACAACGAATGCGTGCGGCGCCTCGCCCCAGCGTTCATCGGGCAGACCAACCACCGCCGCCTCCTGCACAGCGGGGTGACGCAGGAGCACGCCCTCAACCTCGATTGAGGAAATGTTTTCACCCCCGCTGATGATCACATCCTTCATGCGGTCGCGAATCTCGGCATAGCCATCGGGATGGACAACCGCGGCGTCGCCCGTATGAAACCAGCCACCCTCGAAAGCACGTGCCGTAGCCTCGGGATCATTGTAGTAGCCTTTCATAACGACGTTGCCGCGCGCCACAATCTCGCCAATCGTCGCCCCATCGTGGGGAACCTCGTTGCCCTGTTCATCAACGACCAGCAGTTCGCCAGAAGTCACCAGTTCCACTCCCTGGCGCGCTTTGATGATCGCCCGCTCCTGTGGGGAGAGCGCGGCATGCTCCGGGCGCGGCTCGCAGATCGTAATGAAAGGAGCCGTCTCGGTCAGGCCATAGACCTGTGTGATCTCCCAGCCCAGTTCGCCTTCGACGCGCTCGATGGTCGCGGCGGCAGGTGGCGCCCCTGCGGTCAGCACGCGCACTTTCCTGCGCTCCGAACCGGTATCCGCGGAAAGCAAGATACCGCGCACATTTTCAGGTGCGCTGGCGATGCTGATAAGTACCGTCGGCGCGGCGCAGAGCAGCGTTACCCTCTCATCGCGTATCAGCGTGAAGATCGCAACCGGTTCCACCTTGCGCAGGCAGATATGCGTGCCACCAACGGCAGTGACAGTCCAGACGAAGGTCCAACCATTGGCATGGAACATGGGCAGCGTCCACAGGTAGCGGTCTGCCGGTGACATCGAGATATGGATCAGGGTTCCAACAACGTTCATATAGGCATTGCGATGGGTAATCATAACGCCCTTGGGCCGCGAGGTTGTGCCGCTTGTATAGTTGATGGTCAGCAAATCATCTTCGGCAATCTCGGGACGGGTGAACGTCTCCGGCGCGTTCGCCAGCGTAGTCTCATAGTCCAGCCAGCCTGCTTCGCGTAAGGAATCCGTCAGGCCTTCAAGCGCAACGAAATGCCTGACCTCCGGTAGTTCATGACGAATACCCTCAACGACATCCAGGTAGTCGCTGTGAACGCAAACAACCTTCGCTCCACTATGCTGGATGATATAGGCAAAATCACTGGCGATGAGACGGTAGTTGATCGGTACGAGCACAGCCCCTATCTGAGGTACCGCGTAAAACGATTCAAGCTGGGCATGTGTATTGGGAGCAATATAGGCAACGCGATCGCCCTTACCGACGCCCAGTTGCTGGAGCGCGGCAGACCAGCGATCACAGCGTTTGCCAAACTCCGCATACGTCAAACGCAAGTCTCCATCGACAACAGCTTCACGATCAGGATACAACCGCCGGGCGCGGCGCAGAAAATCGAGCGGGGTTAAAGGTGTTTCCATTGGATGACCTCCTGAAGAATCGCTACTTTTACTGGCTTAATCGCCTCCACAATCGACATACTCGCCATTGATTCTGGCAATACCTTGCATGATGATCTCCGGCGCGAAAGGTCTTATTGCTTGAAAGTATAACATATGAAACGGGAGCATTCCAAATTGGGCATATTAATAACAGTAAAAAGTATTGACAAACGGAAACTGATGGGTTATACTATTTACAATTATTCAATGTTTTATTTTTAATATTTTTTGTAACGCATCTTGTATTAACTATTAGCCATTTAACATCACTGTGATATTTTCTCTTTATAGAATATCATTATCTGTTTACCACCTAGAAGTCATTGACGCGCAACTGCTTTAAAGATTTTGATGGGTATATCATCTTATACTCTGTTCTGCCGAATCTTTTCCGGTATATAGACAATTAACATAGTCCCTTGTTCTAAATTGTCGATTTGGCTCTCTTTGTTGATGAACGCCCTGGTTGTGGAGCTGGGTATACCTACAAATCACTGGCTGATTTTCACTACACGCAATGGTCTAATGTCCTGGCTCAGGCAAACTACAAGGGTGCGCCTTGGGCAAATCCCAATTCCTTCGTTAATACTCAGCTCTTGATGTATGATGCTGGCCCCAACGGTCATGGTGGCAGTGACGAGTACCTCGCTTATCCTGATGGGTTATCAGTGAATAACAATAATACCTTTACCAACCGCTGGTATAATTATGGCAATAGCTATGGCTCTTGCTATCCATAAGCGGAGGAAGCACCAGCATTATTCTATGCTTGCTTGCTGTTACATTTGATCACATGCTACTATTACTGAGCCAAATGCCTGGCATTTGGCTCAAACAGGCTTTCATAAACGACCGGACTAAGGAATGGAACAAATTATTGCAAAGGATCGTCTTCTCGATAGGAATGCGTTTATAGAGATAAGTATATGCTGTCGCTTATGCATTCTAAATGTAATGCCAGGCGCAAAGTTGTGGGATGAGTAAGAAGGCCGAAGCAAACCTGTAATTTCACTAAAATCGGAGCAGGAGGTGCTCAGTGAAGTGGAAAGTACCAATTCTTATGCCATTCCTTTTACTATTCTCCTTATTAGTACTCTCTTGTGGTGCAGGATCTGATGCCTCAACGTCTTTCAGGCCGACAACACTTCAGGTTGTCCGTTCCAGCACCCTACCAGGAAACAGTTTTCCTCCACTTTCACGTACTATCACCAATGCTAATGCTGTACAAAAGCTGTATGATGCTGCTCTGGCTCTCCCCCAAGTATCAACGACAGGGACGAGTTCTTGTCCAGGTGCCGATGGTCTAATCTATCACCTTCGTTTCCTTCAAGATAGCACGCACGTTCAGCAAATGGATATGGGTCCTACCGGGTGTCCATGGATTAACGTAAACAAGGATGATATGCGTGTACCCAATCAAAAGTTCTTTTTACTCTTTGCTCAGACATTGGGGATATCACCATCTCAGGTAATTCCAGCTCCAATAGGTGAGAGAGGAGTCTTCCCAAAAGCGTAGGTCCTCTTGAAATGGCTCAAGTGCCTGTAGAAAGAAGGATTGTGGCACACATAAGGAGAGCATGCAAGCGCCCCTGGAGGAGGGCAAACGCCGGATGACTCGGACCATGCCCTCCCCATCCCGTATCACTCGTATCTCAGCACTTCCAACGGCCTCACCCGTACAGCTCCCCACGCGACCAGCGCCGCGACCGCCATCGCCAGCAGCGCAATGCCGATAATCAGGCCGAGCGCAATAAACGCGCTCACTCCGAAAGCCGTCTTGAAGAAAAAGGTGCCCAGCAAGCTGGTTGCCAGCGTCACCAGCAACATTGCCAGCAATGCGCCTGTGCCACCTATGACCCCGTTCTCGATCAGCACCTCGCTCAACACGCTTCTGCTGGTATAACCAACAGACTTGAGAATGCCCAGTTCGCGCCGCCGTTCCAGCATCGCCAGGGCTACCGCGTTGGCGATGATGATCACTCCGGCCAGCAGAGAAAGCGAGGCAATCGTTACCAGGATGATCAGGAAATCATTGAGAATCTGGTTGACAAAATCACCGATGTTCGCCAGGTTAATGACCGAAGCGTTGGGCGCGATCCTGCCAATATCGTTCAAAGCCTTGCCAACCTGGTTCGGATCAATCTTCATATAGAAGATGTTCGTCACATTACCGGCGGGAGAGAGAGAAACGACTGTATTCTTTGTGGCAAACACCGCCCCGAATTGTATGTTAAATCCACTACTTTGGTAAAAGCCAACCACCGTGGCAGTTTGTACGCTCTTGCCATCTATACTGGCAAACGTAACCGTGCTTCCTACATGGACATGGCCTTTAAGAGGCGCGAGCTGCTCGAACAGGTAATTCAACAAGACGCTATTTTGACCCGCGTTGCTGGGATTGAGATTACTGCCATCCTTGATCGTGATACCGGTTGGCAGCTGGTTATTGGCTACATCAAAGCCCTCCATGGAACCCAGGAGTCCATAGGTGCCTTCGCGTCCCAAATTGCCAGGACCGGTTGAACTATTGCCGCTCGACACCAGGCTGGACAGGGGCGTTCCATCAATAGCCACAGGGACAACCTGGGCAAACGTTCTTTGGGCGTAATGAGAACGATCAAGGCCAGGTATCGTATTCAGTTGCGATTGCAGCCCATTCGCCTCGCTCCCACTCGCGAGGGTAATCACGTTATAAGTGAGGTTGTTAGCCAGGGCACTATTGATCTTGTCGCGCAGGTCCTGCCCCAGCACCAGAATCAGGCCGATGGTAAAGACGCCGACGAAGAGGGCAAGCATGGTCGTGGTCGTGCGCGCGCGCTGGCGTCCGATGTTGCGCAGGGCCAGTTTCGTGCTGGATTTCCACGAGCGCGGCAGCAGCACAATGACAATACCCATCAACGAGACGACGAACAACAACCCGCCAAACGCGGGCAACGGGATGAAGATCAGGGCCGAAATGACCAGTCCCGCGATCACCAGCGCCAGGTATGGCGGCGAGAAGTGCTCCGGCACCGGCAGCACGCTGATCAGGAAGACCACCAGGCCAAAGAACAGGCTCAAGATGGCCAGGAAGATGAAGGTGCCATAGACCGCGCCGATACCCAACCCGACATCATTCAGAATGAAAATGGCCAGCAGGCAGAATAACACCGAGAGAATCAGGAGCAGGCCAGCAGTCAGGGCAATATTACCGGCACGATTGCCCTCCGGCAGTTCGCGGATCACATTCAAGGGACGGATGTTAGCAGCCTGCACAATGGGCATCAAACCAAAGATCAATGCCGTAACCAGGCCGATCAAGACGCCGCCGCCGATAATCACAGGGTCTAAGACAAATGGAATCAGAACCGGGAAGAGGTTTTCTACCAGGATACGAATGAGCGCGCTCAAGCCAATCGCTACTCCCGCGCCGATCACGCCGCCGATCAATCCTAAGAAAGCCGCTTCCATACCGAAGAGCAGGTAGAGGTCGAAGCGGCGATAGCCGGTCGTCTTCAGCATGGCTATCTCAATCCTGCGACGAGAGAGCAGCACCTGCATCGTGTTGATGATGCCGACGCCTCCAATCAGCAGGGCCAGCAGACCAGCAATCTCCAGAAACTTCTTGATAAAATCGACCTGCTGCTGGTTATTCTTCAAAGCATCGGCTGCCGTTTGCGTGTTGGCGGCAGGAAACTTCTGCTGGATATCCTTGACGGCCTGGTTGATATTCGCCTGGGGAGCCGTGATATCGACATCAGTATACACTAGAGGAATATTCGGATTGGCGGCCTGAAAATCGCTAGCGGAAATGATCATCACATCATTGTTCTGCGCCAGTGAGCCATTATCCTGCACGATACCGGCAATCTTGACGGGCATCGTCAAGCCCCCCTGCCTGCCATTGACGTGCAGGGTCATGGTATCGCCCACTTTTTTGTTATACTGGTCGGCCAGCGCCTGGTCAACAATCACCTGGTCATTCTGCAACAAACCTGGGATGCTGCCATTAGAAGGCGCATTGAAGGTAGGTGCATCCACTACCGGATAGGTATTGGGTTTTACGACCAGCAACTGAAATGACTGCGTGATCGAGGAAGCAAAGCCGTTCGAACCATTGGTCGCATAAAACGCTGTGTAGTTGGTGATAGTTCCATTGCTCTTAAGCTGGTCAAAAAAGGAGAGATCGCTTGAATTGAACGGCGCCGATTGGGAAGTGACGGCAATATCACCCCCATTGGCATCGCGCACATTACCTGTCAGCGCGCCATTGATCATTTCTCCCACTAATTGCAGGGCTACAATCGCCATGACGCCGACGGCCACACAGAAGATCGCCAGGATTGTCCGCTGCCCTCCCCGCAACAACGAACGCGAAGTATAGTTGAAGTACATCGAAGCCTTCATTAGATGATTCTCCATTTATCGTAGGGGCCGATTGATCGCGCCCAGCGCCGATTCATCGGCCATATATGATCGCCTACCGCTGCATTATTGCGTGATTCTCCCACCGATAACATCAATCGAAGCAATCTGGCCATCGACGATACGAATGGCGCGGTCGGCGTGCGAAGCCACAACCGGGTCATGGGTAGCAATGATAAAAGTTTTTCCGGTCTCCTGGCGCAGGTAGGCGATGAGTTTGAGGACATTTTCACCATTTTTGGCATCCAGGTTGCCCGTCGGCTCATCGGCAATCACAAAGGCAGGGTCGGTCGCCAGTGCCCGCGCAATCGCCACGCGCTGCTGCTCGCCGCCGGAGAGTTGGTTCGGGCGGTGCGTCAGGCGATGGGAGAGTCCAACCAGGTTCAGCAGTTCTTTGGCGCGTTCGGAAGGGGAACCCTTGTGCTTGCCAACGTAGAGGGGCACTTCGACATTTTCCTGCGCCGTCAGCGTCGGGATCAGGTTAAATGCCTGGAACACCATGCCGATTTTGTTATTGCGCACCTCGGCCAGCCTGCCCTCGCTCATCTTCGTGATGTCCACCCCATCAATCAAGACCTGGCCGCTGCTGGGATTGTCCAATCCGGCAATGATGCCCAGCAGCGTGCTCTTGCCCGAACCAGAAGGGCCAACAATCGAAACAAATTCGCCGCCCGTAATCTGAAAGGTGATGCCGCGCAGGATATCGATCCTCTCACGGCCCAACGGCAAACTCTTGGTGATATTGCGTACATCCATAACGATGCGATGGTTCGTCTCTTGTAGAGTAGCACCCTCTACGGTCTTCATTTCATCCATTGACAGCAATTACTCCTTCTGTGATGATTTAAAAATTGCCTCTATACCAATCTCAGGCAGAAACGTTCAGAAAAAGCTTTCCTATGAGCTTACGAATCAGCATGCTTAAGGTTTGATCTCCTATTAATGAGAACGAAAGATACAAACCAGGATAAAGCACCTTTATATAGCATTTTGCTATACATGCAGGTTATAACATATCATTTTCTCGTTGTCAAGATGATAATCTTGGTGATTACCCAGAAGTCCGTCGGCTCAGCTGCATGGAGGGCGCCAGGGATTCTTCGTTGCACTCAGAATGACATGGTGGGGCATGTCATTCTGAGTGCAACGAAGAATCCCTGGCGCGCTTATAGGTAATCACCAGGATAATCCCTACCCGGGGCTGCCGCCGAAACAATCATCCTGTTCCGCGCATTACCTGTTATATAGAACAGCATACTTGAGGCAAGGTGAAAAAAGGAGTACGAAAAGACCTATTTTCCGCATGTGTCGAAAGTCATAATGACTTCTCACAGAGGCTTCTGACCAATTTTGCTTGTTCAAATTCATCAGGAGAGGCGGTGAAAAAAGCCGCAAAGCGTTTCGTGTGAATCAAAAAGGGATTTGCAACAGGTCTCAACTATGCTATACTGCACGGGAGCATTATCGGGTTCATATGTTGTGAGTTTTTCAAACGTGCAATTGTTTGTAAAATAGAGACTTTAAGGGGAAACAACACCTATGCGTCGAGGAACACTTACTCTCCTCCTGTTTATTATCTTGCTGGCGGCATGTGCGGCCTATATTGACTGGCCTAACAACCCCGGCATTAATATCGGCTTTCTAGGCTACAGTAATCCACTGAAGGTCAAGGAAGGACTCGATCTGCAAGGCGGCGTAAGCGTACTACTGGTACCCAAAAACCCGCAGAACTATGATTCATCTGCACTTGCAGAAAATGTTGCCGCCGCACGTGACCAGATCGAGCAGCGTGTGAATGGCGGGCTGGGCGTGAACGAGCCGGATATTCGTGTAGAGACGATTAACGGCATACCCAGCATTGCTGTTGAGTTGCCAGGACTCAATAGCGGCGACCCATTTGCAGCCGTCAATTCACTCCTGCAAACCGGTACGCTTGAGTTTTGGAGTACCGGCCCAACCCAGCTACAGATTGGATCAACTTTCGATCCTTCAAGATCGG
>Ga0209581_1001279_pt1 | contig 30807 bp, 23 predicted proteins | sample Coa_R2_FD_187160 | JGI IMG/M metagenome (GOLD analysis project Ga0209581, IMG submission 187160) | Surface soil microbial communities from Centralia Pennsylvania, which are recovering from an underground coalmine fire - Coalmine... | ecosystem: Environmental > Terrestrial > Soil > Unclassified ...
CGGTAAAAACGCTCGGCACGGTCCAGGGCGTGATCGGCGCGGGCCAGAACAAGCTGAACTACTCCATCGCTCTGGCGCAGTCGCAGATTGCGAACTTCTCGGCCGCTGAGTCGCGAATCCGCGACGCCGACGTGGCCGCGGAAGCCGCCAACCTGACCAAGGCGCAAGTGCTGCAGCAGGCGTCTCTGGCCGCAATGGCTCAGGCCAACTCGGCGCCACAGGCGGTTCTGGCGCTTCTGCGCGGATAGGGTCGAAGTTAAAGCTTGAGGGTCGCCGGGCCGATCAGATAGATTGGCCCGGCGGATTTTTCGTTTGGGCGATCGCAGCGAGCAGGAGACGGTATGGCGACTTCCGCAAGTTCTCTTTTCACTGGCAATAGCACATATTCCCAGGATTTCCAGCAGATCATCAATCGCGCCGTAGCCATTGCCTCGCTTCCCATCGATCAACTCAACAACCAGAAATCGGCGCTGACCAATCAAAAGAATGCATTGAGCGCTCTAAGCGCGAGTTTCTCCGCGCTTCAGGCATCGCTCTATTCGCTGGGATCTTCCGTCAACAGCGGCGCCTTTGCGGTGGCCTACTCGGACGCCTCGGTGGCCAGCGCGACCGTGAGCAGCGGGGCGCTGCCCGGGACGTATGCCCTCGAGGTGGTCGATGCCGGATCGAGGGCCAGCGCCGCAAGCGTCGCGACCGTGACGGACCCAGATGCGGCGAGCATCAGTTCGGCAGCCTCTTTCACACTGACGGCAAACGGCCAGCAGTATACTATTACGCCAGCCGCCAATACGCTTAAAAGCTTGGCGGACGCGATCAACGCCACGACGCAAGGCGCAGCGCAGGCGACCATCGTAAATATCGGGTCGTCATCATCGCCGAGCTACGAGCTATCCATTCAGAACAGCAAGTACGGGCCGCTCCCCATCACCCTGGACGACGGCAGCGGAAATCTTCTGAGCGCACCGACCCCGGCGACCTCGGTTGAGTATCGCGTCAACGGGCAGCCGGGAACGCCGCTGATTTCTGACAGTCGCACGTTGAGCATCGCGCCCGACATTTCTGTGACGGTGCTGGAGGCTGGCGCCACCGACATCAATATCGGCCAAAACACGTCGAGCATCGCCAATGCCATCAGCAGCTTCGTCACCGCTTATAACGCCGCCAACCAGGCGCTGGCGGGACAGCGGGGATCGAGCGGCGGAGCGCTCGCCGGCCAAAGCATCATCATGACGCTTTCACAAGCGCTTCGCGACATCGCCAACTACGCCGGGTCGGGCTCGATTCAATCCATCGCAGACCTGGGGCTGACGTTCGACAAGACGGGCACGCTGTCGTTCGATTCGTCGGTTCTGAGCGACGCCGCCGCGCGCGACCTGAAAGGCGTGATGGACTTTCTCGGCAGCCCCACGACAGGCGGATTTCTGAAGGCGGCTACAGACACTCTGAACGGGCTCACCGATTCCACGTCCGGCGCCATTCCGCTGACGCTGGCCTCGATCGGCGGCCAAATCACCAACACGGACAATCAGATCAATGAAGACCAGGATCGCGTCGATCAACTGCGTCAAAATCTCTCGGCGCAGATGGCGGCAGCCGACGCCCTGATCGCGCAAATGCAGCAGCAGGTGACGTATATGACCAACCTGTTCGCCGCCATGACGGCAAACCAGAATGCTATGAAATGATGGAGCCTTCGATAAACGCGCGCGAGCTGGCGCTTCGTTCGGCCATCGAGAACGGTCAATTAGTCCGCGCTGAGGATGAGTTCAAGGCCTACATCGCATGGTTCCAGTCCGGACCCAGGACGCTCGAGGAGGTTGAGAGCGCCCGGGACTTGCTAGGTTGGGCCATAGGCGCAGTTAAGGCGCAATCGGCGCAAGTCGCCGAGGAGCTGGCGCGACTGATCAAGGTCGCGGACGGATACGGGCCGGCCCGCCGGTTGCACACCTGGCAGCTTCAGGGCTGAGAAGAGTTTTCCCGCCCGAGCACTAAGCTAGTTGCCAGCGGTTGGTTGCCAGTTGCTGCTGGCTCCTCCGCGAAACCGATGATTCAAGTTCAAACGCGTTTTCTGGGCGTGGTTGAGTGCCCGGAAGAGTCGGTAATTACGTTCCCGGCCGCAATCCCCCCGTTTCCGGACCAGATGTATGTTGTCATCGCCAAGGAGGGCAGTCCGTATTTCTTCCTCCAGAGCGTCACGACTCCGGATCTGTGCTTCATTACGCTTCCGGTGCAGACATTGGACCCGAACTACCGGTTGGCGCTCGAGCCGCGCGACGTTGAGATGCTGGGCCTCCCGTCGCCTGAGTCGCAGCGGGATCTGACGCGGTTGACGATTTTGACCATTCCAGAGCGCGGCGCTATGACGGCGAATCTGGCAGCGCCGATTATAATTAACCCCTCCCGGCAAGTCGGCGTACAGGCGGTGCGATCCGATGGCGTTTATTCACATGCGCATCCGATCGGGGCTGGGGTTGAAGGATAGGTCCATGCTGGTGCTGAGCCGGAAGGTCGGTGAAGGCTTCATGATTGGCGCAGACGTCGAAGTCGTTGTACTGGGCTTCGAGGGGCGTACTGCGAAAATTGGGATTCGGGCGCCGCGACACGTGCCGGTGGTCCGGAAGGAATTGCAGGCGGTGGCGGCGCAGAATGCGACGGCGCTCGCCCTGCCCGCGCCGGATCGACTGCACAGCGCCTTGCTTGAAGCGCAGCAGACGATCCTCGGGCAAGGCAGGAGGCAAACCTGAGCCGGGCCGCGTCTAGAGCTTAATACGGTCGCCGAATACGATGCGCGGCGGCATCCGGAAGTCCCACTGAGACCGGCCCTCGTCCACTGTCACATTCATTGTCATTTCCTTGTGCTCGCGCATGATCATGACAGGGACGGTTTTCTTGTCCTGAAGCCGGCGCAAAACAGTTGTGATCTCGCTGGGGGAGCTGACCTTCGAATCATCGATCTTGAGAATGACGTCGCCCGCCTTAAGTCCTGCCTTAGCGGCTGGCGTATCGGGCATAACGGAGCGGACGAGTACGCCTTCCTTCACGCCGAAGTAGTCGGCCAACTGGCCACGAAGCGACTCGCCTTCAATGCCGAGCAACGTGGTTCTCCACATCATGATCGTATGCGGGATATCCGGAGCGGCCGGCAGAGCCGGTATTTCGATGCGGGGCAAGGTCACAGACACGGGGCCGCGGCGCGCCGCAATACGCGCTACCAGAGTCTGGGGGGCGCCGTTGCGGCTGATCAGCAGCTTGACCTCGCGACCGACCGGCGTTTCCCGGACCAGGCGTCCGAACTGTTCCATGCCTTCGACCTTCTGTCCGTTGTACTCAAGAACTACGTCGCCCACTCTCAATCCGGCCTTTGCCGCAGGGCTGTCCTCCTCAACCCGCGTGATTTCAACGCCAGCCGGTTCCTTCAACTTCAGCTCCTTGGCGCGATCCGCGTCAATATCGGCGATGCCGACGCCGAGAAAACTGGCGCCGGCAGAAATGCCGGCAGCGGTCAGAACCGCCTTCGGAGTGGGCGACACAGGCTGCGCTGACGCCGTTGCAGCCAAGATCAGCGCCGAAAACGCGAGCGCGGCGTGAGCGGCAAGAATCGTACGCATAGTGCACATCCTCCGTCGGATTACTTACGCCGCAGATAGATGGCGCCTGCGGCGACCGATATCCGCAACAGCGGGCCGCCTCCGTTCAGCAATCCTTCAGCGATCGCCGGACCTCCGGGCGACGCGTCCGAGCGTCGAACCCGGATCTGCGGGAAATCGGAAAAAATCCGACTTGACCGGCCCGGCGTTTCATTAATGGCCTGGACCGACACCGAAATGTTAGACGGAATAAAGACCGTGACGTCACCGCCGCCGGTGCTCAGCAATGAATCCTGAAGCCGCGCGCCCGGCAGGAGTTCGGCCAGGATGTTTCCTGCAGCCGTTTCCGCGCGGAGCGGACCTGAGCTGCTGCGGACGCGGATCGTGCCCGCAGCCGATTCACAGCGAACGCCTTCGGCCGATCCGACTTGAATAGATCCGCCGCGGGTCTGCGCGGTGACGATCCCTCCGGCGCGCCGCACCTCGATCAGACCTCCATCTGAGCGCGCGACGATAAAGCTGGCGGCTTTATTCACGCGGATGTTGCCGCCCGCCGTGGTAGCGTGCAAGGCGCCGCTGATATCGTCGACCAGAATTTCGCCGCCCGCAGTTTCGCACCACGCCTCCCCGCCGGCGCTGTCGACGCGAATCGTTCCGCCGCCTGAAAAACAGCGGAGCTGGCCTCCCACGCGTCCAATCCGAATCTCACTTCCGCCGGTTTTGGCTATGACGCTGCCCAGCACACGATCCACCTGAATGCGGCCGCCGGCCGTCTCGGCCTCGACTGATCCGTCGATGTCGTAGGCCTGGACGTCGCCCGATTGCGAGTGCATCACCAGTTCGCGCACGGACCTGGGGATGCTGAGATGCAGTTCTGAGGCTACGCCGACGGGATCGGCCCCGATTACGCTGATCCAGTTCCATCCAGCCCGCAGTTGATTACGAAAAATGATATTTCGCAAGATCCGGCGGGCTTCGGCTTCATTTCGCGCCTTCGTTCGTTGACGGACCGTGAACGAAACGCCCGCGCCTGACCGGCCGCGCACTGTAATTGGACCGGTGGCTTTTACGCCAAGGCGGGCGTCAGCCGCCAAATCGATTGCGCCTGCCGTGGTCTGCACATACCACTCGCCCTCGCGCGTGAGCGCGGAATGAATCTGCCCGTACGCCGCAGCCGCGGCGAACAGAACAATAAAAGCGGGGAGCATTTTCAGTACGTCTCCGCCGAGGCCTTCATCTCACGTAGCGCCTTCTGGCACTGCAAACGGACGTAGCTGTTGCTCTCCTTGCGCAGAAGTTCCTGGAGAAGACCAATGAGCGGCTGTTCCTTGGCGTTTTGAATCAGGAGGTCGATCGCTTGAGTGCGGATGCCAGGATTATCATCGGAGAGCAAAGCGTGGGCAAGCGCTTTCCGTACCTCAGGTTGCCTTGCGTATGGCTTAAGTCCTTCGAGAGCCTTCAGACGAACGCCAGGGTTCGGATCATGCTGGAGGGCGGTCATCAACACGTCGCGCACGTCGTTGGAATCGCAATCTTGCTTAAGGATTTCGACCGATTCGACGCGCAGTCCCGGATCTGACGAGTCCTTCGCGGCGGAGAGAAGCAGACGGCGCACCTGCTCGTCGTCAAGGCTGCCGGATATGACTCGCTGGCGCGTTTCGTCCACCACGAGCTGAACTTTGCCGCCTGGCGCGGGCTCGACATAACGCACCCGGGCGACAGGATCCAGAACAGAAGCGCTGTGGAGTCCAGCGACGGACGTATTGGAAACAAGGCGCGAACCGAAGAAGCCCAGGGCCACCAGCGCAGCCGCGCTCACAGGCCGGACGATCCGGGGCGCCCGGAAGCCGCCCGAAAACGCATGCCTTAGCGCAGCCGTTACACGCCCGCCAAAACCGGAACGGGAGCGCTCTTCTTCCAGGCTGCTTTGGAGACGCTGGCGGCACTGCCGCAACAGGAACGGCGACACATCGAGCTCTCGCATTTCCAGCGCGCTCCCAATCTTCCGCAGGGCCGCCATCTCGCGGCGACAGCCGGCGCATTTGTCGAGATGGACCTCAACAGCATCTTCATCGTCAAATGACAGCTCGCCGTACAACATCAGCGGAAGCGACCTTCTCGCGTCTTCGCAGTTCATAGAAATGCCCCCAACGCGGCGCGCATCTTCTGCGTCGCACGAAACAAACAGTTCTTTGCGGCTTCCTCGCTTGTTCCCAGAACCTCGCCGATGGCGCGGAGCCTCATACCCTGGTAATGCCGCATCTCGAAAACCATCCGCTCGCGCGGAGTCAGTTCGCCCAGCACTTGCTCAATCTTGTCCTTCAGTTCCTTGCTGAACAGGTTGCGCTGCGGGTCGCCATCAACTCGTTCTTCAGGAACCGCGCCCATGCGATCCAGCGGACCGTCTTCTGTCGCGATTACGGTAGGTTCTTCCTTGCGGACTTTACGTTTGCGGAGATAGTCGAGGCACAAATTCGTCACAATACGGTACAGCCATGTATGAAAGCTGCAATCAAAACGGAAGGCGTGGAGATTCCGGTACACCCGCAGGAATGTTTCCTGATAGATATCGCTGGCGTCCTCATGCGACCGCAGCAGATTCAGCGCGAGTCGGAGCACACTTTGGTCGTAAACGCGAACGAGCTGCTCAAATGCGCCGGCGTCGCCGGCCTGAGCCGCCCGGATCAGCGCCGCTTCGTCGGTGCGTGCAGCGGAGGTGGTAGCCAGGGCGACGGCTCCAATCTTCCCGTCCAACAGGATGATAGACGGAATGGGCGTCAAAATGTCACGGGCGCCGATGCGGTCTGCCGGCACAGGTATATCCGCGATCGCCCGTTACCAAGCGAAAGTTCCTGCTCAGACGGGGAGCCTTGCCGTCATTTTATGGCAATCAGCGAAATCTGCTCAAGCGCAGGGTATTGGCCCCTGGGATTCGGCTTTCGTTCGCCCGGAGCGATCTGTTGGATAGTCGTGCGTGCAGGCGGAACCTGTCCGAAATACTGGGCATAGACGGCGTTCATGGCCGCGAAGTCGTCGATGTTGTCCAGATACACGTTGGTCGCGACAACGTTGGAGAAGTCCATGCCCGCTTCTTCGAGACCATCGAGCAGATTCCGCATGGTTTGCCGAAGTTGTGTCTCAACCGTCGAAGCGTAAATGCCTCCGTTCACGCCAGGAATAAAGCCGGACTTGGCGGAACAGAAGAGCGTGTCTCCGGCGAACATGCATGGGCTGGCAGTCGGGCTCGGCGCCATATTCTTGGGCCGCACAGCGCGGCGCCTTGCCAGATCGAGAACGGCGACGCCGGTAAACTCAATATTGGCGCCGCTGGGCAGGCCAGCCACCTGAATCGTCGCGCGCGCGGGCGTGTTTCCAAACTCGAAGTGTTTCGCGTACACGCTGTTCATCACGCTCATCGGGATGTTTTTCGTCAGGTACGGATTGACGAAGACCATGTTCCGGAAATCGAGACCGGCGGCCTTGAGCGTCTGCGCCATACGATCCAGCGAGAGCTGAACCTGCGCGGCCGGATCGGAGGGAATCTGCCCCGTGTTGATATCGCGGCCGAGAAAGCCGGAGAGATACATGCGGTCGCCGGCAATTACGCCCGGGCTGAGTGGTGCGTTTGCGGGGTAGCCCGGCGGTATGACAGTCTTCTTTTTCGAAAGGTCACGCACAGCGACGGCGCTGATCTCGAGCGGCGTCCCGGGCAGGCTTGCCACTCCAATCGTTGACCGCGCCGGCGGCGCTTTCGGGAAATATTGGCGGAAAACGCGGTTCAGCGGGCCTTCGTCGGAGTAATCCGTCAGGTACACCTGCGTGTAGACAACATGCTCCATTGTGAGCCCGGCCGCCTCGACAATTGTCTTGATGTTGTCAAGGACATTGCGGACTTGCGCCTCCACATCCGCAGGGATCCGGCCCGCAGAGTCCTTCGCGCCCTGACCGGAAACATACAAGAATTCGTCGGTGAGAATGCCAGGGCTGTACGGTCCTGCGGGCTTGACGCCCGGAGGCGCGATCTGCTTGACGGCGCCTGACCAACAAGTCACGGATACGGTCACGCCTAGCGCGATGATGTGTATTCGCATGCGATCTAGCCTTTCGGGAATTTCCAGATACGGAGCGCGTTCTTGCCCAGGATCAACTCGCGGTCGGTGGGCGTGTAGAAATCGAGAGATTCGACGAACTCCAGTTCTTTATCCATCGGCAGCTCCCAACGAGGCTTCGGGTAACCGGTGCCCCAGATGAGCTGTCTGGGACCGAACTCTTCATAGGTCGCCTTAAAGAAAGGCACGACATCGCGATATGGAAACTCCTTGGTGACAGATATTTCGTAAGGCTCCGACGCGCTGATCCACACCTGCGGAAATTTCTTTAACCGGAACATGTTGCGAAACTCAGCCCACGGATTAGAAGCCTTCAGGTCCGGCTTGCCCAAGTGGTCAACGACGATCTTCACGCCTGGAAACCGTCCCGCCATCTCTTCGAGCATGGGCATTTGGCTCGGAAGGATATAGTAGTTGAACACGGCGTCAAGCCGCTCAGCTTCCTTCCACAGAGGATAGTGCTCTTTGGAGTTGAGCCATGTCGAATTCGGATGGTAAATGGGACTGAAGCGCATACCCTGAAAGCCGCGCTCTTTGATCCAGTAGCGCAGTCGTCCCCCCGGATCTGGTCCTAAAGGGTCAAGAAGGCCGTGTGCGACAAACTTATCCGGGTATTTATGCAACGCATAATCGATGTACGAGTTGTCCCAGCCGTAGTATCGCGGGTTAATGAGTACCGCGTACTTGAGGCCGAACTCGTCCATTTCGGCGACCTCGTTTTCGACCGGCGCTTCAACCGGCACGCGTTTCAGATCGGGCCGCTCGGGATGATGGAACGGGAATTTCGGATCGAAGCTCCACACTTCCAGATGCGTGTCGATGATAAGCCTCGGCGGCTTGGCGGCTGCAAGCCCGGCCGCGGCCAGCGCAAGAAATTCGCGCCGGCTACTTTGACGCATGATTCCAGTCCTGGCTGCTCATTCCGTTGAGGTCCCAGACAATCCGGCCATCGCGAACTGTCATTTCTGCGATCAGCTTCTGCGAGCCCTTCATTCGCAGGCGAGCCGAATCAACGAAACCGAAATCGCCGTGAATCAGCCGAAGCACGGCGATATCGGCGGGCGCGCCGGGAGTGAGATGCCCCAGCTCCTCATGATGAATTTCACGGGCCGGATGCCAGGAGGAGCATGCGACCACTCGATCGAGCGGCATGCCCATGTTGATGAATTTCGACATGACGTTGAGCATGTCTTTCATCCCCGCGTTCATGCTGTCGGTATGCAGATCGGTCGAGATGGAATCCGGCCAGAAGCCCTGCTGAACGGCTGGGATCGCCTGCTTCCAGGAAAAACTGCCGCCGCCGTGCCCGACGTCGAAAATGACGCCGCGTTTTTTCGCCTCGAACAGGTACGGCAGCACGTTGCCGCGGCTGTCGAGCATGGGGACGACCTGGAGATAGGTGTGGGTGTAGATATCGCCGGGTCTCAGATGTTTTAACACGAGGTCCTGGAACGGCCGTTCTGGTCGGAACGTCGCGAAATCCACCATCACTGGAAGGTGGGCAAGCTGCCCCGCCTGGACGCCGCGATCGACGGCGATCCATTCGGGACCGGCGTAGTGCGCCACCTTGATTCCGACCACGACGTCGTTGTTTCGACGCGCGACTTCCGCGGTGCGTTCGGGCTCCATGTCATTCGTGTTCTGCTCCACGTCGAGGCGGCCGCCCATTCCGCGCCCTACGATGTTCAGCATGGCGAAAACTCGAGTCTTTGACCTGTTAATGATCTCGTCCCGAAACTCGCCGAAATTGCGCCAACCGGAGCTGCCCGCGTCCACGACGGTGGTTACTCCGCTGCGGAACGTGAATCCATCGGGGCGAACACAGTTTTCGCCCGTGTATTCGCGGTTCATGCTGCCCGCGAATACGTGGACATGCATATCCACAAGACCGGGCGTCACATACAGGCCCGAAACATCAATGGTCAGTCGCGCATCCGAGGCGGGTATATCGGCAGCTACCGCCGCGATGCGGTTGCCGGACACCGCGACGTCGCGAACAGCGTTCACGTTATTTTTAGCGTCGATTACATGTCCCCCTTTGAGCAGGAGATCGTAGCGGGGCTGCGCAATCAGGGAGACTGCCAAAAGAAAGGAATACGCTCTACGCATTATGATTCAAAGGGCCAGACCTGCTGTGCCGTCTGGCCGCAAATCCAACGCCTGTCTTCGGCGTTCAAAAATGCGATCTTTTTGCGCGCAATATCGATAGCCTGCTTGTAGGTGCAGTATTGCTCGACCAGCGGCCAGTCGCTGCCAGCCATCAGCCGCTGCGGACCGAAGACGTCATACAGACGCTTGATTTGCTGTTGAGAATCCAAATACGGGTAGGGCTGGGAAGACAGCGACCACGAATGCGAAATCTTGACGTACAGCTTCGGATAGCGATGCAAATCCAGCAGCTTCTGCAACTGGTCCGGCTGGTTGAGGGGACAATCGGCCATGTGGTCGATGACGATGGTCAGCTCCGGGAACCGGTCGGCAAGCCTGGCGATGTCAGGCATGCGCGTTACCGGCGCCAGAATCGTCATGGGAACCTTCAGATCGCTGCAGCGCTTCCATAGGGGCGGCATCAACGGCCCCCGAATCCAATCGCCGGAGGTGTTCGCGGCGGGACTCAGCCTCACACCGCGGAATCCCTGCTCGGTAAGCCTGGACAGGTGATCGGGCGCTGCAGGATCTTCCGGGTTCACGCGCGCGACGCCCCGAAATTGTTTGGGATATCGTTTCAGCACGTCCGCGAGATAACTGTTGTCCCAGGTGTAGTAGATCACCTGGATGATCACGGTGCGGTCCACGCCCGCCTCCGCCATCAGCCGCAAGAGCGTTTCGGGCGTGGCGTCCCGATCCGGAATTTTCGCCCCCGGCGCCCAAGGATAGCGCGCGTCATGCTTCCAGACGTGTACGTGCGAATCGATAATCATTGGAGACCGTTCCGCCAGCCCAGTCGTAGCCGCAAGCGCAGCCGCCGTGAACTGCCTACGCGTGATTCTTGCGGGCATTGTTCAGAATTTCTCTCAATCGGCGGGCTACGATCAAGTCCTCGCCAGGCTGCAGGGTCATGGACACAATTTGCAGGACGTTGCGGCGTGGAGATTTCGGGCCGCGCTCGACCACCGCAGGCACCAGACTCGGATTCGCCATGGTCAGGACCTCGATGCGAGGATTTCCTGTGCGCAACTCGCGATCGCAATCGGCGACGGAAAAGTTCCACTTCGCCTCGTCCCATTTGACAGTGAGCGTCGGATAGCGGTTTCCGTCTTCGGGGATTTGGATCTCCGTGGTTACGCCCGGCACTGTTTCCACCATCGCGGCAATCCGTTTCACACGCTGATTCCACTGCCGGTTGAGCGCATTCAGGTCAAACTTGGTCCAGGCTTCGACCGCAGCCAGGCACCCCATGATCTCTTCCTTGCCGACTTTCATCGCGCGGCAGATTGCGCCTTCCCATGGGCTGGTGTTGGCCATGGCCGCTTCGATGAGGTCTTTTCGACCCAACAGAAGGCCTGAGCACTGCGGACCTGCCAGCCCCTTGCCGCCGCTGAAGCAGAACAGATCGATTTTCATCTCCGCGTATTTACGCAGATTCTCGATCGGCGGGATGCCCGCCGCGTCATCCAGCAGGATCGGCACATTTGCCGCCTTGGCGATGGCGACCGCCTGAGCGAGCCGGTCTCCCAGCGCAGTGGTGTAGATCATGGCCGTCTTGGAGTTGATTGCGCTTTGCAGCTCGTCGTGGCTATGGGCGACGACGAGCTTCGCTCCAGTCAGACGTATCGCGCTGTCAAATGCGCTGCGACCGCCGAACATGATCACTTCATGCTTCATTCCGGTCGTGTCGGGCAATTGCCAGATCTTCGCCGGATCGGTCCCAGCCATGCAAGCTGCCGTCGCCGAGGCCATTGCGCCTGCCGCTCCGGACGTGACCATGCCGGCCTCCGCGCCCGACAGCTCCGAAAGACGCCGGCTTGCGGCATGCTGCAACTCGAAGATGTCGACAAAATGTTTCGCCGCTTCCTGCTTGGCCGCGCGGACCTCGGGTAGTTCGAGGGACCCGCTCAAATAGGTCCACGTGCCGCGGGCGTTGATAAATGAGCGGACCCCGATTTTGGCATAAATGTTGTCGCCAGATGATTGCACGGCCGCCCGCGCTTTGTTCCAGATCGCTTCTCCGGCAATAGCGGCGAACACAGGCGCCGCCGCCGCCCATTTGAGAATCGCACGCCTGTTCGCATTCATACGTAGATCGGTTCCAACTTGTCGACGATGTACTGTCCACAGCGCTCATAGCTCGCGCGCGGCCCCTTGCGCGCGAAATCCAGGTCCACGCAGTTCCAGCCTTGGTAGTGAATCTCCTTCAGGATTTGGTGCAGCGCTGGAAAGTCGATGTCGCCGTCGCCAAGATCATAGATGCTTTCGAAAAATCTCGCGCTATCGGAGTCCCTTTTTTCTACTTTGCCGTTCGGAAGAACGACGTCCGCTTTCGGCGTGGTCCAGCGGGCGTCCTTGTAGTCCATGAACATGATGCGGTCCTTATATTTCTGAAACATCTTTACCGGATCGGACCCGCCCAAATATAAGTGCGCCGTATCTGGCGAGAAGTGGAACAACTGTGGATTGGTCAGCTCCATGCACTTGTCGACTTCGGCCGGACCTTCTACCATCTCATTTAAATGATTGTGGACGCCGGCGCGAAAGCCCATCTCGCCAGCAGCTTCTCCGATCCGATTGAACCCCAAACACATGGCGCGGAACCCCGCGTCCACGTCGGCGCCCGGCTTCATGCGAGCTGGCGGAAATACAACCAGATCCTTGGCGCCAAATATTTGAAGGAAGCGCATGGCTTCACGAGCTCTTTCTACGACGGCTCCGTGCTGCGCGGGATCATTCACGGGACCGCCAAACGAAATGGTGGCCACATGAAGGTTGCGCTTGGAGACCTCCCTTTCCAGACGCGAAGGCGTCAGATTGTATGTTTTTAAGATCCCGGGATAACCGGTTAAGCGAATGCCGATAAACCCCGTGTCCTTCATGATGTCGAGAATATCCGTAAAGGGCCCAAGCGGATAATGCGACCAGAGGCCAGCGCTCAAAGCCCACTTAATGTTCCGATTCGCAGGCAGCCGGCTTGCGGCGGATGCCATCCTGGCCGCCAGACACGCAAGAAACGTTCGTCGATTCATGATCACGCTTCCGGAAAACAACGGGACGCGATTGCGTATTTCTGAATCTTACTCTGATCGACCCGATAGCCCAAACCGGGCGCGGCAGGGAGTTCGATGAGGCCGTCCTGGACCTCGATCCACGGGCGAATGATATCGTCCTGAAACCAGCGGCTGCTCGCTTCCACATCGGTCGGGTAGACGAAATCGTTCAACGCCGCAAGCGCGGCGCCCTGCGCCTGGCCGATTCCTAACTCTGGCATGGTCCCTACCCATGCGGGGATGGAATATTCGCGGCAGAGCCGAACCATTTCGAGCGCCTTGTGCAGTCCGCCGATCCGCTGGATTTTGAAGTTTGCAATGCGCATGCTGCCGAGCGCGACCGCTCTCTTTAGCAGCGCCGCATTCTCCAGACTCTCGTCGAGACACACAGGCGTGCTTACAGAACGCTGGAGTTCCGATAACTCCTCGAGCGCGCGACCCGGAAACGGCTGTTCGAACATCATCAGCCCAAAGTCGTCGAGTTCGCGGAAGACGTCAAGATCGCGCAAGGAATACGCCCCATTCGCATCCACCGACAGCGGCACGTCGCCGAACGCCTGCCGCGCTGCTCGAACCAGTTCTATATCGCGGCCGGGCTCGATTTTCAACTTGACACGGCGGTACCCGCTGGTCAGATACCGCTCCACTACGGCAAGCGTGTCTGCAATGTTGTCGTAAATGCCCACCGCAAGCCCCGACTCGATCTGGCGTCGGACTCCGCCGAGCAATTCGTGCAGAGCCTTGCCCTGCCGCTGAGCGGCAAGATCCCAAAACGCGGTTTCAACGCCGGATTTTGTGAAATTGCCCGCTTCCACTTGATCAAGCGCCCGATTCCAGTCCTCCGGGTTCTCGAATTCCCGGCCGATAATCGCCGGAATCACAACGTCACATAGCTCACGCCAGGAAAGCTCGGGCGTATCGTCCGAATAGAAGTCGCCAGCCATCGGAGATGATTCTCCATAGCCAATCAGCCCGTCGGAATACAGGGCCACAATAATCCCATCCTTTGCGGAGACCGCGCCGGAGCTGATCCGGAATGGCTCCACAAGGGGAACGCGGACATGCGTCAGGGTTGCTCGTTCGACTTTCAATATAAGCTAAAAGCTGACCTTTACCACCAGCGTGCTGACAAACTGCCCTCCCAGACAGCACCATCCGCCCTGCGTCGCCGTGGGCTTTCCGAACAATCCGGGGCTCTTCAAGTTCACAACCGAACTCGGGTTAACAAAGTTCGGCTGTTTGAAAATATTGTTGATGTCGTAGCGGATCTCAAAGACGTACTTCTCTCTGAAGGTGATGTTCTTCTGGAGCGAGCCTTGCGTCCAGTTCAGACCAGGGCCCGTAATGGTATTGCGTCCCAGCGTTCCCGCTGTGAATGCCGGTGGATTCGCGAACGCGTTGATGTTCCACATCGGATTTTCAACATTTGTATTGAAGCGATCGCCAATGGTCCAGTCGTGTACAATTAGCTGATCATTTGGAAGAATCTGGTTAGGCCGAAGGACGCCGTTGCCCGGAAGATAGGGATTCGGGCTGCCCGCGGCAGCCAGCGTGAACGTGACCGGGAGACCAGACTGCAGCGTCTGTATCACGGCGATGTTCCATCCACCGAGAAAGTAATCCTTAACGCCGCCGCCATTCATGAATTTTCGCCCTTTTCCGAATGGCAGCTCGTAAGTCAGGTAGGTCACGAACCGGTGCGTCAGGTCAAAGCCCGCGCGCGCCTTCTCGAGGCGCCGGTTATAAAAGGTTATTCCCGTGCAAAGCTGATCGTTGTCGCACTCATCAATCGCCTTGGAGAACGTGTAAAAGCCCGTCGCGGTCAAACCCGCCGAGTACCGCTTCTCGAGCTTTACGGTGCCCGAATGATACGTGGAGTGGCCGAAGTTGCCCCAGTCATAAATAGAGCCAAAGTTCGGGAACGGTCTGTAAGCCTGATAGTTCTGATAGGCTTTCGTGAGAACGTTGGGATCACTTGCAAAATTCAGTGGAACGGTGTTCATGTCCCAGTTTTCGAGTAGTCCCACCCCCGCTGATCCTTGGTAACTCAGTTCCGTCATCCAGCTAGGGCGAAACTGATACTGAAGAGTTCCGTTCCAATTCATCATGTACGGGTTATGCAAGTGCGGTTCATAGTAAGTCGCGGTACGGGCGCTGTAGTTGGTTCCGGTGAACGGCGCCGTACCGTTGGCCGTTACCGTATAGGGAATCGGCCCGGGCCCCTGGCTGAGAAAGAATGCCGGTCGCGGATCGCCGCTCGGGCGTTGAATCGATACTAGACTTGTATATTCTTCGAAGTTTTGATTGAAGTCGGTCGTAAACAGGTCGATCGTGGTTAGCCCGAATCCGCCGCGGAATACGACCTTGTCGTTGATTTTAAAAGCCAGCCCCACGCGTGGTTGAAAGTGATTGTAGTTTTGCGCGGCGAGCAAGCCAGTTGGATGCGTAATGGCGCCGCGCATTCCTGTCACCGGGTCGATCGCTGTTGGGTTGAACTCGCTCTGCTGCCCATACTTCGTGCTGAACGGACTCTCATAGGACCACCGCAATCCCAGGTTAAAGGTCAATCGGGAATTGACATTCCAGTCGTCCTGGAAATATAGCGCGTGACTCCACCAACGCGGCAGCCAGTTCGCTAGATACGTCCCGAAGGACGCCTGTTGCACCGAACCGAGCAGGAACGCCGCAAAGTCATTGCCCGTTCCAGGGGTAAACGGCAGCGCGGTGCCGCCAAAACGGTAAACTCCGCTCGGTAACACCACGTTCGGGCCTGTCGTGGCCGATACGCCGTAGCCATTCGCGCGCGTGCGCAGAATTTCGTATCCTCCTTTAAAGGTGTGCCGGTTGACGACTTTGGTCAAGCTTTCCTGAAGCACATAGTTTTCATCTACGTAGTAATAGGATGCGCCTGGCATTGTGGCTTTATAAAACGCAGCGCCTGTAGAATCGAGAAACGATGGAAATGTCGCCCCACTCACGCCCGGAATCCCGAGCTGCGCGGCCCAGTCTTCGCCCAGGCCGGGCGGCGTGCGCGACTCCTTGCGATGATTCGCGCCGAAGCGGAATTCGTTGATCAGCGACGGGCCGAAGACATGCGTATCGTTGATAACGCCATTGATCTGGTCCGCAGGCACCAGCACATAAGCTCCGTCCAGCAGGCTCCAGTTCAGCCCAATAGCATTGCCAGTGCTGCGCGAGCGGTTGAATACCTGGGAGTAGCGGATGAAAATCCGGTTCTTATCCGTGATGTTGTGATCGACCTTAGCATCAAACCGCGTCCTGATCGAAGTATAGGTGGTCGGCGCCCCGATATTGTTTACAGGACCGGCAGCCGTGAAGGATCCTGAGTTGCCCAAATTGTTGGGCGCCTTCCATGGGTTATGGCTCAGGAATTTAACGACTGCTGGATCGAAGCGGTTCTTGGGAATGATATTGCCCGGGAATTGAGTCGCTGTCCACTTTCCGCCCGGATCCTGCTGGATGCTCGCTGGGTCATAAATCGGATAGCCGATTCCGCCAAAGCTGAAATCGCCGTTGAGTTGTTCAGGCGTCGGTACGGTGTCGAACACCTGTTGGTCATAATGTTCGTTATGCTGGGACCAGCCGAACAAGAAGAATGTGCGGTTCTTTCCGTTGTAGAGCTTGGGTATGATAACCGGCCCGCTGACCAGATCAGCCAGTTCGTGATAAGAGAACGGCGCGTTCCCCAGATTGAAATACGCGCGGTGAAGCATCGCGTTATTTACGTAGCGATCTTCGGATTCGACATGCAGGGCATTGGCGCCGGATTTGTATGTCGCGCTTAGCATGCCGCCCGCCGAGTGCCCGAATTCAGCAGGAAGGACCGTCGTCACCATTTTCACTTCCTGAATGGCGTTCTGCGTGGTCGACATGATGCGGTTCGTAGCTACGCCTCCGCGCATTGGTTCAGTGCCTGAAATGCCGTCCATGCTGTAGCCAAGGCCCCGATCGCGCGCTCCGGCGATATGGAATCCGTTCATGCTCGTCACGCCCGGCATCATGTACATGGTCATCCAGGTGTAGCGCTGCATGATGGGCAAGGAGTTCATCTGGCTGCCCTCAAGCACTGTGCCCGTGGTCGAGGTCGCGGTCTCGAGCATCGGGGCCGCTCCCGTCACTTGCACGTTTTCCGCAACGCTTCCCACCTTCATCTGTATATCGACGGTAAGCGTGTCGTTCGAGCGCAGTTCGAGTCCGGTCCGCTCGAACTTCGCGAAACCAGACCGTTCAAATGTCAGGTCGTAGCTCCCTGGCGCCAGATAGAACAGGCGGTAGATGCCCTGCTCGTCGCTCACGGTCCGGGCGGTGAAACCATTCGCCGGGTTGAACGCGCTAACGTCAACCTGCGGCAGCACGGCGCCAGAGGAGTCCGTGATGTGGCCAATGATGGTTCCGGTGGCAGTTTGCGCGGCCGCCGGGCGAGTCGAGATCAGGCACAGGGCGACGAACGTCGCCGCCGCGGAACTTGCTCGAAAACGCATACTGTTCTCCTTCCTGGGCAATTTCAGGTCGCGCCTGCGGCAATGACCGATTGGGCGACATTATAGCGCAGATTACCAGATCCGGTTTTGACAACGGCAAATTCGGTTTCAAGCCTGCGAACTCAGCGCAAATGGATGCGGACGCCGCGGGGTCAGTCACTGCGAACGAGAAGCGACGACGACATGCTCGGGTCTTCCGTTCAGAAAGGCTTTGACGTTATTCACTGCCATGTGGAGTCCTGCTTCCAGCGCTTCCGGCGTAACGCCTGCCGAATGCGGGGTCAATACAACGTTGGGAAGATCAGCGAATGCGTGTCCCGGGCTCAGCGGCTCGACCGTGAACACATCGAGGCCGGCGCCGGCGATGCGCCCTTCTTTTAATGCGGTCAACAAGGCCTGCTCGTCGACGATCGCGCCGCGCGCCGTGTTCACGAAGATGGCCGTAGGCTTCATCCTTGCGAACTCGCGGGCGCTGATCAGGCCGCGCGTTTCTGGAGAGAGGCGTACATGAACGCTGACGACGTCGCTTTCGCCAAGCAACTGCTCCAGCGGAACCAGGTCAACCCCGGGGACCGGCTTCGGGTGCAGCGTCCACCCAAGGACGCGCATGCCGATTCCAGCCCCCAGCTCCGCGAAGCGGCGGCCGATCGCGCCGAGACCGATGACGCCCAGCGTTTTGCCTCGAAGTTCCACTCCGCCGCCGCGCGGCCACTTGCCGGCGCGCACCATTGCGTCGTGCGCGGGAATGTTTCGCGCCGCAGCCAGCATCAGCGCCAGCGCATGCTCAGCCACAGACGCCGCCGAAACGCCCGGCGTATTCGTGACCGTGACGCCGCGCCGGGCTGCGTGCTCAAGGTCGACATGATCGACGCCCGTGCCCCATAGCGAAACCAGTGTGAGGTTGGGACAACTCTCGAATACCGTCGCGCTGAACCGCGAGGATGACCGTATATTGATTACAATCTCCGCGTCCCGAATTCGATCGATCAGCCCGTCCTCAGAGCCGGGGAGCGAATCGTAACGCTCCACTTCCGCAAACTCGCTCAGCTCTCTCAGAGCGCTGCTCGACCCGAGCACAACAGGGCAGTCATCCGGTATCACCACTTTCGGCATTCGCGTCATCAGCGTGTCATAACGGCGCGCGGGCATGCGAACTGCGCCTTCTCACGCAGGCGCCTGGCGTCCTCCGTCGCCCCCGCTCTTTGAACCAGGTCGGCGAGTTTGATGAGAACATCGGGCTGCGCCGGGTCCATGGCGACAGACGCGCGATAGAGTGCGATCGCCTGCTCCCGCCGGCCGTCCGCCTGCATCAACTCGCCGGCGCGCGCATAGAGAACCGGATCCCGGACGCCTGCATCAATAGCGCTGCGCAGCAAGGGCCAGGCGCGCGTCAGGAGTCGGGTATCGTGGACCTGCTCGGCCAGTTCTGCGTATGCCAGCCCTAGGTTGCGCTCCGCCACGGCGCGCGCCAACGGCCGGCGGTAGTACACACGCACATCGGGAGAGGCGACTGGCGATCGTCCGCGCGCGCGCCGCGGAATCGAGTGGTCCGTCCAGACTGTGTGACCACCATCGACGGCCCGCGTTTTCGGCATATGGCAACCGACGCAATCGAAGGCTCGCGCCGCTGTGGCGCGCTGGCATTGCGCGGCGCGGTGACACGCCCGGCACTTCGCGTTGTAATCGGTCTGGGTTGGCCCGTGCGGATCGTGACACGTACCGCACCACAGCCGGTCGCCAGATGCAGCCTTGCAGCGGCTCGCGCTCAACGCCTCGGAGTGACCGTTCACGCGCAGCGTGGTAGCGCCGCCCACAAAGACTTCGATGAAATCTGAAAGCAGCGCGCCAGGACGAAAGTCCGCGAGCGATTTCCCTGGCAGCGCCATACGAACCCGTCCTGCCAGGTGACACTGCTCACAAGTTGAATCGCGCAACTCCGCAGGCAGAAGCGCCGGATTGACAATATTGCCCCGGCGCGGATCGGCCAGATGCGCGGCGGCGTCGCCATGGCAGCGTTCGCAACCGATTCCGCTCAGCGAGTCGGCATTCAAAATGCGGTTGAGCGTCCCCGGCGCGGCGCGCGCTCCGCTGGCATGACAGAAAAGGCACTCCAGCGTCACCGGACGCGTAAAGTCGGGCTTTGGATCGCGCTCGTAACCAGGGGCCAGATCCCATATTCTGCGGGTCGCGTAGTATCCTACCGGCGCCTGGTACATGTAGCCTTGATCCATAAAAACATAGCTGCGCCCCATCCGGCCTGATCCGATGTAGTAGTCGAGCCGCTGAGTGATAGCGCCATAACATAGCTTGAGCGATGAGTCGCTCGTCACACGAAATCCCCGCCCGGCGCCGCCCGGCGGTTGCTCGGCGGCGAGCGCCACGCCGCTGGTGCGCCCCATCGGCGACTTCGACCAGCGCTCGACAATTTGCTGATGGCATCCGGCGCACATTCCGAACGCCGCCGCGAGAAGCAGCACGTGCGCGCTACCAGATCATCTTCATGCCGAACTGGATCTGCCTGGGACTGTTGCCCTGCGACGTGATCTTGCCAAAGTTGGCCGCCGACAGATCCGTGATGGGGGCGCCAAAGACAACGCGGTTAAGCGGGTTCGCCATCTCGACGCGGAACTGATGCATGAGACGCTCAGTGATGCGCGTATTCTTTACGATTCCGAACGCCTCGTTGATGTTCAACGGCTGGCGGACGGGCAGATAGATTGGCGCATTCCCGAAGGTGAGCGGGGCCGGAGTTGAGAACGCCGCCTTGTTCAAGTAGAAGTCGCGGTTGGGATCAAAACCGCCCGGACCCTCCGCGGCGCGCAGCGGTGCGCCGGTGAGATTCGGCCTGAGACCTCCATTAAAGATAAACGACATCGTGTTCGGCGTCGAGATAGCGACGGGAAACCCGCTCGAGTATGCGCCGAAGCCGTTTAAGGACCAACCGCCGAAAATCTTCCGTATCGCTCCGTCTTGGGAGGCGGCGCCGTAGGGAATTTGATAGTTGAAACTGAAAGTAATGATGTTCGGTTGGTCGGTCGGATAGAGCGACTTCTCACGCTTGTAATAATTCTGGCGAATCACGCCGCCGTGCCCATCGGTAAACCCGATGCCGTCCGCAAGAAACTTGGAAAACGTGTACGCGAAGGTGCCAGAAAGCCCCTTGGAAAAGCGTTTGTCCACCTTGGCCTGGAAAGACTGGTAATTCGAGTTATCGTAAGGCGCCGCGACTATGGACACATTCTGATATTGCGGGAACGGGCGCAGGGCCTGCGCTACCGTCGCGCGGCTGCCATAAAGCTGGGAAAAACCGGGGAAAGGCTCGCGAATTCCCGCGGCCTGCGCCAGCGGCGAATTGATGTTTGCGCTCAGAAGCGCCTGACCGAGTCCGAAGTAAGCCGGATTAACCTGGTTTACCTGCGCCAGGCCGTCGTAAATGTGGGTTCCCTTGTTCGCGACATAGGCCACGCTCGCCATCAGAGACTCGGTGATCTGATGTTCGACCGTCAGGTTCCATTGCTGCGAGTACGGAATCATCCCGCCGCTCGACGGATAAACAAGCGACGCCGACTGGCCGTTGGCGACCGTCGGGGAGATCAGCGGCGGCCGATTAAAGTTCTGCGGGAAACCGTTGTCCCAGTAGAATGCAGGCGTCACTCCAGCATCCGGGCTGGAGAACGAAGGCGAAATCGAGAAACCAGCCTGCGGTATCCCCACGCCCTGGCTGATGTATTCCTTATAGAAAACGCCATATCCTCCCCGCACAACCCACCGAGTCGCGGGCGACCATGCAAAACCAAAGCGCGGCGCGAAGTTTTTGTAGTGAATATCGAAGAAGCGGTTAAATCCGCTGCGTCCTGGTCCGTTGCCGCCGAATACATAAGCTCCCGGCCGGTTGCCCGCGCCTGGATTGGCAAGCGCTGGCGACATATAAGAAATACGACCTACCGGGTCCGAAGTCGGTATGGAAATCTCATAACGCAGGCCAATATCGAGCGTAAGCTTGGAATTCATTTTGAAGCTATCGTCGACATACATGCCAATATATTTGTAACGCCCGCCTGGCAGCGAGTCACGGAAATAGGCGCTGGAGCTGTCAACCGCGCCTAACAGAAAGCTGGCGAATGCGTTGCCGGAGTTGGTTACGCCTGGAAGCCCAGTCTCCAGTTGAGAAAAGTTGAACGTTCCGCCGCCATTGCCGTAGTTGCGGTAATTGTCTTCATGAGCTTGGAACTCGCCGCCAATCTTGATCGTGTGTCGGCCCCGAATCCAGGTAAGGTTGTCGAGGGCGGTCCAGGTGTTGAAATAGTTATCGGAAGCGATATCGTCGCCGTAGCGTGTATATCCTTGTGTGAACTGAATCGTGGGGAACAGATCGAATTGTAATCCAGTGAGGCCCAGCTTCCCCCCGTTTGGCTGCGTCCAGCCCTGGTTGTATCCAAGTGAAAAGTTCGGGTTGTGAAATTGTGAGAAACCTAGCCCGATATGATTCAAAACAGCAGGGCTGACGGTCCAGTCATAGTTGATTCGGGCGATGATTGTCGTGACATCCTGAAGATTGTAATTCATCAGCGCCGTCGAGTTGCTCAGCGGGATCAGCCGGGACGGCGCTGGAGACTTGATCGACGGGCGGTCGGTTGAGTTATAGGTGCCGCTCAGACGGTGATTGGATGTGATTGCGTGATCCACTTTGAAGCCGTGCGTGCGCTGGTCCGCTCGCGGACTCGAGAGAGGCGCAATGCTGTTGTTCGCGATTCCTGGAAGCTCCGGCGCAGGGTGGAAGGGCAGCATTTTTGAGGTCACCGCGCTAAAGGCGGACTTGGGAATGATGTTGCCAGGAAATGCTGCGCGTGAAACGTTTCCCGCGCCGTCTACCTGCGTCGACCGCGGATCATAAATCTGCCCCGGCCACTCGCTGAAATCGCCTTGCAGCATCTTTGCCGTTGGCAGCGTGTTGAAACCGGTTAGCTGGCCCCCCCGAATATAGAACTGATCGAAGGACACGAAAAAGAATGTACGGTCGTGACCGTCGTACACTTTCGGAATCCACACGGGGCCGCCCAGCGTGAATCCAAACTCATTCTGGTTGCGATGCGCCTTCTTGGCGTTAAAGAAGCCGCGCGCGTCAAAGTGATCGTTGTCGTTAAACTCAAATGCGGCGCCGTGGAAGCTGTTGCCCCCGCTTTTAGTCGTGTAGCTGGTCACGCCCGCGAACGCATGAGTGTATTCTGCCGAGTAGTTATTTGTAATCAGCTTGAACTCTTCAATGGCGTCCACTGACGGATTGACTTCTGCGTCGTTGGCCAGATCTCCGCGGGAAAGCGCAATGCCGTCATAGTAGATCTGGTCGTTGAAGGACCCGCCGCCTCCGATATGCTTCTCCCAGGTGCTTCCTGGAGAAACACCGGGTGAAAGAAATATGAACGTAGACGGATTGCGGATGCCGCCGCCGAGTGTCAGCGGCAGATCGAGAAAGCGCTTGTTGTCGATGACGGCGCCCACGTCAGTGGATTCCGTCTGGATCATTGGCGCTGCCGCCTGCACTTGAACGGTCTCGGTAACCTCGCCGACGCGCAGCGAGACGTCCACGCGCGATTGCTGGTTCACCTGAACCTGAATGCCTCGGATCTCCTGGCGCTGAAATCCCTTGGCTTCAACGGTCAGCGTATAGGCTCCGACCGGCAGATTCAGAAATGCATAGTTGCCTTCGGCGCCTGGACTTGCCGCATATGTCAGGTTCGTCGCTTCGTTGCGCAACGTAAGAACAGCGCCAGGCACAACCGCGCCGCTCATATCCGTCACCGTTCCGGCGACAACGCCGCGATCGGCCTGCGCAAACAAGGCGGCCGACGCCGCCGCGGTAAACAAAAGGACAGCAGAGAATTGCCGCATTATTTTGAATCCCCCGTGAACGTTGTCGCATTCTGTGGATTAGAAACCCATCCGCAATCCGAGCTGTGTGATCCGCGGATCGCGCGCGCTTGTGACCTGCCCGAATGTAGCCGACCCCAGCGTGGTCCCCACGCCGCTGAACTGGGCGTGATTGAAGATGTTGAAAAACTCAGCGCGAAACTGGAGCGAAAGTCTTTCAGTAACTTGGCTGCGTTTGCTGAATGACAGATCCCAGTTGTTGATGCCCGGTCCGCGGACCAACGACCGCCCGGCCGTACCGAAGCGACCCAGAGAGGGCAAAGCGAATGACCCGACGCTGAACCATCGCGCCAGCGTCATAATCCGCTCAATCGGCGCGATCAGATCCGGACGCTGCGTTCCCCCGCCCACGCCGGCGCGATCGCCAGGGATGCTGATGGTGAGCGGGTTGCCGGACTCAAAGCTGGTAATGCCCGAGAGCTGCCATCCGCGAAACGCCGCACGCTTCCAGCCCCGCGCCTCGCGCGCCAGCGGCAGTTCCCAGATGTAGCTCGCCACAAACACGTGGGTTCGGTCAAAGCTTGAGAGAGCGCGTTCCAGGCGGTTGGCGCCATATGAGTTGAGCGGCGTAACAGCATCGTCGATCGTCTTGCTGTAGGTGTATGAGCCCTGAAACGAAAATCCCGCCGAAAAACGGCGCACCAAGGAGGCTTGCAGCGAGTGGTACGTGGAGTTGGCAGTGGTCTCATAGGTGTTGATGCTGGCGAAGCCCGGATACGGCCGGGCAGCGTTCGGATTGATCTGGCCGGACGCGATCGCAGCGCTCGCGACCGGCTGGTTGATGTCGCGCGTGCGAATCAGGTGCGTCCCTTTCGATCCCACGTAGCTCACATCTACGAGCAGCGCGGCCGGAAGCTGGCGCTGGATGCCGAGTGACCACTTCTGAAGCGATGGAACCTCCCAGGGGGAGTTGAAACTGGTCAGGCCGATTGGGAAGATGCGGCGCACGCCCTGGGAGGGATCGCTGAACAGCGTGTTGAAAATCGAGACGCTCTGATTGAACGGATAGTTATTGCGGGCCGAGGATGCAAATTGCGACCAGCGATCGTGGAAGATGCCATAGCCGCCGCGCAATACGGTCAGATTGTCGCTGGTGAGCGCGTAGGAGAATCCCGCGCGCGGCGCAAAGGTGTCATAGACGGTGTTCGTCAGCGCGTAGCCGAATGGCGCATTCGCTCCTACCTGAATCACGCCGTTGCCAAAGTTTTCCGTGCCCGGCGCGATCTCGCCATTGGACGGCTGCACGAGGGCGGCTTTGAAGCGATCGAACCGCCGCGGATCGAAATACGACATCGTGCCAGCGCTGTCCTCTTCCGGGGGGAAGAACTCGTATCGAAGGCCGAGCGTAACGCTGAGCCGGGGATGCACGCGGATCTGGTCCTGCGCAAACCACGAAAGATCGGTGAAACGCACGCTGCCCATGACGTGCGCTGAATTCTCGGTGTATTGGAACGCGCGTCCGAGCAGCAGGTCCGCGAGCGAATCACCCGTTTGAGAGCCGTTGAATGTGAAGGTTCCGTTGTTGTTCGGGTTGCTGTTGTTTTGCGTTTTGTTCTCCCGATCAATGCTGCCGCCAAATTTGAAGACATGGCGGCCACGGATGTAGGTTACATTGTCGATGATCTCGTATGTGTAGTGGGAGATATTTTGCGGCCAGAGAATCTGGATGCCCGCGTAGCCCTGAGAGAGGCTGATGGAGGGGATCAGGCCGGCGGAATCCGGCGAGCCGCCGAACACGCGCGGAACATTGAATCCCGGGACGCGCGTGCGGGAAGCAAACGGCAGCGTCGTAATGCCCATCGAACCGTGATACCAGGCCGACGTCAGCTGATTCAGAAGCGTGGGCCGGATGGTCCAAGTGAGCGAAGCGTTGGCTGTGTACATGATGTGCGCCTGCTGCGAGGCGGCTACGGTCGGCATGGCGTTGGATGCGAACAGACCGAAGGGGCTGTCGAGGCGCGTGCTGTCGATGTTATAGCGTCCAAAAAAGGTCAGATTGGGGGAAATCAGATCGTCGAGGCGGCCGAGCGCCGAGCGATACTTCGTCCCGTCCGGAGCGGAGCTGCTGAAATTCAGGGCGCCCTGATGAAATCCGGGCGTAGGCGCGGCGTAATAATTTCTCAGCAGCGTCTGCGCATTCGGATCGAGCCGCGCCGCAGGAATGCGGTTGCCCGGAAACGGCAGTCCGGAGTCGGGGTCCGTAATTGTGCGCGCGCCCGTGAAATCTCCGGCCACTTGTTCCGGGGTGGGCACGATCGCCGTCCGCGTTCCCGTGCTTTGGATAATACGGCGATATTCGTTTGAAAGAAAAAAGAACAGCTTGTTCTTTTTCATCGGCCCGCCCACGGTCCCGCCAAAGTTGTTGTAGCGCGTTTTCGGTTTCGCGGCCGCGAAAAAATTGCGCGCGGCGAGATGATCGTTGCGGAAGAATTCAAATAGCGTGCCGTGGAAATCGTTGCCGCCGGAGCGCGTGATGACATTTACCTGCGCGCCCGAATTGCGGCCATACTCGGCTGCGTAGGCGTTGCGCTCGATATGCACTTCGGCGATGGCGTCGAGATTTACCATCGTCAGGTTATTTCCGTTATAGGTGTCGACATTGCGGCCCCCGTCGAGCAGCCAGTTGTTCGAACTTTGCTGACTTCCGTTGAAGGAGAAAGGGACGCTGGTATTGGATCCGAATCCGGGCTGCTGCGCCTGATTGGAATTGACGCCAGGCTGAAGGGTCATGAGCTGCGTGAAGCTGCGGGTATTCAGAGCAAGCTCCTGGACCTGCGGTCCGTAGATCGTGGAGCTGACGTTTGCCGTCGCCGTATCCACCTGCGCGACGGTGGCGTCCACCTGCACCGTCTCGCTCACCGCGCCGACCCTCAGCTCGGCGTCGATCCGCAGCGACTGGCCCGCGCTGAGCTCCACCCGGTCATGAACGATCCTGCGAAAGCCGCTTTTTTCGAATTCGATGCGGTACACGCCAGCCGGCGCGTCCAGAAATTTGTAGTCGCCTTCCGGACCGCTCTGGGTCTCACGCTCGAACTGCGTGTCCTGGCGGATGATGCGAATGGTTGCGCCGGGGACGGCGGCGCCAGTGGAATCCCTCACGACGCCAAGAAAACCGCCCGTGTTCAGCGACTGCGGAAATGCCGCCGCCGCAGCCATGACAGAAATAATCAGCGTTTTGCCGAACATACGACCCCTTTCGTTGAATTTTAGCAGGGGTTTTCACTCAAGATTTCAAATCCGGGCTTGGAAGCTCAACTCGAATACCGTTGCCCCCAAGCGGCCAGCTCTTTAGCCAGACTGTCGCGGACCGTCAAAAACCTCGGATTGTCGTACTGGTTCGTTTTCTCGTGTGGATCTGCCCGCAAATCGTAAAGTTCGTTCGGGCCTTTGCCGCCGTTTCGAACTACGATTTTGTAACGGTTGTCGCGCGCCATTTCTGCATTGCGGAAGCGGCCAAATACAAGATTCCGCCAGGGCTGCTTTTTGGACGGAATTCCCCCGGTAGCAATGGTCAGATAGCTGCGTCCGCATAGATTCCTGGCCGGGACTGGGACGCTTGCCGCTTCACAGATGGTCGGAAAGAAATCATACGAACTGACGACTTCGGCGCGGCTCCCTTCAACAGGCGTTCGGCCCGGCCAGTTCCAGATCATCGGAACCTGAAGCGCGTCATCATACATGTTGTCCGGATCGGAAGCATGCCCGTCGCCCCATAAGCCGTGCCGGCCCCACAGATATCCGGTGCTGCTGGTGAAGACCACCAGCGTGTTGTCGCGCAAACCGCGCTGATCGAGCGCGTCAAGCAGCGGAGGTATCTGGTCGTCAAGCGCCGTCGTCGCAGCGGCAGCTTTGCGCAGCGTACTGACAATATCCTTCAGGTATTCCTTGCCGCTTGCGGCGTGGGGCGAAGCCGGTTCCCACCCCATCGACTCGAATTTCGCGCTGGCGTACATATCGTAATACTTCGCCGGATGCCCATCGTATGGCGGGTGCGGGTTGAAATGACTGACCAGCAGCAGGAAGGGGCGGTCCGCTGTCTGCTCCTTCAAGAACTTCACCGCGCGCTGCGTAATCAGCTCCGGCAAGTATCCACGCTCTTCGACCACCTGGCCGTTCAGACTCATTCGTGGAGTCTGGTACGCAGCCGGTCCCAACAGGGCGTACCAGTAATCGAACTTATGCTGCGGCGTTTGGTCCGAGCCCATGCCCCAGCGCCCTGCATAGCCGCAACGGTATCCATGCTGCCCCAGGACGTCCGACAGCATCAGTTCATTCGAAAACGTGGGCGGCGGAGCGAACTGGCCCCGCGGCGGATTCTCCACCGGACGATCTGTGAGCACATCCTGAATTCCATGCTGCATTGGCGTCCGCCCGGTGAGGATCGTCGCGCGATTTGCGGAATCGGCGGGCGCGCAGGCGAAGCAGTTCACCAGCTTCAGGCCGCCTCTCGCCAGGCGATCGATGTTGGGCGTGCGGACTTCTCTTGAGCCGTAGCATCCGAGCGCGTAGGCAGGCAAGCCGTCAGCCATGATGATCACGATGTTGGGACGCGCCTCGGTCTTGCGCTTCTCGGCCAGGAACGGCGCGCCGGCGGTGGCGAGCAGGAACTCTCGTCGCTTCAACAGTTCGCTCCTTATGTTTCTAGCATGCCCCTACAACACGTCTGCAAAGCCGCGCTTTAACTGTCTGAAAAACAATCCGCCCGCAACAAATACGGCGACGGCGTAGGCGCTGGTAATCGCGAGTTCTTCGATGTTCGGCCAGCGCGTCGAAAGCAGGCGCTCACGATAGGCGCGAACGATGAATGACAGCGGATTAATGGCGATCAAGAACCGGAATTGCTCCGGTATCTGCTCCGGACTGATGAAAATCGGCGTAATCCAGAACCACAGGGTCAAAGCTACCGTGATTACCTGCGCGGTGTCGCGAATATAAACGTGAAGGCTGGCGACAATCCAGCCAAGGCCGACCGCAAGCAGCCCGATCAGAACCATGTAGATCGGCAAAAAGGCGATCATCGGGCTGATGCGGCCGACGCAAATCGCCACCGCGCCGATTGCGAGCGCCAGGCCGATCAGATGATTGATCAATGACGAAAGAAAAATCGAAACCGGAACCACTTCGGCCGGGAAAACGGTCTTTGTGATCAGGTTCGAATGCTCCAGCAGCGAGGCCGCGGAGCGCTGGACTGTCTCTTGAAACAGCAGCCACGGCAGAAATCCGCAAAACAAAAAAATGGTGTAATTGTGAGTCAGCTCACCAGAAGCCAGAGGAACGCGCAGGCAAACCTGAAAAACGAAGGTCCAGCTCACCAGCAGCACGAGCGGATGGATCACGCCCCACAACCAGCCGGCGGCCGAGCCGACGAAGCGCTGCTGAAAATCGCGCCGCACCAGTTGGAACAGCAGCGCTCGCCGTTCCACCAGGTTGCGGAGGAAGTGACGTCCCGGTAGGCGCCGCATCAATTCAATAGGCTATCAAGTCAATAGGCTATCAAGGATGCGCGACCGTCGCGATTTTGCGTACTACTGGCGGTCGTTCTCCGCCTCGCGCGGGGATTTAAGGAGGCGTCTCGAGTTGGTCGATGGCCGAATTCCGCCGGACACGGTCAGACGCGGGTTTTGCCGCGCCTTGCGCCCGGCGCGAAGCTGCGCTCTCCGACGCGGCGGCGCTCGCGGCCCGGATGACCGTCACCGACTCCATCTCCACGTGCTGATCGGGCCCGACCAGCGATAGCTTGAACCGGATTTCGTCGTTCGTCGGCTGATACAGAACGCTGCCGCTGCGAAGCTGGTCAGCCTGCAACGAGATGTCGCGGCGGCTGCCGCCGTCCTCGATGGACAGCAAGCCCCACAGGGCCGAAGTCACCGCCGGAGAGTTCCGATTCCAACTGAGAATGTAGTCGGCGCCCGACCGTTCGGCGCGCAGATTGAAGCCGGCAGGCCGCGCTCCGGACAGTAGTGGGGTGGCGGGCGCCACTGGGCTGGCTGGGGCTCGCGTCTGCGAAACCAACCACACGGCGCCAGCGCCGGCGGCTGCCAGCGCGAGCACCGCGATGGTCCATGTTACGGCGGTCAACGCAACACGCACGCGCCAGCGCCGGAGCGAACGCTCCGGAGCGGCGATTTCTATCGATGCCTCGGAAAATGGCTCAGTCGCTTGAGCCGCCTGTTTGCCCCGGCGCTCGATCTCCAGCAACTGCGAATCGAACGGAAATTCGAGAAATGCGAACTCGCCGAGAAGCTGACCATCCTCCCGGAAAAAGAACGTAGCGACCGGAAGGCTCTGCGGACGCGGCTGCGCCACCAGCACCACCGCATCCGGCGCCGGAAACACCTTGCGTGCGATCTCGACATCCTGCGGCGCGAGGTGAAGCGATTCGCCCCGGTCAATTCGGTAAAAGCCAACAGCATCGGACCGGCGACCCGCTGACTTACGTCCCTCGACGGCGGCCTCGAATGCTGTGATTGTGAAGGGTTCAACCGGTATACAGCTGGTGACGTAAACGGTCCCATAACGGGTCTCCCCAATCAGCAACCCGCCGCGCCCGGCCCCGTCGTCCTCGCCCGTAACGGCGTCCATTTGACCGCGGATCTGATCGACAACCCCGAGTTCCAACTCCACCTTGATCGGGGCCCCCGGGAAGTTCCAGGAATAAAAGCGGTGCTCCACGAGCGGCGACGGAACGACATTACCCTCAAATAACGACATTGGTTCAGTATAAACATGCAAACGCCGTTCCAATCGTCTGTCCAGCGATGAGCAGCGGCGTGGAAAGACCCCTGTCGCTCGGACTGGCAGAAAATCCAAAAATTCGGCGCCAAACGGCAAAATGCGCCGCACGGAAACGACGGGCTTGTATTCTGAAACGGGAGTGCTACTCGACGCCGATTCCAGCCACCGGCCGCACGCGAAGTTCTGGCGAACCGTATTCCAGTTCGATGAATCCAAGCTGGACCTTACGGTCGCCGCCCGGAACGCTCTCGGCGCGGCGATCCCGCTGGCGGCGGGCGCGATCGCAGGGTCGCCGGAAAGCGGCCTGGTGGCCAGTATCGGCGCTCTGAACGTGTGTTTCTCCGATGGACGCGACCCCTACTACCACCGGGCGCGCCGTATGTTGGCAAGCAGCGTCCTGGTGGCGTTGGCGGTATTTGCCGGCGGAATTGCCGGCGCAAGCCGTCCCGTTGCCGGTCTGATGGCTGTATTTTCCGGCTTCGCTGCCGGGCTCATGGCGGCGCTCGGCCCTCCGGCGTCCGACATCGCGGTCACCTCGCTGGTTACGCTGATCGTGTTCTCGGCGCAGAGCCTCAGTCTCGACCGCGCGGCAGCCTCTGGCTTTCTGGCGCTGGCCGGCGGGCTGGTTCAAACCGTGCTCTCGCTCGCATTGTGGCCGCTTCAGCGCCACCGGCCAGAACGGCGCGCGCTTGCTGATGCATACCGCGAGCTGGCCGGCATCGCGTCCGCTCCGGCCAATGCGAGC
>Ga0209581_1001280_pt1 | contig 30794 bp, 29 predicted proteins | sample Coa_R2_FD_187160 | JGI IMG/M metagenome (GOLD analysis project Ga0209581, IMG submission 187160) | Surface soil microbial communities from Centralia Pennsylvania, which are recovering from an underground coalmine fire - Coalmine... | ecosystem: Environmental > Terrestrial > Soil > Unclassified ...
CGCAGCGAAGAATCCGAGGTGGGCCACGCCGCCCGCCTGGTGAGACCAGATGCTTCGCTCCCGCTCAGCATGACACGCGAGGGGGCCTTTTTTACGGCATGCCGTATGCTGGCTCCCCGTCACAGGTCGACAGCGCAGGCCAGCCGCCAGGGGTGGCCCTACGAGAGACGGGCGGCTCGTGCCGCTCCACAAGCGGTCGTCTAGAGTAGGGCCACCCCTGGCGGCTGGCCTGCGGTGCCGGGTCGTATAAGAGGAATCCGGCAAGCCAGCAGAGGGAGCCAGCATACGGCATGCTGAGTGAAGCGAAGCATCTTCGCCACCTCTTCTCAGAAGGGCCGACGCATGGCATGACATGCTCCCGCCGCTGTGAGATGGCATAGCACGTTCGGCAATGGTTGCTGAAAGCAGCAACCTTGTCTAATCCGCCTGTCTATGCCTATACTAGAGACAACAGAATAGTGTTGATTCTCTATTTCTTTCTCAAGGAGGACAAAGATGGCGTATCATAGTGAAGTCGTGGGCAGCATGTTACGTCCCACATATCTGGTGGAGGCACGGAAGCAGGTAGAAGCAGGTCAGATCAGTCATGAGGAGTTCAAGGCGATAGAGGACAGGGCGGTAGACGAAGCCATTGCCACGCAGGAGGCCGCCGGTATCGATGTGATTACTGACGGTGAGCAGAGGCGTTACGCCTTCTACGGGCATCTCATCGATTCGCTGGAGGGCTTCGACAGGCTCGGTGGCTGGGCGATCCCTTTCCGGGATGAGAGCGGGGATGAACTGGTGCTGCCCCGTCCGGTGGTGGTGGAGAAACTGGCATGGAAGAGAAGTATGTGCAGTGAAGAGTGGACCTACCTGCGCGCGCGTAAATCACGGCCCGGCAAAGTGACTATGATCAGCGCGCAGCAGGCGGCTGCCTACTACGATCCGCAGAAATCGAAGGGCGCATACGCGACCCGCGATGCCTACCTGGCCGACATTGTAGATATCTCGCGCCGCGAAGTGGAGGAACTGATTCGCCTCGGCTGCACCTACATCCAGATCGACGCGCCGCAGTACGCGGCCCTGCTCGATCCGCAGATGCGTGAGGGCTATCGCCAGCGCGGCAGCGACCCGGAACAGATGATTGATCGCTGCATCGAGATGGACAATGCCATCATTGACGGACATCCCGGCATCACCTTCGGCATCCATATCTGTCGCGGCAACAATCAGAGCAGATTTTATGCCAGCGGCGATTACGAGCCGATCTCCCGTATCTTCAACCAGACGCACTTCCACCGCTTCCTGCTCGAATACGATGACCAGCGTTCCGGCGGTTTCAGCCCGCTCAAGCACGTGCCGGAAGACCGCGTGGTTGTGCTTGGTCTGGTGACGACCAAGAAACCGCGCCTGGAATCGCCCGATGAACTGCGCCAGAGAATCGAGGAAGCATCGAAGTATGTGCCGCTCGAACGGCTGGCCCTCAGCCCGCAGTGCGGCTTTGCTTCCACTATGGAGGGGAACCGCATTACCCCTGAAGACCAGCGTCGCAAACTCGAACTCGTTGCCAGCGTCGCGAAATCCGTCTGGGGATAGCTCTTAGCGCCGATATGCCACCGGCTCCTGCTGAGGCTCTACACGCTGCATACATAATGGAGAGCCTCTCACGGGGCCGGTTTGCGCTTTTGCGGCTATGCCCTGGCTTCTTTTCCCGATTTTTGTGTGTTTTGCGGAGCTTATCTGAAAGTCCTATGCAAAGATTGAAAACTATTGACTGCTAGACGGCTCTGTCGCAATTCTGTTATACTTGCTTGCGGTAAGTACAAATACCTGCTTCGGGGTAGGAATTATGAGTAGTCACAAAGTACCGCTACCGGTAGCCGATAGTTCGAAGAATATACAGGAAACAATTGAGCGCAATGATGTAGAGGCTGGAACGCCGGGCAGCCCGCCGGTGGAACGGGGTCGTTTTTTCAAAAACCTCTCGCCGTTCTGGCATGATCGCCTGGTGGAGGGCGCGCTGATCGTCTCAATGGCACTCTACTATGTTGTCGGGAATATCAATCTGGGGAAGGGCTATCTCTTTCACCTCAATCCTTTGCTCTCGCTGCCCTTCTTGCTTATTTTCGCGCTCTTATGCTGGTACCGTCTGAATATTGCCCTTGCTTTACTGCCGTTAGCCCTGCCATATTATCTTTTACAGAAGACGGTTTACAGCCATTATGCCTTCAGTATTGCCGAGATTGCTCTGGTCGTCTGTGTGCTGGTCTTCCTGCTCCAGCTTGTCTTGCGGCGTGAATGGCCTCTGACCTCGCTCTGGCGGGATATGCGCACCTACCTCGGCCCCTTCGCACTGCCCATCCTGGTTTTTTTGCTGACGGCTGCGTTTTCCATCGTTCTTGCCTATGATCGCCATATCGCTTTGCGCGCCTTCCGTGAAGAGGTCTTCGACCCGCTCATCTACCTCTTGCTGGCCCTCTTCTGCCTGCGAACGCGCCGCGATATCACACGCCTCCTGCTGGCCCTGCTGGCAACGGCCTTTGTGGTTGCCCTCATTGGCTTCGCGCAATACTTCGTCCTCAAAGACCTCTTTACCAGCGTCCCCACCCTCGATGCCAGTGACCGCGTGCATGCCATGTATGGCAGTGCCAATAGTATCGGCCTGCTTTTCGATTACACGTTGCCCATTGGCTTTGCATTGATGTTGACGAAGATACGGAAGAACAGCGCACTGGAAAGCTGGTGGTTCCGTGTGATCTTGCTGGCGGCTTATGTTCCCCTGCTGTTTGTGCTGTACGAGAGCCAGTCGCGTGGGGCCTGGGTGGCGATAGCGGTGGCTCTGCTGTTTGTTGTCGCGCTGTCTATTCCCAACCGGAAAGTGCTGCTCGTCGGTGGGCTGGCACTTATCGTTGTCGTCGCCGTGTTTGCTTTGCTCTTTCATACCCGTATTATCAACTTTATTGTTGAGGATCATACCAGCGCGTCAGGCATCAGTACGGTCACCAAGCGCCTGTACCTCTGGCAGGTTGCGCTCAATATGATTCACGATAGCCCCTGGTTCGGTTACGGTATGGATAACTGGCTCTGCCATTATAGCCTCAACACCCTCTGTCTCACGCCGCACCTCTATCATTACTGGGGGTCGGTGCCGGGAGCCTATAACGCTCTGCACAGTGAGCCAGACCTTTCGCATCCCCACAACATCCTGCTTCATATCTGGGTGAGCATGGGCGTCTTCGGCCTGCTGGCTTTCATCTCCATCCTGCTGCTCTTCTACTGGCTGTTTGCCCGTATACTTGCCTCGCTCTCTGCCGGTACCGCCCAGAATCGGACGCGCTGGATGACGCTGGGCATTGGCGCGGCCATGCTGGCGGCCCTGATACAGGGGATGGTAGATAGCTCCTTCCTCGAACAGGACCTCGCCTTCTGCTTCTGGATGCTGGTCGCGGCCCTGCTCGTGCTGCGTGTCCTCTCCGGCACTCCCTGGCGTCCGCGCGCATCTCGCGGCTAAGCCGACCGGGACCGGTCGCTAAACACAACTGTCTACTGTGTCACATTTTGAGAGAGACATCGTTCATAGTACCCGTCCTTCAGGCAAATGTATACTTGGGGAAGAAAATGCAATAAAGGAGAGGATCTATGCTGTTCGACATCTCGATCCCGGTGTTATTGATCTGGCTGGCCTGCCACTTCGTTGGAGATTTTGCCTTTCAGAGTACCTGGATGAGTGTCGAGAAGGGGAAAAGCTGGGAGATCAATTTCTACCACTGCGCCACCTATACCGCCGTCTTTGTCCTTTTTGCCCACCCGACGCTGCTCGCCATCATGCTTCTGCTCGTCACCCACTACATCATCGATACGCTCAAGGCCCGCTACAAAGTCATCGGCCCCGTCTGGGTCGACCAATCCCTGCACATTCTGACGATTGTGCTTATTCTCGCGTTCAAGTTTTAGCTTTCCTACAGCTAAGAAGTCATGCTCTTTCCTGACTTCTTCTAAAAAGAAGACACATCCCGTTTAGTTCGATATATTGCCTGATTTGAAGGTCTTTCTTGTTGCCTGTCCGGCAACATAGCGTGGGAACAACGCTAGAAGTTGAGTATCTGACGGGGTGTTGTATGTCTGATCTCGAAGGTGTCATGCTCAGTGATTATCTCTTGCTGCAATGTATCAGCAAGGGGGGAGCGGCGGATGTCTATCGCGCCCGCCAGCGCGGGGAAGGGAACTACGAGGTAGCGGTCAAAATTTTCCGCTCCGCCTATGCTCAACGCGAGTCCTTCCGCGAACACTTTATGAATGAGGCGGAGAAGATTGGTCAGTTTGACCATCCAAATATTTTGCCGTATCTGGAATATGGCGAAGGGGAAGGCTTACTCTACCTGGTCACACCGTTTGTGATGACGGGAACGCTGGAAAACCTGTTTCAGCGCGTGGGTGGCAAATTCTCCTCTATGCAGGCATTGCCCGTCATGCAGCAGCTATGCAGCGCCGTGCAGTACGCGCACAGGCATAACGTCATTCATGGTAATATCAAGCCCACAAACGTTTTTATCGCCGCCGATGGCCGCATGCTGCTCTCTGACTTTGGGATCGCGCACAGCTACGATGACAGCCAGCAGTCGCTGACGCGCGTGGGCTGGGGGTCGGCTGAATATGTGGCCCCGGAGCAATCGCTGGGCCTGGTGCGTCGCGGCAGCGATATCTACTCGCTGGGCGCGTTGCTGTTCCGCATTCTCACCGGCCAGCCACCTTTTACCGGCCAGACGCCCGTCGAGGTTCTGTTGAAACACGTGCGCCAGCCGGTTCCCTCGGCGCGTACCATTGTTCCCACAATCTCGGATGCCGTCGATGGCGTTCTGCGCATGGCGCTGCAAAAGCGGTCAGACGATCGCTTTGCTTCAGCCGAAGAGTTCTACAATGCCTTTCTGGCCGCCGTCACCGTTGCGCCTGTTGCCTCCCCGGTTGCGCGACCGGTGGTTACCAGAAAGCTGCAACTGGTACCCGGCGCAACATCGGTTGTGAATCCGCTGACGCCTGTTCCCCAGGCACAGCCCCCGGCGACCGTTGAGCCGCAGACTCCCATGCCCGCCTCCTTTGCTTTCGCCGATCAAATGACGCCTTCTGATGTGCAGGAAGCATCGCCGGTATTGCCATCGCCGCCGACAGAGGATGACGTGGAGAAAGCTGCGCCCCCTGTGGAGGATGATGACGACGTACCCCGCTTCTGGTCGGTCGATCCCGTCGAATGGTCGCCGCTGCCGCTGAGCGACGTGGGAACGCAGTCAGCAGCGCAACAGGAAGCTGTGCCTTTGACTGTCGGCGACTACCTGCGTCAGAAGGCTTCGATGCCTCAACCGCCAACGCCTTTTCTGCCAGTATCCCCTGTTCCTGAAGTGGTGTTTGAGGATTTGCCGAAGCCGGAGAGGCCGCGTAGGGCTGCTGGCGCGTGGGATAAGCGGCTGAAAAAGATTTTGCCGGTCATCGTTGTGATTTTGCTACTGCTCGGGCTGCTGGCAGCCTTGCTCTCTTCCTTTCTCCTGCCGGGCAGTTCCGGCAGCGGACAAACGACAACTGCCCCGGTCGCTACTATCGGCTTGAATGGGACGACCACGCGCCCGGCGACAACGCCAACGCGCTCGCTGACACCGACCCCGGCCACGAAGGCAACGCCGAACAGTTCCGCCACTGCTGTACCGCGCCCGGTTGCTACGCCGACACCTGTTCCTGCCAGCCCGGTGGTGCCGCCGTTTTCCTGCGCTTCCGGCAGCGTCACGCTGAACGGTTCGGCTAACTTCCAGCCTGCTATTCAGCAACTGACGGGTGACTATACCGGTCAATGTTCCGGCAACGCAAACTTCACTGTCAACGGCGGCGGCAGCAAGGCCGGTCTCGACGCGGTGGAGAGCGGCAGCGCAAATCTTGCCTTCTCCGATCTCGCTTCCACCGGCAGGCCAGGGCTGGTCGATTACCGGGTGGGCGCGCTCATCTACGCCGTGATTGTCAACAGCGATACGCAGATCACCAATCTGACAACCGCCCAGCTCCAGGGTATCTATACCGGCCAGATCACCAACTGGTCGCAGGTTGGCGGGACAGACGAAGCTATCCAGATCATCTCGCGTTCGCCCGGTTCGGAGATTCAGCAGGTGTTCGCGAGCTATGTCCTCAAGGGGGCGCATCAGAGCGTCGGCGGCACCACCCTGTGGAATGACAGCAATGACGCGGCGGCGCAAAAGGTGCTGGATACGAGCGGGGCCATCAGCTATGTGCCGCTGACCTCTGTGCCGGTCAACGGCGCGCAGGCGGTTTCCATCAACGGCGTCGCTCCTACAGCTTCGAGCGTTTCCACCAACGTCTATGCTTTCTGGAGCGTTGAACATCTTTATAGCAAACAGGCTGCAAGCGGCCTTGCACTCTCGTTCATCAGCTTTTGCTCGACCGACACCGCCGCCAATGATCTCACCGGTGATGGAGTCGTCCCGATCAAGAGCCTGTTACCGGCGGCCTTAAACGCGCACACGCCCGGCCCGACGATCTGACGATCTAATGAGAGGAAGATGGGCATGATGCAATGGATGGCCGCGAAAGCAGCATGCGTATGGTCAGCCTGATGCGGCAAAACGCTAGTTTGTGAGGGAGAAATGGCAGAACTTGCTGGTGTTATCGTAGGTAATTATTTTCTGCTGGAATGCCTGTCGCGTGAAGGCATGGTGGAGATGTATCGCGCTCGCCCCACGACCAGGGGCGGCTATGATGTGATTTTGCGTCTCTATCGCCCGCAGTTTCCCGATCCGACCGGCTTCCGTGATGCCTTCGCGACCGAGGTAGAGAAGGTCTGGCGCTGTCAGCATCCGCATATCCAGCCTCTACTGGAATACGGCACGGGCGAAGATTTGCTCTACAGCGTCTCTCCGCTGCCGGAAAGCGGAGAGACGCTGGAAGCTCTGCTCGCTCGCCAGCCGGGGCAGTTGTTGCCACTGCCGCTGGTTATGCGCTTCGCCACGCAAATCTGCGCGGCTCTGCAATACGCCCACGAACACAATATCGTGCATGGTAACATCCAGCCCTCCAGCATTCTGATCAGCGATGAGGACGATATCAGGCTGACGAACTTCAGCATGCGGCGCATGTACCGCACCGGCGACCCGCTGACGGCTGAGATTGATATGGGCAATCCGGCGTATATGGCCCCGGAGCAATCACTGGGTATTGTCTACCCGGCCAGCGATATCTACGCCGTTGGCGTGCTACTCTTCCGTCTGCTGAGCGGTCGGCTTCCCTATGATGGAGAGAGCGCGGAGGAGATGATGATGCGCCATAGCGACGAGCCGATACCGTCGCTGCGCGCGCTGCGTCCCGATCTGCCGGAGGCGCTGGAGCTGGTGGTGCGTGTTGCCCTCTCGAAGAGTCCCGAGGCGCGTTTTCCCGACACCGCCATGCTGGCTCAGGCTCTTATTTCCGCCGTTGTCCCCGACGCGCCGCAGGTCATTCCTGATATGCCGGAACGCCGTGTCCCTGTACGCGCGCGCCGCACCCGCTTTACCTGGACACGGGCGGCATCTTTCCTGGCTCTGCTCATTCTCCTCTTTGGCCTGGTCAGCGCATCAATCTTTATATTTTCTTCTCCACAGCAATTGCATCAGATCAGTAATCTGCCATTTTTGCATCATGGCTCAACCGCGACTGCAACCGCCACGACCACAGTCGTTCCCGGTACGGCGCCCCCCGGCACGGCGCTCACTCCAACCGTTCAGATCACGGGACCCGGTACGGGAACCAATCCAGGTGTTGGGCCGACAAAGAATGGCACGCCACCCGCCGGTGGCATCCAGACGCCCACGCCGCAATCCTCTCCGACGGCGACACTTACACCGGTGCCAACGCCTACCCCGACTGCCACGCCCGGACCATCCTCTTTCACCTGCGCGGCGGGCAGCCTCTCCATTGCTGCTCCATCAAACCTCTCGCCTCTTTTCCAGCACGTCAGCAGTGACTACCAGTCTGCATGTCCCGGTACGACGATCACGCTGGGCGGCAGCACCGACCGCAAGAACCTGAATGCTGTAGAGCAGGGTCAGGCAATGCTTGCCGCCTGTGACCTGACCGCCCTGCCGCAGCGCAATCTCAGTGATACGCCGGTTGCTGCCTCGCTCTACGCCCTCATCGCCAGCCCCGATGTGCAGGTCAACAGCTTGAGCAGTGCGCAGCTACAGGCGATCTATCAGGGGCAGCTTACGAACTGGTCGCAACTTGGTGGCCCCGACGAGTCTGTTTCCATCATTCTGCGGCCCACAAACGACGCCGTGAATGCTCTGTTCCGCGCCTTTGTGCTGAATGGCGCGCCGATCCATGTCAAGGGATACCGGTTGAAACAGGATACGCCCTCGCTGGTGGTGCAGGCAGTCAGTCAGGTGGCGGGAGCGATCAGTATTGTGCCGCTGGTCGTGGTGCAGGGAGCGAATGTGCGCGTACTTGCTATTAACAGCGTTCTGCCCGGCGCGCAGAACCTGCTCAACGGCTCGTATGTCTTCTGGGGCGTCGATCACCTCTACACAAAAGGGGCGGGAACGGCGCAGGCGCGATCCTACCAGCAATTTATCGCCAGTGGACAGGAAGCAAGCGTGATGGTGCAACTTGACGCAGTGCCGGTCATCGCCATCCCACAATCGGTGCTAACCTCACACCTGCCCGGCCCGGAAATCTAATTCCAACCCTCTTGCCAGGAGTGGTAGAATAGAAACTAGATCAACTTTGTTATCTTCAATGAGGTAGGGCCTCAAGGTAAAACCCGTTACAAACGTGCAACGGGTTGGTCTGGTAAAAATACTCCGGCTATTTGAGGGAGGTTTTGTTCTATGTCTACAGAGACACAGGCAGCGAGCCAGAATACCGGCTATGCCCATCCAGAGGTACTGGTAGAGACCGACTGGGTGGCGGAAAATCTCAACAACCCCAACGTTCGCCTGATCGAGGCGGACGAGGACGTTTTGCTCTACGAGACGGGCCATATTCCCGGCGCCGTCAAACTTGACTGGCATGTCGATGTGCAGAACCCCGTCACGCGCGACTTTCTCGATCAGCAGGCGTTCGAGCAACTGATGCGCCGCTACGGCATCGACAACGATACCACGATTGTCCTCTACGGCGACAGGAACAACTGGTATGCCGCGTACTCCTACTGGCTGTTCAGCATGTATGGTCTGACCAATATGAAGATCATGAACGGCGGGCGGCAGAAGTGGGAGGCGGAAGGCCGCCCGCTGACGAAAGAGGTGCCTCATTACAAGCCGACCAATTTCCAGGCGCGACCGGTCAACGAGTCGATTCGCGCGTTCCGCGAGGATGTAATGAGCGGCTTGAACAATCCAGAGCGGCGGCTGATCGATGTGCGCTCTCCGCAGGAATATACCGGCGAACTGCTGCATATGGTAAACTATCCACAGGAAGGCGCACAGCGCGGCGGTCATATTCCGACGGCAAAAAACATTCCGTGGTCGCAGGCTGCCAACGCCGATGGCACGTTCAAGTCGGCGGAGGAACTGCGCGCGCTCTACGGCGGCCAGGGTATCAACCCTGAGAACGATGTCATCAGCTACTGCCGTATCGGCGAGCGTTCGGCCCATACCTGGTTCGTGCTGACACAGTTGCTTGGCTATCCGCGCGTTCGCAACTACGACGGCTCCTGGACTGAGTGGGGCAATCTTGTACGCGCCCCTATCGAGAAGTAGGCGTTGACACAGGCATGTATTCACGCTGAGAGGCGTGAGAAAGCGTCTGCGACCTTGATCGCAGGCGCTTTCTCACCACTCAACGTCAAAACTGGTCAGCGAAGAACAGGGCTATAATCTGGTCTCTAAGGAAAGAAGTAGATGGATCGACAGGAAGCTATCGAATTTTTAATGGATCACTATGAAAATCCGCGCAATAGCGGCCCGTTAGAAGGTGCCAACATCAACCTGACGGGCGGCAATCCTGGCTGCTCGGATATTATCACCATGCATGCGCGCATCGGCGAGGATGGCAGGCTGGAAGCTGTCAACTGGGAAGGCGAAGGCTGTACGATCAGCAAGGCGGCGGCATCCTACGTGACGGAAATCACGCAGGGCATGACGGCAGAAGAGGTCGAGCAGATGAGCTTTGAAGACCTGATAGAACAGCTTGGCCGCGAACTGGTCATGACGCGCCCCACCTGCGCCACGCTTGCCCTCGGTACGCTCAAGAAAGGCGTCCATGAATATCGCATGCACAAAGCAGCCGCAGAGGACAGAACAGAAGCGAAATAAGGAAGCATAGCTGAAATTTCTCAATTGATCTAATTGTGATAAAAAGCTTCGACTATCATATATTTCGATAGTCGAAGCTTTTTTGTTGTCTTGCCGGTGGAAAGAGGCGAAAGTGTTCAGTCGCGCAGTCTGTCGAAAACGGACCAGGTTCACAGGTGCGACGTATATCCTCTAAACCGCCAGAGAAAGTCCAGGCTTGACGCGCCACTCAGCAAGCACATTCAATGCTTGCCGGTGCAATTGCTGGTGAGCAGGGTCATTCAGCCAGCGACTGACGCCTGATGGGTGGGCGAGCGGAAGCAGGAGTCTGCCGTCTCGCTCTTGATAGGTGCCGATCACATCTTCCAGGCGCACTTTGCCGAAAAAGGCTTCGATGGCCATTGTGCCTACCAGCAGGATGATTCGTGGCTGCACCAGGCGTATTTCGGCGTCGAGCCAGGGACGGCAGAGGGCTATTTCAGGCGGCGATGGGCGGCGGTCGCCATCGCCGCGCGGGTTTTTGCCGGGGTCGCAGTGGGTGAGCGAGGTGAGATAGCAGTGGTCATGCAGGTAGCCGGGCGGGAAGCCTGCCTGTTCCAGCCATTTTTGCAGGATGCGCCCGCCGGGTCCGCTGAATGGTCGGCCCTTCTCCACGGAACGATGGCCCGGAGCCTGTCCGATGACCATAATGGCATCGGTGGCGCGTCCGCTCACCAGCGGGTGTGCCTGGGGAATATAGCCGTGTTGCTGGCAGAGACGACAGGCGCGGATACGCTGGTGCAGGCGATTGAGCGCCGCCTCTCGTCCGGCCAGTTGCTCCTGTGTTTTTCCTTGCATGTTTAATAATTACGCTGTATCGTTATCGTCGTTCAAACTCTTCGTTATAAGCTGCTGCCAGACTGGGTTTCGTATAGTCACTGGTAAGATGACGATACTGGCCGCGATAGTAGGCCAGGGGCGGTTTGTTGACGGTGATTGCTTCCCCGCTGCTCTGCGCTAAGAGAATGGGGGAATGCTGTATATCCTGCTCGTTAGCGAAGGCGACCTGTCCCTCTGTTCCCATTGCCACCACTTCGCCGAGAAAGATCGCATGGTCGCCGCCCGGATATTCGGCCACGACGCGCGCATCGACGAAAGCCAGCACGCCCGCAATAATGGGCGAGCCGGTCACGGCTTCGGTATACTCGGCCCCACAGAAACGCTCGTAGCGTTCCAGGGAGGGGGTGGCGAAGCAGCGCGAAAGATACTCCTGCTCAACGGTCAGCATGTTGACGGCGTAAGCGCCGCTTTCTCGAATGTATGGCAGCGTCTGACTGTTGAGATCAACACATACCAGGATCAGCGGCGGATTGAGGGAGACTGAGCAAAAGGTGTTGACTGTGAGACCTGCTACCCCTTTCGGGCTTTTTGCGGTAACAACCGTCACGCCCGTCGCAAACCGGCCCATCACCTGCCGGAAAAAATCTTTTTCGAGTGCCATCTAGTAAAAATCCTTTTATTCCTCGAAGAAATGTACCCCTTGATATGACGCTGGGACTTCATCTACACGGGTACTGAATCGGTGAGAGTTGCTCCTACCAGGGTTTCGACATTGGCCCTTCCAGTTCTCGCTTCTAACCGTTTAATAGTAGTATCCGTCTTCTCTATGCTTCTTGTCAACTGTCCAGAAGGACAGTGAGCAGGTAGCCAGTTTTGAGGGTTGACACCCTCTTCTTCCCTCTCGTATACTATGTCCACGAACAGCAAGGAGCTGTCGGCACCGGGTGGCCTGTTCGCAATGGACAGGCAGAATAGGGAAGGCGGTGAAAACCCGCCACAGTCGCGCTACTGTAACTGGTGAGCGCCCGTCCTCGTGCAAATCCGCGAAATACTGATGCGTGGATAGCGCGATAATATGCCACTGTCGAGAACTTCTGAGGAATAAGGCTTCAGGGGTTGAGATGGGAAGGTCGGACAGGCAGCGTTTGTAGCCAGGAGTCAGGAGACCTGCCCGGTGCATGGAAAGGCGACCTGTCCGGCGAAGCGATAATAGAACTTCGCCCCGCATGTCGCCCGGCTCACGTTCCTTCGCGTCAGAGGAGCAAGCCACCGGGTCAGAAAGAGCATATCTTGCATCGTTTGCCCAACCTCTTCCTGCTCGTGTTCCTGCTTAATCTCCGTCAACGCGAGGTGACACAGCGAGCGTTCAACATTACACGGAGGTTGAAGAAACATGCGCTCTTCTGTCATCTCTAGCCGCCCGCGCGTTTTCTCATGCTCAACGGTCTTTCTCTTGCTGCTGATGTTCTTGCTCGCGGCCTGCGGCAGTCAGAGTTCCACGTCTGGTTCGGGCGCCGCGCCAACGCCCACTGCCACGCTTGCCATCACGCATGATGCCTATGGCACGCCCATCACCTTTCCTGCAAAGGCCCCGCAGCGTATTGTTTCGCTGGTACCCACCACCAGCGAAATGCTCGGCGCGCTCCACCTTGACAGCCGCGTCGTCGCCGTCGACTACTACACCGACTACCCGGCTGACCTGACAAAGCTGCCGAAGGTCTCAAACGCGAACGCACAATACAACGTCGAGCAGATTGTGGCCCTGCACCCTGACCTGGTGCTTAGCTACGGTGAATCGACAAAGCAGTATGATGGTCAGCTTGCCAGTCTGGGCCTGCACGTGGTCGACCTGCCCATTGCCAACTTTGACCAGATATTGCAAGAAATGCTGACCGTTGGCCGTCTGACCTTCACCCAGGCGGCGGCGACAACGCTGGTCAATCAGTTGCAACAGCAGATCAAGCAGATTGAAGCGACAGTAGCAGGCACGACCGCGCCGAAGGTAATGATCGAACTGGATGACAGCACGCCCGGCAAGCCCTACGTTTTCGGCGGCGGCTCCTACGGCGACCAGCTTTTGCAGGATGCCAACGGCGTCAACATCTTCCATAGCGACACGAGTGGTGCAGGTTATCCGCAGGTGACGGACGAGGCTGTCATCAGCGATAACCCGCAGTACATCATCCTGACCGAGCCTGCGCAGTACGGCGGGGACCCATCTGCCGTCTACAAACGCCCGAACTGGGGCAGCATCGCCGCGCTCAAACTGCACCAGGTCTACCGTATCAATACCGATCTGATCGGGCGTCCCGGCCCGCGTCTCGTCGAGGGCCTGCAATGCATTGCCCAGCTCATCCATCCCGACAAATATTCCGGCGTCCCGTTGCCTGCTTATTGTACGGCAACATCATAATTACAATCCTGGGACAGGTCATGCTTCGCTCTCGCTCAGCATGCAATCAAGGGGCAGGTGAGCATTGTGGACATATCATGCTGAGCGAGAGCGAAGCATCCAATCTCGCCATGCTGAGAAGTAGTCATTTCAGATACTTCGCTCTCCGTTCAGTATGGACATCCACAATGCTTTTTCGGGGCATGGCATAATCAAGGACAATCAGGTATGAAGCTCACAATTCGCAGACCTGAACCGAATCAAGCACAGAAGCCAGCGTGGCAGCGCCAACCTGGGATGCGCAGACTGCCTGCGCCGCTTGTCCTGCTGCTGCTGTGCTGCCTGCTGCTCGTTGTCATCGTCGTGGCCGTCAGCTTCGGTTCGGTCTCTATCCCGATGGGGACGATTGTGCGTATCCTGCTCAATGGCAGCGGGCTGTTCCATTTTGCGCGTTCGTGGAATGCGGCGGACGAACTGATTATCTGGCAGGTGCGTATGCCCGTCGTCATCGGCGCTGCGCTGGTGGGCAGCGCGCTGGCGGTGGCCGGAGTGCTTTTTCAGGGCATGCTGCGCAACCCCCTGGCCGACCCCTTTCTGATCGGCACCTCGTCGGGAGCCGCTCTGGGGGCTACTATCGCCTTTGTTTTGCCTTTTGATACCGTTTTCGGCTCCTTCTTCCCATTGACGCCTCTGCTGGCCTTCGGCGGGGCCATGCTCACCGTCCTGCTGGTCTATAGCATCGCCCGTGCGGATGGTCACACGCCCGTCGTGACCTTGCTGCTGGCAGGTGTTGTGGTCAATGCCGTGCTGGTCGCCATGCAGACGCTGATCCTCACGCTCAGCCCGCACGCGCAGTTCGGCATTCAGGGGCTGTTCAACTGGCTTTCCGGCGGCATTGCCGTCACCAGCTGGCCGCCGGTCGTGGTGGTGGCAATCATCATCCTGGTGGCCATCGCCTACTCGTGCAGCCTGGCGAGCGTGCTGGATGCGTTCGCGCTCGGCGAGGAGGGCGCGGCGCACCTGGGCTTTCACGTTGAGGGGCGCAAACTGCTCATCGTCATCGTCGGTTCGCTGCTCACCGCCGCCGCTGTCTCCATCAGTGGCTTGATCGGCTTCGTTGGCCTGGTCACGCCGCACGCTATGCGCCTGCTGCTTGGGCCGCGCCACCGTCTCTTGCTCCCGGCCTCCGCGCTGGCCGGGGCCATCTTCCTGACGCTCTCAGACCTGCTGGCGCGCGTGCTGATTGCCCCGGCCGTGCTGCCGGTGGGCATCTTTACCGCCCTTGTCGGCGCGCCCTTTTTCCTGTTCCTGCTCAGAAGCAGCAAGCGAGAATACCGATGGTAAACGTGGGGTCACAATTCATAGCGTCAGATTCTCCTGCAGAGGCGCCCTTGCTGGCAATGCGCAATGTCACCTTTGGCTACGGGCGGCAGCCGCTGCTATATGCGCTCAACATGCAGGTGAACACAGGCGAGATTGTTGGTTTGCTGGGGCCAAACGGCTCCGGCAAAACCACGCTGCTGCGGCTCATCAGCGGCGTTCTGCGTCCTCAAACGGGGCAGATTTTGCTGGAAGGGCGCGACCTGCAACAGTTAGGACGGCGCGGCGCGGCGCAGCGCATCGCAGTGGTGCCGCAGGAACTGCACATGCCCTTTGCCTTCACCGTCCAACACATGGTCAGCCTCGGTCGCACCCCTTTCACCGGCCCCTTCGGTACGCTCGCGAAGTACGACCACGAAATCGTGCAGGAGGCAATGGAGGCTGCCGACATCGTGTCGCTGGCCGGGCGCGTATTCAACGAACTGAGCGGCGGCGAGCGGCAGCGTGTGATGATCGCCATGGCCTTTGCCCAGCAGCCGCGCCTGCTCCTGCTCGATGAGCCAACCTCACATCTTGATATAAAATATCAGATTGAGACGCTCGAACTGGTGCAGCGCCTCAACCGTGAGCGGGGCGTGACCGTGATTGCCGCCATGCACGACCTGAACCTCGCTGCCCGCTACTTCCCGCGCCTGCTGCTCTTCCAGCGCGGCATTGTCGCCGACGCCGGGCCAGCTGAGGTACTGGATTCCGCTTTGCTGAGCCGCGTCTACGGCATTAACGTGCAGGTGGGTATCCTGCGCGGTGCCGAACACCTCAGTGTCTTACCTCCCGGCAGCGCCGCGCCAGAAGCTGAGGCAGAGCAGCAACCTGGCCCGCGAATCCACGTTATGGCCGGTGGCGGCTCCGGCGAACTGCTGATGCGTGCGCTGGCCGATGCCCATCTTCCCTTCGTCGCAGGCGCGCTCAACATCGGCGACAGCGACCACACCCTCGCCCTGCGCCTCGCCCACGAAGTTATTACAGAACAGCCCTACGCGCCCATCTCTCCCACAATCTTAGAGCGGGTGCGCGCCAGCCTTTGCCGGGCTGCCCTGCTTGTGATCTGCCCTGCCCCTGTTGGCCCCGGCAACCTCTCTCTGCTGCAAGAAGCTATTACCGCAGCACAGAACGGCTTGCCCGTTCTCCTACTTGCCTCTGCCCGGATTGACGCGCAGTCTGATGCAGAAACACCTCAAGAAGCTCTCTTGAAAGAAACGGGTATCCTCACTCGCGACTATACAGAAGGGCAGGGTGTGCAGTGTATGCGTGAACTGTTGCAGGCTGGTGCTATTGTTGCTGGTTCGGTGGGAGAAGCTATGGAGGTGATTAAGGAGGTCATCACACCTTCTTCCAGCTCATAATATTCTTGCCAGCCCCTGTGGCCCGCCTTGCTATGCCTGTCTGACGGCCATACCAGCAAAGTAATCATCTTTTTCTATTCCGCTTAAGTTCTTCCTGTTTCCCACTTGCGCCCGTCGCATGATACAAGTATACTATGAACAGCCAGATAGAACACGTGTATGAAAATGGTCCGGTTTTTAACTGGCAATCTTGAGGGACAACCTGCACTGGAAGAGAGGCGCTGAGAGATATGAGTGACGATGATCGAGCGAAGGTGACATTACGCTTGCCCTCAACGCTGAGCGCCTATAGCGGCGGCAAGAGCCAGATACAGTTGCGAGCCAATTCTGTGGAGCAACTGCTGAGCGCGCTAGCCAGCGAGCATCCCAGAGTGTGGGAGCATCTGTGTACCGAACAGGGCCACCTGCGCGAACACGTCAAAATGTTTGTCAGCAACGAACTGATTACCGGTTCTAACGGGCTGCAAACACCGCTCAAGTCCGGTCAGGAGATCATCGTCCTGCCCGTTATTTCCGGCTCTTAAGCCGATTTCAGTGAATATCAGGAACGATTCTCTCCTCTCGCTATCTGTGCCTTCATGCTTTCTGTTGTGGTGGTGTTACACCTTCCACAGGCTCAAATACCCCTCTCGTGAGACTGAGGCCAGCGTATGTTCGTTAAGAAACGCTAGCGTATTGAGCTGACCGGTCGTGCTGGAGAGGTTCTGAAGTAGCAGGCCGTTAGCCACATTCCGCAGTTTGATGGTCTGGTCCTTTGAGCCAGAGGCCAGTCTGGCCCCGTCCGGGCTGAAGAAAGCATGCATTATGTATGGTCTGGCCCGCTGCGCTGCTGCCCGGAACAAAAATGCCGAAGCATATGAATACGGCCAGAAAAGCCTTAGCATACTCGAATCGCTCGGCAATCACCGGGCAGTTGACGTCAGGCAATGGCTCACATCGCTCAAACAAATTGTCTGATCAGCGATCCTGCTTAACGGATTCGGCAACATTCTGCTTTCCATGATATACTTTCTGAAGTGTTCTCTTTTCGTATTTCCATCGTTCAACGTAGACAGGTTGTAGATGCAGACTGAACCGCAGAAAGAAACGTTTGCCGACGAGGTTGCGCAGGAGGCTCCTGAAAGTTCCACGTTGCCAGAGAAAAGACCGAGTTCGTGGAGCGTGCTGCGCAATCGCAACTATGGATTGTTGTTCTGGGGGCAGATGATCTCCTCGGCTGGCACGCAGATGCAGGTGGTGGCCGTGGTGTGGCAGGTCTATCTGCTCACCCATTCCGCCATCGCCCTCGGCGTCATTGGCCTCGTGCAGGCGATTCCACGCCTGATATTTTCCCTGATTGGCGGCGTCTTCGCTGACGCGCTGGACCGGCGCAAGCTGTTGATCGTCGTTGAGGTTGCGCTGGCAACGACCTCAACTGCGCTTGCGCTGACGACGATTTTCCATGTCATCAACATGGTCATTATCTATGTTGTGGTGCTGTTTGCCGCCGCCTTCTCGGCCTTCGAGTTTCCCACGCGGCAATCGATTATCCCCACGCTGGTGCCCCGCTGGCAGATGGCCGACGCGATTTCGCTCAGCATGGCGATGATGCAGTTGACGACGATCGTCGGGGCGACGGCGGGCGGCTTCGTCATTGCCTGGATCGGCGTTGCCAATACCTACTGGGTTGATGTCGTTTCCTACTTCGTCGTCATCGGCTCCCTGCTCTTGATGAGCATTCCGCGCGTACCTGCCGAGAAGCGGCCCCAGACCGGCCTGAGCGGGCTGGCGGATGGCATTCGTTTCCTGCGCGCTCACCCCATCATCCTGGCCGTTCTCTCGCTCGACTTTTTCGCCACCTTCTTTGGCTCGCCGAAATCGCTGCTGCCGATTTACGCCAGTTCGATCCTGCACGTCGGCGCGCAGGGCCTGGGCATTCTGACCGCCGCGACATCGATTGGTGCGGTTGCGCTCACCCCGTTAGCGGGCCGCATTGGCCGCCTTTCGCGCCAGGGGTTGGGCATCGTGCTGGCAATTATCGCCTGGGGCGTTTTCATTATCTGTTTCGGCGTCTTCATTGGCCCGCTCTGGCTCGCCGTCCTCTTCCTGGCGCTGGCAGGCGCGGCAGATATGGTCAGCATGATCTTACGCGGCCTCGTTGTGCAACTCATCACCCCGGACGAGTTTCGTGGGCGGATGAGCGCGGTCAACGCCATGTTCGTCATCGGCGGCCCCATGCTCGGCCAGTTCGAGTCCGGGCTGGTCGCGGGCATCTTCACCCCCGAAATCTCGGTTGTCACCGGCGGCCTGGCCTGCATCATTGCCACCATCGTTATCGCTTTCTCCGTGCCGAATCTGTTACGAGTGAAGGTGAAGTGAGCAAGCTCCTTATTTCAACTCGCTGATCGGCTTCGCATGCCGCACATGTGGGTTGAAAGTGACGGCGATACTCAAAATGAACTGCGGGATGAAGAGAACCAGCACGCTTGCGATGGGGCCGATGGTTTGCAGCAGGACACCGGTCAGCGCGAGACCGAGCGGCTGCATGCCAAACTCCCTTCAGTATGACATCACGGCCTTCAGGGCAAAGATATAGATAACACGCTCCTTATGTATGTGGTAAAGCAACTACTTTCCGCCCACCGTTGCCAGATAATACAATCCGAAGAGCAGCAAGCCGACGGCGGGTACCCAGAGCGAGAGCAGGAAAGGCACAGCAAATGATGGGAGCCGGTTCGCGAACAGGAAATATTCGACGATGCCTGTGATGAGAACCATGATGGCCGGTGAGAGCGCGCCTGCCCTCACATAGCCGCGCTTACCCATGAGCGCGATGCTGAGCAGCGCCAGCCCGATGGCGAGAATGAACGTTGGCAGCGCCAGCCTGCCGGGCAGGATATTTTTGTAGAGTAAGAAAACTTCCAGTCCGATGAACAGCGCCATCCAGGTCACGACTGCCAGCCGGTGAGGGTTGAAGAACATGGCGATGAGCAGGCCGATGCCCAGCAGAAAGATACCGAGCGGGTAAGTAAATGGACTGATACGCAGCACAAGATGCACAACGATGGCTGCGATCAGAAATAATACGCCCAGAGCCAGCAATACATAAGCTTGCCGACGATTCCTGGCGCGCGCAAATGGGCGTTGCCTCAAAGCTTTTGCCATACTATGCTCTCTCACAAAGAAAGGCCGACTGCCAGCAAAGGCAGCCAGCCCGTGTTAATGATCTACGCAGACACTATCCCTGTGGGGTTTCGTTGGAACCGGGGGTTTCGGTGCGCACAACCTGAATCGAGCATTGGGCCAGCAGAGCGCCGATTGCGCCGACTGCCGCCAGGGTGGGGGCCAGGATAGCCCCGACGACGCCGATGGTCAGGGGGATTTCGAGGATGGTGTGGCCGCTCTGATCTTTGATGATGATGCGGCGCACATTGCCTTCGTGAACCAGCTCTTTCACCTTTGAAAGCAACTGCTCGCCCATCACCTGCAACTCATCTGTGTAGCTTCTGTTCTCAACATTGGCATCGTTCTGTGTCATACGCTGTTTCTCCTTATTACTGTTCTGTATCACTGATCCTTCGCAGGAAAGCACGTTTCACAGCCAGGGCGTTATCACTCTCAAGGGGAGAATGTTTTGCCTGGTTGTAGTCGCATCTCTTATCATCACGGCTACACTTACTATACGGTGACATCTGATAAAGGTTGAAAGCTTTTGCAGGATTTTTCATCACAATGCTGTCTCTTTTGTCAATGTTCATACGTGCCATTAGTGGAAGGTAGGTTGCTCATGATGGCACCGATATATGTTCTCGTGGATGCATGCTCCTCATGGCCTTACCTTTCGGGGTAGCGGAAATGTGCGCTTCTGCTGCCCCAATTTTTAGATAAAAGACTTTGTTATGAAGTGTATGAAGAGAGCATTGTTGCCTGACAGGAGGTGAGAATTTGATATTACCGACGCCAGACGAGACGGCGGCACTCTGGCTGTTGCGCTCCTGGGACCAGAAATATTGCTATGTGCAGGATATCTTCGCGGGCGATAGTCCCATAGAGCGAGCGCATCGTGACAATTGCAGGCTGCTCATTAAAAGAAATTATCTCAGGCCAGAGGTCGATGATGGTCTGAAGCCCTATCGTCGCTGCTGGGATATGACCATCCGTTATTATCTTCTCCCCACTTCTCTGCGTTTGCCTGTCGAGCCTTCTCCCTTCTGCCCGGATGCCCTGAATAGCGCGTGGGTCGGCTAGAAAACAGCACAACTCAGTTCTGCCTTTCCCATATAGTCTTCAAAACCGCGCCTTCCTCTATCATGCTGAGGAAGGCGCGGTTTCAGAGTATACTATGTTCGTTATCGCTTTTACTGCGACATTTTCTGATATTGCTGGTTAAGTAACTCATAGAGCTGATCGGCGGTCTGGGGGAACGGATGATTTGCCTTCTCCTCGTTGTGACTGATGAACAGCATCACATCGACGAGATTGTCGGATATCCCCTGTGCGGTACCCTTTCGGCTTTGCAGGTTCTGTGCGAGCGCCTTCCAGCTATGATTGGAACCAATGGAATTCCACAGTTCCCGTATATCGTCCATCGGAATATGTGCCACCTGTATTCACCTCCTCCCTACTACAAACTCGTGGTGGAAATCAGTCATGTTCGCGGTACGGGCTGTCCATGTGGAAGAAGTTGCTCTGATGCCCGTTTCTCATATGTTCCTGGAAGAGGAATACAAGATCGCGGTCCTTGAACGTCTTGAGCCACTGCTCCCAGCTCACCGGTTGCAACTTCTGGCCACCGTAGCCAGGGAAGTTGATACGCAGCACGCCGAGATGATCGCCATGTTCTGTCCCCGGTACCGTTGCCGGTGTACCGCCACGCTCCTCCGCCCAGTGTTTGATGACTTCAGGATTTTGCGTTGCCAGTGTCTGTCCCGGATGGTCTTCGTGTTCGTTGAGATTGTTAATCCACTTTGCGCGAAGCGTCGTGGGCGATAGCTCACTGGCATGTTCCTCCAGGAACTTTCGCTCCTCTGGTGTGAGGTTTTCCGCCTTGATCTCGACATGCGTCTTCGTCCCACCGGAAGTCTGCTTTGTCTCCTTTGAATCCTTGCTCATCTTGTGTCTTTGCCTCCTTTCACATCGCAACACAGTCCCTATCTACACCACGTATAGTAGCTTCCAATCGATACAAAAGGTTAATTCAGCCCGAAGGGAAGCGGGTTTTTAGCGATAGGTGGCAACCAGTCGCTCGATCAGAGGAACTGTTTCTGCAATCGATGAGGAAAGATAGGGCAACGATATCGTAAGATGGCGCAAATATTGTAATATACAGGCATGGATAACAACGCTTTATGGTATGTCAACGGGCAATGGGTACATCCCGATGAGGCGACCATTTCCATCAATGATATTGGACTGCTGCGGGCGTATAGCGTCTTTGAGTCGCTGCGCACGTATGATCGTCGCCCGTTTCACCTGGACGAGCATCTCAACAGGCTCTACCGCTCGGCTGAGTTGATTGAGCTGGATATTCCCTGGTCGCGCGAGCGGATTGCCGACGTGGTGCGTGGTGTTATTGAGCGCAACCCGTACCGGCACGCTGCAATTCGCATCCTTGTTACAGGAGGAGTGAGCGAGGATGGTATGCTGCCATCGGGCAAGCCAACGTTGAACGTGTTGATTACGCCTTTGCCGGAACGTGACATGGAGCGGTTTGCCAGGGGCTATAAGCTGATTACCACACGCCTGCAGCGGGTCGCGCCGGAGGCCAAGACGACCAGCTATGTAGCCGCCGTGCGCGCCCTGAAAGAGGCTGCCCGGCAGGGTGCGCAGGACGCGCTTTTCGTCAATGAGCAGGGACACGTGCTGGAATCGACGCGCAGCAACTTTTTTATCTTCAAGGGTGATACTCTGGTGACGCCACGTGAGGGGGTCTTAATCGGTATCACGCGCAACGTTGCGCTAGAACTGGCGCGAGGACGTTTTCAGGTGGAAGAACGCCCCATTCTCCTCGAAGAACTGGCCGAGGCCGATGAAGCCTTTGTGACGGCTTCCTCCAAAGAGATTGTGCCGGTGGTGCAGATCGACGACCTCGTAATCGGCAACGGCAAACCCGGCCCGCGCACAACCGAACTGGAGCAGCGTTTCATCGATATGGTGAATCGTGGAGAGTTTTAACCTGAAGCAAGCTCAGGAAGTTATCAAAGATGGCTTCCTGAGCTTGCTTTTCTATTGCCATTGATGTCTAATCTGCGGCAGAAGTGACTGCTGGCGTGGGTTCAGCAACAGAGGTGAACGCAGCTTCAAAGATGTCGAGGCCCTGCTGGAGTTGCTCGTCGGTGACGCAGAGGGGGACGAGGACGCGCAACACGTTATCGTACATACCTGCTTTAATCAGCACGAGGCCGCGTTGCAGGGCGGCAGCCAGGACTTCGCTGGCGGCATGAGAGTCTGGCTCTCTGGTGGCGGGGTCTTTGACCAGTTCCATGGCAACCATGCCGCCCAGCCCGCGCACATCGCCCACCAGCGCCGGGTAACGCTGTTGCAGCTTCAGGAAGCGTTCCGTGACCGCTTTGCCGATCTGCGTCGAGCGGGCGGCGTAGTCATCTTTCTCGAAGAGGTCCAGCACGGCGAGCGCGGCGGCGCAGGCAACGGGATTGCCGCTATATGTGCCGCCCAGCGTCCCTGGAGGGGCCGCGTCCATGATCTCGGCCTTGCCTACTACGCCGCTGATTGGCATGCCCGCGCCCATCGACTTGGCGATAATCACCAGGTCAGGCTCTACACCGTCATGCTCGACCGCGAACCTCTTGCCCGTGCGGTAGAAGCCGCTCTGAATCTCGTCGGCCACAAAGAGGATATCATGCTTCTCGGCCAGTTGCTTGAGCGCCTTCAGGAATCCCGGCGGCGCGGGCATAAAACCGCCCTCGCCCTGCACCGGTTCGATGATAATGGCCGCGACCTGATCGGGGGCGACATCGCCAACAAACATGCGCTCGATCTCCTGAATGCAGAAGTCCGAAGCCTCCTGCGGCGTCATGTTCATGCGATAGGGATAGGGGAATGGGGCGCGATACACTTCCGGCGCGTAGGGACCGAAGCGGTGTTTATAGGGTTTCACCTTCGAAGTCATGGTCATGGTCATTAATGTGCGACCGTGAAAGGCGTTATCGAAGACGATCACCGCCGGGCGGCCTGTGGCGTAGCGAGCGATCTTGACGGCGTTTTCCACAGCTTCAGCGCCGCTGTTGAAGAAAATAGCCTTCTTCTGGAAGGTGCCGGGAGTCAGCCTGACGATGCGTTCCGCCAAGTCAATGTAGGGTTCGTACATCATCACGCTGAAGCAGGTGTGGATAAATTTCTGCGCCTGTTCAATAATGGCCTGTGTCACTTCCGGGCGCGTATGCCCGATATTCATAGCGCCGATGCCGCCTGCAAAGTCGATATACTGGTTGCCATCGACATCCCAGACGATGGCGCCCTCGGCCCTGGCGGCGAAAATGGGGGTATACGAACTGACACCGCGTGCCACAAACTCCTGGCGCCGTGCCATAAGCTCACGCGATTTCTCTCCGGGAATAGACGGGTTGCTAGCGGACATGCGAGCCTCCTGAGTTGCAAAGACGGTCAACATACCATGTACAGGCGAGGATACACACTCTCCTTCTCAATTGTACCATATTTTCCCCGGCACTATGGACAGCCAACTTTCCAGTAACAGCCAGCCATGACCCGGGCTGGGCGCAGGTAAAAAACGCCCTGAGAGAAAACTTTCTCTCAGGGCTTCTATGCGGGCTTACTATGAAAACGCCTTATGCTACACCGTCGAGTTCGGTTGGCTCTTGATTGGCCTGGTAGCGGGCGACGGCTTCTTTCAAGCGGGCTTCGCTGCGCGGACCGAAGCCGGGGAGCTGGCGAATGCGCTGCTGCTGCGCGGCCCACCAGAGCTTCTCCGGTGAGTCGATGCCCAGTTCCTCGAACAGGCGCACGGCGGTGTGCGGGCCGATATGCTCGATGGCCATCAACGCGCGAGCTTCCGGCGGCAGTGTCTGCGTGGCGAGATCGTTGTAGAATGTGACCGTACCATGCTCGACCAGTTCCGCAATGTGCGCCCGCATGCGCTCGCCCATGCCGGGGATGGACAACTGCTCGCCTCGCGCCAGAATGGCGGCTGCCGGTTCGGGCAGGTCCAGCACGCCACGAGCGGCGTTGCGATATGCCTGGATGCGGTACGGGTTGGCGTTCTGAAACTCCAGCAGGTCGGCGATGCTCGCCAGTACCTCGGCAATCTGCCGGTTCGTCACAATCGTTGGCCCCGCCTCTTCGGGTTCCATGCCGGGCAACATGGGTTGCACGATTCCTTTCCTCTGCCTGTGAAACGTCGGCGGTACAAATTGTATAGTCTGTGTGAGCTGTATCATCTTTTTCAGCCCCTTTCCTTCAGACAGAAGCCTATGCTTGCTGTTTGTCTACCTGTCTATTCTTTTTACGGGCCTTTTAACCGGTATATCTAAGTTAGTGTACAAAATACATTGAAATTGTGTTCTTATTGTAGCACAGGATGGCTCTTATGTCAAATAGTATGTCGGAGAGGCTCTGCTTGCATCTTTGTGTTCTCTCTTCGTTGCCGTTTTTGCCTTTCTCTGAGAGAATGGATTGCTATCCGGCCAGTTGTGCCGGATAGTAGGACGATGCATGGAGGTATCCAGATGGACGCATTGTGGAGAACCGCTCTCTGGCAGCAGTTCGGGGCGACAATCGATATGCTTGAAAACGCCCTGCTCGCCTGTCCCGGTGCGCTTTGGAACAGGCCGTTGTGGAGCGCGCCCTCGGACCAATCTTTCCCGCCGGAGCTTGCGCAGTTCTGGTATATCGCGTATCACACGCTCTTCTGGCTCGATTTGTATCTCACCGGCTCCCCGGAGGAGGAATTCGCGCCTCCCGTTCCCTTTATCTGGAGCGAGCTAGACCCTGCCGTGTTGCCCGAACGGCCCTATACGAAGGAGGAGTTGCACGCCTACCTGGCGCAGCTGCGCCAGAAGTGCCGGACAACGATTACTGAGTTGTCAGATGAGAAAGCGCAGCAGCAGGTCGATTACCCCTGGATGGAGGGAGAATCGGCGAGCTACTTAGAGCTTCAGATGTACAATATGCGCCACGTGCAGGAACATGCGGCCCAGTTGAATCTGTTTCTCGGCCAGAATACCGTTGAGGGAGTCTCCGCCTGGGTTCCGCGAGCGAAGGAGGACGAGGTATGAAAGGGAGGAAGATTTTGCCAGGTTTATAAAAAAAGAGGCTCTACCATGCAGAGAGGCATACTGGATATGCCTCTCTGCCGACTTTGTCAGGATTGTTGCCTGCCAGACGCAGCTGCGCTTTGTTGCTGCTGCTGTTGCTGCTGGACGCCGTTTTTCGCGCGGATTTGCGGAAGCACGTCGCGTCCGTATCTTTCGAGGAAGGAACGCTGGTCGGGACCCGCTGAATGGAAGAAGAGGGTAGTGAAGCCCAGGTCGATAAATTGCTGGGCGTACTTGATGTGGTCTTCGGCCTTGCTGGAGATGCAGCACATCTTCATGATGGTGTCCGAGCCGACAGATTTGCCGTTCTCCTGCGACATCTTCGGTGTGTAGATTTTCTGATCGAAGAGGGCGGGGATGAAGGTACCTGCCCAGTATTTTTTCTGGCACTCGATGGCAGCGTCTGTGTCATCGGTATATGCTACGTTGAGTTCGATCAGCTTTGGCATCTTCGATGGGTCTTTACCTTCGTTTCTGGCGGCATCATCAAAGTTTTTGAGAATCTCTTTGTACTCTTCGGGTTCTTTGCCCCCGACGGTCATCAGGCCGTCGCCATACTGACCGGCGAAGGATGCGCTCTCAGGTACCATTGAAGAGACGCAGAGAGGGATTTGCGAGGCCGGTGGGGTATAGAGTTTCGCTTTGCGCGTCTCGTAGTAGGTGCCGTCGTAGGTGACTTGCTGGCCGCTCCAGAGGGCGCGAATGAGGTCAATGGCTTCGGCGAGCATGGCCTGCCGCTCATCATAGCCTGGCCACATGCCCGTTGCCGCGTACTCGTTCAACGCCTCACCGGTTCCCACACACATGTAGACGCGACCGGGGGCCAGCACCGAGAGGGTGGCGGCAGCCTGAGCGATGATCGCCGGGTTGTAGCGGATGATCGGGCAGGTCACACCGGTTCCCATGCAGATAGTGCTGGTGCGAGCGGCGACCGCGCCCAGCCATGTCCACACAAACGATGCCTGACCGGCCTCACTCCACGGATTAAAATGGTCGCTTGAGTCAATGGTATCGAAACCAGACTGCTCGGCAACGATAGCATAGTCGAGTAGTTCGTTGGGCGCATACTGCTCCGGGCCTGCTTTCCAACCAAGTTGTAGCTGTAGCATCCTGTTGTCTATCCTTTCTCTCAAATCCCCAGAGGATATCATGCCATGAGAATCGTTCCCTGACGTGTCATGCTGAGCGGCAGCGAAACATCTGAAGTCAGCCATATCAACCAGATGCTTCGCCCGCGCTCAGCATAACATCTTCTGGTCAGTTTTCAGTGATACGTTGTTCAATTTAGAACTCGTCTCTGCAAACAGGATAGTTTCAGGATGGGGTTGCTCTGGCGGTTATGAACTCTGCTCGCTTTCTGTCTCCTGTGCGGGTTGTGGTCGGTGCAGGTCGGCAGGCCTGCCGGGGTAGGGCATTAATCCGGCGACAGGCCCAAGCTCGGCGGTTCTCACTACCAGGCGGCGTGCCTTACGCTCGAGGGCCAGCACGATCAGGTCTACCAGGCTGGCAAGATCGAGGACGCCGCTATTGAGTATCAGGTCGTAGAGCAGGGGATCATTCACGTCGCGATGATACTGTGCTTGCAGGTAGCGTGTGCGGTCGCGGTCTTTTTGCTGGATGCGCGCGCGTGCGGCGGCCTCATCCAATCCCTCACGCTGCATGACGTAGCGCACACGCTGCTCAAGGGGAGCAACGATGCGCACGTGCAACACATCGCGGCGCTTTGCCAGTATCACCTGCCCGGCGCGTCCAACGATTACGGCGTTGCCTGTGTTTGCTGCTGTCTCGACGACGCGCTGCAAGGCCTCGTGATAAATCTGTTCCTGCGTTCCAGGCGAAAGGGGGACAATGGGCGCATTTGCCAGTAATTCCGGGGAAGCGAGTTGCATGGAGCCGAGGACGCGCGAGATGAAGCTTTCAGTGCGTTCATCGTGTACTTCGGCCTCCTCTTCGGACATGCCCAGTTCGCGGGCGACCTGCGCTACAATTTCGTGATCGATCAGTTGCCATTGCAATTGCCGGGCCAGTCGCGCCGCGACTTCGCCGCCGCCACTGCCGTATTGCCGGGAAATGGTGATGGCGCTCATACGGGGAGCGTTCTGCTGGTTCTCACTCATAGCTGTTCCCTCACATTCCTCGCTTGATACGCGAACAGGACGCGCACGCTGTGTACCTCCTCTTATAAAAAATTATAGCTTGCCCGTGCTAACCCGATTCCTGCCAACAGAATTGCTTGCTATGTCTGCCCTTGTTCATTTACTTATCGCTGGCTGCCTGTACGCTGCTCGGTTACTTCGGCGGAGGCATCTTCTGGCTGGAAGGAAGCGCCGCTAGTGACGGGCGGCATCGCGGCAGTTGTAGCTGCCGGGATGCGTTTCCCTTCGCGCACGATGGAGAAGAAGATTGCCAGCAGGCAGATGAGCGCGGAGGCGATGAAGGCATGGCTCATGGCGCTACTGAAGGCCAGCGAGATGGCTGGCTGCAAGTGGCCAACGGTGCCGAGGAAGACCTCGTTGACGAGCGCGGGCGGCATGGAAGCTGCCGCGACTGCCAGAGCGACGGCGAAGCTGCACACCATGCCCACGTTGCGCATGGTGTTCAATGTGGCAGAGGCGACACCCAGGCGGTTGCGCGGCGCGGCCCCCATCGTGGTGCTGGTATTGGGCGACCAGAAGAGACCGCCGCCCAGTCCCATCAGCGCCAGAGCAACGGCGAGGACGATGTAGGAGGTAGTGGGTGTCAGGAAGGCCAGTATGACCAGCGCCAGAGCCTGCACGATCAGACCCAGCGTGGCCGGTACCGTACCGCCGAAGCGATCGTGGTCTGCCCAGCGCCCGCCCAGCGGCCCGACTACCGAAGTGACCAGCGGCAGGGGCAGGATGAGCAGCGCGGCAGTCAGGGGAGTATAGCCACGCACCCCTTGCAGGTAGAAGATCAGCAGGAAGTTAACCGCGAAGACTGCCAGCGATTGCAGCGTGGCCGCGACGACGGAGAAGGCATAGCGGCGGCTTGAGAAGAGATTCAGGTCGAGCATGGGATAAGAGATATGCCGCTCCCGGAGGACGAAAGCGACAAAGGCGACGAGTGCTACCGCCAGCAGGCCCAGTACCATCGGCGAGAGACCTGCCCCGACACTGCTGGTCAGACCGAGCAGCAGCGTGACGAGGCCGATGCAGAAGAGCGCGGCCCCGAACAGGTCAAAACGCTCGCCCCTGGGGTTAGGCGCGATATCGTGCAATAGCAGATAGGCAGCCAGCGTGCCGACGATGCCAATGGGCAGGTTGACCAGGAAAATCCAGCGCCAGGAGGTGACGGCCAGAATGAGACCACCCAGGACGGGGCCGAGTACACTGCCCGCGCCCCATGTGATGGCGTTGATGCCCATAGCCTGCCCGCGTTCGTTGGCCGGGAAGACTTCAGTAATAATTGCCATCGCGTTGGCCGAAAGCATCGCGCCGCCCACGCCCTGAATGAGCCGCGAGCCGATGAGAAAGGTATCATTGAACGCCAGCCCACAGAGGACGGAGCCGATGGTAAAGATAATAAAGCCCAGGTTATACATTCTGACACGGCCAAACATGTCCGCCATCCGACCAAAGGTGAGTTGCAGGATGGTGTTGAGGATGAGATAGCCCATAATCACCCATGTCATACGCACCAGGTCGGAATGCAAATCTTGCAGCATATTGGGCAGCGCCAGAATCACAATGGTGGAATCGATAGCGACCATCAACGAGCCGATGGTGGTGACCGAGAGCGCGACCCACTTATAAGCAGGTTTTTTCATGAGATACAGTGTCTGCCTTTCTACCAGTAGGGATAGTCGAGAGCCATAATATATAACCTATGATATGTCCTGTGCCGCAAAAAAGAAAGAGCCTGTTCCCGTTACGTGGGACACAGGCAGAAAAACTGTACGAAAGTACAGGAATCACTGCTTATCGCGCGGCTTCAGCACGAAATCGTACTCCACCGTGTAAAAAGGCGCGTTGACATGGTACTGAGCAGCCTCTTCGTCCGAATCATGCCGGATAAAATCGACGACCAGCGAATCTTTTGTGCCAAAGACAGCGTCCGAATCGAGATAAGGGTCGCCCTTGACGAAGAGATGGGTGGTGACCGGCACAAAGCCTTCGGCTGAAATGAGCAGGTGGATGTGAGCCGGGCGATAGGGGTGACGCCCCAATGCGCGCAGCAGTTGCCCGACCGGCCCATCGTCGGGTATGGGATAGGAGACTGGTTTGATACCAACGAAGCAATAGCGCCCCTGGCTGTCTGTGCGGAACTTGCCGCGCAGGTTCATATCCGGCTGTTCAGGGTCCTGCTGCTCGTATAAGCCATTCTCATCCGTCTCCCACACATCAAGCAGCGCGCCGGGGATCGGCGTGCCATCGGTTGAAAGCACGCGCCCCATCACAACGGCAGGCTCGCCCCGCCCATCCAGGCTGATGGTGGCTCCCGGTGGCAGTTCCCGTGCCCCCTCACGGTAGAACGGCCCAAAGACCGTACTCTCCGTTGCCCCATCTTCCGCGCGGTGATTGATGGCATCAACCAGCATGGAGACGCCGATGACATCGGAGAGCAAGATGAATTCCTGCCGCCTGTCGTCGCACATCTGCCCTGTCCTGGTCAGGAACTGGATGCCCTGCATCCATTCTGCCTCTGTCAGATTCACCTCACGAATGAAGGCATGCAGATGGGTGATAAGGCTGCTCATTACTTCTTTCAAGCGGGCGTTGGGGGCTTGCGCCATACTGTTCAGCACATTGCGGGTGATCTGTTCTTCGGTGTTGTTGCTCATGGGTATGCTCTACTTACGCTGGCAGGCTCGCGACGGCTTCAATCTCGATCAGCAGATCATCGAGGGCCAGTTTGCGCACCTCGACGGCTGTACTGGCAGGTGGATGGTCGGTATTCACGTAGCGGTCGCGCACTTCCCGTATGATGGGCAAGTGTGTCATATCCACGAGGTAGTAATTCAGCTTGACCACGTGGGTGAAATCGGCTCCCACCCCTGCGAGAGCCGCCTGAAGATTTTCAAAGACCTGCTCGGCTTGCGCACGAACATCGCCTTTCCCAACGACACGAAATGCCTGGTCAACCGCGATCTGCCCCGAAATGTAGACAGTTCGTCCACCCGTGATCTCGACGACATGCGTGTAACCGGGCGGGCTAGCCATGGTCGGGGGATTGATAAATTGGAGATGAGCTGGATGTGCTGTCATGCTCTTTTTCTTTCCTTTCGCAAAGGTATGGTAACATTTGTTTGTGATAGTCAAAAAGGGAGCCGCTTTGCGTGTTTTCTTGCCCTCGTTAGAGTCTCTCTCAACAGCAACAGGATAAC
>Ga0209581_1001283_pt1 | contig 30747 bp, 27 predicted proteins | sample Coa_R2_FD_187160 | JGI IMG/M metagenome (GOLD analysis project Ga0209581, IMG submission 187160) | Surface soil microbial communities from Centralia Pennsylvania, which are recovering from an underground coalmine fire - Coalmine... | ecosystem: Environmental > Terrestrial > Soil > Unclassified ...
CAAGGCCAAAGTCACCATGAGAAGATCGTACGGCTTCCGTACCTTCCGCATCCTAGAACTCGCGCTCTACCACTCACTTGGCAAACTGCCCGAGCCGCAGCTTACCCATGAATTCTTCTGACGAGTCCGCGGGAAGATCCTGCCACTTGCCGTCGCGGAGAGCCCTGGCCTTCAGTGCCAGTTGTCTCTTGAGTGCTTCCAGGGCGTTGGCGGCCTTGTATTCCTGCCAGAAACCAACCAAGGCATTAAACAACAGGAGGATCAGGATGATGACCAAATCGGCCCAGTGCCGGACGATGGCCGAGAGAACAGCCGCGATCTCGATCATCCACGGAATTGGCCCCCAGAAGTAGCCGAGAAATTTCAAGAGGGGGTTCACCCGTCTTTCCTTCAGGGCATTCGGACCGTACTGCGCGAGGCGTGTCGTCGCCTCAGCAGCAGTCAAGCCGTGCGGATTGCTGTTGAGCTGTGCAAAAAGATCGCCGATGCTTTTTGCCTTGGCTTCGTCACCGGCGATGATGGTCGCTCCAGCCATTTTCTGGACCTCCTTTGGCCCTGTGCGCCGGGCCTCTGGCGCAGGCTTCCGAAAGTGAGCTTCCCTCGCCAGCATACACGAACCGACCGGTCGCGGATGCTCAGGGCGCGGATCGTTCCGGCGCTCAGATGCACGCCTGCGATCGGAGGCCGAGATGACTAGTCGGTGTGCCCGTCCCCGGCCGGGCGGCTTTGATGGGCGGGAAGGTATCTTCGCCCACGGCGGTGGTAGATCGCGCGGCTGGGCGCAGTGGCTGAGGGGCGGCGCGGGGCGATCAGAGCCTTCTCAAAATCCGTTGACCGGAGGACGGCTGGAACCTAAGACACGATGCTTTACACAGCCGCGCGTCGGTTCCAAAATCGCGATCCTGGCCAGCGTTGCACGCTGCGGTAAAGCTGGCTGCGCGTGGAGAGGTAGGACTGGTAGGTTTCATGGACCCAGCCCTCGTATTCCGCTGGCGCGCCAAAGTCGCCATCAAAATATCGGGCGATTGTCGAAGAAGCTCGGGTACCCGTCTCGATGGATTTGAAGACGCCTTGTCCGGAGAGTGGATCGAAGGCGAGAGCCGCGTCGCCAATCGCCATCCAGTTGGGGCCAGTGACCGGATGGCGGACTACCGACGCGGCCGAGACAATCTGAGATGGCGGCGGGACTCCCTTGCGGCCGGCGCGCTCAAAAGTAAGCGGCGCCAAGTTCAACAGATTGCCCCGGGCGGGATCCCCCCACAGGTCGGAATCCGTCATGTAGGCGAAGACCATGCGGGCGCCGGGGAGCGGGGCGGAATACCACCAGCCGTCCTCGACCGCTTCGATCAAAGTCCACCGCGCGGCTTCGGAGCTCTCGGAAAAAGTGACCGCGCCGATCAGCCGGTCCGCCACGTGAGCCTGCGATCCCCCTCTGCCGGCGAGCAAGGCCCTCCGCCCCGTGGCGTCCACGAGCATCCGGCCGCTGAAAGTGAGAACTCTTCCGGCCTGAACGGCTTCGAGCATCCAGTGACCATCCGCTCCCCAATGACACGAGCTGACTCGGGCAGAGACAACAAGTTCGGCTCCCGCTTCCGCGGCAGCGGAGGCGAGCATGGCATCAAAGCAAGTTCGATCAACGTGCCAGCCGCAGCCATAGGGATTGTGAAGAAAATCCTGATGGCGGGGCGTCGGCGTTTCCCACGCCGTTTGGATTCCATAGGACTCTAGGGGACCGCACTCCAGGAACCGCTCCCAGATTCCCAGTCCGGTTAACTGGTGGCGAATCATGGGCGGCAGGGTCTCTCCAATGCGAGGGGTTTCGTACTTGTCCTGTTCGATCAATGCAACGGAGAACCCGCGATGGCTGAGATCGAGCGCTGCGGCGGACCCGGCTGGCCCACCGCCCGCCACAAGCACGTCAAACAAATGTCCCACGGGCGGCCCCTACGGGTTTTAGATCGTTCGGTCGATTTCGATCACCGCACTGCCGCTCTGCACCAGGAATCCGAGACCGCTCCACAGATTGACCATGTCCGCGCCGGATTTCACGCCGCGGTCCCAGGCCACGTAGTTGTTGGAGGTTGCCGTAAAGACATTATCGGGGCGTGCGGCGGGCCACCAGGACAAGGGAGCCTGAAACTGGCAGTCATTGAAGTCGGTCTGCCACGGCACAGCGTTTTGCTTCGTCAGATCACCAGCCTGTAGCTTCGTCCAATCCAGCCGGAAAGGTTCTACGAAGGGGTACTGGTCGCGGGTCAGAAAGCTCGTCTCGATACCCGGGAAGAAGGGCCCGCCGCTGCAGTTTTCAAGCGCCGCTCGCGTCAGGCCATCGGGAGTGATGTTCGCACCCGGGGAGGGGGGGCCGACCCAGTCGTTGATGAAATTACCGTCGCGCCAGGCCTGCATGACGTTGTATTGCGTCACGGTGAACGGATGGTTGATCCACCCCCCAGTCTTAGCGCCGGCGAAATAATCCGTCCAGATCGCGGGCATCAGATGCGGCGTGGCTTCAGTGGGCGGAGTAGAGGGGAGCCGAAACTGTTGGAACACGGCATCGCGCAGGGCGTATGTGGCCGGCGGAGGAATCACGGCTCGCAATGCGGCGTAATAGCTGTTGGGGAGTTTGGAACTCACCCATTGTGTCAGGATTTGGCTCAGGAGGATGGGATAGACGTCGTTGGTAAATGATGGCCTCGCCGGCACCTGGTACCCGTATCGGTCCACCATCGCCTGCAGCAGCGCATCATACAGAGAGATGCTGTGCGTGATCGGCGGCGCGAAACGCGTAGGCGGACAGATCACCCAAGCTCCACTGGCCGCATACGTCTGCCCGGCATACGTAACAGTGGCAGTAACGGGACCATCGGAGACGTCGTCATGCCACCCATCGTTGTTTGCGAACGTGGTGAGGGGCGCGTTGGTCGGAGAACCGGAATTGCCGAAGCCTCCCAGTAGGAGAAGACGGCCGGCACTGTCGGTTTGTATTTCGCCGAGCGGGACCGGCCTGTTGAGAAACTGCCCTGTGTCAAAAACCGCCCTGCTGCTGGGCCCGATTGTGCGGGGTCCAGGTGTGATCATCAGGGAACTGCGATTGGCAACCGAGGCGTTCCGCAGGGGACCGTTGGTGTGCCCGATTCCCTGGAATTGGTTGAACGCCGCTTTCGTATTGGCCAGTTCGACCGTCCAGGTGATATTGGCCGCCGAGGAAGTGATTTCGCCCATAAAGACGCCGTCCTCCCAGCCAAAAATGCGAAAGCGGGCGGCTTGGCGCCGCACCCGCCCCTGAGAATCTTTGTAGCCGATCAGCGGGACAATCACCGAGCCCGGAATTTCAGGCCCGACGTAGAAATCTGAAGGGGTGTCGCCGGGGCAGTTGCCAAGCCTCGCTATGCCAATCGAGGGGTATATCTTGAAGGTCCAGGCCATGTGCGTAAGTTCCTCTGCCTTATGCCAGCTCAGAACAGGTAGCAAGTTTGTAGATCGATTTCCCGGTGACCTTCACGGCGAATCCGTGCCTGGAGATGGAATCTTGCTGAATGTCGATCCACTCCGCGTCTGCTTCCAGCCTGGCCCACGCCTCCTGGCGCGCGGCGAGACTCTCAAACCGGATCAGGTAGGTGAACCGCGGCATGTGCTCGCCGGCACTGGTGGCTGCATTCACAATTGGATGGATTCCGCTCCGGCTGAAAACCGCGCGGACGCAGGTCGGAGAACGATCGTGCCACGCCGGGGCGTGGTAAGAGCGGAGTTCGAGAACGCCGGTCTTGAGGCCCCCTAGGTCCGCTGGAAATCGCAGGGCTTCCTCGGTGGCGATCAGCACCTGCGACCGTACGTCATCGAGGACCTGCGCGGATTCCAGTTCCGCGCGAGCCTGCCGAATGTGCGGCTCAGAGGCGATCCTGCCACGGACGTCAAGCATTTCGTCGAAGCTTGAGAAGACGGCTACCAGGAGTATTTGGGGAGCATGCGGTGCGACGATCGCATCCATACAGATTGCGGGACGCTCGCGTATTCCCTTCAATAAGGGAAGCAAGGTGCCGCCCAGGTAAGCGTGAAGACGCGGCGCCTGCTCTGCGTCCGCGATACAGAAGCTCTCGAGAGTGACAACCCGTGTCGCCCTTGCGGCCTGCGTATCGGTGGCGGAAACTGGCTTGAGCGCGCCGGCAACAGACGCCCCCAGCCAGGAAAGCAAAGATCGACGGTACATCATGTGAAAAGCCCCCTCCGGGAAAGGCTCAAACCCAGCCCTGAGCAGTGTAGCGCAACTGCCCGTGCATTGAACTGTTGGATCAAAAAATATGGAAGTACCGGTACTAGCCGCCCGTACAGTCTGGTGGGCGTCCGACCGCACTTTTCTATTTACCCCACCCAAAGGTTGTGGTAGGATCTTCTCAAGTAGGTGCCCATGCGATTTATCCCGACAATCGCGATTTACCTCTGCGTACGGTAGCAGAGGAGCCTTTGGGCCCGTCCTCGCCTTTTAGATTCCTCTGATCCCGTAAGTCTCTTCGCGGAGGCTAGGTGTTCCAGGTTCTCTGGAACGCGATGATCAACCCCAAGACAGAACCAGGAAGAGGTTTATATGCAACAGGCGTCTCAATCAATTTTGGCCGCCAGCCCACCCAGGAGCGGATTGTGGGCCTTCCTGCGCGAAGCCTTGGCCGGAACGCATCAGGATTTCACCGAAGGAAGCCTGAGCCGAGGCATCGCGCTGCTCGCTATCCCGGCCATTCTGGAGCTGGGAATGGAAGCAACCTTCGGCATCGTAGACGCGTTCTGGGTTGCATCGCTTGGCGCGAATTCGATCGCCGCCGTGGGTCTGACGGAATCGATCATCGTGCTGGTGTTCAGCGTGGCTTTCGGGCTGGCGACTGGCGCGACGGCGATGGTGGCGCGGCGCATCGGCGAGAAGGATTCGGAGGGAGCGTCGATCGTGGCGGTGCAGGCGATTGCGTGCGGCATTGCAATCGCGCTGGTGAGTGGAACGCTCGGCGCACTGTTCGCGCCGAACCTGCTGGGGTTGATGCACGCCTCGCCGGAGGTGATCCGCGCGGGGTCGGGCTACACGCGGGTGCTTTTGGGCGGCAACCTCAGCATCATCCTGATCTTTCTGATGAACGGCATCTTACGGGGGGCCGGCGATGCAGCCACGGCCATGCGCACGCTGTGGCTGGCGAACCTGATCAACCTGACGCTCGATCCGTGCTTCATCTTCGGCTTGGGCTTCTTTCCGAAGCTGGGCGTGACGGGCGCGGCCGTGGCGACTACGACGGGGCGCAGCATCGGCGTGCTGTATCAGTTTTCCGTGCTCTTCGGCGGAAAGCGACGCGTCACACTAGCGAGGCATCACCTGCGGATCGATTGGAAAGTGCTGCGCCGGCTGCTGCGGCTATCATCCACGTGTATGTTCCAGTACTTCGTGGCAGTGGCAAGCTGGGTGAGCCTAGCGCGCATCAACGCCGCGTTCGGCAGCACGGCCGTGGCGGGCTACACCCTCGCGATCCGCATCATCATGTTCGTGCTGATGCCCTCGTGGGGGATATGCAGCGCAGCGGCGACTCTGGTCGGCCAGAACCTGGGTGCCAGGCGGCCGGAGCGGTCGGAACGCGCTGTGTGGCTGGGTGGCAGCTATAACATGGCGCTGCTGACAGGGATCGGGGTGATCTTCTTCTCGTCGGCGCGGCTGCTGGCGGGGTGCTTCACGACAGACCCGCATGTCCTTCCGTACGCGGTGGAGTGCCTGCGGCTGGTCAGCCTAGGATATCCGTTCTACGCCTGGGGGATGATCATGGAGCAGTCATTCAACGGCGCGGGCGACACTTGGACGCCGACCAAGATCAACCTGCTCTGCTACTGGATGGTGCAGATACCGCTCGCCTTATGGCTGGCCTCCCACATCGGGCCGCGCGGCGTCTATCTGGCAATTTGCAGCGCCGAATCGCTGCTGGCGGTGACGGCCGTGCTGTGGTTCCGGCGGGGGAAGTGGAAGGAGGTTAGAGTCTGAACTGCGCGGGCAGGTTCAACCAGCGCGCCTGCCCGTTGTCCGAAGCCGGAGCATTAAGTCGTTATATCGGAAGCTACCCCGCCCCCTCTGATCCCGCCGTGTAGAATCTCGACTGCGCCACCCTTCCTTCCAAAGGGCGCCGGCGCTCGACCATCAAGTCGGCGACACCGCTGTGCCTGAAGAAAACGTCAGCCTCAAACCTCGGAGGTGCTTGGACCAACCGCCAAAGTGACGTGCACGAGAAATCCGGCTTCGCCTCTTCACGGCGAGTTGGGGCGACGCGGTTACCGGGCGTGCCTTAGGAGGTGGCAACAGGCAACCTGATGGCCCGCTGGATTCTAATGATTGATGTCTTCCAGCGCCTCTGCCTGTTTCAGGTGCTCCTGGTGCGTGGCGAGGGATTTGGCGGCAAACTCCTTCACTTCCGGTGCGTTCCCTTTGTGCGCCTCTCTTTCGAACTCCTTCACCTCGTTCCGGTGATCGTTGATCGTCATTTTGGCGTACGCACGATCAAACTCGGGACCAGAGAGCTTGGCGAGCTTCTCTTGGGCCTTTTTGCCCTTGCGGGGCAATTCGGTTGCCGTATCCATGTTCGCCTTGGCCGCCGCCTGCTTGAGTTCTTCGATGACCTTAGTGTGGTCCTCCACCATCCGCCTTCCATACTCCTTCACCGCGGGAGCCGATCCTTTTTCCTGGGCAAGCTTCCCAAGTGCGATGTGCGTCATGCCGTCTTCAGATGCTTGCCTCACGAATCTCCTGTCGGAAGCCAGCGGGTCGGTCATCTGCTGATTTTCCGTACCCAGGGGGTACGGCGAACGGTTTGGCCCGGTATTGCCTGGTGAAGGTGCCGGTGACGGTGCAGGTGCGGCACCTCGCTGAAACGATGCGGCGCCCGCGGGGATCTGTGCGCATGCGGGCCCGACGAGGAGCACTGCCGCGGCGGCGTACAAACAAAGCGATCTGACCAACACGGTACCTCCTTTTCCACCCGGCTTCTCCACTCAGCTTGGGTATAGAGAAAAATACCATAATCGGTCGCGCAGAAACGTGATAGCCCAACTCGGTTTAGAAGTCGTCCTGCGCGGCCACCACCGGTCACATGCGCTCATACACCAGTCCGTGCGCAGACGCCGGGCGGGCTTCGACAACGCACTAACTGCGCTCGCGGCCCGCGCGCAAGATGCGTATACCTTCGCAATCGATGAACACGGTGGCCTGGTTCAATTGAAGTTTCCGCCCACGCCCACATCAAGACAGGTGGTTTGAACTATATTGTCGTGTATGGTACGCGAAGGGCAGGGGAGACAGGCAGAACGGAAGCATGGCGACCGACGCGGACCGGCGGTCCGCTCACCGTGATAGACGCGCGCCGAGTTTCTCCGTGCGAGAACCAGCGGTGCGAAAAGGAGCGGTGATCGGACCACCCGACGTAGTTCCCTCATATCCCTGGACAGCCCCGCGAAAACGCTGATGATGGAGATTGTTTCGAGTGGGGGCGACACGAAATGTGGAGCTGACTGTAAAATTAGAACTAGGTAATAGCCCCGATCCGGAGGTCTTATGCACAGGCGCAAATTTCTAAGAGATTCGCTATTTGGAGCACCTTTATTGAAGGGGAAGCGCAGTTCAGAAAGATCCGTGGCAAAGCCCGTCGACGGCCCAGACGCGTCGGCGACGGCAACCGATCCACGGAGGCGCCTGGAGTTCAATCGCATGCTCGTTCACTGGTCTCACCCTCTTGACGCAGAAGGTTCTATCTACGTCGATCCCGGGTATCTTCCTTTTGTCGACGAGGTCCAGCCACAGCTCGTTCAGGTTGGCTTTTATGGGTGTATTTTCTGGGCTTTCGCGCACGTGCCCGAGGCGGTGAGGGGCGCAATCCAGGGCGCACTACCGGGAGATGGAAATCGGAAGGCCTGCGGGCAGTGGTTCGAAAACCTCAATAATGAGCTGCACAGGCGCGGAATCAAAGTTGTCGGCCACTTCGACGTTGAGTACCACGTGACCGGTCTCATCAACGGCCCTCAGGGACCGCGTGAGGGGTTCTTCAAGTTCTACAACGAGCTTTGGGACGAGAAGGAGTTCGGCCCGAAACCAGTGAAAGACCCCCTCGAGCTGCTCCAGCGGAAAGCTGATGGCACCCCTTTCGTCATCGAGCATCTCAAGGGCTACTCGCCCTGGCCCCTCTATCACGGCTGCATGATAAATCCGCACTGGCGAACGGTCCTCAAGGCGTTTGTAAAACAGGGTATAGAGCGCGGCGTGGACGGATTCATCGCTAATTACTTCTATCGGGAGGGGTGCATGTGCCAGTGGTGCGTTCGAGGCTTTAAGGACTACCTCCGCCAGCGTTATAGGCCTGCTGAGCTTCGCAGGAAATTTGGTATTGAAGACCTGCACAAGCATCAATTCGTAGAAATCGTCGGCAGGTACCAACCGGACAATATGACGCCGCTGCGTTTTGAGCAGTTGCGTTTCACCAGCATCGCGATGAAGAACGCCTATGACGACGTTTTCATCGCATACGGGCGTTCCTTGAAGCCTGATCTGATCCTAGCGCAGTGGCTGCACGGCCATTACACCCCCGCGCCTGGCGATGAGCGGTTGATGCTGCCGCCTGAACTCTGGGCAAAAGGAGAAGATTATCTATGGTACTCGTGAACGATAAGCCGGAGCCCACCCTACTATTGCGCTACGTGCGCGGCGCCGGAGGTGGGCGGCCTTGCATCGTCTCCCAGTGGGAGAGAGTGAAGATCCGCGCCGCGATGGCGGGGTTGGCTGCCAACGGCGGCGTAATCCCAGGGCGTATTGCCAACTTTAACGATCCACAATCGCGCCAGGAATTGGTGCGCTTCTTCCGCTTCATGAAGCAGCATGACGACGTCTATCACGCCAGCGCGGCGGCTGGTGAGTGCGTATTGTTGTACCCCCGCAGCCAGGTTCATGAGGGGCGCTTTACGGAGGCCATATCAGCGTTCAACGCCGTCGGCTTCAAGTTGCTGGACGACCATGTCCTCTTCGACGTGCTACCCGACGATATCGCCACGCCCGACGACTTGGCCAGGTACAGACGCGTCTTTACGATCTCGTCGCTGAGGGAGATGAGACCGGAATACTATGACAATCTGAGCCGCTTTGAAGCGCCTTCCACCGTCCGTGTATCCGCAAGCCGTTCAGAAAAAGGAAACATTTGGGACATCCATTTTGTGAACTACAACCGCAAGGAGCCCCCCGAGAATGAGAGAACAGGCCTCGCTGCGGACGAGAATCCGATTCCAGTCTCTGGCGTCAAGGCCGATTTGGTCAGCCCGGCCGGGCTTTCGGTCCGCAAAATCGAGTGGATGACACCGGAGTCTCCGGAATCGCGGGAGCTACGCATCGAAAATGCAGGAAACCGTGTCCACTTCACGGCTCCCGGGTTTCTGGTCTACGCCGTTGCTCGCGTTCATCCAGATAATCGTTCTCCAAATAAATAGACGATTGACCTTCTTCTGTTGGGGTGACGGTCGTTTTGGAACGATAACACCCCTGAGGATGTCTAAAAAGGGTCATGCTGGCGCGAGGCGATTCAGCATCAGCCGCAGGGCGGTGATGTTCAGCAGGGTTTCCGAGGTCTGCACTCGGTTGAAGCCCCGAAAATCGAGTCCTGATAGATTCTTATGGCTGTCGTGGCGCATGACGTCTTCCAGCAAGTCGCGCGCCCAGCCGTTACCGTTCCAGACTTGCGTCGCTAGGACCACGCCGTCTATTCGAAGCCGGCGAGCCAGACGCTGCCGGTAGATTCCGTCACACCGAAGATGAGGTGGTTGGGCGAGACGGCAGGCCCAAATGCAGGGCCACCGGAGAACGTGGTGAACCGGCCCATCCGCTGCAAATCCAGCACCGTAGTTACCACTCCCACGGGATGTTTGCTCACGGGATCCCCGCGCTGGACGACGATGGCGCCAGCAGTACTCGCCGTCAGATCCACGTAGAAGAGGATGTCCATCCGCGTCGTGACGCCCGACAGTGTGCAGGTGCTGAATCCGGCCTCGCGGAACTCCGTGACATTGGTGACCTGCTTTCCTTTCGACTGCGTCGGTTCCGCTCCGCAGCGGTTTATCGTCCGGGCGTAAGAAAGCAATGCCGGTCCCGGGTCGGAGGAAACCCGGGGCCGGCTATGCCTGCATGGTGCAGCGGGTCAGACAGCGAGGTACAGCGTGCTGCCATTCCTGTTCACCAGCAGGAGATTGTCCCCGTTACCCGCGTGGACCGCGTTTTCGAAGTCCGTTGCACTCCGGACAGGCTTGCGGTTGACCTCCTGAATCACGTCTCCCTTTTGCAGGCCGGCGTCCGCAGCCGCGCTCGCGGGATCGACGCGCGTGACGACCACGCCGTGGGTGCTGGCGGGGAGTCCGAGATCGTGAGCGGATTCAGGCGTCACCGTTTCCACCGAAACGCCCGAAAGCGAACTCCTGCCGTGGCCGTTCTCATTTCGCAGCGTCGCCTCTTGCGTAGGCAGTTCCGCCAGCGTGACCGGGACCTCCCGCTCGGCGCCGTTGCGGAACACCTTCAGGTTGACATGGCTGCCGGGTTGCATCATCGAGATGCTCATCCTCAGGGCGTTGCTGTCCTCCACAGGTTTGCCGTTGGCTTCGAGAATAATGTCGCCCTTCTCGATCCCGCTCTTCTGCGCCGGGCTGTCCGGCGTCACGTCTCCAACCAGTGCGCCGCGAGCGTCCTTTGCGCCGAAAGCCTTCGCCATCGCCGGCGTCACATCCTGCGGCAGGATGCCGAGATAGGCGCGTGTGACCTTGCCGTGCTCGACGATCTCATCCATCACATTGCGCGCCAGGTTCACCGGGACGGCGAAGCCGATCCCCTGGTTGCCTTCCGAGCCGTGCGCGATGATCGCCGTGTTGATGCCGATCAGGTCTCCATACTCGTTCACCAGCGCTCCTCCCGAGTTGCCCGGGTTAATGGGAGCGTCGGTCTGAATGAAGTCCTCATAGTCTTCGATGCCGAGATGGGAACGGCGGGTAGCGCTCACGATACCCATGGTCACGGTCTGGCCGACGCCGAACGGATCGCCGATAGCCAGGGCAACGTCGCCGACTTCCACCTTCGACGAATCACCCATGCGGACGCAGGGCAGATTGGTCGCGTCGATCTTGAGCACGGCGATGTCCGTATTGGGGTCCGTGCCGACCACTGTGGGCGTGAAGACGCGCTGGTCGGCCAGCGTGACTTTGATGTCACTGGCGCCGTCGACCACGTGGTTGTTGGTCAGGATGTACCCGTCGGGAGTCACGATCACGCCCGAGCCGAGCCCTCGTTCGCGCTGCTCCGGCATGTCGTGCGGGACGTTGAAGTGCCGTCCCTGCTGGTTACCGAAGAACTGCCGGAACATCGGATCGTCCGGCATTTGGCCGAAGAATTCAGCGGGAATCTTCGTTACCTTGGACGAGGAAACCGCCACTACCGCCGGCAGAACTTTCTTCGCTACTGGAGCAAAACTCGTGCGGCTGACAGCGTGGTGCGGCTCCGCGAACTGAAACGCAGGCGCGGGATGGGTGTTATTGAGCCGTCCGGCAGCCACGCTGGCGACGCCGAGTCCTAACGTGAGGGCCGCGGCCAGCAATATCGCCTGCGGACCTTTCCTGAATTGAATCTTCATGTGCATCCTCCAAATGTTGAGATGGCCCCTGGTCCCGGGGTGAACGGGCCGTGTGGCTTCATATTGATGGACGCAGGGGCGGCAGGACGGTTCGTGGTGGAAGTCGGTACTGGCGGCCCCTGCGATTGGGTACGCCTAAGAAATAATCCCTTTGCGAACAGCGTACAGAATCAGTTCCGGGATTCCGTGCAGGTTCAGTTTCTGCATGATGCGCGCCCGATGGGTTTCCACCGTGTAGACCCTCAGATCCAGCAGGTTGGCAATCTCCTTACTGGATTTCCCCTCTGCGACGAGTTGGAGGATCTCGCGCTCCCGCGGCGACAGAAGGTCATAGGAGTCCTCCGCGCCGGTACGCTGCAGCTTGCGCATGTAGTCTTCCAGCAGCACCTTGCCGACAGCGGGACTAAAGAACGAACGTCCGGAAGCCGCGGCGCGGATCGCCCGCGGCAGATCGGCCTCGGCCGAATCCTTCAACAGGTAGGCGCGCGCGCCGGCTTTGAGAGCCCGCAGCACGTAACCTTCGTCGGAGTGCATGCTGAGCATCACGATCCGCGTATCCGGCAGCCCACTGCATATCTGCCGTGCTGCCTCGATACCGTTCAGGCTTGGCATACCGATGTCCATGACCACTACGTCCGGTTTCAGTTTGGCGGCCAGCGCCACGGCATCTCTGCCGTCGCCGGCTTCGCCAACGACATTGAGGTCGGACTGGGAGTCGATCACCATACGCAGGCCCGCGCGTATCAAAGTGTGATCGTCAGCCAGCAGAACGCGGATCATGCCTTGTCTCCCGATACAGGCGGAACAGGCAGTTCGGCCGTCACACTGGCGCCGCGATCCGGTGCGGATTCTACCCGGAAGATCCCGTTGAGCCGGTGCACGCGCTCCTCCATACCCAGAATCCCCAGCCCGCGTACTCGCTTCGGATCGAAGCCGCGCCCATTGTCGCTCACCCGGACTGCGATTGACGCCGCCGACTGCGCAACCGTCACTTTGGCCGTTCTGGCGCCTGAGTGCCTCACTGCATTGTTCAGGGCCTCCTGCACCAGGCGATAGATGCAGACCCGGTACTCGTCGGGCAAGTCATCGGCAACGCTGTCTGCCTCCACGTCTACCTCAATATCGCTGCGACGCGAAACCTCCCTCCCTTGCCACTCCAAGGCTGCCGTCAAGCCAAGGTCGTCGAGCATGGACGGCCTCAGCAGCAGTGCAATGTTGCGGACCTCTTGAATCGTCCGCTCCGTGACGGTTCGCATGGTCTCCAGTTGTTCTCCAACTTCCGGACGATCGGTGCCGAGCGTCGTCGAAAGGTGCCCGATATCCACCAGCAGCGCGCCGAGCGCCTGTCCGACTTCATCGTGCAACTCTCTCGCGATCGACCGCCTCTCGCTCTCCTGCGCGTCGAGCAGGCGCGATGAAAGTTGCTGCAACTTCTGCCGGCTGTGCGCCAACTGGACGTAGCGGTGGTGGGTCTGCCGTTCCAGCCTGACAATGTAGGCCATGCTGATGAGAACCAGCACCAGGCCACCTCCCAGACTGAAGGCGAGCGAGCCCCCCAGTTCAGCCCGTGCCTGGCCGAACTGAGTGAGCAGCGAACGATCCGCGTCCTGCAATTTCTGTCCGTTCCAGGTGTGCACCTTGCCTGACCAGTTCAGAATCTGCTTCTCCAGAGGCGCAATCCTCTCGGCAATCCAGTCCTGGCTCTTCCGCCGCCGCTCATCCGGGGGAGCCGCCTGGATGGAAATGTACAGCGTGCGCTGTTCCGCGAACAGATCTTGCATGCCGGCCAGCAGCGCCGTTTCCACGGGATCGCGGTTGCCCGGGTAGCTACTGAGATCGGAGGCAATGGTCACTGTCAGATGATCCAGCCGTCGGCGAATCTCCTGGTCCCGGTTGTGTTCGGCCTGGACCAGTTGCTGAACCGCTTCGTTGTATTCGGCGAGCGAGCCGGCCAGGGCGGAAAGGGACTGCGTGCGGTCGTTCAGCGTACGGCTGAGGGCCTCTTGTTGGGCTTCGAGGTCACCGAGCAGGTGGATGGCGATCACCCCTGCCGCCAATGCCAGCGCCAACAGTGCGCCAAATGAACCGAGCGCGAGCCAACGCACGGCGCTCGAATGGGGCGTTCCATAAGTCTGTGTCTCGGCCGGATTCTCGGGATCAAGGCTCATGCAGCCGGCACCTAGCGTATAGCCCCATTATCCAACGGGCGCGACGCCCTGCTGGTATTCCGGCTCGTAAGCGGAACACATGCACGTCATCGGCCAGATTCCAACGCGAGAGACCGCACCGCCTCTCAGAAACTTCCTCGGTCGCCGGCTGTACGCCGGCCACCGGATGGACGCGCGGCAGCACACGGAGAGCGAAGCGACTCATCCCTGGTATCAGGTGTTATGGTTGACTGGAGTCGGTTACTTATCGACCTTGTGTTATCAGCGGGTGCGCACTGCCCATCCATGCACAGGTGGCCCGGCGTTCCGACGTCGGTCAAGGTGTCCTGGCCTTGTTGGAGAAATGACTCTTCCGTCGTCGATTGGCACTGATACCATTGGTGCGGTAGGCGGCAGCACTGTTCCCCCTCCGGCCACTGTGTGTTGAGGTGGGGGACTCGCGCAGTCTTTTTGGGCTCAACTCAACGTGGCCTTTCAGACCGCTGCGCGGCTCAGGCCGGAGGGAGCGGAGCCAGCCGCCCTTACCGCATCCGGCCTTCTGACGGCGGGAAGATCAGGAAGTTCTGCATCATGCCGGTATCTTCATGCGGCAGGATGTGGCAGTGGAACACCGATTTGCCGGTCCACTGCTTGAACTTCGTGCGGATCACCACTTCGGTGTTCATGGGCACCCAGATGGTGTCCTGAATCATGCCCGGAGGCTGGGCGATTCCGCCGATGGAAATGACTTCGAAATCGTTGACGTGAATGTGGAACGGATGCCCTTCCGTTCCCCCGTGCTGGCTGCCGGGCACGATGATGTGCCACTCCTCGGCCTCGTTCAGGTGCACCGTGGTGGGGACGGCGAACTCGTCGTACAGCGCGTGGTTGATCATGAAGTCGATGCCCACGATGGGATTCAGCTTGCCGGGAAACTGGCTGTTGAAAAGGAACTGCCGCACGCGTTTGATCTCGCCGGGCTTGATCAGCGGATAATCGCGGCTGGGGCGCGGCAGGCGCCGCGGAATGCCCATGTTCCGCACCGGCCCGGCGATCTCGATTTCCGCCAGCACCTTCTGCGCGCTGAACAGGAACTGCTGGCTTTGCGCCAGTTGCACGATGCGATAGATGCCCGGCCGGGAATTTCCTTGGATCAGAAACTCGGCTCGGTTGGCGGGGGCCACCAGGACCTGGGGCGTCGAGCCGTTGATGGGCTGCACGGGCTTCAGTACGGGCGCTTCGTAGTTGTTGCCGTCCATGGCCAGCAGGTACAGCGGGTGATCCTCCACCACGATGGGCATCAGGTTGTCCGAGCATCCGTTGAGCATCCGGAAGCGGACCACCTCGCCGGGAGCCATGCGGATGCGGGTGACCGGCAGTTGCGTGGGGACGGGGTCGGTCTGCTTGTTCTGGGTGTAGTTGTGCGTCTCCTTGTAGAAGGCGTGCCCGTTCAGCAGGTAATAGCGCAGCTTGTAATCGCCGGTGGTGAATCCGCCTTGCAGGTTGGTTTTGACGCCCTTGATGGTGACGTAGCCGTCGAAAGTCTGCCAGATGGCGTTCTGCTTTGGCTCGTAGGTCCACAGGTTGGGGTCTTCTTCGGAAGGAAAGAGCCCGGCGTCCTGGATAACCAGCGGAATATCCCGGGCCGCGCGGATTTCCGGCACTTCGTCAATCTCGCCGTGGACGATGATGCCTCCGGCCATGCCGCTGGCGGCCTGCACGGCCGTGGAGCCGTGATGATGCGGATGGTACCAGTAAAGCCCCGGCGGCTGATCCTTGGGGATCAGGAACTCGTAGTCTTTATGCTCGCCGGGACGGATGGCGATCATGGGGGCCAGCGGATTGGAGGTGCCCACCGGTTCGAACAGGTGGGGCATGATATCCAGCCCGTGCAGGTGCAGATTGGTGGTGTCCAGCATGTGGGGCACGTCGGGGTCGCCATCCCAGCCGTGGGAATCCGTCTTGGGAAGAGAGTTCTGCACGCGGATGCGCAGGGTCTCGCCCGGGTGGATGCGCATCAGCGGTCCCGGAACCTGCCCGTTGTAAGTGCGCAGGCGGACGCGCGTATCCGCCAGGGTGGTTTCTTTGAACCGCGCGTCCAGCAGCCACCTGCCGTTGCTCTTGGCGGCGTCCTGGCCCTGGGCGGCCCCCAGCATGCCGGTGAAGCCGGCCGCCGCGGAGCCGCGGAGAAAGTCGCGTCGTCCGATTCCGCTCATAACCCTCGCTGATCTCTTCAGGATGTTTCAGAACTGGTTGGGGTCCTTACAGGCTTCCGGCGCGTGCTGCGTGTGAAAGTAGCCGTATTGCGTGAAAGCTACTTCCAGTTGCAGCGAGGTATCCAGAGAATATGCATCCGGAAAACGGCCGCCGGGAAAGTGCTGCGGCGGCTGCTGGTTCTGGAAATACGCCGCGTTGTCCAGGGAATACTGCACGCACATGCCGTCGAAACCGAACGACGGGGGCACGTTGAGGCCCATGGTCGAGACCGCGCCGCCCGGAGCGGCATACGCGCTGCCGTGGCAGGACATGCACGAGGATTGCGGGTTATCCACGGGCCCGGCCAGGCGCCTCTCACAGCCGAAGTGTTCGAAGATATTGATCTGCGGGTTGAGCACGGTCTGTTGCGGCGGCAGGCCGTTCTGCTGGGGCACGGCGGGAAACGTCCAGGGGTCGGAGCCCCATTGCACACCCAGGGGCAGCAGGTGGTCCCAGAAGGTGTCGCCCGGCAGGTCGGCGTCGTATCCGAAGGTGCCGTAGACCCAGCGGGTGGGCGAGCGAGGATCCACGACCGCGACATCCACCTGCACCACGCGGGAAATCTGCACCTCGCGCCGGCACAGATAATCCTTGGTTTTGGGATCGACGGCGTGCCGGTGAATCTGCCACTCGGGGGAATTCTTCAAATAGCTGACGCAGCTTACTGGCGCATTGGTGGTGAGCACCTTGACCACCACAGTGCCTTCCGGAAACGGCAGCCCATCCGGCATGCGGCTGCCCTGATAGCTGGTGATGTGCGGCTCTCCGGTGGCAGGGAAGGCTTTGCCCACCGCGTAGCCGCCCCATTCGTTGTAGAAGCCCACGGCCCACGTCTCGAACCCGTGCGGCCACTCCGCCTCGCAGCCCTGGCTCATCAGCGGAAGGAAGTTCACGCCGCGGACCGGCCGGTTCCGCCCGTTGATCAGGTTGGAGAGGTGCGCGGTGCGCTCGTTGGTGGTGCCGTGAATGAACTCGCGGCCCGCCGTCGGGTCGTAGGCCATCCAGGGAACGTTGAACCAGCGGGTCTTGCCGTCCACGGTGGTGCGGAACCCGACGTCATTCTTCAGATTGGGGTCCTGCCCCTGTTTGACGTATTGCAGAATGCGGTTCAGATACTCGTCCCAGTGGCCGTCGTGCCAGCGCGACGGGGAAACCTGCGGCGGGAACTGGACCGTGAAATCCACGTTCAGTTGCAGCCAGGTGCATTCCTTACACGTGCCGGGATTCCTGGCCGGGTAGCTGTGGCTCAACTGAAAGTGGGGCAGCGAGGGATCCGGGGGAATCTTCTGGTCCACCGTGTTGCGGAAGGCATAGTAGGCGGCATTGTGCTCCTTGGCGGGCGCCGTCTGTGCCGCGAGAGGGCCGCACGCCAGCGCCGCGCCTGCCAAAACCAGTTTGTGCATCGTTGCACCTCCGTGCATGGCTAGCCACCGGCGGCCGCCGGGGCGCGCAAAAGACCGAGTACGTACGAATAAAAAGCCGGCTTGTCCGCGAAGCTCAAGAACACGTCCTGCGTTTTGCGGGACGGGCCGGCGGGGCGAATCCAGCCCTGGTTGAAGCCCCAGGTCTCTATCTCCAGGGGCGTGGGGGAAGCCGCCTGGTACAGGCCGGGATTGGTCAGCCAGCAGGTGGCCGTCACGTCCCACATGTCGTAAAACGGCTCCCCGGAGACCAGCGAATAGGCCTCGTAGGCCAGTTGCGAATAGGCGAACTGCTTGCCCTGGGCCTGGAGCGCGTTCATAAAATCGGCGGACAACGGCGTATTATTGGTGATATCCAGAGGGAAAATCCGGATGCCCGCAAAAAGAGCGAAGGCCCTTTCCACCGCAAAAGGATCCCAAAAAGCGTTCCATTCCGCGTGTTTGTTGGCCACGGCGGGATTGATGGTGGTGGGGTCCAGGTTGCCGGGAACGTAGATGGCGCCGCCCATCCAGACGACTTTTTCGATGGCCTGGAGGAGGCCCGGGTGCGCGTCCAGCACGTCCGTCAAAGGCGTGAAGGGACAGGTGATCAGCACGGTGAGCCGCCGGCCGCCGCGGAGCGCATCTTCGAGGAGGCGAACCAGCAGGTCTTCTCCCGACGGAGGCGGGCAGGGCACCTTGGAGGCATAGGGCTGCAGGCTGGGAATGGCCTCGAAATTCACGCAATCGCCCCGATACGGCCAGGGAAACGGGTTCCATCCGCGCGCCCGGCTGAGGGCCAGCGGGATGTCCTCGCGCCCCAGAAATTGGAGTAGCTTGGAGGCGGCGTCCATGGCCGGTTGCGCGATGCAATCGGCATTCACGACGATCAGCCCCACCAGCTCGATGCCGGGCATCACGGTGAGCAGCACGGTCGCGATGTATTCATCCACCGCGGCGTCGTGAATAAAGACCACGGGCTGTGGCGCAGTGTTCTCCATTTGCTTGTCCCTTTTCGAAAGATTCTCTTCGACAGCGGCGCCTTTAGAAGACGAATTTGTGGCCCAGAGTGCGGCCTTTATTCTGTCCTGGGGCCGGGCTGGTTGTCAATATTGTTTCTGCGAGTTTGGCAGGGGATCGCGCGATGAGGCAGTCCCGCCCGGCATCTCCGTTGAGCATCCCCCTCGTCGCGTTGGCTCATTGCTGCGCGTACCTTTTCTTGAACTCCTCGGCGGCCTTCCTGCGCTGTTCGCGCTCGGCGGGGGTCATCCCACCCACGAACCAGCGATGCAGGTCCGAGTGGAGAACGCGGTCCAGTTCCGTTTGGACGGCGTGCGCCGCCTGCACCTTGGTCGTATCGCCAGACTCCAGGCCCTTTTTGATGACGTCCCGAAGTTCCGGCAGAAACTCCGTGTAGAAGCGTTGCGCCACTTCGAAATTGCCATGCCACTGCGTGTAATCGGGCCCCATCATCGCCGCTCCGTGGCGCGCACGGCGTCCCTCATGATGCCAGAGCAGGTAATAGGTGAACTCCAGTTTGTCGTCAAACTCGATATCGTTGCTGATCAGACCAGCCTTGCGCGCCATCTGGTATAGCGTGGTGGCCGGACGGCCGAACTTGTCGTTGTAGAGATTCACTTCGTTGTCGAACTGCTGGTACCAGTTGTCCACCCAGCTTTGCGCATGGCAGGAAGTGCAGACCTGCTGCATCTCCTCCCGGCGCTGGTGCCAACTCTTGACTTTCCTGCCTGCCGCCAGGTCGCCTGCGTCGATTTTCTCCGAGACCGGCGGGCGCAGCGTCCACGAGATCCGGGCGCCGACGTCGTGAGTAACCGGCAACTCCTGCGTAGCCCCCATATGACATGCCGAACAGGTCGGCCCTTGCTCGAATTGTTTGCCGGGAATCCACTCTTTTTCTTTCATCAGCGGCTCAAAGCGGCTTCGGTTGGCGGCAAAAGCGATACCGTGCTTTGATTCCGTGTAGATTTCCATCTGCGGATGGTCCGGACCCAAATGGCAGCGCCCGCAATTCTCTGGCATGCGTGCCTGCGCCCGGCTGAAATTGTGCCGCAGGTGACAAGCCGAGCAACTTCCTTTGGAACCGTCGGGATTCAGACGTCCGACGCCGGTGTTGGGCCAGGTGGCGGGATCTAGCTTTCCGCCGGCACGGACCTTCACTTCGGTTCCGTGGCACTGCCAGCAGCCGCTGACCGACGCGGGGGAGTCGTGCTTCATGTCCCCTTCCACGACCTCGGCGAGGGTGTTGTCCAGGCTCCCGAGGATCTTGGCCGCATCCGCGTGATGGCTCGCCTCGAATTCGCGATATTCCTTTTCGTGGCACTTCGAGCAGTCCTTCGGGGAAACGATCGTCGCGATCAGGAAGCCGTTGTGCGCGAATCCGTCCGGGTCGCCCTTGGCGGCCTGGTGGCACTCAAAACAACCCACCTGTACCTTCTGGTGCGCACTCTCTCTCCACTGGCCCACAATCCCGGGCGAGGTTGCCTCGTGGCAGCCGACACACGCCTGGCTTTGCTGGCTGAGTGTGGCCCGGGTCTGCGCTACGGATCCGATTGAAGACAACATGCCGAACACCAGACTCCACACGACCAAGCGCATTGCCTCTCCTCCCTACACGGAATTCCGGCGACGGAAATCACACACTCGCGGCGCCAGGATCCTCTAGATCATGAGAATCGAGTCCTAAGCACTTATATTATCTCGCCTTCGAGGAGAAATGCCGCCCGCCAGCCCGCTGTGCTCGATTAGACATAACCGGGTAGGAATCTCCCTTAACAAAGCGGCTGCGCTGAACTATGATAGGCACGTAGTGACCGTAAGGCGCACATCCGCGCGGCCGACGCATCCGGACTTCCCGGTACAGGAGGGCTCTCCTGTCCGGCAGCCCTTTGGGAGAACAACGACATGGACAATCAAGCGTTAAGCATCGTAGACAAACGCACCCAGAGCGCCTATGAAATCCCCATCCACGATGGGACCATTCGCGCCATGGATCTGCGGCAAATCAAAACCGGCCCGGACGACTTCGGGCTGATGACCTACGATCCGGCTTTCATGAATACCGCATCGTGCAAAAGCGCGATCACTTTCATCGACGGTGACAAGGGCATCCTGCGCTACCGGGGATACCCGATCGAGCAATTGGCGGAAAAGTGCAGTTTTCTGGAGGTTGCCTACCTGGTCCTGTTTGGGGAACTGCCCAACGAGGCCCAGCTCAAGGAGTGGGTCGGGCAGGTGACCCACCACACCATGCTCCATGAGACCACCAAGAAGTTCCTGGAGGGCTTCCGGTACGATGCGCATCCGATGGGGATGCTGATCAGCACGGTGGCGGCGCTCTCCACGGTCTATCCGGACGCCCGGCACGTGCTGGACCCCGAGTCGCGCAAGCTGCAAATCCTGCGTCTGGTCGGCAAGATGCCCACGATTGCGGCCTACACCTACCGGCACAGCCTGGGGCTGCCGTACGTGTATCCGGACAACGACCTGAGCTACACCGAAAACTTCATGAACATGTTATGGAAGATGACGGAGCCCAAGTACCAGGCCAATCCGATCCTGGCGCGGGCGCTGGACATCCTCTTCATCCTGCATGCGGACCACGAACAGAACTGCAGCGCCAACGTGATGCGCTCGACGGGCAGCTCGCAGGCGGATCCCTTTGTGGCTACCGCCGCGGCGGCCGCCGCGCTCTCCGGCCCGCTGCATGGCGGCGCTAACGAAGAAGTCCTCAAGATGCTGGACGAGATCGGCTCCAAGGATAAGGTGCCGGCATATATCGACCAGGTCAAGGCCGGGCACATGAAGCTGATGGGCTTCGGGCACCGGATTTACAAGAACTACGATCCCCGCGCCCGGATCATCAAGTGGGCGGCGGACCGGGTGTTCGAGGTCACGGGGAGGAATCGGAGACTGGATATCGCGCTGGAACTCGAGCGCATCGCCCTCGAGGACGAGTACTTCATCAAACGGAAGCTCTATCCCAACGTGGACTTCTACTCGGGGATCATCTACCAGGCGATGGGCTTCAAGCCGGAGATCTTCACCGTCCTGTTCGCCATTCCGCGCACGGCGGGGTGGCTGGCCCAGTGGCAGGAGATGCTGGAGGATCCGGAGCAGAAGATCGCGCGGCCGCGGCAGGTGTACACCGGGCACGCCGTGCGTGAGTTCGTGCCGCTGGAGAAGCGCAGCGTTCCGGCGGCGCCCACGGCGGCGTAGACACCGGAGGCCGCCCCCGGGGCCGGCGGTGTCCCCGGGGGCGGCGGGCGGCCATGCACGAGATGAGCATCGCCAGTTCGGTGCTGGAGGCGGTGCGGGGCGAATCCCTGCGCCGCGGCGGAAGCCGGGTGCGGGCGGTCGGATTGCGGATCGGGGCCTTGTCCGGCGTGGATCCGGAATCCCTGCGCTTTTCCTGGGACGTGCTGGTGAGCGGCACTGACCTGGACCCGCTGCCGCTGGAGATCGAGTTCCGCCCGTGGAGCAACCGCTGCCGGGTGTGCGGCCGCAGCTTCCCGGTGGAGAACTACAATGTTACTTGTCCGGGCTGCGGCTCCACGGAGACCGAGCCGGCGGGGGGGCACGAACTGGATCTGGCATGGCTGGAAGTGGAGGAGGATGAGCCGCGTACCGCTGGAACGCAAAGTCCTGACTGAAAACGACCGCATTGCGGCGGGGTTGCGGGAGGGGTTCGAGCGCGAGGGGATTCTGTGCCTGAACCTGATCAGCTCGCCAGGCGCCGGCAAAACCGCGCTGCTCGAGCGTACGCTGGCCGGGTTTCCGCCGGGCACCCGCGCGGCGGTGCTGACGGGCGACATCCAGACCGACAACGACGCCCGGCGGCTGGCGCGCTTCGGCTTTCCGGTGCAGCAGATCACCACCGGCGGCGCCTGCCACCTGGATGCCCGCATGGTCGAGCGCGCGCTTTCCCTCTGGCGCCTGGAAGACATCGACCTGCTGTTCTTCGAGAATGTGGGCAACCTGGTCTGCCCCACCAGCTACGACCTGGGCGAATCCGCGCGCGTCGTGGTGATGAGCGTGACCGAGGGCGAGGACAAGCCGCTGAAGTACCCGGCCACCTTCGCGCATGCGGACCTGGTGGTGCTGAACAAAATCGACCTGCTGCCCTACCTGGCCTTCGACATCACCGAAGCGCGGGAGAACATCCGCAAGGTGCAGCCCGAAGCGGAGATCCTGGAGGTCTCCTGCACCAGCGGCAGCGGTCTCGAAGACTGGCGCGAATGGTTGGAACGCCGCCGCGCGCCTGTGACACACTGAAGGCGTGACCGACCTGCCGCTCGTCAACGCCCTCCTGTTCGCGCTGCTCGGCATCGCCATCTTCGCCGTGGCCTTCCACGTCCTCTCCCGGCTGACGCCGGCTGACTTGTGGAAGGAAATTCTGGAACGGCAGAACGTGGCCCTGGCGATTCTGGCCGGCGCCGCCGCCATCGGCATCTGCCTGATCATCGCGGCGGCCATGCATTAGGGGCCTGTGATACCTTCGTATCTATGGCGTTCGAGTCCGATAAAGTGATGTTCGAAGTCTACCGCGAGATCGAATATTCGGGGCAGTACCGCGTGGTTTACTTTACCGAACTCCAGGACCATAACAAGGAAACCGAGATCAACCGCGCGCTGGCCGGGGAGCACTTCTACGACGGGTTTATCAAGAACTACCGCAAGGAAGAGGCCAAGCAGATCATCGAGAACGTGCTGGCGCGGCTGAACAGCGGGGAGTCCGTGACGCCGGAGGAACTGGAGCAGAGCCTGGGCGAGCACATCGCCTGAGAGGCCCGCTTGCGAATCACCCGGTATCCCAACCTGAACGAGTCCCAGTTTCTGGGCTGCGCCACCGCCTTTGTGGATTCGCTGGTGGGTGAACTGAATGGCGCGGCGATGAACCTGCGCCGGCTGGAAGGCCAGCCCAAAGGCGCGGCGTTTGCCTACGAGATGTCCCTGGACCGCTCCCGCTACGGGGCCCTGGTAGTGCTGGACCGCTGGGCCACGCTGGTGGACGCCTTCGGCAAGCACCTGCATCTCAGCAAGCACCAGAGCATCATCGACGAGGCGCCCGGGCGGGTGCTGGCCGCGGAGAACATCCTGGGGCGCGCCAACCAGTTGCTCGACGCCACGCCGCAATACGGGGGCGAACTGGTGAACGCCTGCGTGCTGGCGTTCCACTCCTTGCACAGCACCTTCGCGGAAGAAAAGCAGGCCGCCGACGAGGCCGCGCGGCTGGGCCCCCTGCTGCCGGACGACTACCGGCAGGCCCGGCGAGTGTTTTTGGAAGATTTGGCAGCGCGATAACGCGGTTCAGGGCCGCGCAAAAATCGCCATGTACTGCTTGCCGGGGATGTGGTCGTGCTTGGAGAGCAGGCGGAAGCCGCTGGCTTCCACTTCCTGAATCAGGCCGGCCTGGTCCAGGCGGATGTGATGCATGGCCTGGCCGCCGGGCATGGCGTCCGGTGTTTTGTGATACTCGACGATGACCAGCCGGCCGCCGGGCTTCAGCGCGCGGATAAATCCCGCCAGCATCTTCTGGGGATAGTTGTAGTGGTGGTAGGAATCCAGGGCCAGGACGACGTCCAGGATGCCCCCGGGCAGGTGCGGGTCGTCCTCGAGCCCCTTGATGAAGGTGATGTTCTGAAGCCTGTCGCGCTGCGCGCGTTCGGTGGCGGCTGTCAGGAAATCGTCGAAGATGTCCTCGGCGATGACGCGGCCCGAGGGGCCGACAGCCTTGCTGAGGTACGGGAGCATGAACCCCACGCCGGTGCCTACGTCGGCCACGGCCATGCCGGGCTTCAGGTCCATAGCCCGCACCAGTTCCTCGGGTCTCTGCGTGGCGGCGCGGTTGGAGCCGTCCAGCCCCTGGGCGACCTGCATGCGCCCTTCGTGGGTCTGATAGCGGGTGTTGGCCTCCGAGGCCACCTGGGCGGCGAGCGCCGGCCAGCACAACAAAACCAAAGCGGCAAACTTTCTCATAAGGGCGGCTCCATAGGCAGAGCCAGGGGCGGCTCTCGCAGGAAGTCGAGGTGGGCCATTTCTTCGACAGCTTCGCGAATAGCCTTTTCCGAGGTTGGCTCGACGGTGATGACGAAGGGCAGATCGTGTTTGGTGTCGCAGGGAAGCTGCAAGACCGCCTCCAGGCTGATGTGTTTGGCGGCCAGGATTCCGCCCAGGCGGGCGATAATGCCGGGCCGGTCGTCCACGCGGAAACGCAGGTAGTAGGCGCGCTTTTGCACCAGGACGGAGACGGGGCGGTACTCTCCCAGGCGCTCGTGGGCGAAGGGAGAGACACGCTCCGGGCTGCCGCTGCGGATCTCCCGCGCCACGCGCATCAGGTCGCTGACCACGGCCACGCCGGTGGGCGCCGGACCGGCGCCGCGCCCGTAATAGAAGGTGTCCTGCCCGTAGTGGCCCTTGACCCAAACGGCGTTATAGGCGCCCAGCACGCCGGCCAGGATGGTAGAGCGCGGAATCAGGCCGGGGCGCACGGAAAGGATCAGCCCGTCAGGCGTCTGGCGCGCGGCGCAAAGCAGCCGGATGGTGTGGCCCAACTGGTGCGCGTACTGGAAATCCATGGGCGAGATGCGGCGGATGCCTTCCACGAAGATGTCCGCGGGTGTGATTTTTTCTCCGAAGGCCAGCGCCGAGAGGATGGCCAGTTTGGAGCGCGCGTCAAGGCCGTCGATATCCGCGCTGGGGTCGGCTTCGGCGTAGCCCAGGCGCTGGGCTTCGGCCAACACGTCCGCCAGGGCCGCGCCGTGCTTTTCCATCTCGGTGAGGATGTAGTTGCTGGTGCCGTTAAGGATGCCGTACAGGGCCACCACGCGATCGCCGGAGATGCCCTCGCGCAGCACGGCGTGGATGGGGATACCGCCCGCCACGCTGGCCTCCATGGCGAGGTTGATGCCCGCGCGGATGGCGCGGTCCCAGATCTCCGAGCCGCAGACGGCCATCAGCTCCTTGTTGGCCGTGACCACGGACTTGTGATGCGCGATGGCGCCCTCGATGATCTCCCGCGCGACGGTGGCGCCGCCGACGAGCTCGGCCACGATATCCACTTCCGGGTGGGCCACCAACTCGCGCCAGTCGGTGGTCTTGAAGATGGGTCCCAGCGATTCGGGAATAGGCTTGCTATCCACCGAGCGGCTGCACACCGCCGCCACGCGCAGGCGGAATCCCAGTTTCAGCGCGATCTGGCCGGCGTTTTCGGCCAGGATGGCAAGAGTGCCCGAGCCGACGTTGCCCAGGCCCACGATGCCGACGTTCACTTCCCGCATAAGGTTCATTATGCCATCCGGGCGGCGGGCGCCCGGATTTCCTGAGGCGCGGTCAGCGCGATGCGGGCCAGTTCAGAAACTGGTGCAAGAACTGAAACGTGCCTTTTCCGTAAATGGTGTGGCCGCCGTTGAAGAATTCGATGCGGGTGCGGTCTTCCAGGCCCAGTTGCGCATAGAGCCAGCGGGTACGGGCGTATTCGTGCGCCACCCACTGGTCCCGGCTTACCCGGTCGTGGTGGCCGCGCTCCACCATAAACGGCCGCGGCGCGATCAGGTAGGTCATCTCCGCATAGTCGAAGGTGCTGCCCATGTCGAAATAAGGCATTTCCCATTCGATGGTGTACATGAAGCTGAAGGGCTCGTCGGTGGCGGCCACTTTGCGGGTCCAACTGTTGAAATCGCCCGAGCAGATCGACAGGCTGTAGCGCTCCAGGACGGCGGGCACGCGCACGGCAGTTTCGCCTCCGTAGCTCAGGCCGTAGAATCCTATGCGCGCGGGGTCCACCACCGGCAGGGCGGCCAGCCAGCGCAGGATCTGGTCGTGCTGGCCGATGATGAAGGAGAACAGCGAGCCTTTCACGCCGTTGGCTTTGCGGCTCAGCCAACGGTAGCGGTCCTCTCCGCGGTAGAGGTTGTGCGGGGCGAAGGTGATGAAACCCTGCTCGGCCAGGCGCGCGGCGAAGTTGTGATAGTAGGGGTCGTCGCCTTCCACCACCTCGCGCGGGAGGCCCTGGCGCCCATGCTGGCAGACCACCACGGGCCTGCGCTCGCCGGGGCGAATGTCCTTGGGCACGAGCAGGATGCCCCAGGCGAAGACGTCCGGCCAGACGTCCAGCACCACTTCGTAGCCGGTGTACTTTTCCGTATCGTAGATGCGGCGCGTGCGGGGATTCGGCGGAAGCAGGGGATCGTCGAACTTGCCCAGCACCTCTTCCCAGAAGTAGCGGCGATAGGGTCTGGCGGCTGCGATGAACTTTTCGGCCGGATAGGCGCCGTGCCGGAGTTCCCGGGTCCAGGTGGTGTCGGCAAATTCCGGCGCAATCTTATACAGGAAGAACTGCTCGCGGGTGTGTTCGGCGGCGCGCACGAGGCCCTGGACGTGATTTTCCAGGGCGCGCACCTGGCGTTTCTGGCGTTCGGCGGGATCGAAGGAGCGGCGCCGGTCGCGGGGCGGCGCCGCCGACAGGGGCATGGCGGATTCCACGCCCAGCGAGCGGGTGAAGGCTTCGACGGCCTGGGGCGATCCGGGGCCGGCGGGGGCGCGGCCCGGGCCGCTCACCAGTTTGGCGGGAAAGAATCCGGGGCGGGTGAGGGCATCGATGCGCGCGAATTCGGCCTGCACGCGCGCGAAGGAAGGCATGCGGATCTCGCCCTTCTTGCCGGCGGCTTGGGGAACGGGGCTGTACTCGATAGTCAGGGCGCGCGGCGCGACGAGGGTGGCCAGTTCGGCATCGCCGAACTCGCGCAGCAGGCCCCACACGTTGCGATAGATGGGCTCGGACCACACGTCCTGGCGGGAATCGAAATAGCCGCTGACCAGCGCCGCGCCGACGCGGGTGTCAACGGCGGCGGCGTAGAAGGCTACGAGGCCGCCCTCGCCGTAACCGGCTACGCCGATTTTTCGCGCGCCGCGGCGCCCGAACCAATCCACGGCGGCCAGCACTTTTTGGACTTCGTAGCCGATGATGTGGCGGCCCATGTGGAACGCCTGGCGGTAGATCCACTCCCGGCCGGTCTGGTCCGTCATGCGGATTTCGGGGTGACCGGACCAGCGGGAGGTGCGGTCCACCAGCACCGGCGCGACGACGGCGATGCCATTTTCGGCCAGGCGGCGGGCGAACTGGCTCTCCGGGGCTACGCCCGGCGCCAACCCGGCGATCTGCTCGGGGGTCTGGTCCGCATCGGGTAGGGCCACCACCCAGGCGCGGGGCGGACGGCGGGGCTCCAGAAACAGGCCCTCTCCGTATACGCCGTCGAGCACGGCCCAGCGGACCTGAAAGACGCGGTAGGCTTCGGTTTCGGCTACCAGGGCGGGGTTGTCATCGTCGCCCCAGCGCTCCATGACCACGGGGACGCGCTGGTCCACCAGGCCGATGATCTTGCGGAAGCGGGCGCGGTTGGGTTCGACGGATTGTTCATACGCCGAAGGGGAGGAGAGGTCGCGCCGCCAGTATTGCCCGCGCTGCCCGATGGATTCGGCGATCTTGCGCTCGACGAAGCGATGCGCGCCGTCCATCATGCGGACGGATAGGTCGCCCTGCCAGTCGAGCGGCTGCGTGCCGGGCAGGACCAGAGGCGATTGCGCGGCGCCTGCCGCGGCGAGGAGCGCGAGCGCCCCGGCGATGGTCCAGATCCGCATCATGGTGGGTCCAGTTTATCGCACGGCAGTTTCGGATATACTTCCCCCAAAGCATGTCGAGAGCACTGCGCATCCTGATTTGTCTCGTATCCGCCTGGTGCAGTTTCGCCCAAGATAGCCGGCGGCAGACCCTGGAGTTGCTGCTGCACGTGGTGCCGCCCTCGCGGGTCCCCGACAACGGGCGGTTGAGCTCCTACGAGAACACCTGGGAGGAATGGCAGAAGCGCACCGGCACCGAGCCGCCGGACTTCGACGCGCTGCCGTCGAATCCGGACCTGCCGGACCCGCTGGTGCTGCGCGAGAACGGCCGCGCGATTCCGGTGACGAACCTGGCGCTGTGGAACCGCCAGAAACAATGGATTCGCGCGCAGACCGAACACTGGATTTTCGGCGCGCTGCCGCCGCCGCCGGACAACCTGCGCGCGGTGGTGACCGGAACGAGCCGGGAAGGCACGGTCACGGTCCGCCGCGTGCGGCTGGAGTTCGGCCCGGACCACCGCGCGACGCTGCATCTCGAATTGATCATCCCGGACGGCAAAGGCCCGTTTCCCGTGTTTCTGACCAACCACGGACCAAACCGGCCGTGGCTGTATACCGCGATTCGGCGCGGCTACATGGTCTGCTACTACTCGGCCACCGATCCGAACTATGGCGATCCGGACGATTCCGATAAGTACATCGAACTCTATCCGCAATACGATTTTTCCTGCCTGGCGCGCTGGGGCTGGGCGGCCTCGCGCGCGGTGGACTACCTGTACACGCTGCCGGAGGTGGACAAGAACAAGATCGGCCTGACGGGGCACTCGCGCAATGGAAAGCAGTCTCTGGTGGCCGCTGCCTTCGACGAGCGCATCGGCGCGGTGATCCTTTCGAGCGGCAACACCGGGGAGTGCGATCCCTGGCGCTACACCACGGACATGTTCGCCAACGAAAGCATCGAGCTGCTGACGGGCGGGCAGCCGCACTGGTTCCACCCGCGGCTGCGGTTTTTCTCCGGGCGGGAGGACAAGCTGCCGGTGGATCAGAACATGCTGATGGCGGCCATCGCGCCGCGCGGCCTGATGATGTATTCGGGCTACGGCGAATCGGCGGGCAATCCGCTGGGCTTCGAGCAGGCGTACCGGTCCGTGCTGCGGGTCTACCGGTTCCTGGGGAAGGAAGACAACGTGTGGCTGAACCTGCGGGACGGTGAGCACCCCACCACCACCGAAGACCTGGAGAATTTTCTGGATTTCTTCGATTCGGTGTTCGGCCGCCGGCACCACGCGAAGTTTGAAACCTGGATTCTGGGCTACACCTTCGAGGGCTGGCAGAAGACCACGGGCGAACGGATCGACCCGCTGGCGTATCCGCGGCGCGCTCCCGGCGATTTTCTGCTCGAGGCGGACGGGCGTCCGATCGGCACGGCGAGGCAGTGGGAGGAGAGGAAGAAATCCATCCGGCAGCGGATCGCGCAGGTGCTGGGAGAGGAGCCGCCGCGGCTTCCCTTCGCGGTACACCACAAGCTTTCGGAAAAGAACTGGTCGAGCGACGGCTGGCTGGCCACGCTGTTCGGCCGCCCGACAGACAACGCGGCCGGCGAGGCGCGGCTGAAGAGCGAAGGCATGGGTGTCGCGGGGCTACCGTTCGGCGACGGCTTGAAGGGCGACCTCTTTTATCCGCTGGGGCCGGACGGCAAGCCGAAGCCGGGCAAGTGGCCGGTGGTCATCTGGCTGCATCCGTATTCCTATCAGAACGGCTGGTCGGTGGGGAGCCCCTGGCTGTCTTCGGGATGGGCGTACACGCTGGACAAGCGCCCCACGTTCTCCCTGCTGACCAGGCGGGGCTTTGCCGTCTTCGCCTTCGACCAGATCGGTTTTGGAACGCGCGTGCACGAGGCGCGGGAGTTCTACCAGCGCTATCCCAAATGGTCGCTGCTGGGGAACATGATCGCGGATACGCGCTCCGCGGTGGAGGCGCTGGCGGCGCTGAAGGAGATCGATGCCTCGCGGATCTACCTGGCGGGCTATGCTCTGGGCGCCAAGGTGGGTCTGCTGACGGCAGCCTTTGACGGCCGCGTGCGGGGGCTGGTATCGGTTTGCGGGTTCGACCCGCTGCGGCTGGACACCGCGGAGAAGGGCACCGAGGGTGTAAAGCATTACTCGCACCTGCATGGCCTGGCTCCGCGTCTGGGGTTCTTCGTGGGGCACGAAGACCGCCTGCCCTTCGATTTCGACGAGGTGCTGGCGCTGGCGGCGTCCAAGCCCGTGCTGCTGATTGCGCCCACGCTGGACCGCTACGCGCGGGTGGCCGATGTGCGGCGCGAGGTGGAGGAATCCCGCAAGGTTTACCGGCTGCTGGGCCACGAGGAAGCTCTGCGGATCGAAACGCCGCTCGAAATCAACCGGTTCCCGCACGCTATGCAGGAGCAGGCATTCGATTGGATCGCGCAGATGCCGTGAAGAGCGGGCAATGGGATAGAAGGGCGGCGAATAGGCACACTTCGGCTCAAGCGGAGATGCCTTGCGGATGGGAAGGTGATCGTCACCGCCCCGGCCCTCCGCCTTTGAGGCGGGGACCGGGGCGGGGTGAAACGTAACGGGGCTTATCGGCGGCAGTCTCCGGGGGGAAACCCCAGACTTACCCGAA
>Ga0209581_1001285_pt1 | contig 30730 bp, 20 predicted proteins | sample Coa_R2_FD_187160 | JGI IMG/M metagenome (GOLD analysis project Ga0209581, IMG submission 187160) | Surface soil microbial communities from Centralia Pennsylvania, which are recovering from an underground coalmine fire - Coalmine... | ecosystem: Environmental > Terrestrial > Soil > Unclassified ...
CGTCGTGGGCCAGCGATTCGGCCAGCACCTTGATCGCCACGTAGCGGTTGAGCGAGGGCTCGTAGCCCTTGTACACCACGCCCATGCCACCGCGGCCGAGCACGCCAATCAAATGGTAGGGTCCGATCGTGCCGTACATGGTGAGTTTCCCCGTTGCGGGCGGCAGGTTAGCGCTGGCTCGGTTACGACCGCCTGAACCGGCACCGGTCCGGCTCCGCCCGATACAACGCGCCAGAGCCGGGGACGCTGACAAATCGGCGTCACCCCGCCGGCAGTCGGGCTTGGTCAGTCCGCCGGCAAACATCACGCGCACAAGATTGCTCAACCGGAAGCCGGGTCCGTCTTCGCCGTACGCCGCGAACCGTGCCCATGGCCGTAGCTCACCGGGCTGTCGGCATCGACGATGGTGGCGTCGGGCACGCTGCCGATCACGCGCAGATCCTTGGTCGGCGCTACCTCGACGCCGGGGGCGGGGGCCTCAGGCCAGCCGGATGCCGAAACGGCGGCGCAGCGCGGCGATCGGCTCAGTCCTCTTCCGGCTTCGGCTTGTACGCATCGACGAGTTGTTTCTGGATCTGCGGCGGCACCGGCTCGTAGTGACTGAACTCGATGGCGTAGCGGCCCTGACCGCCGGTCATCGCCTTGAGTTCGGTCTGGTAATCGGTGACCTCGGCGAGCGGCACCTGCGCCTTGATGACCAGTTCGCCGCCGCGCAACGAATCGGTGCCGTTGATGCGCGCGCGCTTGCTGGCGAGCGAGCCGGTGACGTCGCCCATGTGCGCGTCCGGCACGTACACCTCGAGGTTCACGATCGGTTCCAGCACCTGCGGCCGGGCCTTGGCGATGGCGTCGAGAAACGCCTTCTTGCCGGCGGTGACGAAGGCGATTTCCTTCGAGTCCACCGGATGGTACTTGCCGTCGTAGACGACGACGCGCACGTCCTGCAGCGGATAGCCGGCGACCGCGCCGTGCTCCAGCACCTGGCGCACGCCTTTCTCCACCGCCGGGATGAACTGGTTCGGAATCGTGCCGCCCTTGACCTCGTCGACGAACTCGAAGCCGCTGCCGCGCGTCAGCGGTTCGATGCGCAGGAACACTTCGCCGAATTGGCCGGCGCCGCCGGTCTGCTTCTTGTGCCGGTGATGCCCCTCGGCGCGGGTCGCGACGGTTTCGCGGTAGGCGATCTTCGGCGGCCGCGTCTTCACCTCCACGCCGTAGCGTTCCTTCATCCGCTCCAGCATGAGTTTCAGGTGCAGATCGGACAGGCCGCGCACCACCGATTCGTTCAGTTCCTTGTTGTGCTCGAAGCGGAAGCACGGGTCTTCCTCGGCCAGCTTGTTGAGCGACTGCGCGAGCTTCTGTTCCTGGCCCTTGTGCGCCGGCTCGACCGCGAGGCCGAACATCGGCTGCGGAAAATCGAGCGGCTTGAGGTGGATCTGATCCTCGTCGTGCGAATCGTGCAGCACCGCATCGAAGTGGATCTCCTCGACCTTCGCCACCGCGGCGATGTCGCCGGGAATGGCCTGGTCGATCTCGATGTGCTCCTTGCCCTTGAGCTTGAACAGGTGCCCCACCTTGAACGGCTTCTTGCCGTCGTCGATGAACAGCTGCGTGTCCTTGCGCACCGTGCCCTGGTAGACGCGGAACACGCTGAGCTTGCCGACGAACGGATCGTTGATGATCTTGAACACGTCGGCGATCACGTGCCGGTCCGGATCGGGCACGGCCTCGATCGGCACCGCGTTCGCGCCGGTGCCCTTGACGAACGGCGGCGGATTGCCTTCCTTCGGGTTCGGCAGCAACTTCTCGATGATGTGCAGGAATTCCTTCACCCCGGCGCCGGTGCGCGCGGAGACGAAGCAGATCGGCACCAGATGGCCCTCGCGCAGGCACTGCTCGAAGGCGTCGTGCAATTCCTGGCCGGACAGCCCCTCCTCGCCGCGATCGAGGTAGTGGCCCATCACCGTCTCGTTGATCTCGACCACCTGGTCGATGATGCGCCGGTGGGCCGCGGCGACGCTGTCGAAATCGGCGACGCCGTCCGGCTGGAAGAAGCAGTCGACCACGGTCTTGCCGTTCTGCGCCGGCAGGTTGATCGGCAGGCATTCGGGGCCGAACGCCTCGCGCAGTTGCTCGACCAGGGCGCGGCAGTTGCCGCCGTCGATCTTGTTCACCACCAGCACGCGCGCCAGCCCGCGCGCCTTGGCGTACTCCATCATGCGCGCGACGCCGTATTCGATGCCGGTGTGGGCATTGACCACCACCGCGCAGGTTTCGACCGCGGCCAGCGCCGACAGCGTCGGACCGCGGAAGTCCGCCGCGCCGGGCGTGTCGATCAGGTTGATGTGGCATGCGCCGCGGTCGATGGAGGCGATCGCGGTGTTGAGCGATTGCTGGCGCGCCTTTTCCATCGGGTCGTAATCGGAAACCGTGGTGCCGCGCTCGACGGAGCCGGGAGTCTGGATCGCGCCGCCGGCGTGCAGCAGGGCCTCGAGCAGCGTGGTCTTGCCCGCGGCGGTGTGGCCGACGAGCGCGATGTTTCGGATGCCTTCGGTGGTGTAGCCCATCTCCGCGATCTCCCGTGGCGTGCAGTGGGAACGCCAAGGCTTGCCCTTTCGGCGGGGCAGGTCAAGTGGCGCTGCGGCAGCCGCCTCAGCCGCGCAGCCAGGTGCCGATGGCGCCGAGCAGCGCGCAGCCGGCGAGCGTCCAGCCCATGCCGAGCCGGAAGCGCAGCATGGCGACGAGCGCGCCGGCGGCGAGCAGCAGGGCGAGCGGATCGAGGCTGGTCCACACCGGCCAGTCGAAGCGCAGCGGCCCGAAGGCGAACGGCGCGACGCGGCGGAACGCGGCGTGCACCGCGAACCAGACCGAGAGATTGAGGATCACGCCGACGATCGCCGCAGTCACCGCCGACAGTGCGGCGTTGAGCGCGCGATTGCTGCGCAACGCCTCGATGTACGGCGCGCCGACCAGTACCCACAGGAAACACGGCGCGAAGGTGACCCAGGAGACCAGCAGCGCACCGAGCGCGGCCGCGGCGAGCGGATCGAGCGCGCCCGGTTGGCGGAACGCGGCGAGGAAGCCGACGAATTGCACCACCATGATCAGCGGCCCCGGCGTGGTCTCGGCCAGCGCCAGGCCGTCGAGCATCTCGCCCGGCGCGAGCCAGTGGTGGGTCTCGACCGCCTGCTGCGCGACGTAGGCGAGCACCGCGTAGGCGCCGCCGAAGGTCACCACCGCCGCCTGGCTGAAGAACACGCCGAGCTCGGCGAACACGCTGCTGCGGCCGAACGCGAGCGCCGCGGCGCCGACCGGCGCGAACCACAGCGTGAGGCAGATCGCCGCGGTCGCGAGCGTGCGCCGGCGCGCCGGCGCGAGGTGGGCGAGCTCGCCGCGCGCGATGCGGCGATCGATCAGGTACGCGCTGTTCGCCTCGGCGCTCGCGGCGTCGGCCGCCGGCGGCGCATGGCGGCGCAGCAGCAGGCCGATCAGCGCCGCGCCGAGCACGATCAGCGGGAACGGCACCTTGGCGAAGTAAATGCCGACGAACGCGGCGGCGGCGACGCCGATCTGCCAGCGCCGGCGCAGCGCGCGGCGGCCGATGCGCAGCACCGCCTCGACCACGATCGCCAGCACCGCCGCCTTCAGGCCGAAGAACACCGCGGCCACCGCGTTCACCTGCTGCCAGGCGACGTACAGCCAGGACAGCGCGCCGATCACGATCACGCCCGGCAGCACGAACAGCGAGCCGGCGATCACGCCGCCCGCCGTGCGGTGCAGCAGCCAGCCGATGTAGATCGCCAATTGCTGCGCCTCGGGACCGGGCAGCAGCATGCAGTAGTTGAGCGCGTGCAGGAAGCGCGCGTCGCTGATCCAGCGGCGCCGCTCGACGAGCTCGCGATGCATCAGCGCGATCTGCCCGGCCGGGCCGCCGAAGCCGAGCCAGCCGATCTTCGCCCACACCCGCGTCGCCTCGGCGAACGTCACCTCGCGCGGCGCCGGCGCCGCCTCGGCCGCGGTGGCCATTACAGCAGCCGCTTCAGTTCGGGCAGCAGCGGCAGCTTGCGCACGCGCACGGTGGTCGCGGCGTACACGGCGTTGGCCAGCGCCGGCGCGGCGCTCGGAATGCCGATCTCGCCGGCGCCGCTCGGCTCGGCGGTGGAATCGACGATGTATACCTCGACGTTCCGCGGCGCCTGCGCCATGCGCAGCAGCGGGTAGTCGGGGAAGTTGCGCTGGGTGACGCGGCCGTCCTTGACGGTGATGGCGAGGTTGAGCGCGGTCGACACGCCGTCGATCGTGCCGCCGATCATCTGCGCCTCGAGGCCGAGCGGATTGATCACCCGGCCGACGTCGACCGCGCACACCGCGCGGTGGATGACGAGCTCGCTGCCTTCGACCGAGACCTCGAAGGCATGCGCGGCGTAACCGCCGAAGGTGAAGTGGCAGGCAATGCCGAGGCCGTGGCCGTCGCGGCGCTTGTCCTGCCAGCCGATCTTGTCCGCGGCAAGCGTCAGCACGCCGGCGAGCCGGCCGGTGTCGAAGGTCGGTCCGCCGTGGCCGGAATAGGGGATGCGGCGCGGCGGCCCGAGCAGCTCCAGACGCAGTTGCACGGCATCCTGCTTGGTCGCCACCGCGATCTCGTCGAGGAAACTCTGCACGGCGAAGGCGTGGAAGGTGTGCAGCGGCGCGCGCCACCAGCCGCGCGGCATGCCCGAGGCGACCGGGAAGAACGTCTTCTCCAGATTCGCCACCAGCCCCGCCGGAAAGTCGTCGGCTTCGAGGCAGCCGGCGTAGAGCGGCCGGTCCTTCATGCCGCTGTCGCGGTAATTGCGCGGCGTGGCGGCGCAGCGGTGCGACCAGGCGACGAGCTTCTTCTTGCGGTCGAGTCCGGCGCGCAGCGCGTGCACGCCGAACGGCCGGTAGAAGTCGTGCTGCAGGTCGTCTTCGCGCGTCCAGAGGAGCTTGATCGGCTTGCCGGCGGCCTGGGCGATCCGCACCGCCTCGGCGACGTAGTCGTTCTTCAGACGGCGGCCGAAACCGCCGCCGGCGCGGGTCAGGCGGATCTCGATGTCCTTGCGCGGAATGCCGGTGAGCGCGTTGATCACGCGCGAGGCGCCGCCCGGCGATTGCAGCGAACCGATCAGCAGCGCCTTGTCCTGCTCGATCGAGACCAGTGCCGCCGGCGGCTCCATCGTCGCGTGGGCGAGGAACGGCATCTCGTAGCGCGCCTCCAGCCGGATCGCCGCCTGGCGGAAGGCCTTGGCGAAGTCGCCGTCGCGGCGCACGGCGATGGCGCCCTGATCCTGGTCCAGCAGTTCGTTCGCCCGCGCCGCGAGCGCGGCGTTCGATTCCGCGCTCCACGGTCCCGGTTTCCATTCGACCTTGAGCTTGTCGCGGCCCTGGAGCGCGGCCCAGGTATCGTCCGCGAGCACGGCCACGCCGCTGGCCAGGACGCCGTCGATCGGCGCGTCCGGCGCCGGGCCGGCGATCACCACCACGTCGCGGACGCCGGGCACCCTGCGGGTTTCGCTGTCGTCGACCTTGTCCACCGTGCCGTCGAGGTGCGGACAGCGCAACATCACCGCGACCAACGCATCGGCGAGATAGGCGTCGATGCCGTACTGGGTGCGGCCGGTGACGATCTCGCGCGCATCCACGGTGCGCGTCGGCCTGCCGACGATGCGGAACTGTTGGGGTTTCTTCAGCGGCACCGGATCCTTCGGCGGATCGAGCGCGGCCGCGGCGCCGACCAGTTCGCCGTAGCCGAGCCGGCGGCCGTCCGGGGCGATGACGTAGCCGGCCTCGGTGCGCAGTTGCTCCGGCGGCAGGTCCCATTGCTCGGCGGCGGCCTGCACCAGCAAGGCGCGCGCGGTCGCGCCGGCCTGGCGCAGATCCTTCCATGCCGACGGAATGTTGTCGCTGCCGCCGGCGCCCTGATCGCCGTACTTGTCGCCGGGTCCCTGCTCGGTGTCGATGTAGCCGTAGGGCAGTTGCTCGACGCGCACGCGGTTCCAGTCCGCGTCGAGTTCCTCGGCGATCAGCATCGGCAGCGAGGTCTTCACGCCCTGGCCGATCTCGGTCGCGCGCGCGCCGATGATCACGGTGCCGTCCTTGTCGATGCGGATGAACGGCCCCAAGCCCTGCGCCTCCTCGCGCGCGCCGAGATACGGCAACCGCTGCTGGGCGCTCGCGCTCCGCCAGCCGACCAGCAGCGCGCCCGAGGCCGCCGCGCTCACCACCAGGAACCGGCGGCGGGTCAGCCCGCTCATTTCTTCGTCTCCGCGAGCGCCTGCGCGGCGCGCTGGATCGCCTTGCGGATGCGCGGATAGGTGCCGCAGCGGCACAGATTCGGCAGCTTGTCGATGTCCTCGTCGCTCGGGCGCGGATTGCGCCGCAACAGGTCCGCCGCCGCCAGGATCTGGCCGGCCTGGCAATAGCCGCATTGGGCGACGTCCTCCTCGATCCACGCCTGCTGCAGCGGGTGCAGTTCCGCGCCGGCCAGGCCCTCGATGGTGGTCACGTCCTGATCGACGAGCGCCTTGACCGGCGTCAGGCACGCGCGCTGGGCCTTGCCGTCGATCAGCACCGTGCAGGCGCCGCAGTAGCCGATGCCGCAGCCGTACTTGGTGCCGGTCAGGCGCAGCACGTCGCGCAGGTACCACAGCAGCGGCATGTCCGGATCGCCCTCGTGGTAGTACGTCTTGCCGTTGATGCGCAGCGGCAGAGTCTTCTCCGACGCGCTCTGCGCCACCGGCGGTACCGGGATGGCTTTGCTGCGGCGAACGGGGGGCGGAGTCTCGGGCATGGCGGCCTCCTGGCGGACGGGCTATTTTCGCACCAACGCCGGCCGGCGGGGTTGGTGCGTATGCGTGCGCGGCGCGAGCCGGGCCGAGCGCGGTGCGCGACCCGGTCTCACGCCGGCGCGCGCGTCGCGACCTGCGTGCGCCAGCGCCAGAACCAGTACACCGGCAGGCCGGCGAGGGTGATCAGCGCGCCCATGCCGGCGTCGGCGGGACTCTGGCGGATGGTCGCCGCCACCACCCACAGCACGGCGCCGAGGAACACGATCGGCAGCAGGGGAAACAGCGGCACGCGGAACGGCACCGCCTCGGTCGTCGTCCGGTGATACCAGAACAGCGTGGCGACGACCGCGGCCATGCCGAGCCAGTCGCCGACCGTGGAGTAGTTGAGCAGTTGATCGAACGTGCCGCTGTAGGCGAGCGCGCACGACCAGGCGGCGAGCAGCAGCAGGGCGGCGTTCGGCGAACGCCAGCGCGGATGCAGGCGGCCGGCGATGCGGAAGAACACGTCGTCGGCGCCCATCACCTGGAACACGCGCGCCGCGCCGATCACCGAGATGTTGCAAAATCCCAATGTGGAAATGGCGATCCCGGCGGCGATCAGGCGCGCGCCGCCCTCGCCGAGCGCGCGGCGCATGAGGTCGGCGGCCGGCGCGCTGCTCGCGGCCAGACCGGCATGGCCGAGCACGGCGAGATAGGCGAGGTTGACCAGCAGGTAGCAGGCGGCGACCAGCAGCATGCCGAACACCAGCGCGCGCGGCAGGTTGCGCTGCGGCTCGCGGATCTCGCCGGCGATGTCGTTGACGTAGTACCAGCCGCCGTAGGAGAACAGCACCGGCAGCAGCACGCCGCCGAGCGCGAGCGGATCGAGCGGCGGCGGCGACGCGACCGGCGCCGGCGCGCCGCGTGCGCCGAGCCCGATCGCGATCAGCGCGCCGATCGCGGCGAGCTTGAGCACGGTCAGGAGGTTCTGCGTCCAGGCTCCGGCGCGGATGCCGAACCAGTTGATGCCGGCGAGAAACACGATCGTGCCGACCGCGTAGGGACGCGGATCGGCGGGCGCGATGCCGAGCGCGGCGCCGGCGTACTCGACGAACACGGTGGCGACCGCGGCGATCGCGCCGGAGTGATTCACCACCAACAGGTTCCAGCCGTAGACGAAGGCGACGATCAGGCCGAACGCCTCGCGCAGGTAGACGTAGCCGCCGCCGGCGGTCGGCCGGCGCGCGCCGAGTTCGGCGTAGCACAGCGCGCCGATCAGCGCGATCGCGCCGCCGACCGCCCAGGCGAGCAGTTGCTCGGCGCTCGAGCCGGTGTGCCGCGCGATCGCCGCCGGCGTGAGGAAGATGCCGGAGCCGATCACGCCGCCGACCACGACCATGCTCGCGTCCCACACGCCGAGGCGGCGGACGTAGCCGACCGCGGGCGCGCCCGCGCCGCTCACGGCGCGGTTCCGATCGGCAGCGCCAGCGTGCCGTCGATGCAGGTGAGGCTGGCGCCGCCGATCTCGACCGCGCCGCTCGCCTCGTCCACGCACACCTCGACGCGGCCGTCGCGGCCGAGTTCGCGACCCTGGCTCGCGCCATAGCGGTGGCCGATCGCGGCGAGCGCGCCGCTCGCCCACAGATGCGCCGCGATCGCGGCATTCGCGCTGCCGGTGACCGGATCCTCGGCGATGCCGTCGGCCGGACAGAACGCGCGCACCACCAGCGCGCACGGCGCATCGCGCTCGTCGCCGCGGCCGAACACGCACAGGCCGACCGCGTCGCGGGCGCGCGTCAGCCGGGCGACCGCGTCGAAATCGGGACGCAGCGCGCGCACGCGCTCGGCCCGGTCCAGATCGCACACCAGCCAGCGCAGGCCGAGATCGACCGCGCGCGCCAGCGCCACCGTGCCGGGCGCGGCGAGCGCGTCCCCGGCGGCCGCGGCGAGCGCGCGCTCGGGCGCGTGCAGCGTCGCCTGCGGCGCGCGCACGAAGATGCGCCGCGTCGCCCCGTCGCCCTCGACGCGCAGCGGCAGCAGGCCGGCGCCGCATTGCTGCACGAGCTCCGTCTTCGCCGCGACGCGCTCGGCCTCGAGCAGCGCGTGCGCGGTGCCGACACTCGGGTGGCCGGCGAAGGCGAGCTCGCTGCGCGGCGTGAAGATGCGCACGCGGTAGTCGGCGCCGGGCTCGGTCGGCGGCAGCACGAAGGTGGTCTCCGACAGGTTCGTCCAGGCGGCGATGCGCTGCATCGTGGCGTCGTCGAGGCCCTCGGCGTCGAGGACCACCGCGAGCGGATTGCCGCGCATCGGTTCGGACGTAAAGACGTCCACTTGCTTGAAGGCGCTGGTGCGCAGCGCCGGGCGCGTGTGCATGCGGGCGAGCTCCCCAAGGACGGTCGGCGCGACACTATCGGGAAGGACGGATCAAGTCCACAGGGTCCCGTCTTCGGCGGCGGCGCCGCACCTCCACAACCCCATCAAACCCTCGCCGCGCAAGGGCTTGATGGCTCGCTTGACTCAAGGGGCCGAACCGTCGGACGTGATTCGCGCTGAAATTCAGTCTGGTGTCTTTCCCGCTAGCGGGGGAGGCCACGCCGAAGGCGCGGGTGAGGGTGGCACGGCCGTGACCCCGTTCGCCCTGAGCGTAGCCGCGTAGCGGCGGAGTCGAAGGGCCGTCCGGTTTGTCGCGCCCGCGAATCCGCTTCGTGATCTTGTTCTTTTCTTCAGGCGCATCCTGCGGTTTTCCGCTCGCGTCCGGCGAGCGGGTGACTTTCTTTGCTCGTGCAAAGAAAGTCACCAAAGAAAGCACGTCAGAGCAAAGCATCCCACGGGAGGAGCTGCACGACGATGCTGCGGAGGGATGAAGACTCCGTATACGACTCGTCCGCCGCGAGCTGATACGTTGCTCGCTTCGCTTGCGACAAAAGACCTGCATGCGAAGCGAACGACGTTTCAGGTTGGAACGACCGAGTTGTACCGGAACATTCATCCGCTTGCCGAACTTCGTGCAGGTCCTCCGAGGGAGGCTCTGCTTTCGAGGTGTTTCTTGGTTACTTCTTTGCACCAGCAAAGAAGTGACCCGCTCGGCCAGCGGCCGAGCGGAAGCTTTGCTTCTGGAGACAAATCGCGCATCCGCCCGCGCCCGGATATTGTCTTTTTGCGCCGCACCAGCACAATGGCGGCTCGTTCCGCCGCGAGCTTCTTCCCGTCATGCCTCACGCACCGGCCGATCCCGAGATCGCATCCACCGCACCGTGGGTCGTGCTGAAATTCGGCGGCACCAGCGTGTCGACGCGCGCGCGCTGGGACCGGATCGCCGCGATCGCGCGCGCCTGGCGCGAGCGCGGGCGGCGCGTGCTGATCGTGGTCTCGGCGCTGTCCGGGATCACCGACCAGTTGAAGGCGATCTGCGAGGCGCACGCCGACGGCGCGCGGCGCGCCGCGCGGCGTGACGCCATCGTCGCCCGCCACCGTGCGATGTTCGCCGAGCTCGGCCTGCGCGATCATGCGCCGCTCGCCTACTGGCTCGAGCGGCTCGACGCGCTGGTCGCCAACGTCCGCGCCGAGGCCGCCACGCTGCCGTGGCAGGCCGACGTGCTCGCGCTCGGCGAACTGCTGTCGAGCACGCTCGGGGTGGCCTACCTCAACACCCTCGGCCTGCCGGCGCACTGGCTCGACGCGCGCGAGCACCTGCTGGCGCGGCCGTTGCCGAATCAGAATGCCTGGGGTCGCTATCTGTCCGCTTCGGTGCCGACCGCCCCGGATCCGGCCTTTGCCGCGGCGCTCGCCGCGCGCGGCGAGCTCATCCTCAGCCAGGGGTTCATCGCGCGCAACGCGCAGGGCGAGACGGTGATCCTCGGCCGCGGCGGGTCGGACACCTCGGCAAGCTACTTCGGCGCGCTGCTGAAGGCGGAAAAAGTGGAAATCTGGACGGACGTCGCCGGCATGTTCAGCGCCAACCCGCGTCAGGTGCCGAACGCGCGTCTGCTCGCCCGGCTCGACTACGAGGAGGCGCAGGAAATCGCCACCACCGGGGCCAAGGTGCTGCACCCGCGCTGCATCAATCCGGTGCGCGAGGCGCGCGTGCCGCTGGCGATCAAGGACACCAACCGTCCCGAACTCGCCGGCACCGAGATCGGCGCGATCGCCGTGGACGCGGCGCCGAGCGTCAAGGCGCTGAGTTCGCGCAGCGGCATCACGCTGATCTCGATGGAGACGATCGGCATGTGGCAGCAGGTCGGCTTCCTCGCCGACGTGTTCGAGCATTTCAAGCGCCACGGCCTGTCGGTCGATCTGGTCGGCACCTCGGAGACCAACGTCACGGTGTCGCTCGATCCGACCGAGAACCTGGTCAACACCGACGTGCTCGCGGCGCTGTGCGCGGACCTGGCGAAGGTCTGCCGGGTCAAGGTGATCGCGCCGTGCGCGGCGATCACCCTGGTCGGCCGCGGCATGCGCGCGATGCTGCATCGCCTGTCCGGCGTGCTCGCCGAGTTCGGCGCGCGCCGCGTGCACCTGATCTCGCAGTCGTCGAACAATCTCAATCTCACCTTCGTGGTCGACGAGGACGTCGCCGCCGACCTCGTGCCGAACCTGCACGAGCTCTTGATCCGGGCCGAGGCGATGCGGGTGGAGGACGCCGCGATCTTCGGCCCGAGCTGGCGCGAACTGTACGCGACAGGACGCGCCGCGCAGGTGGCGCCGTGGTGGCGCGCGCGCCGCGCCGAGCTGCTCGCGCTGGCGCAGGCGCAGTCGCCGCGCTACGTCTACGATCTGGCCAGTGTGCGTGCGCGGGCGCGCGAGCTGCGCGCCGCGCTGCCGACGGTCGATCGCTGGTTCTACGCGATCAAGGCGAACGCGCATCCGGCGCTGCTGCGGGCGATCGTCGACGAAGGCTTCGGCCTGGAATGCGTCTCGCCGGGGGAGCTTGTGCGCGCGGCGGAGGCGGGCGCGGCGGCGCGACTGTTCACGCCGAATTTCGCGCCACGCGCTGAATACGCCGCGGCCTTCGCCGCCGGCGCCGAGGTCACGCTCGACAATCTGCATCCGCTGGCGCAGTGGGGCGCCGACTTCGCCGGTCGCGAGATCCTGCTGCGGCTCGATCTCGGCGCCGGACGCGGCCACCACGACAAGGTCAAGACCGGCGGCGCGCAGTCGAAGTTCGGCCTCGCCCTGGAGGAGCTGCCGGAGTTCCGGCGTCTCGCCGCGCGCCACGACGTGCGCATCGCCGGGCTGCACGCGCATCTCGGTTCCGGCATCCTCGACGCGGCGCACTGGCGGGACGTCTATGTGCAGCTCGCCAGTCTCGCCGAGAAGATCGGCAGCGTGCGCGTGCTCAACATCGGCGGCGGCTTCGGCGTGCCGGCGCGCGGCGACGAGGCGCCGCTCGATCTCGACGCACTCGGCGCGGCGCTGGCCGAGGTGCGCCGCGCCTATCCGCAGTTCGCGCTGTGGGCCGAGCCGGGGCGCTATCTGGTCGCCGAGGCCGGCGTGCTGCTGGCGCGGGTCACCCAGCTCAAGCGCAAGGGCGAGGTGCGCTACGTCGGCTGCGATGCCGGCATGAATTCACTGATCCGCCCGGCGCTGTACGAAGCCTGGCACGAGATCGTCAACCTCAGCCGGTTGGAAGACGCGGCGAGCGAACTCGTGCACATCGTCGGGCCGATCTGCGAATCCGGCGACGTGCTCGGCAGCCATCGCCGCCTGCCGCCGACCGCGGAGGGCGACGTGCTGCTGATCGCCCAGGCCGGCGCCTACGGCGCGGCGATGGCCTCGCACTACAACCTGCGCGAGCCGGCCGCGGAGGTGGTGCTGTGAACGCGCTCGCCGATCCGCGCCGTGCCGAAGCGTTCCGGTTCGTGCGTTGCGCCTACGCGCATGGCGAAGCCGAACTCGTCTACGCCTTCGACGACGGGCCGGAGCTGGTCGAGCGCATCGGTTTTCCCGAGGCGCCGGCGCTCGCGCCGGAGCGCCGGGCGGCGTTTGACGCGGCGCTGCGCCTGCTGCACCTGATCGCCGGTGTGAGCTACTACAAGGCCGGCGTGCCGCCGCGCATCGTCGTCGCCGGCGATCCGCCGGACGCGCCGACGGCGGCGCTGCTCGAGCGCATCTACGTGCACGGACTGGCGGAATTCGCCTACCAGAACCGGCTGGATCTGCGTGGGCGCGTGCGCTTTCCCCACGGCGCCGCCGCGGCGTCACCGGCAGCCGCCGCCGGCCTGTCGCGGCGCACGCTGGTACCGCTCGGCGGCGGCAAGGATTCGCTGGTCAGCGTGGAGATGCTGAAAAGTATACAAGAGCCGGCGACCGCGGTGTGGGTCGGCGACTCGGCACTGATCGCCGCCTGCGCCGAACGCACCGGCTGGCCGCGATTGAACCTGACGCGCCGGCTCGCGCCGGAGCTGTTCGAGTACAACCGCCAGGGCGCGTGGAACGGCCACATCCCGGTGACCGCGATCAACTCCGCGATCCTGCTCTGCGCCGCGCTGCTGTACGGCCACGACGCGATCGCCTTCTCCAACGAACGCTCGGCCTCGGCAGCGATGCTCGAGTACGACGGCCAGCCGGTGAATCATCAGTGGAGCAAGGGGCTCGAATTCGAGCGCTTGCTGCGCGAGCACGTGCGCTCGCACATCGCCGCCGATCTCGACTATTTCTCGCTGCTGCGGCCGTTTTCCGAGCTCGCGGTGGCGCGCGCGTTCGCGCGCACCAGCCGCTACGACGAGGTGTTCTCGAGCTGCAACCGCAACTTCCGCATCCGCGGCGAGCGGCCGACGGACCGCTGGTGCGGGCTGTGCCCGAAGTGTCACTTCGTGTTCCTGGCGCTGGCGCCGTTCGTCGCCAAGCCGCGCCTGCTCGCGATCTTCGGCCGCAATCTGCTCGACGATCCGGCGCTCGCGCCCGGCTTCGACGCACTGCTCGAATACCGCGAGCACCGGCCGTTCGAATGCGTCGGCGAGGGGCGCGAGGCGCGCGCGGCGATGTACGCGCTGGCGCGGCGCGCCGAGTGGCGCGAGGATGCGCTGGTCGCGCGATTCGCCGAGGAGATCCTGCCGCAGCTCGATCGCGCCGAGCTCGCGCTCGAGCCGCTGCTCGCGCCGGCGGGAGAGCACTTCCTGCCGCCGCGCCTCGCGGGTTTGCTCGATGCGCCTGGCCGAGCTTGAATCCCGGCGCGTGGCGGTGTGGGGCTGCGGCCGCGAGGGCCGCGCCGCGCTCGCGGTGCTGCGCCGGCGTTTCCCGGACAAGCCGCTGACGTTGTTCTGCCGCGAGGACGAAGCGCACGCGCTCGACGACGGTGCGGTGCGCGTGGTTGCGCGCGAGCCCGATGTCGAAGCGCTCCGCGACTTCGACATCGTGATCCGCTCGCCGGGCATCAGCCCGTACCGGTCGCCGGTGCCGGAGGCGTGCGCGGCCGGCGTGTGCTTCACCTCGGGCACGGCGCTGTGGTTCGGCGAACGGCCGCACGAGCGCGTGATCGGCGTCACCGGCACCAAGGGCAAGAGCACCACCGCGGCGCTGATCGCGCATCTGGCGCGCGCGCTCGGCGTGCGCACCGCGCTCGCCGGCAACATCGGCCTGCCGCTGCTCGACCTGATCGACGCCGAAGCCGCGCTGTGGGTGATCGAGCTGTCGAGCTTCCAGACCGGCGAGGCCGGGCCGCTCGCGGTCGGCGTCGTCACCAATCTGTACGAGGAACACCTCGACTGGCACGGCTCGCGCGAACGCTACGCCGCCGACAAGCTCCGGCTCGCCGACGCCGCGCGCACGCTCGTCGTCAACGCCCGGCAGCCGGAATTGCTGGCGCGCACCGCCGGCCACCCGCAGCGCGTGCTGTTCGGCGGCGAGCGCGGCTGGCACGTGCACGACGGCGCGCTGTACCGCGACGCGGTGCGGATCGCCGCGCTCGATGCGACGCTGCGCCTGCCCGGCGCGCACAACGCGCAGAATGCCTGCGCCGCGCTCGCCGCGCTCGGCGCCGCCGGCGTGCTGGACGATGCGGCGGCGGAGCGCGCCGCGGTGCGCGCGCTCGGCGAATTCCGCGGCCTGCCGCATCGCTTGCAGGTGCTGGGCGAGCGCGACGCGCGGACCTGGATCGACGATTCCATCAGCACCACGCCGGAGGCGACGCTGGCCGCGCTCGACAGCGTCGCCGGCCGCGAGGTGACCGTGATCGTCGGCGGCCACGACCGCGGGCTCGACTGGTCCGGTTTCGCGCGCGCGGTCGCGCCGCGGTCCGCGCTGCGCATCGTCGCCCAGGGCCGGAGCGGGCCGCGCATCGCGAGCGTGCTGCGCGCGCACGAAGTGCGTTGCGCGGTGGACGAGGTCGCCGATCTCGCCGCCGCCGTGGCGCGCGCACGCGCGACCGGCGCCGCCGGCGGCATCGTGCTGCTCTCGCCCGGCGCGCCGAGCTTCGATCAGTTCCGCGACTATGCCGAGCGCGGCCGCGAATTCGCGCGGCTGGCCGGGTTCGATCCGGCCGCGATCGGCGAGATCGCCGGGCTGGGGGTCGCATGAACGCGACGCGACCCGCGGGCGTGCGCGTGTGGGACCTGCCGACGCGGCTGTGCCACTGGGCGCTCGCCGTGCTGATCGCATTGCAGTACGCCACCGGCGAATTCGGTGTGCTCGACTGGAACTGGCATTTCCGCCTCGGCTACGCCACCCTCGCGCTGCTCGTGTTCCGCGTGCTGTGGGGCGTGTGCGGCTCGCAGACCAGCCGGTTCGGCGAATTCGTGCGCGGTCCGCGTGTGGTGCTGCGCTACGTCAGTGCACAATTTTCCACAAATCTACAACGCAGCATCGGCCACAATCCGCTCGGCGGCTGGTCGGTGCTGGCGCTGCTCGCGTGCACCGCGGTGCAGACGCTGAGCGGCCTGTTCGCCAGCGACGAACTGGCCGACGACGGACCGCTCGCGGCGCACGTCGGCGCGCGCACGGTGCGCTGGCTGACGCGCGTGCACGCATGGAACCAGAATCTGCTGCTCGCGCTCGTCGTGCTGCACGTCGCTGCGGTGCTGCTGTATCTCGTGCTCAAGCGCGAGGATCTGATCGTGCCGATGCTCACCGGGCGCAAGCCGCTCGCCGCCGCGCCGGCGTTGCGTTTCGCCAGCCCCTGGCTCGCGCTCGGCTTGTTCGCGGCGAGCTGCGCGGCAGTGGCGGCGCTGGTCTGGTGGGCGTGAGGCGGAGCACTCGCCGAGCCGGGGAGAGTGCCGAGGTGGGGATGCGTCGCCGCCGCCGCAGACAGGCAGGTCGGGACTCGATGGGACCTTCCGCAAGGAACCTCCGAACAAACCGACCATGTGGCGTCGGTTCTTTTAACCCCCTTGAGTCAAGGGGGCGATCAAACCCTTGCGCAGCAAGGGTTTGATGGGGGTTGTGGAGGTGCGGTGCCGCGGCCGAAGCCGGCGACATCGGGGTTTGATCAGACCTTCCCTAATCGTCCTTGTACTTGTCGTGGCACGCCTTGCATGACGCCGCGAGCTTGCGGAACTGTTCCTTGATCTGCGCCTCGTCGCCGGCGTGCGTCGTCTCGACCAGTTTCCGCGCCTCCTCGGCGAAGTCGTCGAGGCGGGCCTTGAAGCCGTCGAAGTCGCTCCAGATTTCCGGCTTCGCGTCGGTCTCGGCGCCCTTGTCCGAGCCGGGCGCGAATCCTTCCAGGATCTGCGGCGCCAGCGCCTCCAGGCGTTCGGCGCGCCGCGCGAATTCCCTGGCGTCGAAGGCCGCCTTGCCCTTGACCATGGTCGCGAGCGGGCCGAAGTTCCAGCCGATCAGGGTCATCACGCTCTGCCGGTAGTGGATCACCGCTTCCGGCTTGGTCTGCGCCGGCGCACCGAGCGCGGCGCCCGCCGCCGCCAGAGCCCACATCGCACGCCATACGGCCATGTCTCGCCCCTCGTCCGCGGTCGCGACGCAGTCTACCAGTCCGGCGGCCCGCCCCGCCAAGCGCGGAAGCCACCTGTCGCGACGTTCGGCGCATGCCGCGGCGGCGGCGCGCCGGCTATCATGAGCGCTTTCCCACCCGGAGGATCGCCATGAAGATTCTGCTGGTACCGGTACTTTCGCTGTTCCTCGGCGCGGCGCACGCCGCGATGGTGACGCGCACGCTCGACTACGACGTCGGCGGCAAGCAGATGCAGAGCGTGCTGGTCTACGACGACGCGGTGAAGACCAAGCGGCCCGGCCTGGTGATGACGCCCGACTGGCTCGGCATGAACGACAACCAGATCGCGCTCGCCAAGCAGATCGCCGGCAAGGACTATGTGATCCTGGTCGCCGACGTCTACGGCGTGGAGGTGCGGCCGAAGAACGCCGACGAGGCCGGCGCGGCGGCGAAGCACATGTACGCGCACCGCGGCGATCTGCGCGCGCGCATCAACGCCGCCCTGGCGCAGCTCAAGGCGCAGGTCGGCAAGGCGCCGCTCGACGGCAGGCACTGGGGCGCGTTCGGCTTCTGCTTCGGCGGTGCCACCACGCTCGACCTCGCCCGCAGCGGCGCGGAGGTGCAGGCGGTGGTGTCGTTCCACGGCAACCTGGCGACCGACGATCCGACGCTGGCGAAGAACATCAAGGCCCGGGTGCTGGCGCTCAACGGCGGCGACGACGGCTTCGTGCCGCAGGAGCAGATCGTCGCCTTCGAGAAGGAAATGCGCGACGCCGGCGTGGACTGGCAGTTCGTCAATTTCGGCGGCGCGGTGCACTGCTTCGCGATCCCGACCGCCAAGGGCGAGGTGCCCGGCTGCAAGTACGACGCGCGCACCGCGCGGCGCGCGCTGCGGATGATGCACGACTTCCTGGACGAGGCGTTCGCCGGCGCCTGAAACTTCCGAACCCGCGGTGATGCCGCAGCGGCTGCTTGAGCCCCCTTGAGGGGCCTCCGAACAAACCGACCATGCGGCGTCGGTTGTTTCAGCCCCTTGAGTCAAGGGGGCGATCAAACCCTCGCGCAGCGAGGGTTTGCCGGGGGTTGTGGGGTGCCGTGTCGCTACCGAGGACCGGAACCTGGGCGTTGGGTCGGTCCTTGCCTAGTGATCGCGGCGCACCGCGTAGTCGGCGAGCACGGCGAGTGCCGCGCGCGCGGGGGAATGCGGCAAAGTGGACAATGCCGCTTTTGCCGCATCGCCGTGGTCCTGCGCCCGCGCCAGCGCGCGCTGCAGCGCGCCGGAATCGCGGATCGCGGCGACGATGTTGTCGAGCGAGTCGAGACCGCCGCTCTCGATCGCGCGGCGCAGCGACGCCGCCTGCGCCGGCGTGGCGCGTTCGAGCGCGTAGATCAGCGGCAGCGTGGTCTTGCCCTCGGCGAGATCGTCGCCGATGTTCTTGCCGAGCGTGGCCGCGTCGGAGACGTAATCGAGCACGTCGTCGGCGATCTGGAAGGCGAAGCCGAGCTGCAGGCCGTAGTGCGCCAGCGCCTCCTCCTGTGCCGGCGGCAGGCCGCCGAGCAGGCCGCCGAGACGCGCCGCCGCGGCGAACAGCACCGCGGTCTTGCGTTCGATCACGCGCAGGTACGCGGCTTCGTCCACGTCCGGGTTGCGCACGTTGAGCAGTTGCAGCACCTCGCCCTCGGCGATGCGGTTGGTGGTGTCGGCCAGAATGCGCATCACCCGCATGTCGTCGGCCTCGACCATCATCTGGAACGAGCGCGAGTAGAGGAAATCGCCGACCAGCACGCTCGCGGCGTTGCCCCACAGCGCGTTCGCGGTCTGGCGGCCGCGGCGCAGCTCGGATTCGTCCACCACGTCGTCGTGCAGCAGGGTCGCGGTGTGGATGAACTCGACCACCGCGGCGAGCAGCACGTGATCTTGGCCGCGGTACTCCGCGGCGCGCGCCGCGAGCAGCACCAGCATCGGCCGCAGCCGCTTGCCGCCGCCGCCGATGATGTGCTCGGCGATCCGGTTGATGAGCACGACATCCGAGGCCAGCCGCGCGCGGATCAGCGCATCGACCGCGCGCATGTCCGGCGCGACCAGCGCCTGCACTTCGGCGAAGCGGGAGAGCGTGGGCAGGTCGGTGGAGACGATGGCCATGGTCGCGGGGTTCGGGGCGCGCGTCCGATTATAGCGGTGCGCGCGGCGCGGCGTTCTCCTACGCGCCGGCGGCGCGGAGTCGCACAGTCGCGATGGCGCACCGTGCTATGCTTCGACGTCGTTCCACCGAGTATCCGAGCGAGGCGAATTCCATGGCACGCGGCATCAACAAGGTCATCCTGATCGGCAACCTCGGCGCCGATCCGGAAACGCGCTACACGCCGAGCGGCACCGCGATCACCTCGATCCGCCTGGCCACCTCCGAGTCGTGGAAGGACAAGCAGACCGGCGAGCCGCAGGAACGCACCGAGTGGCACCGCGTGGAGTTCTTCGGCCGCCTCGCCGAGATCGCCGGCGAATACTTGAAGAAGGGCCGGCAGGTCTACATCGAGGGCCGCCTGCGTACCGACGAATACGAGAAGGACGGCATCAAGCGCTGGTCGACCAAGATCATCGCCGACGAAATGCAGATGCTCGGCGGTCGCGAGGGCGGCATGGGTGCCGAGGCCGGCGGCAATTCCGGCATACGCGAGCGCGGCCCCGCGCGCGGCCCGCAGCCGGGTCCGGCACGCAACGCGCCGGTGGTGCCCGCCGCCGACGACGGGTTCGGCGAAGATGAGATTCCGTTCTAGAATGGCGCCCGACCGACAGGGAGCCAAGGAATGAAGTCTGCAAGGGGTTCACGGATTTTCGCACTGCTCGTATCGCTTCCATTTTTGCATCCCGCGCAACTGGCGGCGCAGCAGCCGATCTGGGAAAACGACTGGACGGTTTCGGCGCCGCCGACGCTGGGGCTGGCCCCATGGTCGAGCCCTGCCGATACTCTCGTCGCTTTCAGTCCTGACGGCGAAATTCTCCTCGGGGCGCCTTCGGCGAGTTTGCTCGACGATCAATTCACGCGGCTGACTGCCGCGGGAACGCTGCGCTGGGTCGTCAATCTCGGTGGCATCAACGGCGCATCTCGGGATGGCAGCGGATTGTTATTCGCCAACGCCGATGGCAGCGCCTACGTCACCAGCGACGACATGGTGTCTCTCACCAAGATCAACAGCGACGGCTCGGTGGCATGGACGGGCCGGATCCCGGGTGGCGGGGCGCCGAATGCGGTCCTCGCGCAATCCATCGCCGTGGCCGATTGCAGTCGTATCACCATGCTCGACGCGAACAGTGGGCAGACGATCTGGCAATACGCGATCGTGTACCCCGGCAGCAAGTGCCCCTGGCCTAGCGTGATCGCCGACAGTGGCGGCAATGTCTACGCGGTCTATGCCACCTACGATCCGGCGACGCAGGCGATCAACGGCGTGCGTACGCTCAAACTCAACGCCGCCGGTCAGCGACTCTGGGAAGTGGCGGCTGCCGCGAGCAACTTCTGGGTGCCGTTCGGCGTCGATGCAACGCATCTGTATCTGAACGAAATCGCGGCCTCGATCGACGAGGACCACGTTGCAGCGCTGCGCACGACCGACGGCTCGACCGCTTGGCTGGCTGCCGGCCAAGGTTTGGCCCAGATCGGTAGCCCGGCGGAGCCGATCGTCATCACAGCGAATGCCGTCCATCGCCTCACCGCGGCGAGCGGGCAGGCGCGCTGGTCACAATCCATTTCGTTCGATGTTCCTGCTACGCCCCCCATCGCGAGCGCCGCCAATGGCGATGTGTTGTTCGGGGTAAACAGCCCGCAATCCGCCCTGTATCGCTTGAATGGAAATTCGGGCGCCATCGTCTGGTCGGTCAATATGCCCGGGACGGATACCTTTGGAAACGGCCTTTCGCTGCTCGCGGTCGGGCCCGTGCAGAGTGGCAATGTCCTGGCCGTCCTCAAACCGCTGTCGCCGAGCGCGCCGCCAGTGTTGCAGCCGGTGTCCTTCGCCGGCGGCCAGTTGCTGGCGCAGATCGCCGTACCTGCCGCGCCGCAGGGGATTTCCGCAACCTCTGCGCTGGATCCGAGCGGTGATCTCGTCTCGGTAGCGCTGGCGCCCACACCGGTCGGAGCGCAACTGCGCGTGCGCAGGTTGGCCGGCTCTACGGGTGCGACGCTCTGGGAAACTGTGGATACGCACGATCGCTTCTTCCTCGACCCGCAGGCATACACGGGCATCGGAATCGGCGACAACACCATTGCCGTGGCGGTGTCGGTCAACGTGCTCCTGTTCGATTCGGCCACGGGCGGCATCCGCTGGACGCGGGACACCTTTCAGCTCGACCAAGGATACACCTACGCCTCCGACCCACTGCGAGACGATGGTGGAAATGTATACGTCGCCTATGGCGCCAGTTGGAACAATTGCACGTACTATGGATTGAACAGTCCGTGCGGACGGCAATTCGTGGTGAAACTCGCCGCGGCCGACGGCTCGACGCTCTGGACGTTCGACAATTGGAACTCGGGCGAAGACCAAGTCTTTCCCTTGGCGGTCGCCAGGATTGGATCCGACCTATTGGTCGGTGGTCCGTTCAACGGCAGCTATGCGGGCGCCACGCTGTTGCGCCTGTCCGGCGCGGATGGCAGCGTGGTGTGGTCGTCGACGGTGCCTTCGTTCTCCCAGAATTTCGTTGGGCAGATCTATCCGACCGCGAGCGGCGACGTCATTATCACCGGTTCCGGCTGGGCCAAGATCGACGGCGCGACCGGCAAGGTGCTGTGGGCCAACCCACCGGCCTCCGACAACTGTCGGCAAACCTGCTATGCCTACGACAGCACCCTTCTACCCAATGACGATGTGCTCGCGGTGGGCGAAGGGAACTTCCGTCCGTCGGTGGTGTTGTTGCCGAGCGCGTCGGGTGCTGCCGCGCGGTTCATGTATCTCGACCCGAACGACCCCAACCTGCGCTCCATTGCACTCCAAGTCCAGCGCGACCAGGCGGATGGCCTCTGGTTGAAATTACTGCGGCTGTATCATCATGGCTCCGCGAGCCTTACCATTCTTGGAAAATTCGATCCGGTCAGCGGAACCTTGCTCAGTCAGCAGGTGATCGATGCCGGCGATGACAGTCCGATTACCCCGTCGCTGCGGCCTTTCTTGCTCGGCGCCCCCGAGAACAACCGCCTGCCGGTGCAAACGAGCGCCATGCATGCGCCGGCGCCGACCACCAACGGCGCGGCGCTGCTCGACACCTCCGTCACCGCGAATGGTGACTTGGTATTGCAAGCCACGGCCGACAAGCCGACCATCAGTGCCGGTCAGGTCCTGACGTTCCATTTCATTGCGACCTATACCGGCGATGCGCCGATTGCCGGCGCACACCTGTTGGCCGATCTGCCCTGGCCCGGCCATGCCACCGCGCTGTCCTGCGCGGTGCAGGGAGCGAGCAATTGCGTGCTCGATGCACGCTCGGACACCGTGCGCGCCACGTTCGACATGCAACCCGGCGGCCGGGTCGATGTCTCGGGGCAGATCGTCGCGACCTCGGGCACCGGCACGCCGATGCTGCAAGGCGTGGTGTACGGTCCGACGGGATTGAACGAGCCGAACACCATCAACAATTTCGGCTATCGGTTCCTCAACGACATCATCTTCGCGAACGGTTTCCAATAGCGAAGTCGCGGGTCGAAGCGGTTCCCCGCTTTCCGCACGGACCGGCCCTGCCGTCCACCTCGCGCCTCCCGCAAAATCCGGATGGCGGCATCCGCGGCGGTTGCCCGAGGATGCGCGGGCCGATCGAGGAGGAGCCGATGCGATTGATCCACCTTGCCGTGGCTGGCGTGCTGGCCGCCGGTGCTTCGGGTTCGCTGCGTGCCGACGAACCGAACTGGGTCTACGGCTACGCGCAGGTGATGAACAACTACGTCAGCCGCGGGCTGTCGCAGAGCGTCGGTGCGGCGTCCGCGCAGGTGGAACTCGACGTCAACCCCGGCGCCGGGCTCTACGCGAATCTGAGCGCGGTGCACATCGGCTGGGTCGACGAGCTGTGGCCGGGCGACAGCGTGCATGTGGAAGTGGACGGCGTGCTCGGCTGGCGCGGCCTGTGGGCGCGCGACGGCGAATGGAAGGCGGGCGTGTTGCGCTTGCAGTTCCCCGGCCGCTACGCGCCGCAGTCGCCGCCGGTGACGCGGCCGGATACGACCGAAGTGTTCGGCTACGTGCGTTGGCGCGGCCTGAGCGCGCGGCTCAACGTGGCGGTGACCGACGCCTTCGCCACGCCCGATTCGCGCGGCGCCTGGTATCTCGATCTCAACGCCACGCGCCCGCTCGATGAAGTCTGGTCGCTCGGCGCGCATCTCGGTCGGCGCCAATCGCGCGGCACCAATCCCGACACCGGCGCCGACAATGCGCGCTTGTTCTCCTACACGGACTACAAGCTCTCCGTCACGCGCAGTCTGGGGGCGCGACGCAGTCTCACGCTGGCCTACACCTGGACGACGGCGAATCCGGCGATCTACACGCTCGACGGCTACCGCGTCGGCGGTCCTCACCTGAGTGCGGTGCTGGAGCAGGATTTCTAGCGCTCAGCCTCCGCTGACGATCCGCACCGCCTGACCGGGGCTCAGCCGCTCGGCGCCGCGCACGATCAGGCGGTCGCCGGCGGCGAGGGCGCCCTGCACCTCGACCCGGTCGCCGACCGCGCTGCCGGGCGTCACCGGCACCGGTTCGGCGGTGTCCTGCGGCGTCACCCGCATCACATAGGTCTGATTCTGCCGCTGCACCAGCGCGTCGCGCGGCACGGTCAACGCGCCGCCGCCGTCGTCCTCGGGCAGCGACACCTCCACTGCGCTGCCGACCAGGGCGAGCGCGGGATCGAGCCCGACGCGCAGCTCGAACTGGCGCGCGCGCTCGTCGCCGACCGGCACCACCGCGCGCACCTTCGCCGGCGCCTCGCGTCCGGCCACGCGCACGGTCACGTCCGTGCCGGCGCGGATGCGGTCGGCGAGCGCCAGCGGCGCCTGCACGCGTGCCTCGATGTGATCGGTGTCGACCAGATGGACGATGGCGGCGCCGACCGGCAGATACTCGCCGCGCTGGGCGAAGCGTTCGCTGACGATGCCGGCGAACGGCGCGCGCACCTCGGCCTGTTCGATGTCGTGCGCGATCTGGCGCAACTGCGCGCGCGCCCGCGCCAGCGTCTGCGTGTCGGTTTCCAGCCGCGCGCGCGCCTCGTCGATCTGGGTCTTCGCGATCGCGTTGGACGAGACGAGTTTTTCCAGACGCCGCAACTGCGTCTCGGCGAGCACGCGCTCGGCCTCGGCGCGACGCACGTCGGCCTCGATCTCCTCGCGACGCAGCCGCAGCGCCCGATCGTCGAGCCGGGCGATGCGCTCGCCGGCCTGCACCCGCGTGCCGACCTCGGCCACGTACTCGAGCCGGCCGGCTTCGGCGCTGGCGATGCGGGCGTCGTCGCGGCTGACCACGCTGCCCGGCACCCAGCGCGTGGGCGCAAGCCGCGCGCCGGTCGCCCGGGCGACTTCGACCACCGCCGGTGGCTCCGCGGCGCGCGCCCGCGCCACCGCGCCCAGCAGCACCAGCCCGATGACCACCGCACACGCGGCGCGCACATACAACTTGATGAGGCTCATGTTCGACTCCCGCAGAATCCCGTCCAAACCATCTTGCGACTACGCCGCCTCGGCGCCGCCGCCGACTCCGACCAGGCGCGGCCGCTCGCCGCGCGGCGGCGACAGCGCCGTGCGCTCGCGCCGGCGCAGCGACAGCCGCATCAGGGCCGGCAGCAGCAGCAGCGAGAACACCAGGCTCACCACCACGCCGCCGACGTTCACCGCGGCGAGGCCGCGGTAGATCACGCTGCCGGGGCCGGGATTGACCGCCATCGGCAGCGCACCGAGCGCGCCGGTGAGCGTCGAGGCGAGGATCGCGCGCAGGCGCTGATTGAGCGCCATGCGGATCGCCTGCTCGAGGCTGGCGCCGTTGCGCTGCGCGGTGCGCGTGAGGTCCACCAGCAGGATCGCGTGATTGACCACCACGCCCACCATCATGATGAAGCCGATCATGGACAACAGATCGAGCGGCTGGAACGCGAACAGGCCGAGCACGCGCAGGCCGAGCATGCCGCCGATCAGCGCGAGCGGCACCGTCAGCACCACGATCAGCGCGTGGCGCAGCGACTGGAACATCGCCGCCATCAGCAGCAGCAGCACGAACAGCGCAAGCACGAAGTTCTTGCCCATCGTGCCGACGATCTGGTCGAGCCGATCGGCGCTGCCGGCGAGGCGGATCGTGCCGTCCGGCAGCTGCGTGCGCAGTTCCGGCAGCACCTGCTGGTCGATCGTGGCGAGCGCGTCTTCGAGCGCGAGCGTCGGCGGCGGATCCATCGTCAGCGTCACCGTGCGGCGGTGATCGAGGCGGCGGATCTGGGTCGGCCCGAGCACCGGCTGCAACGAGACCAGGTCGCCGAACGGCACCACGCGCCCGCTCGGCGTCACCACCGGCGTCTGCGCGATCGCTTCGGGCGTCTGCTCGCCGCTCGCGCGCAGGATGATCGGCACGCGCTGCTCGCCGTCGAAATATTCGCCGAGCCATGTGCCGTCGCCGAGCATCGTGACGATATTGCCGACCGTCGCGCGGTCCCAGCCGGCTTCGGCGATGCGCCGGTCGTCCGGCACGGCGTGCAGTTCGAGCTGCGTCGCGTCGGTCTGCGGGAACGCCTGCACGTTCGCGCCGGGAAACTTCTTTTCGAGCAGTTGACGGCCGGCTTCGGCGACCTGCAAGAGTTTGGCGCTGTCCTCGCCGGAGAGATGGATCGACACCGCACGCGCCGAACCGCCGAGACCGCCGAACAGGTTGCCTTCCTCCGCGAACACGCGCGTGTCCGGAAAGCCGACCGTGATCTCGTTGCGCATGAGCTTCTCGAGTTCGCCGATGCGCCGCTCGTCGACGACGCGCGCGCCGATCGTCCCGCCGCCCGGCCACAGCAGCACGTACCAGTTCTTCAGGTACGGCTGCTTGTTCTGGTCCATGTACGGCTTCATGCGCTCGAGGATCTTCGGCACGATCTCCTTGTTGACCACATCCGGCGACATGCCCGGCGGGAAGCTGAAATACGCATCGATCGCCGCGCGCTTGACCGGCGGCAGGTAGTCCAGGCGCGGTTTGAATGCGAACGTCAGCGCGAGCGGCAGCACCAGCAGGCCGAGGATCCAGCCGATCTGCTTCGTCCGCGTGTCGGTCAACGCCAGGATCCGGTCGGTGAGCCACGGCCAGCCGTCGCCGTAGCCGGAGGTGAGTTTCTTGGCCTTCAACCAGCCCGCGGCCGCCGGGATGACGGTGATGGCGACAATCACCGATAGGGCGACGGCGATGGAAATGGTGAGGGCGAGGTCGGCGAAGATCTGGCCTTCGACGTCTTTCAGGAACACCACCGGCAGGAACACCGCGACCGTCGTGATCGTCGAGGCGATCAGCGCGCCGACGACCTGGTGCGTGCCCTTGTTCGCCGCTTCGGCCGGCGTCATGCCGCCTTCTTTCAGACGCAGGATGTTGCCGGACACCACGATCGCGCCTTCCACCACCATGCCGACGGCAAACGCGAGGCCGGCGAGCGAGATGACGTTGAGGCTGTGGCCGGTGATGCGCAGCGCGGTGAACGTCGCGAGCAGGCAGATCGGAATCGACGTGGCGATCAACAGCGTCGCGCGCCAGTCGCGCATGAACCACCACACGCACAGCAGCGAGAGCAGGGCGCCGACGATGAGGTTCTCGGTCAGCAGGCTCACCGCGCGGTTGATGAACAGCGCGGAGTCGAACGATTGCTCGATGCCAAGCCCCTTGGCCTTGAGCGGTCCGTCGCGCAGTTCGGCGACGACCCGCTTCACCGCTTCGAGCGTGGTGAGCACGTTCGCACCGCTGGCGCGGCGCACGTCGAGACCGATCGCCGGATTGCCGTTCTGATAGGCAAAGAACTGGCGCTTCGGCGGCTGCCTCGTCACGGTGGCGACATCGCCGAGCCGGATCGGCTTGCCGTTCGCCCACGACAGCACGAGTTCGCTGAGTTGCTCGGGCTTGTAGCGTCCGGTGTAGCGCAGTTCGTACTGCTGACGACCGACTTCGATGCTGCCGCCGGACACATCGGCCGCGCTCGCGGCTTTCGCGGCGATATCGGGAATCGACACGCCGAAGCTCGCCGCCTTGGCCATGTCGACCGTGATGCGCACCTCATCGGGCGGTCCGGCATTGACGATGACCTGCGCCACGCCCGGCACACTCTCGATGCGCGGCTTGACCGTGTTCTCGATGAAGTGCCGGTACTGCTCGATCGGCCCCGGCGTGCCGGGCAGGAGCTGCACGAAGAACCACGACAGCGATTCATTCGCGTTGCCACCGTCGTTGCCGCCGAGCTGGACGACCGGGCGGTCGGCGTCCTTCGGGAGCGAGCGCACGCGATTGAGCCGGCCGATCACCTCGACCAGCGCGTTCTTCATGTCGGTGCCGATCGAAAACGTCAGGTTGATGAAACTGCCGCCAGGCCCGGCGTTACCGTCGAGTTCCTCCAACCCCGGCAGGCCCTGCAGCACCTGCTCCTGCGGTTCGAGCAGCTCGGCCTCCACTTCCTCCGGCGAGGCGGCGCGCCAGTTGGTCTGGATCGAGATCTGCGGCCGCTCGATGTCCGGAAACAATTGCAGCGGCAACTGCCGCAGGCTCAGCACGCCCAGCACGACGACGAGCAGCACCGCCATGCCGACGGCGACCGGATTCCTCAGCGCGGACTCGATCAGTTTCATGGTATGGATTCTCTCCGGTCGTCCCCGGCGCGCATTCGACGCGGGACGTCGGTGAGTGGGATGTGGCGGCAGTCACATTGGTTGCATGGCCTGCGACGAGACGTGTCTCCGCTGCGCCGAGGCGTTGCGCGCGGTGCTATTTCTTCAGGCGGGAAGCCGCGCCTTGGGGGGAATCGCCTCTCCCGCTGTCGGGAGAGGCTGCGCCGAAGGCGCGGGTGAGGGTGGCACTGCGGTTTGCACGAAAAGCAGTCAGGCGAAGCGAACGACGTATCAGCCCGCGGCGGACGAGTCATACACGGAGTTTTCATCCCCTCGCAAAATCTTCGTGTGCAGGTCCTCCGGGGGGATGCTCTGCTTTCGAGGTGTTTCTTGGTTACTTCTTTGCACCAGCAAAGAAGTGACCCGCTCGGCCACAGGCCGAGCGGAAGCCTTGGCTCTTGAAGATCAACTGCCCGCGACGCCGGGCGGGCTCAGGTCAACAAGCGCAGCTTGTCCTTGTAGGTGCGCGAGAGCTTGAGCTCGTGCCCCGAATCGAGCACCAGGAAATACTCGCCGTTCTGGTGCGGCCGCAGTTCCTTCACCCGCGCGAGATTGACGATCGTCGAACGGTGCACGCGCTGGAAGCGGCGCGGATCGAGCCGTTGCTCGAGTTCGTGCATGGTGCCGCGCAGGATGTGGGTGGCGTCGTTGGTGTGCACGCACATGTAGTCGCCGGCGGCGTCGATCCAGCGGATCGCGTCGAAGTCGACGCGGATGCGCCGCGTGCCGTCCTTGATGGTGAGCTTGGCCGGGGGCGACGGCGTCGGCGCGCCGGCGAGCGCGTCCTCGAGGCGCAGGTTCGGCGCGTTCGAGACCGCCGCGAGCAGTTGCAGCAGGCGCTCGCAGTGATCGCTCGCGGCGCGGCTGGCGAGCTGCGCTCGCGCGCGTTCGAGTGCCTGGTCGAGGCGCGCGTCGTCCACCGGTTTGAGCAGGTAGTCGAGCGCGCTCGCGGCGAACGCGGCCAGCGCATACTGGTCGTAGGCGGTGACGAACACGGTCAGCGGCAGCATGCTCGCCGGCAGCGCGCGCAGGAGTTCGAAGCCGTCGACGCCGGGCATCTGCACGTCGAGGAACATGAGCGCGGGCCGCAGTTCGGAGACGGCGCGGAACGCCTCGCGGCCGTTGCCGGCCTCGCCGACGATCTCGATGTCGGCGTGGCGGCGCAGGCGCAACTCCAGGCCGCGCCGCGCCAGCGGTTCGTCGTCGACGATCAGGGTGCGGATGGGCGCGGCGCTCATGCCGTGGCCTGCGACAGGGCGCGGTTTTCCACGGGGTTGCTCGCGAACGGCAGGCGCATGCGCACTTCGAGTCCGCCGGCGGCGCGATTGGCGATGGTGAAGGCGTGATCGTCGCCGTACAGCACGCGCAGGCGTTCGCGGGTATTGGTCAGGCCGACGCCATGCCCGTTCGCGCGCGGATTGGGTTCGCCGATGCCCGGTCCGTCGTCGCGCACGCAGAGCTCGAGCCAGCGGCCGTCGCGCCTCGCCAGGATCTCGATGGTGCCGCCTTCTTCGCGTTTGGCGACGGCGTGCTTGATCGCGTTCTCGATGATCGGCTGCAGCAGCAGGCTCGGCACCAGCGCCGCGCGCGCCTCGTCGGCGATGTCCGTGCGCACGCGCAGGCGCTCGCCGAAACGCAGTTGTTCGATGCCGAGATAGAGATGGCTGGCGTCGAGTTCCTGCGCCAGGCTCACGCGCTGCACCGGGTCGGAATCGAGCGAGTAGCGCAGGAACGCGCTGAGACTGCTGACCATCGCGTTCGCGGTCGCGGCCTTGCCGTCCAGCACCAGCGTCGAGATCGCGTTGAGCGTATTGAACAGGAAATGCGGATTGAGCTGGTAGCGCAGCATTTTCAGTTGCGCCTCGTGCGCCATCGCCTGCGCGCGGAGCGCGGCTTCCTTCTGCTGCTGCAATTGGCGGCTCGACTTGATGCCGAAGTACAAGCCGCTCCAGGACAGCAGCAGGTACAACATCGAGGCGTAATACCAGACGTAATGGAACAGGTTTGGGAAATCGCAATCGCTGCAGAAATACGGCAGCAGGCCGACGAAGATCAGCATTTGCACGAACGTGGCGGCGAGCAGCAGGCCGCCCGCGGCGATCGCGCGGCGCGGCATCGGCCACGGCCAGACGCGCCGGTAGCCGAGCCGCAGCGCGCTGGTGACGATCACGCCGGCCGTCGCCACGGCGAGATAAAACAGTCCCCATTTGGCCGGCGCCCCTTCGCCGGCCTTGGCCGAGAAGCTCAGGATCGCGTAGCACGCCCAGCCGATCAGTTGCAGGGTCCAGAACGAACGCCCGGCGCGGCCGAGGAAGGTCTTGAACGGCGAGGTGGGAGCGGTGGCGGTCATGACCATGGCTGGGCATCGTAGAACGTCTCGCGGCGGTTTGGGTTCCGTCCGGCGCGAAAAGGCCTCGGTTCGTCGCAGCGCCGGGGCGCGCGCGTTATTGGTTCCGGCCCGGCCGTCGGGCTAGAATGACCGGCCGCCCGACGCGCCCGCGGCGCGCGGGCTCAGCCAAGGCGATCGCTGCATGAAAACCCTGCTCGTCACCGGTGGCGCCGGCTTCATCGGCGGCAATTTCGTGCTCGGCCTGATGGCCGAGGGCGGCTACCGCGTGGTCAATCTGGACAAGCTCACCTACGCCGGCAATCTGGACACGCTCGCGAGCGTGCGCGACAACCCGGATCACATCTTCGTGCGCGGCGACATCGGCGATCGCGCACTGGTGACGCGCCTGCTCGCCGAGCACCGGCCCGTCGCGATCGTCAACTTCGCCGCCGAGTCGCACGTCGATCGCTCGATCGACGGTCCGGCCGAGTTCGTGCAGACCAACGTCGTCGGCACGCTCAATCTGCTCGAATGCGCGCTCGCCTACTGGCGCGCGGCGCCGCTGCCGCAGCAGGATGCGTTCCGCTTCCTGCACGTCTCCACCGACGAGGTGTACGGCTCGCTCGGTCCGGTCGGGCGCTTCACCGAGGAATCGCCGTACCAGCCGAACTCGCCGTATTCGGCGTCGAAGGCGGCGTCGGATCACCTGGTGCGGGCGTTCCATCACACCTACGGCCTGCCGACGCTGACCACGAACTGCTCGAACAACTACGGGCCGTATCAGTTTCCGGAGAAGCTCATCCCGCTGATGATCCAGAAGGCGCTGGCCGGCGAGAAGCTGCCGGTGTACGGCGACGGGCGCAACGTGCGCGACTGGCTGTAC
>Ga0209581_1001286_pt1 | contig 30720 bp, 19 predicted proteins | sample Coa_R2_FD_187160 | JGI IMG/M metagenome (GOLD analysis project Ga0209581, IMG submission 187160) | Surface soil microbial communities from Centralia Pennsylvania, which are recovering from an underground coalmine fire - Coalmine... | ecosystem: Environmental > Terrestrial > Soil > Unclassified ...
AAAAGCTCAGTTTGGCCTGGACGCAGGCCAGGTCGGGGCCATGATTGGCAAAGGTGAGGACCGCCTTCTTGAGTTGCAGGGGATCAGGGATGTCCTCGGCGTCATAAATAACCACATAATCACCTGTCGCGTGCAGCAAGCCAAAATTACAGGCGCGGGGTTTGGTGCGCGGTCGACCAGCCGGAACTGTCAGGAGATGAAAATGAGAAGGCAGGTTCAGCGCGAGGATGGCATTGCGAGTCTCAGGATCGTCCTGCTCGGTCAAAAGCAGTATCTCCAACTTATCCAGCGGATAGTCCAGCGCAGCCATTGCCTGGACGAATTGGGGAACGATTTTGGCTTCGCGGAACAGCGGACAGAGAACCGTATATCTGGGCCAGTTGGCGCGTGCCAGCCCCTGTACAATCTCATCATCAATCTGCTCTTCAGTAGGATGGACGAGCGCGCGGAGCGCCAGCGAACAGTTGAGGGCTAAATCGCCCAGATAGAACACCGTGATGATGGCTATGCTTGCCATCACCATCGTTGCCTGAAAGACAATGCCAGTCAGTATCATGACCAGCAGAAGCGTAACCAGGGTAAAGGCTTGTCCAAAAGTAAGTGTCTGGAGCGCGGAGTGCTTCCGGCGAAAGGGCGCGAATGCGCTGATTTGCTGCCCCTTTACGATCACCGGGCGCAAAGCGTCGTCACGATACTTGGCAATGCGCTCTGGCGAACTCGCGCTGCTGTTGTGCCTGGCATCTGCGGCAAGCCAGTTCACATAGCGAACCAGCGTATCCCTCCCCTGGCTGCCCCCCGAAAGCTTTCTGGAAGTCCGCTTATTTTGCTGAGAAGGGAGATATTCTTGAGAAGAGAGTGGTTGTTGCATAGTGAGTCCTGATTTTTCCTATTTTTCTAGTTCTTGCCAGATTTACTGCTTACGGGGCGTGTCTTCAAGTGCATTTTTAGGCGAAGTGCTGTCACCAACAATTCCACCCCTACAGCCAGGGGGGCCACTTTGCTTTTGCCCCCCTGGCGCTCGTAAAAAGCAATGGGGACATTGGCAACGACGGCGCCCCTGGAGACAGCCTGAGTGACGAGATGGAGATCAAAGCTCCACCGCCCCGGAGCTTGCACACCCGCATAGACCCGGCGGTGAAAGACCTTCAGCCCAGACTGCATATCGGTATCAAGACCAAAGAGCATGCTGACGATCATATCGGTAAAGACATGACTCAATGCCCCGCGCAGGTGATCGACCTGACTGTAGCTTTTGCGCCGATCAGCCACCACAATATCCGCGTGGGCTAAATGGCTGACCATCTCCGGCAACACTTCGGGGGGGTATTGCAGGTCCCCATCGATCATTGCCAGGACATCGCCTTGTGCCTGGGCAAAGCCCTCCATCAACGAGAAGGCTTTGCCAGGGAGACCCTGCTTTCTAAGAGCGCGGGCAGGGAGTTGATGCGTTCTGGCGAGCGCTTCGACGATGGCGAGGGTGTTATCAGTGGAATGGTCATCAACAATAAGCGCCTCATAGGGAATGCCAGCCTGCGTCAAGGCATGATCTAAACGCAGCAGAAGATTACCTATGCTTGCCTCCTCATTGAGTGCAGGAATAATAACGCTCACACTTTGGGTGGCAGTCAGAGAAGGCGCTGGCATCTGGCGGATATTACGGTCTTCATCAATACTGGCTGTGGAAGTAGATGTATCGTCGAGTAATACAGAGTCCATTTCACGTCCCTTCTAGAAAGGGTTTTGACAAAAGCCATGATCGAGCATATTCAGGATTTAAGAGAGAGAAACGAGCGCCTGGGATTTGGAGTCGGCTCATCCTTCACCAGCAGGAAGCCTGGGCAAGCATATCCCATCATGTTTGGAATCAGAATCGTTTATAACTCTATTGTCGGCAAAAATATACCTTCCCACACCCGCTCATAGCATCGGAAAAAGTTCCCAAATTTGCGGGCAGGGAAGGGATAGAGAGGAAGGAAGAAGTTCCTGAGAAATTCTCAATGCAGCAGATTCAGGTGGATTCATAGGAAAAGGCTCAAGTCAGCTTATGACGCATGGCAAAGCCTATTTGCGGCAGCTATAGGATCATGTGGGATACAGGCAGAGGATGCCTCGATGGCACGCGACCTGCAAGACAAAACACACGACCTTTGATAGAGTAAAATATGGCTCATCAATAATGATGTTAAAACCCTAAAATACTAGAGAAAGCTTATAAATCTATCTATACCCAGGCTGGTAATAATTGTTGAATAGTGGAGTACATATCTATGGCGCTCTTCTACCCCTGGTTGCAGACCTCGCATCATGCTCCGACTTCTCCTGAACCTCCCATCAGAAAACAGAGCCAATTGGAACTCATCTGGAAACACTTTACGCGAGCGAGAACTGGCAAGGCTGGCATTGTCATGGTAGCTGGCGGGCCGGGAACAGGCAAGACCTACCTCTTAGAACATTTCGCTGCTCGTGCCGCCCAGGAGGGCGCGCTGATCTTGCGCGGTCATGGCTCGCAGGCCGATGGCATGCCTGCTTACCTGCCTTTTCTGGAGGCGCTGGGGCCATATATTCGCCGCGCACCGTTGGAGGACTTGTATCAGCAAACGGCACTGGCACCAGAAATTCTCGCCCGCCTGTTCCCAGAACTCGCGCTCCGCCTGGGGGAACTTCCTGCCCCTTATTCATTGCATCCGCAGCAGCAGCGCTTGCGGCTTTATGAAGCTGTTGGCGCCTTTCTGGAAGCGATCAGTATGACCCAGCCGCTGCTGCTGCTGCTTGATGATTTCCATCTGGCGGATGATGAAAGCTGCTCCTTGCTGTGTTATCTTGTGCGCCACCATCCACGAGCCAGGCTTTTGATCTTAGGGGCCTATCGGGAGGGCAATCATCAGCGCAATTCGGCGCTCGTCCGCGCCATCACAGAACTCACATGCCAGCGAACGCTTGTCACGCTCAAGGCACAACCACTCTCACTGGGGGATGTCGAGTCTCTTGCTCATGCCTATCTGGGGCAGCCCATCGACCCCATGACGGCGCTGCTTCTTTATGCCCAAAGCGAAGGCAATCCCCTTTTTGCTGAGGAACTCTTGCAGGGATGGGTTCAGGCGGGGGCCATGACGCAAGAGGATGGGCTATGGTCGCTTGCTGCCCCGGTGGATGGCCCGCTGCCTTCCGGTATTATCAACACGCTCGCTCAGCAAGTGGCCCAGCTTTCCCCGGAGACCGTCGAGCATCTTCGTGTGGCTGCAATCATTGGGAGAACTTTCGATGTATCACTGCTCGCTGCTGTCGAAGGTCAAGAAATTGAAGTGGTTGAGGATGGCCTTCTGGAAGCGGTACGTGCCCGCCTGGTGCAATCAGATCAAGCTGGAAGTTTTCGCTTCAGCCATCGCGCTATCCGCGAATATCTCTATGATGACGTGATTGCCTCGCGGCGTCAGCGCTTGCATCGGCTGATCGCCCAGACGTTGGCGGCATCCTGCGATCAGGAGCAGCAGAAGAATGGCTATCTGCTCGCTGAACTGGCTTATCACTTTGCGCGCGGCGGTGATCCCGCGCAGGGCATCTGCTGTGCCCAACGCGCTGCTGCTCAGGCGCTGCAACGATATGTCGCCTGCGAGATAGAACTCCTTATTGGGGCGCCTCTTCAATTCATTGCTGGTGGGAAAAAGCGCGCTGGCCTTTTTTTGCCAGGGACAGAGAAATATCTCAGCATGCGAGGCTGGAAAGGAGAAGCCCAGACCCTCTGCGAAAGGGCAGATACCTGGCTTGCGCTGGTACGTGAATTGGCGGCTGCGGCACGCTCAGCGCAGGAATTGGGATTGGGAGACTGGCGGCAAGAAATAGTGTTAGCTGCGCGAGAAGGGTTGGAGTATGCCCTCACGCTTGTAGAACACCACCCTGCTCTGGAAGGGGTACAAACGCTGATAGACCTGGCGGCAGTTCTTGCCTTCCAGGCGGGGCGCTGGTCAGAGGGTCATTCCTGCGCGCAGCGCCTGCTGACGCTGGCCCGTCATCTGGCGGATGGGCCATCCACTGGCATTCATCCTTTGGTGAATACTGGCGCATCCCAGAGCGTGGCAAACACTGCTCGCCTGCATGCTCTGGAGCGGATTTTGGCGCTGATAGAGACCTCCGACCCTCCAGAGGAAACGACGGAATGCTGGCTCTATCTGGTGATGGCCTATTATTGGATGGCTGAAATTGGGCGCTCTTTTGACGTGGCCCTCCGCTGGGCAGCGTGCAGCGAGCGCTCTCGCCAGCCCGACCAGATGGAGGCAGCATATACCCGCCTTGGCCTGCTCTATGCCTCGCAAGGGGCATGGTTGGATGCCGACCAGGCGCTTGACCAGGCGCTCTCTGTTACAGCCTGTACAGGCCGCCTTGAGCCATCAGATATGCTCTGCTCTATTCGTGGGCTGCTTGCCTTCCAGCGGGGGGAGTATACGCTTGCCGGGCAGGCATTTCAGTCCTTGCTGACCGGCCCCTGGAACAATGCTGACCTTGGATTCTTTTGCGTCCCTCTCTTGAGCCTGATTCTGGTCAATACCAGAAACCAGGATGAAATGGCTCGCTCTCTGGAGAGATTGCAGGAACTCCTCACGAGACTGCCAGCGGGAACGCTGCCAACGCTCCCGATTCTGCTGGGGCTGGCGCCTCTGGTCATTGCCCTGGAAAAGCGAGAACAGGCCCCAGCACTCTACCAGGAACTGCTCGCCTTTCAGGGGCAGCACTGCTGGTTTCTGGTAGACCGGATATTGGGGAGTGTTGCTGCTTTCGCTGGCGATTGGTCTGCGGCGGAGCTGCACCTCACCAGAGCAGAAGCCGTCGCCCGGCGCGAAAACCTCTTGCCTGAACTGGCGCGCACCCTCCTGGAGCGGGCTGATTTAGAACTGGCAAAGGGTAAAGAGGATGCTGTTTCCCTGGCGAACACGTATCTGACGGAAGCGCTTGCCCTGTTTGAAAAGCTGGCAATGCACGAAATGGCGGAGAGCATCCGCCGTCGGCTGGGTCTGCTCCCGCGCCGGGCGGAGAAGCAGGAAACACCTCCTTTGCCCGCGCATCTCACCCAGCGGGAGCTTGCTGTCTTACGGCTTGTCGCTGAAGGGAAAAGTAATTATCAAATTGCCCAAAAACTGAGCCTCAGCGAGAAAACGGTTGCCAATCATCTGACCACTATCTTTTATAAGACTGCCAGCGAAAATCGCGCCGCCGCGACGGCCTTTGCCATCCGTCATGGCCTGGCTTGACGGTCTAGAGCATCGGCCAATAAAGAAGCGTAATAGGCGTGGATCACAGCGACGGCTGGCTGGCCGATCAAGGTAAAAAGCTGCGCGTCATCCCACCCCCAGAAGAACGTGCCCAGGATGTTGGGATCGCCAATCAGCGATTCCAGCGCTGCCTGGCACGCGCCCGCCTGCTCTTGTGGGTCTGGTGGAGCATGGCTGCCCGCTTCCCAGGAGTTATAAAGCGCGTCCGCGCTGTTCCGATAGCCAATCTCCGAGATGAGAATGGCTTTGCCAAGGGTGGCAGCCAGGGCATCCAGTTTCGGCTTCTCCTCTTGCTGCCACAGGGCAGGCATCTGGCCTGGGTCTACCCGCGTGGGAGCATCAATCAAGGGGGCATATTCTGAAACCCCAATCGTTTTCAGGTCCGGGTTGTGCATCCAGGTGGGTAGATCATCATCCAGTGATGTCCAATTCATGTCATACGTCAGAGTACCCGCGAAGGCGCTGCGCACATTGGCGATCAATTCGTTCCATAGAGCGTCCGGGGCGTTCATTTGTAACCACTCAAGTTCAGTCCCCACCGAAAGTTGCTCGACCCCGGCGCCTGCCGCTGCCAGAACATAGGGCTTGATGGCTTGCCAGTAATGCTCAAACCACAGGCGCTCTTGCGCCTCGGTTGGAAAATGAATGGCTCCGGCCCAGGGCTGCGGCCCATCCACCTCAATCAGCGGGGTAACAAAAACGTAGAAGCCCAGTGAGCGAGCAAGTTTGATCCCAGAGGTAAATGCCCCGAGGGAAGGCGTCCCTGGCCCCTGGGTGACATCGGTTGCCGTCAGTGAAGATTGATAGAACAGAACCGGAATTTCCACCCAGCACGCTGCTGTCTGCGTGCGTATCTCCGGCAATTCTGTGAGCCATTTCTTATCTGTTTCGCCATAGGCCCCATTGCCCCACTGAGGGAACGCTATCCCTGTTTCAAACGTGCCGCGCATCTTCTGACACGCTTCGGGCGGCGGGGAGGGCGCGAGCGATTCAGGAGGTGTCGCTGTCACGCCTGAAGAAGCTGCCCGCTGCGTGGGCACCCTCCTGATAACCCCTTCTTTTACCAGAAAATACATCAGCGAGGCGCTCACAATGACCAATCCCAATAGAATCATCGCTGTTCTTCTTTGCATATCGGCGATAACCTTTTCTCAAGACATTGCTATCTTTGCATCCGGCATTATCAGCAGGTGGTTTTCTGAAGGCATATTGTGTGCCGTCGTCGCTGCGCGAACAAGCGCTGTTCAGCCAGAGCGCCGCCAATGGTCCTGGCAAGATAGCCTCTACCTGAAGAACTATGCTACAATTGGGACAAAGGATGAAGTTGATCGTTTCTTTCTGAAGATAGATACGCCTCTAGCCAGTTGAGGATTGCTGCTTATGCCCCTGATGGTTCAGTCTCGCCGCGCTTTTACCCCTCTACCAGTGATCTCTCTTCTGACAGTGTGTTTGGCCTGCCTGATCGCGTTGACTGTGTTTCTTGCAGGTTGTGGTTCTGCCGCATCTCCTGGTGGTGCTCCCAGCTCACCCGGCGCGACAGCGACAGCAACCATGCGTCCAACATATGTCTTTGTCGCCATCGGTGCGTCGGAAACTTTTGGCGAGGGCGCAGATCGGCCTGCAACGCAGAACTGGCCGACTGATTTCAGCGTTCATCTCCCATCTGGTGCGAAGGTGGTGAATCTGGGCATCCCCGGCGCAACGGCTCAGGGAGCGCTTCAGGGCGAATTGCCCGCTGCCCTGGACTCCATGCCAAATCTGGTTACGGTCTGGCTGGGCACAAACGACGTGATTCAGCAAGTTCCACTTGTAACCTACCAGCGTAATCTGGATATGATACTCACTCAATTGGTAAGTAGGACGAAGGCATACATTGCTGTTGCCAACCTTCCTAACCTTAACCTTTTGCCACGCTTTGCTAATCAGGATCAGGCAGCCCTGAAGGCTCAGGTCAAGCAATGGAATGACATCATCGCGCAAGAAGTCACGAGCCATCACCTGATTCTCGTTGATATGTTCAGCCAGACTTCTCAATTGGTTGCCCATCCTGAATACCTCAGCGGTGATGGTCTCCACCCTTCGACGCTTGGGTACCGGCAAATCGCCAATTTCTTTTATCAGGTTCTCCATGCCAACGGCGTAATCTAACATGCAAACACTCTTTGGCATCCCGCTCGACACGTTGATGCGGGTTCTTTTGATCGCCACCATTGCAGCGGCAGCCCTGGTGGTGATTGCCGCGCTGCTTAAGCCCATCTTGCTGAAGATTGGGCTGCGCAACGTGCCTCGTCGTCGACTGCGGATGCTGCTCATTATCTTTGGGCTGATGCTGGCGACGACGTTTATCTCGGCGGCGCTGGCGGTTGGTGATACCATCACTACAGCAGTACGCTCGGTAGCGGTCTTTAACTATGGGCGCATCGATGAGATCATCTCCGGCGGGCAGGGCGATCTGGGCCTGTTTCCCCAGGATGTCTATAGCGAAGTCCAACAGGGACTGCAAGGCGATAAGGATGTTGCTGGTGTGGCAGAAGCGCTGCAAGAAGATAGCCTGCTGGTGGCCGATGAGACCTCGCGCCAGACGCGCTCGACAGTCACAGCGCTGGCGATTCCACCCGGCACGGAACGACACTTTGATGGTATGCAGGACGCCAGCGGCAAGCCCCTTGCCAGCGCGGCGCTTGGCTCAAACGATGTCTATCTCAATCGCACGCTGGGCAGCCTGCTGAACGCTCGCCCCGGCGATACCATCTATGTCTTCTCCCAGCGTTGGCCCGGCCAACGCCAGGTCTTTACCGTGCGGGGCGTCATTGATAAGTCCGGGTTGGTCGGCGATGCCCCTACGTTTGTCTTGCCGCTGGCAACCCTCCAGAGGATTGAACACAGCCAGGGCATGATTAACCGGATTTTCATTGCTAATGCTGGCGACGGGTTGAGCGGCGTCGGCCTGAGCGATGCCATAACGCATCGCGTGAAGGACCTGTTGTTTAGCCCCCTGGCCTGGAACTGCCAGGAGTTCATTGTAGACCCTGATCCGGCCTTTGGGAATCCAATTCCCACACGGATAGCTGGGAATGCCCCAGGTTGTGTGGCACTAGTGTATGGAGGGCCAAACTCAGGTTCTCCACAGCCTGGGCGCCTGACAATCCCTCAAACCCCACCAGCCGGTTTGCTCTATCATCTCAGCGTGAATGAAGTCAAGCAGAACGGCGTCCAACTTTCTGAAGCGGCGGATGACATCTTCACACGCATCTTTACCCTTTTTGCTCTTTTTTCCCTGGCGATTGGCGTCCTGCTGATCTTCCTGATCTTTGTGCTGCTTGCGGCAGAGCGCCGCGCCGAGATGGGCGTCTCCAGGGCCATTGGCATTCAGCGCAGCCAGCTTGTGTGGCTCTTTCTCTTTGAGGGCGCTGTCTATGATCTAATCGCTTCGCTCATTGGTATTGCCGCAGGCGTTGGCGTCGGCGTGGCGCTGGTCGCGCTGCTTGGCCCAACGCTGGCGCGCGTTGGCTTCCCCCTCAACGTCCAGCTTCAGCCGCGCAGCCTGGTGATTGCCTATTGTCTGGGCGCGCTCTTCACCTTGGGCACGATCATGGTTTCAGCCTGGCTGATTAGCCGCATGACCATTGTGCAGGCCATGCGCGACCTGCCAGAGCCGCCGCGCCCGGCAACCTCGTTAGGCGGGCTGATCTTGCGCGTGCTGATTCATCTGCTGGATACGCTCGGCCTGGGTGGAGGCGAAATGCCTCCCTGGCGGGGACTGCTGGCGCTGCCCGCTGATCTGGCCCGGCTGTGCTGGGGCTTGACCCTGCGCGGCATCGCTCCCTTCCTCATTGGCGTGCTGATCTTGCAGCAAGGGGCTGGTAACAAAAGCGTTGCCGCGTTCTCCCTGGGCCTCTCGCTGGCGATGATCGGTGGGGCGCTGCTGCTGCGCTGGATCATCTACTGGTTCCCGACACTCTATCGCGCAGTAGGGCCAATCTCGCGCATGCGCCGGGGACATCTGCTGCGCGTGGATCGCATCTGTCGCGCCCTGGGCGACCGGCTGGCGGCGGCAATCGCCGGGCTGGGCCTGCTGCTCTATTGGGGCTTGCCCTATGACACGCTGGTTTCGCTGGGCTTTCCGCGCTTCAGCGGCGGCATCGAAGTCTTCTTCTTCTCTGGCGTGATGATGGTCTTTGGCGCCATTTGGGCGCTGGCCTTTAACGCCGATCTGCTCTTGCGCCCGCTCACCTGGCTGCTGCGCGGGCTGCGCAAAGTGGGCTTCATCCTGCACACGGCGCTGGTCTATCCGCTGCACTATCGCTTCCGCACGGGCGTCAATCTGGTGATGTTCACGCTCGTCATCTTTACGATGACGGTCATGGCTGTGATTAGCAATTCCGTCGCCAGTTCCTATGGCAGTGTGCAAAACTATACTGGCGGCTTTGATATTGAGGCCCAGCCCTTCTTCCAGAGCATCCCCAATATCCAGACTGCCATTGCCCACGCGCCCGGCGTGAATCCCAACGATTTCGAGAGCGTCAGCACCGAGACCACTGATGCAGTTGGCATCATCCAGCTTTCAGCGCGGCGCCCTGCGTGGCGCTATTATCCCATCAATGTTGTTGATGGCGGCTTTCTTGATGGCCTGGGTAACAAATTGGTGGCACGCGCGCCCGGCTTTGCCACTGATGCCGATGTCTGGAAAGCGCTGCGCGACCATCCCGGCTACGCGCTGATTGATAGCCGGGCACTGCCACCACCGCCGGGCAGTCCATATAACCAGTATATCCCTTCGCTTGGGCCAGACCAGCAGGGAACGTTGCAGGCAGCCTATGCCGAGGCCGAGCAAGAAATTGGCCCCTTGCCCAGCGATTACGAAGATTATCTCTATCGCTTTAGCGGTGCCTATCGCGGCGATACGACGATTCCGGCTACGCCCGTCTGGATCACGGATATTCGCGGCGGCCAGTCCATCAAAGTCACGATCATTGGCGTCGTTGATAACACCGATGGCCTGCATTATGGCCTGGTGACATCTGCCTCCACCTTTGCTCCCGCCCTGGCTGGCCTGGGGCCGCTGCCGCTTCAAGCGCAGCGCTACTACTTCAAGGTCCGCCCCGGCGTGGACCCCCACGCGGCGGCGCTGTCGCTCGGCTCGGCCTTCCTGGATAATGGCCTGGAGGTCACAGTGCTGGCCGATCTGGTGGTGGATGTCAACGGCACGCGCATCTTCATCAGCCAGGTGCTGCTGGGCGTCGTTGGCCTGACGCTTTTGCTCGGCGTGGCCGCGCTGGCCGTGACCGGCACGCGCGCTGTCGTGGAGCGCCGCCAGCAGATTGGCATGCTGCGCGCGCTGGGCTATCAGCGCTGGGCAGTGCAGCTCAGTTTCTTGTTGGAGTTTCTGCTGGTGGGCGTGGCCGGTACGTTGATTGGGCTGGCGCTGGGGCTGCTGCTCTGTCGCAATGTTTTTGCCGCCAACTTCTTTGAACAATACCAGACTGGCCTGAATTTCATCGTGCCCTGGGGCGAACTAGGAGTGATTACAGCCTGCGCTTTTGTAGCATCGCTGCTGGCGGCATTCTTGCCCGCCTGGCAAGCCGGGCGCGTCGCCCCGGCGGATGCGCTGCGCTATGAATGATGTCTTTTCTGCCGGGCAGGTCTCTTGCTTCTATGTTCGGCCTGTTACACGTTGCACTTTTGGGGATATACTTGGATGGGTCATCGAAAGCGTGGCGGATTTTAAGCCAATGGACAGCAGCTACAGGATTCCATGAGCAAACTCATCATTCAAGCGACCAACGTTCGCAAATGCTATGATGGCGGCGCGGGGGAAGTCGCCGCGCTGCGCGGTGTCGATTTTGCCGTTGCCCAGGGTGAGATGGTCGCCATTATGGGGCCAAGCGGCTGCGGCAAAACGACACTCCTCAATTGCCTTTCCGGGCTGGACGAACCCACCAGCGGTGAGATCATCATCGCGGGAACCAACCTCAAGCACCTGAGCGACCGCCAGCGCACCGCCTATCGCGCTCGCCAGATGGGCTTTATCTTCCAGAACTTCAACCTGCTGCCGGTACTCAGCGCAGTAGAAAATGTAGAACTGCCCATGCTCGTCTCTGGCATGAGTGGACGCAAGGCGCGGCGTCGCGCGCTGGAGATGCTCGAACTCGTGGGTCTGGCTAATCGGGCGCGTCATCGCCCCGCCGAGCTTTCCGGCGGCCAGCAGCAGCGCGTGACCATCGCCCGTGCGCTGGTCAACAATCCGGCTATCGTCTGGGCCGACGAGCCAACCGGCAATCTGGATGGCGAAGCGGCAGAGAGTGTGATGGACCTGCTTTGCACGCTGAACCGCGAGCAAGGCCAGACGCTGGTAATTGTGACGCATGCCCAGGAGGTCGGGGCACGGGCTGGCCGCATCATCAGGATGCGCGATGGGCAGGTACTGAGCTAGCGGCAAGTGCGGCCTCGTGCTGCTTGCTACATGCCCAGGATGGTGGCTCACGAAAAAAGAAGAAAGGCAAGCGCAGGAGATGCACCCCTGCGCTCGCCTTTTGTTTCTACGCCCGCCTGTTGCCTATTCGTAGCGCAAGACTTCCAACGGACGCACGCGCGTCGCGTTCCAGGCGACCAGACCCGCGATAACCATACAAATCGCCGCTGTCCCCAGCACAATCCCCAGCACAAGGATGGCGCTGATGCCCAGATCAAACTTGAAGAGTACCTTTGCCAGCGCCACCGTTGTCAATGTAGCGAGCAGCATCGCCAGCAGCGCCCCGGTGAAGCCGACCACGCCATTCTCCAGCAGCACCTCGCTGAGTACGCTGCGGCTGGTGTAGCCCACCGACTTCAGGATGCCCAGTTCGCGCCGCCGCTCCAGCATTGCCAGCGCTACCGCGTTGGCAATGATAATCAAGCCCGCCAGCATTGCCAGCGAAGAAACAGCGGTAATCATCAGGATGAAATTGTTCAAGATGCTGATGACTGACGCCAGCAGATCAGCCAGATTAAAGACCTGCACATCAGGTACAGCCTGTTGGACTTGCCTGAGTATCTGATGCGATTGGGTGGGATCGACTTGCAGGGAAAAGATATACCCCGGCTGCCCTCCGCTCAGCGTGTCTGCCACGCTGTTATCGGCATAGATGCCCAGGCCAATGGTGGCAAACGACAAGGGATAAAAGCCCACTATCGTTACCGTGACGGTGCGCTTGTTGTCGCTGCTCATCATTGTGATCTGGTCGCCCAGCTTCAGATTGAGCGGAGCGCGTTCGGTGAACTCCGAGAGCAGCACGTTATTGGTTCCCACGTCCTGCGGTCCCAGATTACGCCCATGCGTCACCGTGAGGTCTGGGATGGGGCCTTGCGAGAGATCATAGCCCTGGATGCCATCGAGGTAGAGCAGCGGCGGTGGCCCGTTGGTGCCATTGAGATCGGCCCCTTGCAGCACCTGTCCAATCGGGGTTGTGTTAATCATCGTCGGGATGCCGTCAGCTTCGGTATTGACCAGCTTCTTCTGGATGCCTGAGATATGCTCCAATGCCTGGTCAATATTGGTCACATCCCCGCTGCCCGCGATGATGAACGAGTTGTAGGTCACTTCTTTGGAGATAATGTCGTTGATGCTGGTCTCGATATTCTGGCCCAGGATCAAAATCAGCCCAATGGCAAAGACGCCGACAAAGAGCGCCACCATTGTTGTGGACGTGCGCGCCTTTTGCCGCCCGATATTGCGCAGCGCCATCTTAATATTGGATTTCCAATTGCGCGGCAGCAGCACCACAATCACGCCCAGCACCGACAACGACAGGAAGAGAATGCCAAACGCCGGGATGGCGGCAGTAATCAGTGCCGAAATCACCAGCCCGGCGCCGATCAAGAGCAAGAACCACCAGTTGAGGCGCTCTGGCACGGGGAGCTTGCTGATAATCAGCGCGACCAGCGTGAAACCCAGACTGAGCAGCAGCAGGAAAAGGCCACCTCCGGCCACTGCGCCCAACGCCACTGCGACATTTTGCAAGATGGTGAGCGAAAGGAAGAAGAAGAGAATCGCCAGCAAGACTGATAGCATGATCGAAAGAAACACGCTGGACTTTGCGCGCTCGCCCAGCCCACGCAGCACCACAACGGGCCGGATGTTGCTGGCCTGGACAATAGGCAGCACCCCGAAGATCAGCGCCGTGAAGAACCCAATCGCTATCCCGGAGGAGACCGTCAGCGGATCAACGCTGTTGGGCAGCGAGATGGAAAACGCATTCTCGACCAGCCCTTTCACGAGAAAGCTGATGCCAATGCCTGCTGCCGCGCCAACGGCGCCGCCAACCAGCCCCAGTATACCGGCTTCCACGCCAAAGAGCAGATACAGGTCGCGCCGATGATAGCCTGCCGTCTTGAGCATGGCGATCTCCGTCTGGCGGCGCCGCAGCAAGACCTGCATCGTGTTGATGATGCCAATGCCGCCAATCAAAAGCGCCAGCAAGCCGATTACCTGAAGGAAGTAGCGGATATTTTGCACGGCGTCTTTGGCATTCTGCAAGGCATCCTGTGTGGTTGTGACGGTAGCCTGCGGCACCAGATGCTGGATAGCTGTCTTGACTGTGCTGGCAGTGGCATCGCTGTGGCCGGGCACATCCACATAGACCACTGTGTAGGTCACTGGCCGGTTTGAGGTGTCGCTCAGCGCCTGGAAGGTATCCAGTGAAATCAACATCTCATCGCCCTGGAAGAGCGCCGTATTCTTGATAACACCGCTGATATGCGCTGAGATGACGCCTCGTGTCTGTGTATGCACATCCACTGGATCGCCAACCTGCGCGCCCAGCGTCTTGAGCAGGCTCTGCGTGACCACCACATTATCGCCCGTTAGCAGCGAGGCAAGACTGCCGTTATCAGGTGTCACAAACTCGATGGCGGCGGCCTCCAGCGGAAAGACCTGTGGGTCTACCGCCGCCAGACTATATTGCTGCGTGGCCCCGCTGCTGTTGTTGCTTTCTACCTGATTTTCGGAGACGGCGGTATCAGCGGTGATTTGTCCCGATTGTTTCAGAGCATCAATGTTTGCCACATCCCGGGCAGTCATCGAGATAAAATCGCTGCGCACCGAGATGTCGCCACCATTAGCAGCGCGAATATTATTGGTCAGCGCGTTGTTGACCATATTGCCCACTAACTGGAGAGCGACGATTGCCAGCACCCCAACGGCGATACAGAAGATCGCCAGCAGTGTTCGCTGGCCGCCGCGTGTCAATGCGCGCGTGGGATATGACCAGTAAAACCCGGCCCTCATAAAAATCATACTCCTTTATCTATCTTGGGCCACTGAATTGGCCGCTAAGGGCCTACGGCCAGCAAGTCGGCACAAGCCAACTTCCAGCCCTTCCCCAACCCGCACAGCAGGTGTCCTGGCCGTAGGCCCCTGGCGGCGAATGTATTCACCGGCTGTCTGGCGGTGTGCCGTACTCATTTGTAAGGCTTCATTATTCGCCGGGCGCCTGCATTATTCGCCTCAAACTTCTCCAGTATCGCTGGCAATCAGTCCGTCGACGATGCGGATGGAACGGTCTGCTGAGGAAGCCACCTTGGGATCATGCGTGGCAATGATAAAGGTCGTTCCCGTTTGCTCGCGCAGTTCCCGAATCATCTCCAGCACGTTGTCGCTGTTGCGCTGGTCCAGATTGCCCGTTGGCTCGTCCATGATAATAATCGCCGGATTCGCCGCCAGCGCGCGGGCAACGGCTACGCGCTGCTGCTCGCCGCCGGAAAGCTGGTTGGGCCGGTTGCGCAGCCGGTGCCCCAGCCCCACCAGATTCAGAAGTTCTTTCGCGCGCTCGCTGGCACTGCCGGGATGCTTGCCAACATACAGCGGAATCTCCACATTCTCTTGCGCGGTCAGCGTTGGAATCAGGTTAAACGCTTGAAAGACCATGCCGATCTTCTGGTTGCGTACCTTGGCAAGCTGCCCCTCGCTCATTTTGGTAATATCAATGCCATCGATCAACACCTGGCCGCTGGTGGGGTTATCCAGCCCGGCAATGATGCCCAGCAGCGTCGATTTGCCGGAGCCGGAGGGACCGACGATGGCGACAAACTCGCGCTTCTCGATGCGTAAGCTGATGCCCCTGAGAATGTCAATCCGCTCGTGTCCCAAGGGTAGAGATTTGTGAATATCAATCGCTTCCAGCGCGGGTGCCAGGGTGGTTGCCGTTCCTGAAGCTGCCAGGGCAGCTTGCTCATCGGAGAAGGTCATCTCTCTTCCTCTCTTATGTCCTTACAAGTGTGCGGCATCATTGCTGACGCCAGAAAGACTACGTTTCATGAACGCTGTTGGTTGTCTTTGCCACATGAAGCGCCGACGCTACAGACCGATATTGCTCTGCCTATAGCGCCGGCGTCTCTGACGGCGAATATGCTGTCTCTGGTAAATATATCAGGCAGTAGCAAAAAAGCGGGAGTGCCAAAAGACACATTCAAGACCCGATGGGCAAATCTGGCTCCGGCTCAGCCGGGGATGACGCATACTCTTGCATCAAGCGGTGCAGTTCGACCAGTTGCCATTCGCGGATGGCACGCAGCATAGTAGCCGTCTCCTGAAGTTTATCCGGTGGGAACGGGATAACCATCTCACGAACGATCTGTATCTCGCGCTGGAGCTGGGCAGCCATATACGCGCGGCCCTGGTCGGTCAACTGGACCAGCGGCGAGCGTTTATTTGCCTCATTCTCAGCAAATGAGACATAGCCCACCTGCGCCAACTGGTTGACGACCTTCTGGATATATTGGCGCGAAACCTGCTTTGCCTGAGCGATCTGTGGGACCGTTTGCGGCCCGCTGCGAAAAAGGCGCAGCAGTACCCCCCGCTTGCCCATCGAGAGGTCGCCCGGCCCATAGACTCGTCCAATAAAGTCGTTCGATTGGTGAAAGAGCCTTTCTACCTCCCCATAGACCGCTTGCAGCGCGCCCAGCGCTTCGGTGCTGGAACGTGCCCCTTCTGGCACTTGCCGTCGTGGCTCTTCAGGTGGCTGGCTCATACGGAGCCTGCTCTTTCCCTGCGCGTGAGGACGGCTGATCCCTTTTGTAACGACAACCATGTTGTCATTACAGGACATATCTTACCAGATGACAACCATGTTGTCAATAGCTGCCGGTTGAGAGCTTCGTGCCCCTCCTCTACTCTAACTCTTGACATCTCATCGCTCTTCTGCTATACTCTCTCTTGTACCCTGGACAATCGAAAACGGCTGGCGCCAGGAGCGTAAAAACACTCCCAACGCCATGCCCCAAGCCCTGAGCACTTTCAGGAGATGGGGCTGTGGGCATCCTATCCTCACAGCGGCCACCTCTTCAAGCACTCGTGCGCCTTTTTCCAGCCAACCAGACGCACTGAGCCAAGGGGCAGCCGCTTTCGACGTTTTCTGGGGCTGTTTTGGGAGTTCTTCGCTCCCGCGAGCCAGGCGGGCTGAGTCAGCCCGCCCGTCGAACCGTTGTGAGGTGTTGCTATGCCCATTTTCAACTTCTCCTCCCCGTCCATGCCGCCCGCTGGGCCGCCGCCCAGACCCTCCCGCCAGGAATGGGAGGCTGCTGTCCTCACCCGCTTCTTCCCCCTCAAGCTCCAGACCCAGGCCCAAGCGGCCCTGCTGGCCCCTGGCCTGCGCGACCCCTATCGCCTGCATCCCTGGGAACAGCCGGGGCGCTATCAGCCCAGTGTGGTGCGCGACGCGCTGGTGGAGCGGCTCTGCCAGATGCTTGCTGACGAGTTGCAGGCTGGGCGGCAGTTGGTGCAGACGCCGCTGGGCGAACTGCACCGGCTGAAGCGCAATGTAGTGCTGGCTTTCCACGCGATCCATATCGGGCAGCTTTACTGTGAACTGGTGCGTCGTCCAGGCGTGCAGGTGCAGGAGGAGGTGCAGCGCATCCTGGCTATGCTGGACGCATAGCGTGTCCCAATGGCAGGGCCGCGCTTGTGGCGTCACACCCCATGCAATCCCTGCCAGCGAGCCAACGGCGTTCCGCAGGAGCCATCTTTCGCGGCGTCAGCGTCCTCGCTGGCAGGGATTGGGGTCTGGCGCGTGTTACAAACGTTCCATTCCGAGGTACAAAGTATCGGGGAGAGGAAGATGGAGATGTGGAGACAAGAAATATTTCACGTCTCCACTTCTCCACTTCTCCACTTCTCCACTTGCACTGAAGAGGCCAGATTGCAGGCTATCTGGCCCCTCCTCTGTGTTGCCTTTGCGTGGTAAGATTTGCCTGAGCCGGTTATATGCCAATTTCATCGTAGGGAGACGATCTGAATATGAGTGATGACGCTTTTTTGAAGGCATTGCAGGATGAGACACACTCTTTTACTCGCTGTCGGGTGGTCCCGCGTGGCCGCCAATCGTCAGGCCGCCATCCACGACCATCACCGCGCCGGTTGTGAAGTCGGAGGCAGGCGAGGCCAGATAGAGCGCGATGCCCGCGATCTCTTCGGGCATGCCGATGCGATGCAGCGGCGCTATCGCCTCCACTGATTTGCGGATGCTGGGCGTTTCCACCAGCACGTTGGCAAAGCGCGTCTTGATGACGCCGGGCGCGATGGCGTTCACCTGGATATTAAACGCGCCAAGCTCCTGAGCCAGCGAGCGCGTAATGCTGATGATCGCCGCTTTGGTGGCGCTGTAGATCGCCTGCATCGTGCCCGGCATAATGCCCGCGACGGAGGCAATGTTGATGATCTTGCCCGCGCTGCGCTCACGCATCCCAGGCACAACCAATCGGCAGAGCCGCACAGCGCCCATAATATTCGTCTCAAACATCTTCATCCACATGCCATCGTCGGCATCGAGCATGGGGCCAAAATGTACATTGGTCGCGGCGTTGTTCACCAGAATATCCACCGGCCCAAAGGCGGCTTCCGTCTGCTGGAGAAGCTGCTGCACGTCATCGGGTCGGCTGATGTTAGCTGGCACGCCCAGCACGTTAGCGCCCGCCGCTTTCAACTGCTCAACCGCCGCCGCGACGCCTTCGGGCTTGCGCCCCACGATCACTACCCGCGCCCCGGCGCTTGCCAGGGCGTCGGCAATCGCCAGGCCGATGCCGCGTGTGCTGCCAGTGACAAGGGCAACTTTGCCGGTCAGATCAAAGTTTGGCAATGGCATGTGATGGCCTCCTGTTTGACGAAAACGATTCATAAGATAATGCCGGTCAGGCTCGCGAGCGTTGCGCTTCAAGCAGCGCCGGGATGTCAAGGTGGTTCTTATGCCTGTCTCTGAGATAAGCCGCTAGCGTGATCGCAGCGGCGCGCGCGCGGGCATGAGCGCGGCCCGTCGGCGGTGGCAAGAGAGATAGGCAAAGTCGCTGCTGCTGGATGTGATTGCCCTGCGCGCGCCTTTGGGCACGAAGAAGAGGCTGCCAGGTCGCAGACGCTCCTGGCGGCCATCCAGATCGAGCAAGCCCTCGCCGGAAATGACGATGCCGATGACATCTACCTCTGTATTCGCGTGGGGTTTCACGCCATCGCTCGCGTCAAAGCGCAGCAGATTGAGGTTCAGATCGTCGCTGACCAGCGACCACGCGGCTCCAACCCGCCCGCTCGCGGCGGCTTCTGCCGCCAGCGCGGCCAGATCAATCACTTGCGGCTGGTTCGTCTCCATAACGCTGCTCCCTGGGTGTATTTGGTTCTTCTTGCTCGCGCAGGATGTTCTGATGTGTAGTGTCGCATATTGCTGATGCGTTGTCTATGTGCTGCTGCGTGGGACAGGGCTATATACGAGTCGCGCCTGAAGACGCCCCTTGAGGCGGCTCGCGCGCCACGAAGCCCCCTTGGGGCTGGGACGCGCCCCTGCCGGGCCGCCCAGGCCGCCTGCGCGGGCCACAGACCCTCCAGGGCGTCCTTTTTCGTAACGCGCTCAGGAAAAAAGCAGCCGGGGCGTTGGTTGAAGGCATAAACATTGCACCCCACACGACAGCATTGTGGCTGAACGTGTCTCAGACAGGCGAGGAGATGCCAGCGAACATGCCTCAACGGAAATCCTATCTCTCTGCGCTTATTTTGGGGTTTGTGGCCTTTATTTGTCTTGTAGTGACAGCTTGCTCATCAGCGCCGCCGAAGACGGGAATACCTTCCTATGTATCCTCGCTTCAGCCGCAGCTTATCGCAGAGATGCAGGCACTGCAAGCGCCTGGAGCGATCATCTTTGTTCAAGACCCCTACCGGGGCACCTGGGCGACGACGCTGGGTGTCGGCGATCTTGCCACGCGCGCGCCCATGCGGCTCAACGATCATATCCGCATTGGCAGCATCACCAAAACCTTCACTGGCACAATCATTCTGCAACTGGTTGAAGAGGGGAAGATGGGACTTGATGACCCGGTGGCAAAATATCAGCCGGAAGTGCCCGATGGCAAAAATATCACCATCCGCGAACTGCTGAATATGACCAGCGGCCTGTTCAATTACACAGAAGATAAAGCGCTCGATCAGGCGTTCCTGGCCCAGCCAGATCGTGTCTGGAAGCCCCAGGAGCTGCTGGCGGTTGCCTTCCAGCATCCGCCCTACTTCGCCCCCGGCACAGGCTTTCACTACTCCAATACCAATACGATCTTGTTGGGATTGATTATTGAGCAGATCACTGGCAAATCGCTTGCGGAAGAGATGCAGGAGCGCATCTTCAGGCCGCTGGGTATGCGCGATACCATCCTGCCATCGGCGACCTCAGCAACGCTTCCCGCCCCCTATCCACAGGGCTACGCTTCCAACATCAGCGGCGAATGCCCGTCGACGGCCCCAACGGCTGGCACGCCGCCGGGCACCTTATGCGATGTCACCAACGTCAATCCTTCCTGGGCCTGGGCGGCGGGCGCTGCCATCTCGACGCTGCATGACCTGCAAATCTGGGCAAAGGCGCTGGCAACCGGCGCCCTGGTGAGCCGGACGATGCAGCAGGATCGGCTCCAATGGGTTCAGGTGCAGTCGGGCATCTTCTATGGGCTGGCGATTCTGAACGTCTATAACTTTATCGGCCACGATGGGCAGCTTCCGGGCTTCCAGAGCTTTATGGGCTATGAAACCCAGACAAATGCCACCATCATCGTCCTGACCAATCTGGACCAGTCGCCCGTTTGCACGCCATCGGACAATCCTGCTCAGCCCCCCACCTGTCTCTCGCCCGCCAACGAGCTGGCGAAAATCATCTATTCCAACCTTTTCGTCTAGCTGAGCGCTTGTTGAAGATCGCTGAAATGCTGGCGCTGCCGACGCAGCACGTAATAGAAGAGCAGGCAGATCAGCAGCAGCAGCAGCATACGAAAGAGAAAAATAGGAGCAAAGAATCCTGGCTTGCGGCGCGTACGCCAACCGGAGAAGTGGAACAAACGGGCCAATAGATTACCCTCCTTTGATATGATAGTGTGATAGTGTTGCCAGTCTGTGGAGTATCTCTGAAAGAAAGAACGTTTACTGCTCCATCTCTTACATCCGCTTTCTTGCTGAGAACGCCATCCGCCTTTTTACGTATCCTTGAACATCATCGGGTACAATGAAAGCAGCATCTGAAAGCGTTGATAGGTTCTCAAATGAAAAGGAAGCACATCCATGACAGCAACCTCGCAAGCATGGCATGAATTGGCCCAACAGCTTCGCGCTGATAGCATTCGCGCCACGACCAAAGCCGGGTCCGGCCACCCTACGTCGTCGATGTCGGCTGCTGATCTGATGGCCGTCTTGCTGATGAGTCATTTGCGCTATGATGTTGCCAACCCGCACCACCCGGCCAACGATCACCTGATTTTCTCCAAAGGGCACGCCTCGCCGCTGCTCTACGCGCTCTATAAAGCGGCAGGAGCTATCTCCGATGACGAGCTAATGACGCTGCGCACTTTTGGCAGTCGGCTGGAGGGCCACCCCACGCCCGCGTTGCCTTGGGTAGAGGTGGCAACCGGCTCGCTGGGCCAGGGCCTGCCGATTGGCGTAGGCATCGCGCTGTCGGGCAAGTATCTAGAGAAGCTGCCCTATCGTGTCTGGGTCTTGCTGGGCGACAGCGAGATGGCCGAAGGCTCGGTCTGGGAAGCGTTTGACCACGCCAGCTATTACCAACTGAATAATCTGATCGGCATTCTGGATATGAACCGGCTGGGCCAGCGCGGAGAAACGATGCACGGCTGGAATAGCCGCGTCTATGCCGAGCGCGCCCGCGCTTTTGGCTGGCAGGTGATAGAGATCGACGGCCATCGCTGCGAAGAGATTGACCGCGCCTATACGCAGGCGGCCAGCGCCACCAGCGCGCCAACGCTGATTATCGCTCGCACGGTGAAAGGCAAAGGCTTTTCGGAGATTGAGAATAAAGAGGGCTGGCATGGCAAGGCGCTGCCGCCGGACATGGCCGAACGCGCCATCAAAGCGCTCGGCGGCGAGCGGCACATGACTGTGACGGTGCAGGCGCCACCAGCAGCGCAGCCCGCCCCGCGCCCGGCGGCGCAGCCGCTCCAGTTGCCGGGCTATCAGATTGGCTCCTCGCTGGCGACCCGCAAAGCCTATGGCGAGGCGCTCAAGGCCCTGGGCGCGGCGCGGCCTGATATTATCGCGCTGGATGGCGAAGTCAGCAATTCGACCTTTGCCGAAGATTTTGCTCACGCCTATCCTGAGCGCTACTTCGAGATGTATATCGCCGAGCAGCAGATGGTGGCGGCGGCGGTTGGCCTGAGCGCGCGCCGCTGGACACCCTTTGCCTCGACCTTCGCAGCTTTCCTGACGCGCGCCTATGACTTCATTCGCATGGCAGCGGTCTCGCGCGCAAATATTCGTCTCGTCGGGTCGCACGCGGGCGTCTCGATTGGCGAGGATGGGCCATCGCAGATGGGGCTGGAAGACCTGGCGATGATGCGCGCCGTCAGTGGCAGCACGGTGTTGTACCCCTGCGATGCAAACCAGACGGCAAAGCTGGTCGCGGCAATGGCCGACCAGCCGGGCATCAGCTTCTTACGCACCACGCGCGAGAAGACGCCAGTTATCTATTCGCCAGCAGAGACGTTCCCGATTGGCGGCAGCAAGATCGTGCGCAGTTCGGACAAAGATGAGGCAGCGGTTGTGGCGGCGGGGATTACCCTGCACGAGTCCCTGAAAGCCTATGACCAGTTGAAGGGCGAGGGGATCACCATCCGCGTCATTGACGCCTATTCTGTCAAGCCGATTGACACGCAGACGCTGCTTGCGGCGGCGCGTGCCACCAGCGGCAGAATAGTTGTTGTGGAAGATCACTGGATTGATGGCGGCCTGGGCGATGCTGTGCTGGCGGCGCTGGCGGGCGCTGGATTGCCTCACCTGCGCGTCACAAAGCTGGCCGTGACGGCAATGCCCGGCTCCGGCAAGCCGGAAGAACTGCTGGCTGCTGCTGGCATCGATGCGCAGCACATTGTCGACGCCGTGCGGGCGCTGCGCGGCGTGGCCGTCGCCAGCGATTAATATCGCGCTGCGTGTATAGCGCCAGCCTCCGTGCTGGCGCTAAAGACCAGCGCTTGCTGTCTTCCCATCATTTCACCCGCCCTCGCTGGAAGGCCACGCGAGCGGCTGGTATTTATTGCGTGATATTGCCGGTGCTGTTATTGATCGTGATCTTGATGCTGGTAAGTGGCTGCCTGGCCGGTCCGTGCAGCACTTTGCCCTGATTGGCCGGATCAAACACCGAGCCGTGACAGGGACATTCCAGGTGCTTGCTGTCAGGATTATAGGCCACCGTGCAGCCTTCATGCGTGCAGACCGCGTCAAAGGCCACCACTTGATTGTTGGGCAGGTGAATCAGAACGCCGGGATCATCATTCTTAGCGACGGTAAAGGGTTCGGCACTGTTCAGCGGCAGGTTCTTGATATTGCCGATAATGTTACTGTTTCCTCCCATGCTGCCCGCGTTGCCACCCGTGTTGGTTGTGCCAGCGTTCTCGCTGGGCGCGCTGCCTGCGCCGCTGCTGGCGCAAGAGTTGAGCGCCAAAATGTCGCCAAGGGCTATCAAGCCTGCTGCGCCAGAGACGCGCAGGAAGGTTCTCCGCGAGGTTAGCATGTCCCATGTCAGAATGCTGGTTTTCTCAGGGGCACCTGACTGGCTGGGCAAAGTATCCGATGATGGCTCGACAGCCTGGGGCGTGCTGATGGCCGGTTGGGTTGGTTCTTGCATGCGCTTATGCCTCATTTCGTCGGGTTCGGGTAGTTAAAATAAAGTTTTACGGGTTTTAAGAATGTCTTTATCTTGATATTGAGATGGAACTTGGGAGTTGATCTGTGCTTGAGCCTGGGGAGTAAGCTGGAGCCAATCAAAGGTCGCCGTGCTGAGGGCTTGCGGATTGTGCGAGGCAACCGCCAGCCCAGCCAGCACGCTGGCCCCCAGGTTCAAGCTCACTCTTGACCCGGCAATGGGAACCCAGTCTTGCTCATTGGTCGAAGTGTAGGCCGTGAGGGTGTTGCCCACCCGGCCAATTTGGAGATAGGCTGGGGTGCCCAGCGGGATGCTGGTCTGTATCACCGCCTGCGCGCCAGCAGCAGAACGGTATTGGACGATGAGACCATGCCCCGGCGTCATCAAGACGGCGTAGTAAGCTGCATTGGCCGCCAGACTCGCGCGCAGCATCAGCCCGGCACTGGCCCACGGGTCCGTCTCGTCCTGGGTCAGCACATCGGTGATCAATGTGCCATTGCCAGTCATGGGCTGCCAGACGTAGCGGAAGGCATCGGAGGCGTTGCCGATGTTGCCCGCCCCCAGCACGGTCCAGTTCTGGCTGAAAGGGTTAGTTTGATTGAGTGGTTGATTCACGAACTGTTGGCTGCCGGCCAGCGGCACGGGACCAACATCCTGGCAGGTCCAGGGTGCCGGGCAACTGCTGGGAGCAGGGGGGGCCTGGGGGCTGAGCGTAAAGTCATCAAAGCTGACAGCCCCCACCAGCCCGGGCTGGTGGGAGGTGACAGCCAGGCCGGCCATGAGCGGCCCTGGCATGTCGAGGGGAAAGGTAGAGTCAGGGATGGCGGTCCAGGTCACTCCATCCTTGGAGGTGAAGGCGGTATAGGTGTTGCCCGAACGAGTGATCTGAAGATACGTCGGGGCTGTGCCAGTGACACTGGTAAGAAGGTAGGCGATGAACCCATTGAATAAGCGTATCTGGACCACAATACCATTGTCTGGAGTGACGAAGACGGCGTAGTTGGCAGCGGCAGGATCAGGATTCTGGCGAATCATGAGGCCAGCTTTGGCCCAGGGGTCAGTAGGGGCCTGGAGGTTCACATGCACGCTGAGGGTGCCATCAGCGGCCAGGGTCTTCCAGACATAATGAAACTGATCCCAGGTGCCCGCGATGTCGTCTCCGGCCCCTTGCACAATCAAGGTCTGTTTCTTCAGCGATTGGCTGCCTGCCACTTGTGGGTTCCCAATGTCGGTGCAGTGCCAGCCAGTGGGGCAGGGTGCAGTCGCAGGCGGGGGGGCGAGCGTCACTTTTGGCGGTCCGATGGTGACATGGCTAAAGGTGGCGCTGCCCAAGCCTGCTCCGGCATGCTGGCTGACGGCCAGCCCCTCCAGGATGGAGGTAGGCATAACCATCTGGAGGGTGCTGCCTGGGACGAGGGTATAGTGAGTGCCATCCGTCGAGCTTCCGACCTGATAGACATCTCCCATGCGCTGGATCACCAGATACAGCGGCAGGGCATGGAGAGCAGTTGTGCTGACGACGGTACTAGGGCCATCGAAGGCGAGGCGATACTCCACCACGAGTGTATGCTGCGAGGAGGCCAGGACGGCGACGTAGGGCGACCCTGGATCATTCGTCTGGCGCAGCATCAACCCTGCTTGGGAAGTGGCGTTGTTCGATAGTCTTGTCACCTGCGCCGTAAGCTGGGTATCGCCTCGGACACTTTGGCTGACGAAGCGAAACTGATCGGCGGAGGAGGTGCCAATGCCTGAGCCACTGGCAGTGATGATCCAGGTGTCGCCAGAGATGCTTTCATTTCCGGCCTGCTGAGGGTTGCCAATATCCTGGCAGGACCAGCCATCAGGACAAGGCTGACGCCAGACAACAAACGTGTTAATCAGGAGGGCTACCGCGCCGATCAGAAGAAAGCTAATAGCGATCCTTAACAAGATACGCCTGCGGGGGCTTTTGAAATAGTCTCTCATAGGTTATCCATTCAATAGAGCGCCAATGTTTCAATCCAACTAGCTCAGGCCGAACGAATACAGGTTGCCATCCGTACTGCCAATGAAGATTTGCCCGTGAGAGATGCTTGGCGCGGCATAAATATGGTTTCCAGTCTCATAGGAATACAGCACTGTTCCACTGGCTGCGTCGAATACCTCGAAGATATTGCCTGCTCCGCACATGACCACCCCATTGATATAGGCCACTGGCCCAATGATCGAACCTGTCCCAATCCCCGTGATGCCGTGTGCCCACAAGACCTTGCCAGTAGCCGGGTCCAGTGCCCGCACCGCCGCCTCATAGCCTTTGCCAGCAATCAGTGTATTGCCTCCTGCCTGATACAGCCTGCCATCGCCAAACGCACCCGTCGAAACGGAGCTATATTCTCCTCCAGTGTAAGCAATATAGGTTCTCCAGATAGGACCAGCCGCGAGATGATTGCGGTTGAAGGCATAGAGATAGCCATCTTTGTTGATGTCTGCCAGAAGCGGGTGGCCTGCGGCATCCTGGAAGAGTCTGGGGGTAGCGCCAAAGTCGGAGGAATCGGGGAGGGTCTGCCCCTCTGGGACTTTATAAACGCTTTTTATGGCAAACGTTGAGGCATCAATGGCTAGCAGAGCTTGCGTCAATGGCTGCTGGAAGCTGCCAGTGCCCGTCGCCGCAAAGATAGTATTGGTCGCCGGGTCCAGAACGGGCGAACTCCAGAGTCCACCACCAGTTTGCCCATCTGGCACAAAGTTGAGCGTCTGCACAATCTTATGGGTCTTCAGACTCACTTTGAGGAGCTGCCCCTGCACCAGCGGGCAATCGCCAAAACTTGCTGTGCCAATGTAGGCATAGCCATGGTAGAGCAGCGGGCTGGACCAGTTATAGTACCCTGTCGTAATATCGCCTGTATAAATCTTCCAGAGAATCTTTCCCGTTTTGGCATCGAGGGCATACCAGTAATCATCACCGCCGCCAACGTAAACCACTCCATTCTGCACTGCTGCTCCCGATGTAATGCCCGCTACAGGAGGATTGCATTGAGGCAGGACATTATCTATCCCAAGGAAGGTCTTCCATTTCATTCTGCCGGTTGTGGCATCCAGCGCGTACTCATAGCCATCCCAGGAGCCGACATACACGACTCCCCCAACGATGGCCGCAGAGGCGGCAATGGGGGCGCCTGTTTTAAATTTCCAGAGTACCTTGAGCTGTCCTGCATTGGAGGGCGAGAGAAATGTTTCGCCGCTTACCGCCGTGCGCCCAGGATCGTGCAGGAACATAGGCCAGTCTTGCCCACCACCCGCCTGGGAGGCTGTCTGTGCTGTCACGCCAGTGGTGGACTGGCATGAGGCAAAGAACAGCGCCAGTGCGATCATCAGCAGGAGTTTGGTCGAGGGCATGTTCGACCAAGCGGACCTCGAAAGGTGAGATGCACCCTTGTCGAGATGCCCCGGCATCTGATGAGATGGGGAAGCGCAGCAGGAATCGTGGCCGGACAACGTGAAGGCCCTCCTTTGTTTAACGGAATGTGATGTGCATGAGCGAATACAATGGGCAAGGTAGGTTATATCTGTGCCACGCCGTCAATGCACATTTGATGCCAGGCTCTGCCGATGTTCCTTCAACCAGGCGCACAAGCATGCCACATCCGCCTGAATAGGCATCGCTTCTTGCCAACCGCTGTTTCAAGCGAATGTGGTATGATCTCACGTTCCCGGCAGCCGCGCATGCTGCATGCGCCGTATCTCTGGCCCGTTCAGACCTGCGGGCGCTTCATGCTTGTCTGAGGCTCGCCTGCAAAGACCCAGAGCCTCATTCCAAAATAGGTGATAATCATGGTGCCGCCAGTTGCGCTTAGCTTTGCCAGATTTGCCCAGAGGAAGGGATTGGCAACCAGCGGATGCAACATGCCCCCAACCAGCCAGACCAGCGCGTCATTACACAGGAAACCAGTAACCGTCACCAGTGCAAAGCGCGCGACTTCACCGAATGAAACAACCTGCCCCTTCTTAAACGTCCAGTATTTGTTCCAGAGGAAGCTGTTGAGGGCTGCCATAAGAAAGCTGATGGAACTATATACCAGCAAAAAGCCTGCATTATGTGTGGGGTAACGCCAGACCAGCAAATTCAAGGTCAGCAGGTCAATCAGTGTATTGGCAATCCCAACAACGCTAAAACGAAGCATTTCCCAGAGAGACCTCTTTCCTGGCTGTCTTGGGCAAACGACTTCTTTCAGCGCAGCAGATAACACTTCATCCGGGGCATTGAGTTCGGAGATACCTGACAAGGGAAAGCTCCTTTTTTTACCTTATTTGCGTGGCATCCCGATCAGCGAAGGCATATGCGGGTGTGATGAAAACAGATGCCTTTTGTCCACTGCCAGCGCAAGATTGGATGTCAGCCGACAACTCAGGCGGGATGGGATGGGTTGGCAGGTTGGGCAAACCTCGACGTTGAAAGAGGCTTGTGCCATCAGGTTCTTGCACAACCGGTGTGAACTGTGTCCGAAATGTTGGGCTATGTACCTCGATAGCCTGCGCGACAAGATCATCGGGGTTGGTTGGGTTGACAACGATCCAGTCCACCAGCGTTGCCGGGTTTGCCAAGGCCTGTTTCCAAAGAGCGCCTGATCCCTCATAAATCAGGTCTTTGAAATCAAGGCCCGCTGCTCCATATTCCGCTAACTGAGAGACGTAGAAGTCTGCTAAGATTTTCCCACCGTTATAGTGTTCGGCCAGGTAGGTCAACATGGCAAAGGGGCGGGTGCAGCGGGTTTGCTGAGCATCTTGCAGGGAGATGATGCCTCCTGAAGCGGTCAGGGCTACCTGGGCAAGCATGACGCCCACCAGAACGAGCTGCTTGAGTGAGCGAAGTGCCCTCTTCCCTGGTCGTCGGGAGCTTGCCAGGACTGCCAGCAAGAGCGCGGCAGGCGCCACAGATTGCGCGCCATAGCGCGCATTGAAGAAGCCTTGGAGCATCCTGGCGGAAAACACCGATGGCACAGAGAGAATAAATTGCCCTGCCACTCCCGGCACAGAGAAGGTCAGTTGTGCAGGGAGTGCTGGTACAGAGAGAATGGCCTGCCCGGTGTAGAGCGCGAGGATGTAGAAAGGAATGGGTGTCAGGAAGAGAGAGACCGCCAGCAGAGTTGGCGAGAGGCGATGTCTGAGGACCAGCACAAGCAAGGCAACGATGCCCAAGACAAAGAGGAGCGGCCCAATCGTCTCCAAGGAAGCAAGCAGATAGTAGCGGCTCGACTGGCCGAGATCATGATAGGTGGAGAGCGTCCCTGCCTGGATAAAGCCCTCTTGCTGTGCCTGGGCTGAATAGGGGCCGTGCTGGAAGTAGAGCGGGTCTCCAAAGATGAGCGCGCACCAGAGGAACCAGAGGAGGATGCCCAGCCCCCCCAGCGTGCCAAACACGAGGAGGTGCCCCTCGATGTAGGCCCAAGAGTGATGCTTGAGCCAGCCCACCAGCGGGATCAGCAGCAGGGCCATCCCAAAGAGGAACCAGCCATCATACCGGGCCAGCGTCGCCAGGCAGGCGCAGGCCGCTGCCCAGATCAGGTCTTTGGGATGCTCGTCCTGGACCCAGCAGAGGAAGTAATAGGCCGTCGCGGTGAGGGTAGCGATCAGCACCAGTTCGCTCATGGGGGTTGACTGCAAATAGAGGATGTTGGGGTTGAGGAGGAAGAGCAGGGTGCCCACAAAGCTGGCGCGGCTGTCGTGGGTCAGCCGCCGGGCGGAGAGAAAGAGATAGAGGGTTGCCACGACATAGCAGCCCATCGAGGGGAGGCTGCCAGCCAGACCCGTCCGCCAGAGGGTATCGTTCCAGATGAAGGGGAGCATGAGCAGATGGGGCAGTGGCAGCCATGCCCCCCCAAGCTGGGCCAGTCCTGGGGTGGCATTATCGAAGAGGCGCCGCGCAATGGTCATATGGGAGTAGGCATCAATATAGAGTAAGATTTGGTGGGTGGCGAGAAAGTATCCCAAGGAACAGCCACTTGCCAGGCAGGCGAGAGTCAGGGTGGCGATCAGCCAGGGGTCCGCAAACCAGGCGCGCCAGGCTGAGCGTTGGGCGGGTTTCTCTGGCTGTGGTATGACGGGAGGGAGGACGCTCGCCAGGGCCGAGCGGCGGGCCATAGCGGCCAGTTTGAGGGCATCCGTGACGGAACTGCTGCCAGGGGCAGAGGAGGGCAGCGCCTGGGCAGAGGCGTCCCCCGGCCCTTTCCCCCCGGGGCGGCGTGTGCCGAAGCGTTGGGGCCGTGCCAGGAAGGGGGCGATACTCGTCATCCCTACAAAAAGCGGCAGCAATACCCCCCATTGTAGAGCGCGAGCGCGGCTGTGCCTCGCCGCGCCAGGAGGCGCGGCGTGCCGGGCCGCGGCGCGCGCCAGCCCCAGGCTGGCAAGGAGGGCCAGGAGCCAGAGCGCGCGCGGCAGAGGCTGCTTCGTCTGACGCTCTGGCGAGAGCGACCTGGACAGCGGAGAAGGTGTGCTCTTCAGATCAGAGCATAGAGAGGTAGAGCCTGTGCTATTCTTTTCAGTAATCTTCTTCACAGAAGGTCTCCTTGTTTGGGAGTGGAGGTCGGCAGATGGAAGCCATGCAGGGTCTTCTCCCAGAAATGGGGCTTGACGATCAACTGGTAGAGCGCGATAAAAGCAGCAATGCTCATGAGCGCCCAATAGATGGGGACCAGCAAGGCCCATTTGATAAGGCCATAGTGCCCTCGTTTCAGACAGCCCATGAGCAGGGTGTAGAGATAGAAAAAGTTTCCAAAGACAAAGCAGATGGTCGCCATATAGAACACCGGCGCCGGGAATAGACGAGTATACACAGCTCCTACTACCGAATGGAAAGCGATATAGATTGCCAGCAGCAGCCACATGAGCGGGTTCACGAAGAGGATCGCCGCCTTGCTGCCAAGCACGACTTGCAGCCAGAGAAACTCTTTCAGACGCCCCTGGCGCACATAGCCCAAAGGCTGGCGCATGTTGACCAGATACGTCTGCATATAGCCTTTGATCCAGCGGGAGCGCTGCCGTAGCCAGTTCTTCAGGCGCGAGTTGGCTTCCTCATACGTGGTCGAGTTCAGGATGGCGGTCTTCAGTTGATAGCGATTCAAACGCAGCCCCAGGTCGCAGTCCTCGGTCACGTTGAAGGCATCCCAGGCCCCCAGCGTGCGCAGGATCTCGGTGCGGAGATGATTCGATGTGCCTCCCAATGGAAGAGGCAGTTGGCCCTGTTGCAGCCCAGGAAGGATCAGATCAAACCAGGCGGCATATTCTGCGGTGAACCAGCGGGTGAGCAGATTTTGGGTGGAGTTGTAAAAGCTCAGTTTGGC
>Ga0209581_1001289_pt1 | contig 30632 bp, 29 predicted proteins | sample Coa_R2_FD_187160 | JGI IMG/M metagenome (GOLD analysis project Ga0209581, IMG submission 187160) | Surface soil microbial communities from Centralia Pennsylvania, which are recovering from an underground coalmine fire - Coalmine... | ecosystem: Environmental > Terrestrial > Soil > Unclassified ...
GCGAAAGATCGGGAATGGGAGTGGATTCGGCGGACTTCGACCAGGACGGATGGCAGGATCTTTTTGTGACGAACGTGGACCAGGAGATGTATTCGATATACCGAAACAATCACGATTTGACCTTCGAGGACAAAGCGGGACCGATGGGACTGGGGCGGACGACTCGGCTGATGAGCGGATGGGGCGTGAAGTTTTTCGATTACGACAATGACGGGAGCACGGATCTCTTTATCGTGAACGGGCATCCGGACGACAAGATCGAGGAGCATTCGACGCACGTTACGTACAAGGAGCCGCTGCTGCTGTTTCACAACAACGGGAAGACTCTGGAAAATGTGAGCGCGCAGGCGGGACCGGTGTTCGGTGAGGAGTTCGCGGCGCGCGGGATGGCGGTGGGAGATTTCGACAACGACGGAGCTCTGGACGTGCTCGTGGCGGTGAATAACGGTGCGCCACTGCTCTTAAAGAACAACGCGGCGACTGGGAACCACTGGCTGGGAATCCGGCTCGTCGGAAAGAAGGCGAACCGCGATGCGATCGGCGCGCGGATTACGTGGGAGGCGGGAGATTTGAAGCGGAGCCGATTGAAGGTCGGCGGGGGGAGCTACCTTTCCTCGCACGATCCGAGGGAAGTGCTGGGAATCGGGAGCCGCACAAAAATCGACAAGTTGGAGATTCGCTGGCCGCTGCCGAGCGGGCGCGTAGAGACGTTTACGGACCTGCCGACGGACCGGTACATTACGATTGTCGAGGGAGAAGGGATCAAGTAGCGGCCGTCCGGCCTTCTCGTAGATGAGTCCGAAAACGTCAGATGGGTTTGCCGGTGAGTTCGAGAGTGGCGCCCTGACCACTGGCGGAATCGGGACTGATCCAGATCGTGACTTTCGCAGGCTCCACGGTGCTACGGTTTTCCAGATTCCAAAACGCAAAGGCATCGGGAACGAGTTCGAAGGTGACCTTGCGAGATTCGCCGGGCGCGAGCGAAACACGCTGGAAGCCCTTTAGTTCGCGCACGGGCAGGGACATGGAAGTGCCCTGAAGGCGGACGTAGAGCTGCACAACTTCCTCGCCGGCCACTTTTCCTGTGTTCGTGATTTCAGCGGTAGCGGTCAGCACGGGTTTTGGTTTTGCGGAGTGTAGCAGGACGTTCAGGTGCGTGGCATCGAGTTGCGAATCGCTGAGTTGAACGGGACCGTAACGAAACGTGGTGTAGGAGAGACCAAAGCCGAAGGGAAATTGAGGGGAGTTCGGCTCGTCGATGTAACGGGAGAGGTACTTTTCGTCACCGTTCGTGGGCGGGTGAGAAAGATCGACGTTGCCGGCGGGGCGGCCGGTGTCGAGGGCGTTGTAATACAAAGGCTCCTGACCGACGGCCCGAGGCCAACTGACGACAAGCTTGCCGCTGGGATTCACGGAACCGAAGAGGGCGTTGACCAGAGCAGGACCAGCTTGAATCCCGGGGAACCACGCCGCGAGGGCCGCAGGAACGTGTTCAAAGGCCCAGGGAAGAGTAAGAGGGCGGCCGCTGAAGAGGATCAGCACAACGGGCTTGCCCGTGGCGAGGACTTCCTTGAGAAGTTTCTGTTGCTGATGGCCGGGCAGCCCGAGATGAGCGCGCGAGGCGGCCTCGCCGGTCATGCTGGGAGCATCCTCTCCGAGAGCGAGGATGGCGACATCGGATTGTTTCGCAGCTTCGACGGCAGCGGCAAGTTCTTGGTCCGATCCGTCAAGGAAACCGGAACCGCGGGCGTAATGAACACGATCGGCGCCGAGTTTTTGGACGAGGGCCGCTCGAAGAGTGACGGCGTCCTCGGCGCGGCCCATGCCTGCCCAAGAGCCCAGCATGTTTCCCGCGTCATCGGCGAGAGGGCCGATTAAAGCAACGGAACCGACGGAATTGGACAGAGGCAGGAGTGGCGCTCCGGAAGACGTGGGCGCATTCTTGAGCAAGACAAAAGACTCTTCGGCGGCTTTGCGGGCGAGCTCCACGCTTTCGGGCTGGAGGAGCGAGGATGCTTCCTTCGCTTCGTCTGCGTACGGATGATCGAAAAGGCCGAGAGCAAATTTGACGCGAATGATGCGGCGAACGGACTCGTCAATGGCTGCGGGAGAGACGCGGCCCGAGCGGACCAGGTTCAAAAGATTTTCGTGGTAGAGGTTGCTCACCATGTCCATATCCACGCCCGCAAGGAAAGCGCGGCGCGCGGCGGTCGCTCCATCAATGGCGATGCCGTGAGGGATAAGCTCGCGTACGGACCCCCAGTCGCTTACCACAAAGCCCTGAAACCCCCACTCTTTGCGCAGAACCTGCGTAATGGTGAAGGCATTGGCGGAGGCGGGAACGCCATTTAGGGAGTTGAACGCGGTCATGAGAGTGGCGGCCCCGGCATCCACGGCTGCGTGGAACGGAGGAAGATAGATTTCACGGAGGGTGTGCTCCGAGATTTCGGTGGTGTTGTAATCCCGGCCGCCCTCCGCGGCGCCATAGCCGACAAAGTGCTTCGCACAAGCGGCGATGGAATCGGGCGAATCGAGCTTCTCTCCCTGGTAACCACGCACATAAGCAGCGGCCATTGCGGAACCGAGGAACGGATCTTCGCCGGAGCCTTCCGCCATGCGGCCCCAACGAGCGTCTCGGGCAATGTCCACCATCGGTGAAAACGTCCAGCGGACTCCGCTGGCGGCGGACTCCCTTGCGGCAACGCGCGCGGCGTGCTCAACGAGAGCGGGATCCCAAGTCGATGCCATTGCCAAAGGAATGGGAAACGTGGTGCGGAAACCATGGATGACATCCAAGCCAAAAAGGAGGGGAATGTGGAGCCGGGACTTCTCCATGGCGATTTTCTGGAGAGCGTTGACGCGCGCGGCGCCGGTGACGTTGAAGAGCGAGCCAATCTGGCCTTTGCGGATCATGTCGTCATCAGCGGTTCTTCCGGTGCCCGGCCCGGTGGGCTGGCCGGCGGAGTATTGCACGAGCTGACCGATCTTTTCCTCGAGCGTCATGCGCTTCAGGAGCTGTTCTACCCGGGCTTCCATGCCGGGAGAAGTCAGTGAGGAACGGAGGGATGTTGCCGCATGAGTCTTCGCATGGGGGGCGGATTGAGCGCGGAGGATTGCGGGAGTGGAGAAAAAGAGAATTCCCAGAACAAGAAGGCATGGAAGCGAGAGAGAGATTCTGCCCGCGAGAATGTGCCGGGCGCGAAAGCCTTCTTTTTGTTCGCTGCGTGAGTTATGCCGGGGGAAAACGATCTTCCTGTAGGGCATTGAAGAAATCATGGCGAAAATGTCTAACCTCAATCCGAAGAGTTTACTTGCGTCCGGCGGCGGCGAAAAGGGAAGCGCGAGCACGGGAAATTCCCGGCCACCGGGGCCGTGCGTCGTGCGAGAAAGTCCGAAGAATCGTACCGCAAAAGTGAACTTGGATAAATCGATTTATTTACGCTTTGGAGGGGCCGGTCGACACGGGTTTGGCCAAGCCAGCCCGCCCGGAGCGCTCATTCCTTGCTCTCTCGCGCCCGGCTGGTCTAGACTACGCAACCATAAACCAATGGCAGAAAAGAAAACTGGGAAGGCCAGGGAGCCGGGGGATTCCGGCGAAAAAAGAGTCAACCTTCGTGAGCTTGCGGAACACCTCGGACTTTCCGTGGCGACGGTTTCGCTGGTGATGAACCGTTCGCCTGCCGCAAAATCGATTCCTTTTCACACGCAGGCGCGGGTTCGGGCGGCGGCGCGCGAATTGAACTACAGGCCGAACGTGATGGCGCGGATGCTGCGCCAGAAGCGAAGCCTGACGATCGGGGTGATTGTTCCGGAAATCAGCGAAGGCTACGCCGCGCTGGTGCTTTCGGGAATTGAGGATCATCTCCTGCAGGAAGGTTATTTCTATCTGGTGGTGAGCCATCGGCACCGGACGGACCTGATTGAAGAGTATCCGCGGCTACTGCAGCAAAGAGCGGTGGAAGGGCTTATCCTGGTGGATACTCCTCCGCAGAACGGTGTCTCCGTCCCGGTGGTGGCAGTCTCCGGGCATCGGCACGTCCCGGGCGTGACGAACATCATGTTGAACCACACGCGCGCGGCGCGCTTGGCGCTCGAATACCTGAAGGAACTGGGCCACAGAAGAATCGCCTTTATTAAGGGGCAGGCGTTCAGCTCGGATACGGAGGTTCGATGGAAAGCGGTGCGGGCGGCGGCGCAATCGCTGGATATCGAGGTGGAGGAGTCACTGACCGTACAGCTCGAGAGCGATTCGCCCACCCCGAAGCCCGGATACGACGTAACCCGGCGATTGACGGAAAGCGGGAAAACGTTCACGGCGCTGTTCGCGTTCAATGATATTTCCGCGATCGGCGCAATTCGCGCGCTGCGCGAGATGGGCATGCGCGTGCCGGAAGACATCTCTGTGGTGGGATTCGACGATATTCTGAGCGCCGCATATCAGAATCCCGGTTTGACGACGATACGCCAGCCGCTGAGGGAGATGGGCATCACGGCGGCGAGCACGGTGCTGCAACGAATTAACAGCGGACCGAAGGCGGACTACCCGAAGAGCATCATCGTTGAGCCGGAACTGGTGGTCAGAGAGAGCACCGCTCCTCTGCGCGAATCAGCGAGCCGGATCGCCTGACAAATCAGCGGAACAAACTGCCTTATTGTTGCGGCCAGCTTGGAAACGGCGGCCAATTGCCGTCCATCACTTGCGTTTCTCCCAACGCGACCAGCTAACGCTACATACCTTCGCCGCTTTGCTCGATGAGCTTTGCAACGAGACCGGTCCAGCCGGTCTGGTGGCTGGCGCCGATGCCGGCCCCATTGTCTCCGTGAAAGTACTCGTGAAAATGGATGTAGTCGCGCCAGTGCGGGTCCTGCTGGAACTTGCTGAGTCCGCCAAACACCGGTCGAGTGCCGTCGCCAGAGCGCAAGAAGATGCGCGTCAGCCGGCGGGAGATCTCCGCGGCGACATCCCACAGAGAAGTCTCGCGTCCTGATCCCGTGGGCAATTCCACTTTGAGGCTTTCGCCGTAAAAGTGATGAAACTTCTGCAAGGCCTCGATTAACAGAAAGTTGATGGGAAACCACACCGGGCCGCGCCAGTTGGAGTTTCCGCCGAAAAGGCCGGTGCTCGATTCGGCGGGCTCGTAGTCCACGCGATGCTCATGCCCGTTGACGTGAAGACTGTACGGGTTGTCCTTGTGAAACCGGGAAACGGCGCGAATTCCATAGGGGGAGAGGAATTCCGACTCATCCAGCAAGTACCGAAGCACGCGATTGAGTTGTGCGCGGTTCACCAGTGAAAGGAGGCGGCGCATGCCCCGGGGTTCGCCGTGCGGGGTGTCGATGTGTTCGGGCACATCGGGATGATTTTCGATGAACCATTGCATCCGGCGCTTGAAGCCCGGCAGGCGATCGACGATGTCCTGCTCGAGTGTTTCGACGGCGAGGAGAGGAATCAAGCCGACGAGCGAACGAACCTTCAGGTAGTGATGATCGCCGCTCGGGAGATGCAGAACATCGTAGTAGAAGCCGTCTTGGTCGTCCCAGAGCTTGACACCTTCGCCGCCCCGGTCGTTCATGGCGTGGGCGATGTGAACGAAGTGTTCGAAGAATTTGCTGGCCACGCTTTCGTAGGCGGGATTTTCGCGAGCGAGCTCCAGGGCGATCACCAGCATGTTCAGGCAATACATTCCCATCCAACTCGTACCGTCGGACTGCTCCAGGTGGCCTCCGGTCGGCAGCGGGGCGGAGCGGTCGAACACGCCGATGTTGTCCAGGCCCAGGAATCCACCCTGGAAGATGTTCATTCCTTCGGCATCCTTGCGATTAACCCACCACGTGAAATTCAGCAGAAGCTTGTGAAAGACGCTTTCGAGGAAGTCGCGGTCCGCTTTGCCACGAATTCTTTTTTCGATTTTATAGACGCGCCAGGCGGCCCAGGCATGCACGGGAGGATTCACGTCGCCGAAAGCCCATTCGTAAGCCGGCAACTGGCCATTGGGGTGCATGTACCATTCGCGCAGAAGAAGCGTGAGCTGGTGTTTTGCGAAATCGGGATCGACTTGTGCTAGCGGAATGCAGTGAAAAGCCAGGTCCCATGCTGCATACCAGGGATATTCCCACTTGTCGGGCATGGAGACGACGTCCTCGTTGTAGAGGTTGAACCATTCGCGATTGCGACCCTGTTTGCGGCTTTCCGGAGGAGGAGGGCCGGCCGGATCGCCTTCGAGCCACGCCCGCAGGTCAAAGTGGTAGAACTGCTTGGACCAGAGGAGGCCGGCGAAAGCCTGACGCTGCACGTTTTTGGCGTCTTCGGAGAGATTTTTAGGTATACGCGCGGCGTAGAATTCATCGGCTTCGTTTATGCGCGCTGAAATTGCTGCGTCAAAGGAGGAACCGAGGGGTTCGATTTTCGGCGCTTCGGACAGAACCAGCCGCGGCGCCGATTTGCGCACGACCTTTGGCTCCTGATCGGTCAGGCGCAGGCGCAGCGTGGCGGAAGCGCCCGGGGCGAGACGCAGCCGATAGAGCGCGGCGGCTTTCGTGCCATGCTTTTCGGGATTTACCGCATGGAGATTCCCGTGAACCACGTAGTCGTTGATTCCGTCCTTGACGAACGGCGCGCGGTTTTCCGCCCCGAAGAGTTTGCGCGTGTTCGTTTCGTTCTCGGTGAAAAGAAGTTCCGGTTCACCTTCGCAGAGCAGCCAGCGCTTTCCGTACGCGCGATGGTCAATCTCAATCACAGCGGAACCCGGAGTACCGTTTTCCTTGGAGAAGCTAAGGTGACGCGAGGCGCGGAGGGAGGGGCGATAGTGGTCGCGTCCCCATGACCAGGTGTTGCGGAACCAGATCGTCGGAAGGAGAGCCAAGTCCGCTTCCTCAGGGCCGCGATTGACCGCGGTGATTTTGACCAAGATGTCCTCCGCAGTGTTCTTGGCATATTCGGTGAAAACGTCAAAGTAACGGTCTTGGTCGAAGACGCCGGTATCCAGGAGTTCGTACTCAAAGTCCCGGCGGCTCCTGCGGCGATTTTCTTCGACAAGATTTGCGTAGGGAAATTCGGATTGCGGGTACTTGTAGAGGCACTTCATGTACGAATGGGTGGGCGTCGAATCGAGATAGAAGTAGTACTCCTTCACATCCTCACCGTGATTGCCTTCGTTGCCGGTCAGGCCGAACAAGCGCTCCTTCAGGATGGGATCGCGGCCGTTCCAAAGAACAATGGCGAAGCAGATGAGCTGGCGGCGGTCGGAGATGCCGGCGATGCCGTCTTCGCCCCAGCGGTAGGTGCGGGAGCGCGCGTGATCATGAGGGAAGAAATCCCAGGCTGTGCCGTGAGGGCTGTAGTCTTCGCGCACGGTGCCCCACTGGCGTTCGGAAAGGTAGGGTCCCCAGCGCTTCCAATGTACCTTTCGCAAACGGGACTCTTCGAGACGGAGCTCTTCCGCGTTGCTGTGGATTGTTTGTGTCATGCTATCGGTTCTCCATTCATCGCGTGAGCCATACATTGCCCATCCATGGACACAGCGAGATCGAGGCCGCTCTTTGAAGCGTCCTGCTTGGAATTCTGAGTTGCCCTGGGTCACTTTATGCGATGACGAGAGGGACGGAAGGTTTCAGAGATTCTGAACTGCGATCAAGTCAGGGTTGAACGATGCCAAGAGCGTGACCATCCGGGTCGCGAACCATAAAACCGCGCGAGAAGCCGGCGGCCGCCTTTTCAAGAGAAATGGTTGCCGAAGAGATGAACCGAGCCTTGGCGTCGCGCAGCGATGAGATTATTTCGTTAGGGTTTTCCGTATCGAGCTGTGTCTGCCTGTGGACCAGGTCGTTCGCGCGCTCATCGTCGGGATAAGGTCTGCCGTCGCGCGGGCTCAGATATTCAAGGAGCTCGATGCCCGGCCCCGCGGGTGCCCGCAAAGCGGTGATCCGCAAACGCGCTCCGAAGACGTTGTTTAGATGCTCCTGCTCGGTTCCGTAATTCTCGCTCTCTCCGGCCACGCGCAGGCCGAGCAAGTCGCGATAGAACCGCAGGCTGGCTTCGGTATCGGAGACCGCAATGGCGGTGTGGTCTATTCCGAGGAACAGACGATCGCTCTGCCGGTGCCATTTGGGATTCCCTTTGTCTTCGGGGAACTGCAGGATTTCGAGAGGATGCTCGTCCGGATCCTTGAAATAGAACGCCTTGATTCCTCCGGCATTTTTGTTCCAATCCGGCAACCGCTGGGGACCGGAAGACGCATACTCGACTTTGTTTTGGCGCAGGATCTGGTAGGCGCGATCCATATCGCTGACGATGATGGCGATGTGCTGGAACCAGAGATCGTTGCTCCGGGAATCCACGGGGATGGGGCGTCCCCGAGGAGTCAGGAACTGGACCAGTTCGATGGATTCATCGCCCAATTTCATGCGCACGATGCGGACTCGCGCGCCGAATATACCGAAAAAGCGTTCGACCTCGTCTCCGGCCAGCTCCGTATCGGATAGCTTTTCAAAGGTGAGGATCCGCGAGTAAAAGTTCACGGAACGGTCCATGTCGCTCACGGTCATCAGGATTGCGCCAATGGCGCGAATCCTGGGTGAATTGGATGTAGGCGCCGAAGAGAGCTGCTGCGCGGGCGCAGCCGAAACGGCAGCGAAGCAAAAAGAGAGAGCAAGGATTACGGCGCGGAATGGCTTAGACAGCATTCTGCACTCCGGCCAGCGGCGACCCTTGCAGGGAAAGTTCCGTGGTTGTCGTGGAAGCGCCCAGGCGCTCCTTCAGGTGATCCGCAACGCGAAGGGCGTTGGCCATGATGGTCAAGGCGGGATTGACCGCCGCACTCGAGGGGAAGAAGCTCCCATCGACCACGTAAAGGTTGTCCAGTTCGTGCGCCTTGCAATTCCTATCGAGCGCGGAAGTTTTGGGGTCTTTGCCGAAGCGGATGGTGCCGTTCTGATGAGCCACGCCCGCCAGCGGGATGCGGTCTCCGATGTACAGGTTTCTGGAAAAGAGTCCCTCGTGGCACTCGTGGCCGTGAATGCCGCACTTGGTCTGCTGCTTCATCAACTCTTTGAGCTTGGCGATCAGGCGACGATGCGGTTCTTCGTTGTTGGGCGTGTACTGGAGAACAATTCGTCCCTCACGGTCCAGAGTCACGCGATTGTTCGGGTCGGGAAGGTCTTCCGAGGTGAGCCAGAAACTCAGCGAATGCCTGGCCATGAGGTCGAGCGTCCAGCCCGGAGCGAGAGCAGGAGCGCCGGCGGAAAGCGCGACGCCGTCGAGCTTGGCAACGAAGGAGAAGTGGCCCATGGGGTAGTTCCAATCCTTCGAGCCGAAATAGAAATCGTTCACGGCAAGCGTCTTTTGGTAGAGCGTGGGATTCGGGCACTTCGAAACAGCAAGCATCACGGAGTTCACGTGGCCCATATAGTGACGGCCGACGACGTCGGAACCGTTGGCCAGTCCGCGAGGATGCTTGTCGTTCGCGGAGCGCAGCAGCAATGCCGCCGAATTAATTGCGCCGCAGGAAACGACGACGATGCTTGCGGAGAAGGATTCCATCGCTCCGTTCCTTTTCACGACGACGCGTGAGACTTCGCTGCCCGACGCACTGGTTTCCAGGCGTTCCACGCAGGAGTTGGTCAAAAGGGTGACGTTGGGAAAGCGCAACGCGGGATCGATGCAGAGAACCTGTGCGTCCGCTTTGGCGTTTACGAGGCAGGGATAGCCGTCGCAGGTGTCGCAGCGGATGCACTTGCTGGCGTGCGGGTTTTGCTCGTCAATTTGAAGGCCGAGCGGCGTGTGAAAAGGCTTGAGACCGAGGCGTTCGAAGTCCTCGCTTAATTGTTGAATACGCGGCTCGTGGCTGATCGGCGGATGCGGGTAAGGCCCGCTTGCCGGAGGCTCCGTTGGGTCCTCGCCGCGCCTGCCGTGGACATGGTAGAGCCGCTCGGCTTTCAAGTAATACGGCTCCATGTCCTCGTAGAAAATAGGCCAGGCCGGTGAAATGCCGTCGAAATGGCGGATTTCGCCGAAGTCTTCCTTGCGCAAGCGGAAGAGGGCCGCGCCGTAGAATTTGGTGTTTCCCCCGACGTAGTAATTGGTGTGCGGATGAAGAGGTTTGCCATCCTTGTCACGCCAGGCTTCCTTGGTTTGATACCTGGCTTCGACGTTGACGGCGCGGGAATCCCAGTTTTCCTTTTCGCGGCGCACATAATCGCCGCGCTCGAGGATGAGGATCTTTTTGCCGGTCGCTGCCAGCGCATAAGCGAGCGTGCCTCCGCCGGCGCCGGTTCCAATCACGATTACGTCGTAGTGTCGGTTGCTGTCCATGTGCTTCTCACTTTCGAGCGATGTTTCCAGGGATGGGTCCTAATCCTCATTCAGCTCCGCGTAGCGGCAACGAAAAATGCAACGTTCGGAATTGTGGTGATGATATTTGGCGCAGAAGATGCGGTGCTTGGAGCGGGCCAACTGAAAAATTTCCCCGGCGGTCCACATTCCGAGCACGGGAGCGGCGAAATAGATCCAGAGAGCGTGAAAACTGTGCGCGGGAATCGCGGAGCTCAGTGTCCGCGCCGGATTCAAGCTCATCCCGGAAAGCGGCGCCTCGAAGGTGATGTAACTTGCCAAAAGAGTTGCAGCGAAGTACGGCGTGAGCCGGGAAAGCTTCTTGTGGTTGGAAGTGATTAGGACTGTTAGCGCCATCAGGAAGGTGATCGATGTTTCCGCCGCAAAGGCCATGCCCGTTCCCCACATGCCCGGCTCGGTAACAACGAAATTGACTCGAGGGTGCGCTAACCCGCTTCCGATCAGCAGGTAGGCAGCAACAACTCCAGCAAATCCGCCGGCGAACTGGAAAAAGATATAGAAGGCTGCGTCCCACGCTGCGATTTTCTTCAATCGGAGGAACATTAGGGTTAACGCTGGGTTCATGTGCGCCCCGGAGCGCTTTCCCCAGCGCGAGTGAATCAGCAAGAGAAGAGTGACCGCCATCGCAAGCCCGTTGAGCAATTGCCTCAGAAAAGCATTGGGAAGCAGGCGATGAATGGGTGATTCCGGGTACTCCAGGAGCGTCGTGACAACGCAGGCGGAAAGCATGAACAAGCCAAGTTCTGCCGCTTCCATGAGGTATTCCGGCCAATGCGCCGAAAGCGCAGCCAGAGCAGGGGACCGGCGAACGGATTGCGCGTCAGACTGAAGAATCAGGCTCTCTTCCATGCGCCATGAGATACGAATGGTCTGAGGAAGTGACAGAATGCCGCATCCAACAGGTGCCGCAAAACGTAAGTAGTATTGATGTTTCCCGGAAGCGAGGTCGAGTTGGGACAATAGGACCAAAAAAGTTGCGACTTACAACGCGGGAAGTGCATCTTATGGGGCATTGTTCGAACAGTCTTGTCAGCGTCAGGCGTGCTCCGACGCGTTGGGTTTGGCAAACGTACGGCCAAGCGGTTCTAGTCGAGTGCGCGAAAGGCAGTACTGGCGGGGCGATCGGCAGTAACTAACGTATTGTCAATGAGTTGAAGATAGAGGCAATGGCATCTCAGAAACCATTTTTGGAGAGCAGCGAGGCGGAACTGATCCGGCTGGTGTGCGGTGGCGACCGGGAAGCTTTCTATCGCCTTGTGCAGCCCTATGAAAGAGCGGTCTTCTCCGCTGCCATGGCGATCTTGAACAATCCCGCCGACGCGGAAGAAGTGGCGCAGGAAGCGGCACTGAAGGCCCTAGCCAACATTGAGCGGTTCCGCGGGGAATCGAAATTCAGCACCTGGCTGATTCAGATCACGATCAACGAAGCCCGGCTGAAGCTCAGGAAGGATCGCAGACACCTCTACGAATCGGTGGACGAGCCGCAGACGGACGAAGAAGGGGATTATTATCCCAAGGATTTTGCGGACTGGCGCGAGATTCCGTCCGAAACGTTGCAGCGAAAGGAGTTGCGGGAAGCCCTGCAACGGGCCCTGGCATCCTTGCCCCCGAAGTACCGTGAAGTGCTTATACTTAGGGATATCCAGCACCTAAGCATAGAGGAAACCGCTCAAGCGTTGGGGCTGACGACCGGAAATGTGAAGACGCGGCTCTTGAGGGCCCGGCTGCAGATGCGGGATGCGCTGGCGCCCGGGATTGACGGAAGCTGGGCTGGCGGGAAGCAGGATTACCAAAAGGTGCGGCCATGGTAGGGATTGCGCGTTGATGGGACTGAAACTATTGGGTGTTCAGGGTATCCAATGAAGGTGATAGAAATCAGCTGCCTGGAGGTTTGGCGAGAAATCTCCAACTATATTGACGGCGATGTCCCTGCCGAGTTGCGCGCCCGGATGGAATCACACTTCAAGGTTTGCGCGCACTGCACGGCAGTGCTGGACGGAACGAAGAACGTCGTCAAGTTGGTCGCTGATGGTGTCGAATACCAATTGCCGGAAGGCTTCAGCAAACGCCTTTACGACAAGATCAAATCGAAGTAGAGAATTTTCCTAAGCTTCCTTGAGAGCCCCATCCTGGCTTTTGAACCAGTGGCTTACAAAACCTCCCAAATGCTCCGGAACATCGGCATTGTTGACGAAGAAAACGATCTTCCAGGATCCCGCAGGGTCCCTTTTCCAAAGTTCAAAGTACCTTTCACGCTTTCTTACCATTTCGCCGGCGGCTTTGGGGCTGAACGTGTACTCATGCCAGCCGAAGTCGTAGGCAGTATCGCCCAGGACCACGACGTCAATGATGATCACGTCCAGCTTTACGTGGTATTCGCAGAAGAGAGCGGCGGCGCGCTCGCGCAGGGCGATCCTCGCCGCCTCGCCATATTTGCTCGGCCTGCCGTCGGACATGTCCGCGAATCCAGCGGGATGGAAGACGGAAAGCAAGAGTTCCACGTCCCCGGTTCGATAGGCTTCGCGAAAGTCGGTTTTGGCCCCGTTGATTCGATAGACGTCGTCCATGATTTCCTTTGGGTCGCTGCCTTGCGGTGGGCGGCGAGCCTTTGCTGGCCGCATTAGATGGGTTGCAAGACCGAAGGATTCAGGAGATTGCGCCGGATTTGTATCGGGCTAGCGAAGCAGGGTCAAGGAAGCCGGATCGACGGCGAACAGGAGCGTGTCCCCGGTTTTGAGAACCGCACCTCTGAAGCGGACCGGCTGAGCCACATACTTGAGGAAAACGTCCTTGTTCAACGGTTCCTGGCCCGGGCCAACAAGGAGAAGGACTGCCGGCGCGCCCATCAGGTTCTGCGTGACGAAAGCAGGGGGAATGCCGCCGCTTAGGCAGCGAACGGCGCAATCGCGATGGACTTTGCCTTCGCCCGGGTTCATTACGCCAAAATTACATTTGCTGTCCACGATTTCGCCGGTCAATTCCTGGGCGTCAAGACTTGTTGTCCGTTCAATTGGAGCCTCTGCGTCCGGCAATGCGATGATGGAACCGGTCACGAGTTCGACCATGGTCTGGCCACCGCGATAGATGAGTGAACCGCGGAGCTGAATATGCTTTCCGGCGAAAGCTGCCACCTGACTGTCCGCACCATGCTTTCCTGTAGCGACAAGGAGATACCGCGAATAAGGCAACTGGCCGTTGGCGGTCCCCGGACGACGTACGAGCAAAGTAGGATAGGGCTTGGTTTCCAAAAACCCCTCAAAGCTGCGGACTTTTCCGAATTCGAAAAAAGAGGGCGCAAAGGTGCGCTGAACCACCGCAAACCCGGCGGCGACGATAACGGCTATCAGGAGAAGAAAGCCCACCGTCATACGAACGGTTCGCGCTATACCCGAAGAAGCCTTCGGCAGATAGCCAACGTAGAATTCCTGCTCGTTCATGGCGACGGACTTGCTTCCCGGATTTCCAAAGGCTTGGCAATCGTGGATGGCTCAACGTAGGTGCCCGGCGGCCGCGGAGACGGATCTACCCAGACGCGGCCTCCCGAAATGCGCGTACGAAACGCCGATACTTTTTCTGTGAAGGGCGGTGGAGAAGCGCCCGTTTCCGGCAAATACTGATATCCATGCCACGGGCAGGTCACACAGCCGTCGATAATCTTGCCTTCGCCGAGCGGGCCGTTCTGGTGCCGGCAGACGTTGGAGAGCGCGCAGATTTTCCCTTCGAACTTGAAAATGGCGATCCGCTCGCCGCGAACGGAAACGACGGCAGCGCGCTTTTCCGGGATGCTCTCCAGCGCGCACGCGTCCACAAAGCCCTCTTGTGCGGGCAGGAGAACCTTCTGGTCGATGCGCCTCTCGCGTAGCGCGGCGGCAAGATGAAGACCCAGAACGGTCGCCAGGCCAAGGCCGGTAACACCAGCAAGTAAGGGGCTGCGTTCGGATTGGAGCAGGCCAAGGGTCACGTGGGCCAACAACAGGGCGTAAACAACGTAGACGAGCATGTGCAGGCCTTTCCACACGGGAGGCGTTAGATTCCGCAACCAGAAGTCGTGGCTGGTTGCGGCCATCAGGAAAAGAATGATCAACGCCAGAAATCCAAGTTGCTGAAAAGGAAAATCGGGGAGGGTTGCGATGTTTGTGTTCGCCGTGAGCAAACTCACCAGCGGATCTTTGTCACCAAGTCCGTGAAATTGAATGACCGCAAAAACACCGTGTACGGCGCCGAGCAAGAAGGTCATCACGCCGAGATGACGGCGGTTGTAGAGAAGCGGAAGAAAGCGCGAATCGAGGCGGCACAACGGACCGATGCACAGGACGACATGCAAAAGAAGAAACGCCGCGGATCCGACGGCCCGAATGATGAGCGTCTCCGCTGTCGCGTAGGGAAAGAGCAAAGCGGCAAAGCCGAAGAACAACGCGAGATAAAGAACGATCCCGGAAACAGCCGTGACGTCATAAATGCGCTTTTGCCGGTTCCAACCGATGGCTTGGTATTGATGGCTCATCGCTTGCCCCCCAGCGGAACGGCTCCGAGAAGTTCCTGATGTGCCGGGCTGTAAAGAAAGAGAAACCCACTGCTCTTGGCCTCGTCTGGAAGTGGATAGCTCTCCAGTGGCCGGAAGGCGCCGAGAAGCCTTGACTCAATTGGAATTCCCCCAGAAGAGGACTGCGCGGACCAGTACACAAGCACGTCGGGTGCAACCAGAGGCGCTTCCGGAACGAGCTGAACGTATAGCTCGTTTAAGTTGCTGTTGCTTCGCAGAAGCCGCGCATGAACGGTGACCCCGGCGAGATGCGCTGTCCGCTCCAACTCAAGGACAAGGGTGTCAGGCCGGATGGAACTCATTCTGGATGGAGGCTGCGGCCATTGGTGACGCGAAAGCAATCCTGCACCGAACACGACGGGCAGCAGGGCCGTCCACGCAAGGAAGACCGCACGATGAACTGTGCGCAGAGGCTGAATCACCGATGCGGATTCCTTTCCTTCGGCGTAGTCCGCTGCCCGGAAATCCAGCGGAGGAGCAGCAACGGCCAGAACGCCGCGGAGCCGGGCACAAGGAGAAGCCGAAAGCCCCAGCCGCTTCCCGCGGCTTGCTCGTCGATGCGCTGGACCTCCACGGTGACGAACGCGATTGCGAAGAGCACCCCCAGCAGCGCATAGAGATAAAGAGCGTGGACCAGATAGATAGCGAACTGCTCAACCATTGGCGCCTTCGATGGGAAGCAACGCTCCGGTGATGTGGCCGGCGTCTTCACCGGCAAGCCAGAACGCCAGATTTGCGACGTCCGATGGCTGCAGCCACTTCGAAAAATTGGCATTGGGCATGGACTTGCGATTCGCCGGCGTGTCCATCGTTCCTGGGAGAATGACGTTGGCCGTCAGGCCCGCGTCCTTGTTTTCAAGAGCCACCGTGCGGACCAACATGGCCAGTGCGTTCTTAAAGATCACGTAGGCGCCCAGCTTCGGATGGGGATCGGTGGCCGTCAAGCTGCCAATCGCAATGATGCGACCTGCGCCGGTTCGCCGAAGATGAGGAATCGCCGCGCGCAGAACATAAAAGGCGGAATCGAGATTGAGACCGCGCATCTGTTCCCACGTGGCGTCGTCCGTATCGGCTATGGATTGTCCTCCGGCAAAGCCACCCAGAACATGCACGAGCACGTCCAGCTTGCCGAACTGGCGCACAACGCTCTCGACGGCCTCGCGAACGGCAGCCGGCTTGGTAAAGTCCACCGAAATTGCCGTGAAGTTCGGCGAGGGAAAATCCTGCGCAGACATGCTTCGGGATGCGCCCACGACTGTGTCGCCTTCCGAGAGAAATTTTTGGGTCACAAAGGTTCCGAGGCCGCCCTTGGCTCCGGTAATCAAAACAACACGGTTTTTCATGACGAGTTGCAAAGCCTCACGGATAGCGCTCTCGCGAAGTAAGAGCCCCAAGCATGCCAAAAGTTTCAGGAAATTGCTCGGCCGGAGATTGCTGTCTGGCTTATTCCGCGAAACGGAAGTCGCAATGCGCAATCAAACTCCCGCTTTTGGCAGGGCGATCCGGCGAGGTAGCGTAGGGTTGAGTTCGTGGAACTGGTCTCCAGTTCCGTGTAACTGACGGTGGCCGCGTCCGGCCTGTGCACGCAGACGGAATAGGGGCCTGGTCCTGGAACATGCGACCTGTGCAGCCTGCCGAGCCAATCGGAAGCAGCATCTTCCGGAGAGGTTGCGAGGCATATTGCTCCACGAACCACTTCCGCCTGGCAGTCCGAGAGGCTCGAAGAAAACCAGTGCCGGCGATCCCACGGAAAAGTTTGCCTGTGAATTGCTGCGCCGTTCCAACGCCATTCGCACAGCGTCCGCTCTTGCCGAAAAATCCCCACCAAGCGGAATGGATGGAGCGGCTTCAGATTGAGCATGGAGAGGCGCCGATCGGTTGCCTCGGAATTCAGTTCAAAGATCAATTCTGGAATCAACATGCCGCGAGAAAGTCGTTTTGGCCCGAGCCGAGTTGCAATGGCGTTCCAGTTGAGAAGAGCTAGAGCATTGCAGGCGCTGTTGCAAGCAAACCAAGTTCCGCCAGAGGATTCCCGCGGATAAATGGCACGGAATCCAGAGCGCTCGAACACAGCGGGTGGCAGAGCCTGCGGGCGACTGACCAGTTCGTCGCGATTCATCCCGGCCAAATAGCCGTCACTCCCAGGATAAAAGGTCAGCGTGCACATGGAATCAGTCCGCGATCGGAAACATGCGAGCGCGGCTTGCAAACTCCTTCCAATCCAGCCAAACGGAAAAAACAGACACTGGCCGGAAGCCGCGCCGGCGATTTTCTGCTCCGATGGCGTACACAAGCTTCCACTGGTGATAAAGCGTCGCGTAAGCCGACCAGATGGAATTGCGGCAGTCGTAGATGTGTGTCGCCTCCGAGGCTGCGCCGTTCAGCTCGATGATTTGGAATCCCCGCCCCTGGCGCAATGCTTCGTCACTCTCATAGCGAATGTCGAAGCGCCCAACGTAGAAGCCGTTGAGTTTTTGGCCAATCTGGTCGATTGCAACGCGAAGCTCTTCGCTGTAGAGGTCGGCGCCATCGCGAAATTCGCAACCCTGGCAATGATTCCCCGCTTCGACCATGCGCAGGTGCTCGCCCGCAGGCAGAACGCGGTCTGCGTCCTGTGGAAAGCGCTGAAGGTAAACGCGTTCCATGAAGCGCGCCCGCTGGTCGCGCCTTATGAGTTCGCGAAGCGTCTGAAAGCCATCGCCGGCAATCACGGGAAATTCCTTTCGAGTGATTCCAAGGATGTGTCCCCTCGCTTCGCCAGGGAAACGGTAGTAAGAGATTCCTGCTTCCTTCGGACCGGGGACGTACCGTTGCAGGACAACCGGCGAGGAAACCTGCGCCAGGTAGCGTTCTGCTTGGTCCATGGAAGTGATTTTCTTGAAGCCCGCACCACGCTGCGCCGTGTCGGGTTTGAGTACGAACGGAATCTCTATATCGTGGACGGCGCATATTTCGCTTAGCTTCGCGAGACGTTGGGGCAACGGCGCCGGTTCGATCAGATGGGCTTCCGCCGTCCTGTCTGGCGAAACGCTCATCAGTTCCCGGAGGATTTCGAATTTCGATTCGCCTACGATTCCGCCATTTTTTTGATTGAGATTTGCGAGGGTGGGCAGAGAAAAGCCGCGATAGCGGACTCCCAGCCAAACGCAGAACAGAGCGACGGGAGAGTAAAAAATCCACGATGGCCAAAACTCCCATCGCACGACGCGCTCGAATGCACGGCGTATGGACTCTCGAATCCGCGTGCCGAAGAAGCGCCAAAGGGTGAAGATTCCAAACAGGGTCAAACCAAGAATACTCAGCCACCCGAGGTTGAAACGAAGTGTACTCGCGTGGGCGGGCGCGAGATGGATCAGACGAAATACGAATAACGTCCAGAGTAGAGCCGAGATTGCCGTGCTCGTGGCGAAAGAGATCAAAGGCATGCGCTCGAAGCCTGCCGAGAGGTACATAGGGAGACGGCTGCCCGGAAAGAAGCGGCTGATAGCCAGGCTCCAAACTCCCGTTTGTTGCCGCTTCGGTTTGGCGGAGGGAAGCCAGCGCGAAAACCAGCGATGTCGCAGGATTGGCGGGCCCGCGCGGCGCGCGAGCGCGTAAATGCCAAGGTCTCCGATCCAGAGACCCGCGAACGCGCTGACAAACGCCAGCTTCGGGTCAAGCGCTTGCGATGCGGCGAGCGCGGCGGCGGTCACCGTGGCGCCGTCTTCCGAAACGAAGGCGCCGCAGACAATTCCGACGACGAGAGCCAAGGCACTCTCTGTGAAGAAAGTATTCATAGATCTCGATCAGCTGGCCGATGAATCGGCCACAAGTGAAGACATATGTTTGAGAGTAGAGGGAGCGAAGCCGAACTCCGCGGGAACAGAAATTCCGAGTTCGCTGCTGATCAGCCGAATGATGGCGTAGTGATGAATGGCGTGTCCCACGCAGTAAGCAATCTCCCGCCCAATATTGGATTCCACGGAAGAAGCGCGGCCGGATCCGTACGCGACACTCTGAATGACGCGGCAATTCCGCTCAAGAGTATCCCGCTTGTAATGTTTGAGAGCACGAAGGACGTCGCAAGTCGCCACGGTTGCATAGCTCACTTCGCCTTCGAGGCGTCCATTTCGTTCGCGGGCGTCGTAGTCAATTTCTCCGGAGCGCAGACCCTTGATCAAACATTGAAAATGTTCCAGAACATGCCGGTAATGCTGTCCGACGGAAGCATTGTAGGGAGCTGGAACGACACGCGAGTATGTGCGATCGCCCAAGTCAAAGAGGAGCTCGAGTCCCTGCACGAGCACGTCCTGGGCGGCAGCAATCAGTTCCGGTGTGTGTTTTGCGTTGTGCATCGATGAGGCAGTTTCTACGGTTGACTCGATGACGCTCAAAGTACTCATGCGAATTTCCTTCCGACGATGGGAATCTCGGCACGATGCAGATATAGATTGATTCCCGAAGCAGCGAAAACCATGACGGCCAGCGCAAAGAGCAACCCCTTGTCGCCTTGTACTTCGACACCTAGCAGCGTGAGATGACTCAGGATGGCGCCGGACATAACGCCCAGTGCGATCACCGACCCAAGCCACGTATAGCGCGGCGTTAGAAGAAGAATGGACGCAACCAACTCGATGATGCCCGAACCGATGCGACCCCAAGGCTCCGCATGCACTTTGGTGAAGATATAGACCGATTCCGGAGCACCCGTGAATTTGAAAAAGAGTGTTTGGAGCAGGATCACGGCTGCCGTGATCCGCAAGACCCAGCTGAAGAGGTTGATCGGGTTCGAATTTGCGCTCATGGGAACCTCGCTCGATACTCCCTGGATAACGGCGTTCCACGTGGAACGCTCAATCTGCCTGCACATTTGGGAGTGCCCCGGCCTTCAAAAGTTTCAACATTTCTTTTCCTTGGCTTCACCGAGTGGAAGTAGTTTCTTGCTACTTTTGTGCCGCTGATGAATCAGATTGGCTACAAGACCGCCCGGAGTCTCCATGCATCAGCGCGCTATCTATCCATCTTTGCAGTCTGATGCGGCGTGCTTGAGCGTTCTGGACCGCCGCCGAGACGCGCTCCGCTCTCAGGGTGCGTATCGCCTTCGCTTTGCCGAAACCCGGGAAGAAAAGCAGGCTGCCTGCCGGTTGCGTTTTTTGGTTTTCAATCTTGAGCTCAACGAGGGTCTCGATTCGGCCTACCGCGATGGATTCGACGCGGACGAAATCGACTCCGTGTGCGATCACCTCATCGTCGAGCACGCTCCCACGCGCACGGTAATCGGAACGTACCGACTGCAAACGGGCGAGGATGCGGCACGAAATCTCGGCTACTACAGCGAGCGCGAATTTGATTTTTCACCCTATGAGCCGTTGCGTCCGGGGATTGTAGAGCTCGGACGGGCCGCCATCCATCGCGACCACCGGTCGTTTGAGGTCTTGACCCTGCTTTGGCGAGGCATCGCCGATTACGCGCGGGAACGGAATGGCCGCTATCTTCTTGGGTGTTCCTCTCTTACGTCCCAATCGTCCGAAGAGGGCTGGAGGATGTTCCGCACTCTTGAGGAGTTTCTCGTGGAACCTTCGCTTCGGACGCGCCCGATTCCCGGTTTTGAGCTGGGCGTCGATACATCAGACGACCATGGTTTGAAGTTGCGTCCTCCGAAGCTTCTTCTCACCTATCTTGCCATCGGTGCACGCATCTGCGGTGAGCCGGCTATCGATCGCGAATTCAAGACCATCGATTTCTTGACGCTTCTCGATCTCGAGAACCTAGCGCCTGCCGCGCGTGCACGTTTTTTTGCGAGAAACGTGATTTTGTAGGGCCGTGAGTTGCTCTGGCAGCGCGGAATCCGCTGTACACATGCGGGCGAGTTCCCGACGCATAGGATACTGCCATGCTTGCCCCTGACGCAGTGTTGCGCCTTTGAAGCCCAGCGGCATCAGTTCAAAGGCGGGGTAGCGCCGGGAATCAGCACGACCTTTCCGATCGTTCTTCGGCTCGCCACCGCCTCGAAAGCCTCCTTAACGTGATCTAAAGGAAACTGATGTTCCGCGAACAGTTTCAGCTTGCCGGTTGCGATTAGCTCCAGAAGCGGACCAACGGAAGCCCCTATTACTTCGGTCTTGTATGAAGGGATGTTGAAGCCGGTGATCGTCAGGTTGTTGTAGATCAGTTGCTGAACCTGATCCGGCCCGAACGTGTCACGTACGTTTCTAGCCCCGAATACGATCATTCGACCGAAGGGAGCGAGGAGCTTGTAGCTCTGTTTCCCGAACTCGCCCGAAGCTGCCTCAAGCACCACATCTACTCCTCGCCCGTCGGTTGCGTTCCGAACTCGATCGGCCCAATCAGGAGCACTGGAGTTAATCGCGTGGTCAGCCCCAAGTGACTTCACAAACTCAACCTTCTCCTGGGAGCCGACTAACGCAATGATTTTCTTGGCTCCGAATATTCTGGCCAACTGAACGAGGCAGGAGCCCACGCCTCCGGCCGCGGCCTGTACGAGCACGCTGTCTGTGGGGTTCACGCGCGCAATCTCTTTCAGCAGCAGATGCGCCGTCAGTCCCTGAATTGGAATCGTCACTGCCTCGGCAAAGCCCACATTCGGAGGAATCGGAATTGCCATTTCCGCAACTGCGCTAGCGTATTCTGCATACCCGCCGCTCGATACGATTGAAGTTACGCGGTCGCCCACGCGCAGGTTCTTGACGGCTGCGCCGACTTCCCGCACGACTCCTGCGGCCTCAAACCCCATGACGAAAGGGGGCTCCTTTCCGATCCGATACCGGCCGTGCGTCAACTCGAGCTCAGCGAAGTTGATTCCTGTTGCCTTGACTTCAATCAGGCATTCGTTTTTCGAAATCTCTGGGAGCGGAGCGTTTATAACTCTGAGGCTCTCTATGCCTTGGTACCCGGTTAGCTCAACCGCCTTCATGCATACCTCCGTGTGAGAGGGCTGAATTCGCCGCCTTTCACGTTGCGATCAGCTAACTCTAGAAAAGTTACACAGTAGTTCACCGGCCTACTGCGTATTTCAAAATGGCGAATTGCCCGCAATGCGCTGATAAAGACGAACACTGAATCCCTCAGGCAACTCAATAATCCCTTTGCTGCTCATCAATCGAATGACTTTGCGCAGATCATCGTAGATTGCGAAGCAGCCAGCGCACTCCTCGAAGTGCCGATCGATCCGGGACCTCAGTTCGGGCGAGATGTCGTCTTCCATGTAGTCGGCCAATTCCTTCCGCACTTCCTGGCAGGTAATCGGCAGGATTTCTGGTTCAGTACTCAAAGCGCACGCTCCGTCGCGGTACTGCGCGAAAGAGATGAGATGCCGCAGTGCATGGAAGGTGACGCGCACTTTGTTCGCGATTTCTAGTGAAGTTCTGAAACCTTCCCGCCGCGCGCGTATCCCACCAAGCGCACGGCGAACTTTCGAGAGCAGCCATTGAGCAGCGTCCTGCCGATGGCGCACAGCGGATCATCTAGCTTTCCATGATCCCGGAAGTAGGCGTGCAAATTCAGACGAAAGAGGTTTCTCAATGATCGTATCGCGCATTCTGAAAGTGATGGCTGTTGCTCTCGTCGCCGGCGCTCTGAGTTTTGGCGCTTCCAGCGCATTCGCGCAGGGCGGCACGCACACTTCTTCGCAGTTTCAGGGCCCCAAAGCCAATAAGGGCTACGTCACGCACAGCATCAAGGACGGAAAGAGCGTCCTCACGCTGTCGGACGATTGTGTTGTGCCGGACACGCCGGATCCGCACTGGCAGGTCGTGGATTCCGACGGCAACGTCTATCTCCTCGACAAGCTCAAGACCAAGGCGTTCCTCGGCAGCAACTACAAGAAGGAAATCGTTCTGCCCAAGTACGTCAAGAACGTCGTGAAGGTGCAGATCTGGTGCGCCTACGCGGAAGTGAATCTCGGCGAAGCCACGTTCAGCTCGCCGGTCATGTAATTCGGGGCCAGAGAATGCCAGAGGTCGCTGGGCTGTTCCTGTTGTTCGGCGACCTCCTATTTCAGAAGAGAGTTCAAAATGAAGATCTTCAAGAAACTGTTCTACTGCCTTTTGATGTTCACGCTCGTGCTGGTGGTTTCGCTTGCGGCACCCGCGCAGACCGCGGAGAAAAAATCTTTGACGTTGGAAGGCGCAGAGCGCGTCATCACCGCGGCCAAGGCCAAAGCGCGGGAACTCCAGGCTCCGGGCGGCGTGATCGCCGTCGTGGATTCTGGTGGAAACTTGATGGCGCTCGAACGACTCGATGGCACATTTGCCGCGGGCGCAAACATCTCCATCGGCAAAGCCCGCACGGCCGTGCTTTTCCAAAAGCCGACAAAAGTGTTCGAAGACATTATCAACAAGGGTCGCACGGCCATGGCGGCTCTGCCTGATGTGTTCTTCACGCCATTGCAGGGCGGCATCCCCATTGTGCTGGACGGGCAAATCATCGGCGGAGTGGGCGTCAGCGGCGCATCCAGAGCTGCTCAGGATGAAGAACTCGCGATTGCCGGCGCAGATGCCGCAAAATCTTTCGGCTCCGACCCGGGAATGTCCTCGCCGCTTCCTGTTTCTTTCTTCCCGAAGGCGGAAATTGACGGCGGCTTTGCAAAGGGCGCCGTGCTTTTTGACGGCGATGGCGCACGGAACTACATGGTCCACGCAAGCCGCCGTGAAGCACCGGGTATGGTGGAAGTACACACCAAAGACACCGACATTCTCTACGTGTTGAAGGGCACAGCCACTGTCGTCACCGGCGGCACAATGGTGGATGGCAAGAACATCGCGCCGGATGAAATCCGAGGCCGCGACATTTCCGGCGGAGAAACCCGCAAGCTGGTTCCCGGCGACGCCATGATCATTCCCAACGGCGTGCCCCACTGGTTCAAGGAAGTGCAGGGCCCGTTCCTTTACTACGTCGTGAAAGTCCGCTAACCCGGGAAGCCGATCATGAACCTGCGCCAACTGCTCCTTCCCGTTCTCTCGGCACTCTTCTTGTGCGTGCAGCCCATCGCCGCTCAGAATTGGGCGGCGCAAGCTCCACCGTATGGAAGGCCTGATGCCACAATCGACCTCCGTACGAAAGAGGGTACGCAACTCGTCAAAGGCGAATGGCGGTACAGCGATGTGAAGATCATCGAGGTGGACTCAAAAGGACCGGGCCCTGATTTGAAGCCCTCCGGAGCACCGGTGAAAACCTACGATTACGTGCCCCACGCCGGCCCCGCAGACTTCGACGATTCCTCATGGCAGGTTCTCGACCCTACGACCCTTGACGCGCGACGGGGCAATGGCAAAGTCAGCTTCAATTGGTACCGCATCAGGGTCACGCTTCCAGAAAAAGTCGCGAACTTCTCCGTGGCAGGCTCGACCGTGTGTTTTGAGATTGTTATTGACGACTACGCCGAGATTTGGGTGAACGGCAAACTTCCCGCCGTTCTTGGCCAAAGCGGCGGCAGCGTCGTCAAGGGCTGGAACGCTCCAAACAAGATCATTCTCACGCACAACGCGCAACCTGGGCAGACTTTCGAGATCGCCGTGTTCGGATACAACGGCCCTGTTTCGCGAAGTCCGGAGAACTTCATCTGGGTAAAGTCGGCCACGCTCGATTTTTACAAACAAGGCCACGGCGATGGCATTCAAACTGTGGATACAAAGATTTTGCGAATGGATCCTGTGCTCGACTCCGTTGTTTCGCCGGACGCAAAAATAGAAAAGCTGGCGGGCGGCTTTCTTTTCACCGAAGGGCCGGTCTGGGTGCACGACGGATCCTACTTGCTCTTTAGCGACCCGAACAACAATCTGATTTACCGCTGGTCGCCTGAGGACGGCGTTTCCATCTACCGCACGCACAGCGGCTACAGTGGCATGGACATCGGCGAATGCGGGCAGCCGGGCTCGAACGGCCTGACGCTCGATGCCCAGGGACGCCTGACCATCAATGAACACGGCAACCGCCGCGTCACGCGTCTTGAAAAGAACGGCCAGGTCACCGTGCTCGCTGATCGTTATCAGGGCAAACGCCTCAACAGTCCCAACGATCTCGTTTACCGTTCCGACGGCGCGCTTTACTTTACCGATCCTCCGTTCGGCCTTCCGAAATCTTTCGATGACCTACGCAAGGAACTGCCGTTCAGCGGCGTCTATTGCCTGATCAAGGGAGAGTTGAAACTCGTCAGCGCAGATCTAGACGGCCCGAACGGCCTGGCCTTTTCTCCCGACGAAAAATATCTTTACGTGGACAACTGGGACGAAAAGAGCAAAGTCATTCTGCGCTACAACGTTCAGCCGGATGGGACGCTCACGAACAAACGAATGTTTTTCGATGCCACGAATGAGCCGGGCGAGGATGCCTGGGATGGCTTGAAAGTTGATCAGCAGGGAAACGTCTATGCTTCCGGTCCTGGCGGTCTTTGGATTTTTTCAAAGGAAGGAAAACATCTCGGAACGATCATCGGCCCGGAACATCCGCACAATCTTGCCTGGGGCGGGGACGACCGCAGGACACTTTACCTCGCTGCCCAAACCGGTATTTACCGCATTGCCTTAAAAATCCCGGGAGCAGGGCAGCCACAATAATCGCAGGTTCCGCAGTGAAATTTCTGAATCCCGTCCCCTGCGACAATCATCCAAGCCAGAGATAGGGGCGAGGTGTGAATTTCGGTTTCATGCTAACCTTTTGACTTAGAAGGACCATAAGCTTCCCATACAGGTCAGTCCGGGTCAAAGTGAGCACTCCGAATCCGCATTCGCTGCCCTCAGCAGTAGTTCGCGAAGACGAGCCTCTTCTGGTCGCCGCCGCGAAGGCCGGCGACCTTTCCGCGTTCGAAGAGCTCGTCAGCCGTTATGAGCGCAAAGTTTTGCGATTGACTTGGAACATTACGGGAAACCGCGAAGACGCCGAAGACGCTATGCAAGAGGCGTTTTTGAAGTCCTACTCGCATCTGAAGACCTTCCACGGGGATTCGCGCTTCTACACCTGGCTGGTCCGCATCGCCGCCAACGAGGCCTTGATGAAGTTGCGGAAGCGCCGCCCGGGCGAGTTCTCGATTGACGAAAGCGTACCGGGAGAAGAAGATTTGATGCCCCGCGAACTTGACGACTGGGGGCCGAGTCCGGAGCAGCGCTACGCCAAGGAGGAAATGCGGCGAATTCTCGACGAAGCGGTCGAGAAACTCGAGCCGGAATTCCGAATCGTTTTTGTTCTTCGTGACATGGAGGAACTCTCCACCGAAGAGACCGCAAAATTGCTGGGCCTATCGATTCCGGCCGTGAAATCGCGGCTGCTGAGGGCGCGGCTGAAATTGCGGCAAAGATTGAACCGCTATTTTCGCCAGGGCGGTGGCAGTTGAACTGCAAAGGCGTCATTCGCGAACTCTCGAATTACATCGACGGCGATCTCGAGCCCTCCGTCAAGCAGGAACTCGAGCGCCATCTCGAGCATTGCGAAGACTGCACGATGGTCGTGGATCAAACGAAAAAGACCATTGAACTCTTCTGCGGCTCCGAGCCCGTCGCCCTGCCGGATGAACTTCGGGAAAAGCTTCACGCCTCGCTTCGTAGGAAAATTCGTGCCGATCAGGTCTGATCCGCCAAGGGATCGCTCCAAGACACCTTGTGTTCCCATGAATTTGCTATCATCCCTGAACCAAATTGGCTGCGGGGCACGGTCGCTTTTCTCGAAGACAGTGTCCTGCATTTCTGTTAGGGCCGGAGGCCGCGCATGTCTTGGATTCCTTCTGTTTTCGAAGAGCAAGCCGGTGCCGAAGTAAAGCGCACCTACGAATACCTGCGGGAAAACTGGGGCTTTGTGCCCAATTACTTTCTCGCGCTTGGCAGAAACCCGAAGTATCTACAGGATCAGGTCAATCTGTTCACGCATGCCATGTTTGAGGAAGGGGCTTTGCCCAGGCTCGTCAAGGAGCAAGTGGCTTTGGTCGTCAGCGGAATCAACCTTTCCAATTATTGTCTTGCGGCCCATTTGGAAATCCTCGGCCGGCTGGGATTTGACAAGTCGTTTTCGCGCAAGCTGGCGATGAACTACGAAAGCGCGCCTGTGGAGCCCAAGGTGATGGCGCTCTTCCGCTTTGCGGATAAGCTCACGCGGCGTCCGGCAGACATGGAACAAGCCGATGTGGACAGTTTGCGGGAGCACGGCTGGAGCGACGATGCCATCCTGGAAGTGGCGCTGGTTGTTTCGCTCTACGCCTGCGCAAACCGCTTTTCCGCCGGCGTTGGCCTCGTCGCGGACTTCTGATTCTTCTCTCTGCCTGCATTATTCGGTTGCTGCTAAATGACCCAGGAAAGGGCGAGCGTCAGGACTAGCGCGAGCAGGGAAATAATCGTCTCGCTGATCGACCAGGTCTTGATCGTGTCTGGAACGGACATGCCGAAATATTCCTTGACCAGCCAGAAGCCCCCGTCATTTAAGTGAGAAAATACCAGCGATCCCGCGCCGGTAGCGAGCGTCAGTAACTCAGGCCTTACCCCCCCGGCTTGCAGGGCGATGGGCGCGACAATGCCCGCCGCGGTCGTCATCGCAACCGTTGCGGATCCCGTCGCGAGCCTCACCACCGCGGCCAACAGCCACGCAAGAACGAGCACGGAGATATGCGCTTGAAGCGCGAATTGCACGATCGTCTGGGAAATTCCGCTGTCCTGAAGGATGCGTCCGAATCCGCCCCCTGCCCCGATCAGCAGCGTAATGGATGCAGTGGGCGCAAGGCACTCTTCGGAGAACTTCAAAATGGTCTCTCGGCTGAAGCCGAGCATTTTCCCGAGCACCACGAAACTGGCGAGGGCCGCGGCAAGCAGCGAAATGTCCGCGCTTCCCAAGAAGTGGAGGGCTGTATTCGCTAGCGTTCCTGGCTTCAGAAATGCGTCGGCCCAGCTTCCGATCATCATCAAAACAACCGGGAACAAGACTGTGGCCGCAGTGACGCCGAAGCCCGGCAGTTCGCCTTCGCGTTTCTTCTCCACAAATTGATCGGCGATCGAACTGGCAACTACAGAAATGCGCGGAGAAATCAGCTTGGCGAAAAGCGGACCAGCCACGATGGCAGTAGGAACTCCGACCAGCAGAGCGTACAGGATTGTTCGGCCGATGTCCGCGTTGTAGGCCGTGACCGCCAGCAAGGCCGCGGGGTGTGGCGGCACCAGCCCGTGCACCACGGAAAGGCCCGCGACCATCGGTATCCCCACAAAAACAATCGAGGTGTTTGTGCGTTTCGCCACATTGAAGGCGATGGGAATCAGCAGCACGAATCCGACTTCGAAAAACACCGGCAGCCCTACGATGAGGCCGATAGCCATCATCGCCCAATGCACATTCTTCTCGCCAAAGACGCGAATCAATGTGAGCGCAATCCGCTCTGCCCCGCCGGATTCGGCCATCATCTTGCCCAGCATCGTGCCGAGCGCAATCACGATCGCGATATGGCCCAGGACTCCCCCGACACCCGCCTCAAACGCCTTGACGACGTCTTTCGCCGGCATGCCCGCGACCAGCGCCAGGGCCAAAGACACCACAAACAGCACAATGAACGGGTTCATCTTGTAGCGGGCAATCAGAAGGATGAGCAGAAGAATGGAGCAAAGCCCTGCGATCAACAGGAACCATTCGTGGCCGGCGGTCATGGGGGCAATTACTCCTTTCAAGAAGATTGGTCGCTCGCAACTTTGGTGTTGCGTTCCCGTGAGAAGAGCCCGTCAGGCCGCACATTGTACGCTTTCCCACCGAGCCGTGCCGGAAACTCGCGCGCCCGTTCACTCATTTCATAGAAGAGAACGAACCGTTCCGGGCTCTTGTGCTTTCGTTGGGTTCAACGCTTTCTTTGCGTCAAACGTGCGTCGTCTCGGAAGAGGGTGGGACTCATGGCATCTTTGCCGTCGTTCCGCGCGCGAGAAACCGTCCCGCTCTCCGGCCGGTTGCAGCCTGATTCTCGTAAGAGAGCGCGCCGTTCACCCAAACAGTCGTAATACCGAGCGATGGCTGAACCGGGTCCTCAAACGTCGCGGCATCTCGCACCATTTCTGGGTCGAACAGCACCAGGTCCGCGTAATACCCTTCTCGAATTTGTCCCCGGTTCTTTAAACCGAACCGCCGCGCTGTGAGCCCGGTCATCTTGTGTACCGCCTCCGGCAGGGAGAACAGCTTCTGTTCGCGGCAGTAGTAACCCAGCACGCGGGGGAAGGTGCCCCACAACCGCGGATGAGGGAGCGGATCGTTCGGAAGCCCGTCTGAGCCGATCATCGTGCGCGGATGCCGCAGAATCGCTCGCACGTCCTCTTCCGACATACAGTGGTAGATGGCCCCCGCCGGCTGCAGGCGCCGAGCGGCATCGGCTTGCGGCAAATCCCACGCCTCGGCGATTTGCGCCAGTGTTTTGCCGGCCATCTCCGGGTGGGGCATTGACCAGGTGATCGTAATCCTGATGCGTTCGTCCACTTGGCGCAGGTCAAGCGTGCTGGAAGACGCAGCGTAGGGATAACAGTCGCAGCCGACTTCCTGCCTGGCGGTGCTTTCTTCGAGCGTTTGCAGAAGTTCGCCGCTGTGCCCCCAGTTGTTTATGCCGGCGCATTTCAAGTGAGAAACGACCAGCGGCACTTTGCAGCGGCGAGCCACGCCGAGCGCCTCCTGAAGCGCAGGAACAACTGAATCGCTCTCGTTTCGCAAATGTGTCGCGTAGATTGCACCCTCCTCCGCCAGCAATTCCACCAACGCGGCTACTTCTTCGGTCGGAGCCGAATAGGCGGAGAGATATGCCAGGCCCGTGCTGAGTCCCAAGGCTCCTTCGCACAACGCTTGCTTGAGTTCGATGCCCATCGCATCGATTTCCGGTGCGTTTGCTGCGCGGGCAAGCGAATCCATCTGGTTATTGCGAAGCGACGTATGTCCCACGAGAGCCGCTACGTTCACGGAAGGCCGCGCGCCTTCCACGGCGTCGATGTAACTCGCGAATGTCGGATACCGGAACGCCTCAGGCTCGCCAAGCAAGTTCATTGGGTCGGGAAGGCCGTGTGTCAATCGAACCGGTGCCGCGGAAATGCCGCAGTTGCCGACGATCACCGTTGTAACGCCTTGCGAAAGCTTCGGCAGCATTTCGGGCGCCCGGATGACGGCAAGGTCGTCGTGCGTGTGCGCGTCAATAAAGCCCGGCGCCAGGACTTGCCCACGGGCTTCCACTACACGCGCTGCACTCGAATCTTCGAGCTGCCCCACTGCCTGAATGTGCTCGCCCGCAATGGCCACGTCGGCCCGCACCGGCCCTCCGCCACTTCCGTCCATCACCGTGGCATCGCGGATCAAGGTGTCGCACCGGATCATGGGAAAGATCTCACTGCGATTTCAGCGGAGCGGCCAAATATCGGGAAGGGCGACCGCGCCTTCGTGAACTGGCTTAGTCCCCACTCAAAGCAAGTCGATCTGGCCGCTCAAGCGAATCCTTTCTACCATCGTTCCCGAGAATGTGATAGTCGTAGCACCCGAAGCTTTAAGGTGCTCTGTGCCGAACGAAATGATTCACCCATTGAATAAAGGACTGGGAAATTTCCATCAGCCGCTTAAACAAGACGATGTGTCTCGCTTGGATTGGAATCTGTTGCGGGAAGATGTGAGTCTCCCCGCCGCAGTGCTGTACGAGGAAAAACTGGCCAACAATCTGCGCTGGATGCAGCAGTTCATCGAGGCGTACGGCCTGAAACTTGCTCCTCACGGAAAAACCACGATGGCGCCAAAACTGTTCGCGCGCCAATTGCAGGCGGGCGC
>Ga0209581_1001290_pt1 | contig 30630 bp, 27 predicted proteins | sample Coa_R2_FD_187160 | JGI IMG/M metagenome (GOLD analysis project Ga0209581, IMG submission 187160) | Surface soil microbial communities from Centralia Pennsylvania, which are recovering from an underground coalmine fire - Coalmine... | ecosystem: Environmental > Terrestrial > Soil > Unclassified ...
GACAGTCGCATCGCGTCAACGCCTCGCCTGTTGCACCGACAGCATAACCTATTCGAGAATCACCGCGACATCGCCCTCGGCGACCGGCTCGCCCTCGCTGACCAGGATGGCGCGGACCACGCCGGCGCGCGGCGCGAGCAGCGGAATCTCCATCTTCATCGATTCGAGAATGAGCAGCGCGTCGTCCTCGGCGACGCGGTCGCCGACCGCGACCTCGATCTTCCATACCGAGCCGGCAATCTCGCTCTTAACCCTGGTTTCGGCCATTCCCCCTCGCCCGCGCCTTTGCCACGGCGGCGACGTCTCTGTTATGGAAGCATCATTCGCCGGGTTTGGGGAGACGAAGATGACTGCCATGCATCACCCGCCTGAGTGCCGCCTCCACCGCCGCCGGCTCCTCGGCCTCGGCGCCGCCGGCCTCGCCGCCGCGCTCGCACCCGCGGACCGCGTCCGCGCCGCCGCGGGCACCGACGCGCTGCTGCTCAACTGCATGGACTTCCGGCTGACCGCGAAGACGACGAACTACATGAGCGCGCACGGCATGGCCGGCAAATACGACCAGATCGTGCTCGCCGGCGCGTCGCTCGGCGCCCGCAACGACAAGTTCCCCGCCTGGGGCCAGACCTTCTGGGAGCATGTCCAGGTCGCGCTCGACCTGCACCACATCCGCAAGATCGTCGTCATCGACCACCGCGATTGCGGCGCCTACAAGGTGATCCTCGGCAAGGATCTCAAGGGCAAGGAGGAGTTCGACCTGCACGCGGCCCAGATGCGGGCCTTGCGCGCCGAGATCAACAAGCGCTACCCGCAGCTCCTCGTCGAGCTCGGGCTGATGGCGCTCGACGGCAAGGTCGAAATCGTCGCCTGACCCCTACCCTTCGGCGACCTTGTGGCCGGCGAGGTGTTCGAGCACCTGGACCAGGCCGGAATGGTCCCAGCCCTTGCCGCCGAGCGGGCCGGCGGCGTTGAACAACTGCTGCGTCGTCGCGGTGTTGGGCAGCGACAGGCCGAGCGCGCGGGCGCCGCTCAACGCCAAGTTCAGGTCCTTCTGGTGCAGCTCGATGCGGAAGCCGGGGGCGAAGGTGCGCTTGATCATGCGCTCGCCGTGGACCTCGAGGATGCGCGAGGAGGCGAAGCCGCCCATCAGCGCGGCGCGCACCTTGGCCGGATCGGCGCCGGCCCGGGAGGCGAACAACAGCGCCTCGGCCACCGCCTCGATGGTCAGCGCGACGATGATCTGGTTGGCGACCTTGGCGGTCTGCCCGGCGCCGACATCGCCGACCAGGGTGATGTTCTTGCCCATCAGCTCGAACAGCGGCTTGACCCGGTTGAACGCCGCCTCGGAGCCGCCGGCCATGATCGTCAAACTGGCCGCCTTGGCGCCGACCTCGCCGCCCGAGACCGGCGCATCGACGTAGTCGCAGCCCTTTTTCGCCACTTCGGCGGCGAATTCCTTGGTCTCGATCGGCGAGATCGAGCTCATGTCGACCACCACCTTGCCGGGGCTGAGCCCGGCGAGCACCCCCTGCGGCGCAAACAGCACGTCGCGCACGTCCGGCGTGTCGGGCACCATGATGATGACCGCCTCGCTCCTCTCGGCGATCTCCTGCACGGTGTCGCACACCGTGGCGCCCGCCTCGCGCACCGGCGGCGGACAGGTCCGCTTGCCGTAGACGAACAGGTCGTGCCCGCCCTTCAACAGATTGAGGGCCATCGGGTGCCCCATGATCCCGAGACCGACGAAACCGACCTTCATGCTGATCTCCGTTGCGCTCGCCACTGACGCCCCGCACAGTGCACCAGGGCCGGGCGGAGGCTCAAGCAAAGAGGGGAAGGGGATGCTGCGCACGTTATCTGCTGCGGTGCTGCTGATCCTCGCCGGCTGGTTCGGCGCGGCGGCGAGCGCCGCCGAGTACCAGTCCAAGGAACTCGCCGAGGCCGCCGAGGCCTATCGCCAGGAACTGGCCGACAGCGTCGCCGCCGCCAAGCGCCGGCCGGCGCTGATCCCGCGGCTGCGCGCCGACGCCGCCGCGGAATACGCGGCCGGGCGCTACGTCCAGGCGATCGAGGACCTCACCCGCGCGATCGCCTACGGCGACAACGGCGCGGCGACCTGGCTGGCGCTCGCCGAGGCCCAGTTCGCCGCGCGCGACGACCACACGATGGCGAGCGCCTACAACGCCTATCTGCGCGCCGCCCAGCCCGGCGACCGCGCCGCCGCCCTGTTCGTCATCGGCCGCGACCTCGACCGCCACGACCAGCAGAAGCAGGCGCTCGCCGTGTTCCGCGCCGGGCTGGCGCTGGCGAAATCGCCGGCGGTGGCGACCCGGGTCGAGCAACTGGCGCGGCTGACCGCGTTCCGCGTGACCAAGGCGGAGATCGAGGCCGAGGCCGATTTCGCCCGGCTGTGCCTCAAGCTCAACGACAAGATCGCGACCGGCAGCGAGGTGTCCTATCCCGCCTATGTGCGCAGCGAGCCGGCCTTCGACGGCATCGTCACCGCCCGCGGCGACACGCTGTGCCTCGACGGGCTGAAGCACGGCACGACCTACCAGGTCCGGCTCCTCGCCGGGCTGCCCTCGGCGAGCGGCGAGAAGACGGCGGAGACCTTCAGCACGCGAATCGTCGTGCCCGACCGCAAGCCGGCGATCAGCTTTGCCGGCACCGGCTACGTGCTGCCGCGCGAAGGCAGCGCCGGCCTGCCGGTGACGACGATCAACCTCGACCGGGTCAAGGTCAGGCTGCTCAAGGTCAACGAGCGCAACCTGGTGCCGAGCCTCGACGCCGACAAGCTGACGATGAGTTTCGACCCCGACGAGGTCGACGCAGTGATCAACCGCACCGGCAGCCTGGTGTGGCAGGGCGAGATGGCGATCGCCGGCGAGCGCAACCGCCCGGCGGTCACCGCAATCCCGCTGAAGGACATCCTCAAGGACAAGGGGCCGGGCGTCTACCTCGCGGTGGTCGAGCGCGCCGACGTCAAGGACGTCTACGATGCGCTGCAGGCGACCAACTGGATCCTGGTTTCCGACCTCGGGCTGACCGCCTACAAGGGCAGCGACGGGCTGACCGTCGCGGTGCGCTCGCTCGACACCGCGCGGCCGCTGCGCGGGGTGTCGCTCAAGCTCTACGCCCGCAACAACGGCGAGCTGGCGGCGGCGACGAGCGACGCCGACGGGCTCGCCCGCATCCCCGCCGGGCTGCTGCGCGGCAAGGGCGGCGATGCGCCGTTTGCGGTGATGGCCTACGGGCCGGACGGCGACTTCAACTTCCTCGAAGTCGGCCGCGCCGCCTTCGACCTGTCGGACCGCGGCGTCGATGGGCGCCCGGCGCCCGGGCCGGTCGACGCCTTCCTCTATACCGAGCGCGGCATCTACCGGCCCGGCGAGACCGTTCACCTGACCGCGCTGGTGCGCGACGACAAGGGCGAGGCGCTCGGCGGCCTGCCGCTGAACCTGCGGCTGGTCCGCCCCGACGGGGTGGCGGTCGACAACCGCCAGCTCGGCGGCGACCGGCTCGGCGGCTATTCCCAGGATTTTCCGCTGGCGCGCGATGCGCGGATCGGCGCCTGGCGGATCGAGCTGCGGCTCGACCCCAAGGCGGCGCCGATCGGCACCGCCGAGTTCCGCGTCGAGGACTTCGTGCCGCCGACCCTGAAGGTGACGCTCTCCGCGCCGGAGCAGCCGATCGTGCCGGACGCGCCGTTCGCGGTCACCGCCGCGGCCGATTACTACTACGGCGCCCCGGGCGCGGGGCTCGCGGTCGAAGGCGAGGTGTCGCTCGCCTATGACGACAACCCCTACCCCGACTTTCCCGGCTACAGCTTCGGCCTGGCCGGCGAGGAATATGCCGGCACCCGCCAGGACCTGGAGGCCCAGACCACCGACGAGAACGGCAAGGCGGAACTGCCGGTCGCCCTCGGCGACCTGCCCGACAAGACCCGGCCGCTGGCGGCGACGATCCGGGTCAACGTGTTCGAGCCGAGCGGCCGCGCGGTCTCGCAGACCCTGACCCGGCCGATCCGCCAGCGTGCGCTGGCGATCGGGCTGAAATCCCCCGCCGGCGACGACGGCGTCGCCGAAGGGCAGCCGGCGGTACTCGACGTCATCGCGCTCGATCGCCAGGGCAAACGCGCCGCCGCGCCCGGCCTGCGCTGGGAGTTGCTGCGCGAGCGGTGGCAGTACGAATGGTATTCGGTCAACGGCAGCTGGCGCCACCGCACCTCGATCCGCGACGAGCCGGTCGCCGCCGGCACGCTCGACGTCGCCGCCGCCGAGCCGGCCGAGCTGTCGCGCACGCTGCCGCCGGGGCGCTACCGCTGGGAGGTCGCCGACGGCGCCAGCGGCGCCCAGTCGAGCCTGCGCTTTCACGTCGGCTGGTGGGTCGAGGCGGCGCTGCCGGACGTGCCCGACAAGCTCGAAGCCAAGCTCGACAAGAAGAGCTACCGCCCGGGCGAGACCGCCCGGCTGTTCGTCAAGGCGCCGTTTGCCGGCGAGGCCGAGCTGGCGATCGCCGGCGAGCGGGTGATTGCGCTGCGCGCGCTGAGCCTGCCGGCCGAAGGCACGACGGTCGAGATCCCGGTCGGCAGCGACTGGGGCAGCGGCGTCTATGCGCTGGTCAGCGCCTATCGGCCGTCGCGCCTCGCCGCGGCGCTGCCCGGGCCGCAGCAGCACGGGCCGGGGCGCGCCGTCGGCGTCGCCTGGCTCGAAATCGACCCGGCGCCGCGCAGCCTTTCCGTCGCCATCGCCGCGCCCGACGTGGTGCGCCCGCGCAGCCGCATCGAGGTGCCGCTCAAGGTATCCGGGCTGGCCGCGGGCGAGGAGGCTTACGTCACCCTCGCCGCGGTGGACGAGGCGGTGCTGCAACTGACCGACTTCGCCAGCCCGGCGCCCGAGCGGTATTATTTCGGCAAGCGCCAGCTCGGGGTCGAATTGCGCGACCTCTACGGCCGGCTGATCGATCCGCGAGCCGGCGCGGTCGGCGTGCTGCGCAGCGGCGGCGACCAGTTCGCCAAGCGCGCCGTCGCCGGCCTGCCCGACAAGAGCACCCGCATCTTCGCCTTGTATTCCGGCATCGTCCGGCTCGACGCCGACGGGGCCGCGACAATCCCGCTCGACATCCCCGATTTCCAGGGCCAGGCGCGGCTGATGGCGGTCGCCTATGCGGCGCACAAGGTCGGCTCCGGCACCGCGCAGACGACGGTGCGCGACAAGGTGGTGACGACGGTGTCGCTGCCGCGCTTTCTCGCGCCCGGCGACAGCGCGCGGATCGGCGTCGCGGTCAACAACCTCGAAGGCGCCGCCGGCGACTACCGGCTGACCCTGGCGGCAAGCGGCGCCGGGCATTTCGCCGCGCCGGTCGCCCGCAGCCTCGCGCTGGCCGCCGGGCAGAGCTTCGGCGACGGCTTCACCCTCGACGCGACGGCGCCGGGCAGCGTCGCTTTGAAGCTGGAGCTCAGCGGCCCCGACGGCCTGCGCATCGTGCGCGATTTCACGATCGCGGTGCGCCCGGCACAGGCCTATCAGCTCCGCCGCTTTGTCGGGCAGCTCCCGCCGGGGCAGAGCGTCACCCTCGACGACAGCGCCGCCGACGAGTTCCTGCCGGGCACCGCCGAGGTGCTGCTGTCGCTGAGCCCGCACCCGCAATGGGATGTACCCGGCCTGTTGCGCGCGCTCGACCGCTACGCCTACGGCTGCATCGAGCAGACCACGAGCCGCGCCCTGCCCCTGCTCTATGTCGACGAGGTCGCCCGGCTGTGGCACGCCGACCCCGGCTTCTCGCCGGCGGCGACGCTGACCCGGGCGATCGGCCACATCGTCGAATTGCAGAAATCCGACGGCAGCTTCGGCGTGTGGAGCGACAGCGACGACACGGTGCCGTGGCTCGACGCCTATGCCAGCGATTTCCTGTGGCGCGCCCGCGCGCACGGCCAGGCGGTGCCGGACCATGCGATCAAGGCGGCGCTCGGCTGGCTGCACGATTACGTCAACCAGGAGCACAACGACGCCAAGGATCTGCCCGCTCTGGCCTATGCCCATTACGTGCTGGCCGAGGCCAAGGCCGACGAGTTGCCGGTATTGCGCTATTTCGCCGATACCCAGCTCGCCAACCTGCCGACCCAGCTCGCCAAGACCCAGCTCGCCGCGGCGCTCGCCGCCTATGGCGACGCCGCGCGCGCCGAGGCGGCCTATGCCGCGGCGCTCGACCGGCCGCCGCAGCGCGCGGCGAAATGGCGTTATATCGACTACGGCAGCGAGCTGCGCGACAACGCCGCAACGCTCGCCTTCGCCGCCGGCAACCCGGCGAACGCGCCGCGGCTGACCGCGGTGATCGACCGCATCGCCGAGCTGTTCGCCAGGGCCGGCCACACCAGTACCCAGGAACAGGCCTGGCTGCTGCTGGCGGCGGAAGCGGCGGCCAGGCTGTCGGGCGGCGCGATGACCGTGGCCGAGGGCGACGGCGCGCCGCAGACGCGCAGCGAGCCGCTCTACCGGCGCCGGCCGCTCGGCGCCGGCGCGGCGGCGGAGACGCTGACCAACAAGGGCACGGCGCCGCTGTGGCGCTCGGTCTCGATCACCGGGGTGCCGCGCACCGCGCTGCCGCCCGAGAGCCGCGGCTACACGCTGAGCCGCACGGTCTATCACCGCGACGGGACCCCCGCCGACCTCGCCAAGGTGCGGCAGAGCGAGCTTTACGTCGTCGTCATCCGCGGCCGCCGCGTCAACCGCCCCGACCCGGCGCGGGCGCTGGTCGTCGACCTGCTGCCGGCCGGCTTCGAAATCGAGAACGCCGCGCCGGCGGGCGGCGACGGCGGCTATGCCTGGCTGAAGGACCTGACGACGCCGGCGTACAGCGAGGGCCGCGACGACCGCTACGTCGCCGCGCTCGACCTCAGCGGCAACACCCAGGACTTCACCCTCGCCTATGTCGTGCGGGCGGTGACGCCGGGCGCCTTCGCCTATCCGGCGCTGGTCGTGGAGGACATGTACGATCCCGAGACCGGCGGCCGCACGGCGATCGGCACCCTCGCCGTCTCGCCGCGATGAGGCGCAGGCTCTGCGGCATCGCCGCCGCCGCGGCGCTGGCGCTGGCGCTGGCGGCCGGGTATCTCGCGCTGCCGCCGCCGGCGCTCGACCGCGCCCGGCTGCTGTCGGCGCTGGTCGTCGCGCGCGACGGCTCGATCCTGCGCGGATTTCTCTCCGCCGACGGCAAATGGCGCCTGCCGGTCGAGCCCGAGGCGGTCGATCCGCTCTACCGCCGCATGCTCATCGCCGCCGAAGACCGGCATTTCGCGCTGCACCCCGGGGTCGACCCGGCGGCAGCCGTGCGGGCGGCGGCGCAATTCGCCTGGCGCGGCCATGTTGTATCCGGCGCCTCGACGCTGACGATGCAGGCGGTGCGGCTGCTCGAGCGGCGGCCGCGGACGCTCGCCGCCAAGCTTGCCGAGATGGGCGAGGCGCTGGCGCTCGACCGGCGCCTCGGCAAGGACGGCGTGCTCGCCCTCTACCTGACCCTGGCGCCGTTCGGCGGCAATCTCGAAGGGGTGCGGGCGGCCAGCCTCGCCTATTTCGGCAAGGAGCCGCGCCTGCTGTCGCCGGCCGAGGCGGCCCTGCTGGTGGCGATCCCGCGGGCGCCGGAGCGGCTGCGCCCCGACCGCCACCCCGAGGCGGCGCGGCGGGCGCGCGACGCGGTGCTGCGGCGCATGGCGGGGCTCGGGCTCGTCGCGCCGGAGAGCCTCGCCGAGGCGATCGCCGAGCCGGTGCCGGCGCGCCGCCTGGCGATGCCGTTCCATGCGCCGCACCTGGCCCACGACCTGGTCGCCGCCGACCCGTTCACCGCCCGCATCGCGACGACGATCGACCCGCTGCTGCAGCGGCAGGTCGAGGCCTTGCTGAAGCGCGAAGCGGCGGCGCTCGACCCGCAGGCCACCCTGGCCGCGCTGGTCATCGACAATCGCCGGCGCGCCGTCGTCGCCTATGTCGGCAACGCCGATTTCGCCGCGGCGGCGCGGCACGGCACGCTCGACATGGCGCGGGGCTTGCGCTCGCCCGGCTCGGCGCTGAAGCCGTTCATCTACGCGATGGCGTTCGACCGGCTGATCCTCCACCCCGAGACCCTGGTCGAAGACCGGCCGAGCCGGTTCGGCGACTATGCGCCGACCGATTTCGACGGCAATTTTCTCGGCACGGTCAGCGCCCGCGAGGCGCTGCAATATTCCCTCAACGTGCCGGCGGTGGCGGTGCTCGACCGGCTCGGCGCGGGCCGTTTCGCCGCCGCGCTTGCCGCCGCCGGCATCGGCCTCAAGCTGCCCGCCTCCGGCGCCGAACCGGGCCTCGCCATCGCGCTCGGCGGCGCCGGGATCACCCTCGCCGACCTGGCGACGCTTTATACCGCGCTGTCGCACGACGGCAGGGTGGCGCCGCTGCGCTACCGCGAGGACCAGCCGCCGGGCCGCGAGACCGCGCTGTTCGGCCCGGCCGCCGCCTGGTATGTCAACGACATCCTGGCCAATGCCCCGCCGCCGCCGGGGGTGCCGCCGGCCGAGTTCCGCCGCGGCCGGCGCCTCGCCTACAAGACCGGTACCTCCTACGGCTTCCGCGACGCCTGGGCAGTCGGGTACGACGCCGAGGCGACGATCGCGGTATGGGCGGGCCGGCCCGACGGCACGCCGCTGCCGGGGCAAAGCGGCCGCGTCACGGCGGCGCCGATCGTCTTCAAGATCGCCGACCTGTTGGGCCGCCCGGCGCGCGCCGCCCCGGCGCCGCCGCCGCCCGGGGCGCTGATCGTCAGCCGCCAGGAGCTGCCGCCGCGGCTGCGCCATCTCGACCCCGGCCCGCTCGCCCATCGCGGCGCCGGCGGCGGCCCCCGCATCCTCTACCCGCCCGACGGCGCAACGGTCGCCTGGAGCGGCGGCGACCTGCCGCTGGAAGCGGCGGGCGGCCGCGGACCGCTGCGCTGGCTGGTCGACGGCCGGCCGCTGCCGCCGGCGCCGCCGCGCAAGCCGCTCTACTGGCAGCCCGAGGGGATCGGCTTTGCCCGCCTCACCGTCATCGATGCCGACGGCCGCAGCGCCCGCGCCACGGTGCGGCTGAGCCCGTGAGGGACGAGGGCGCAGAATTTCGGACGCCGCCGCTGAGTTCAGCCGCCCGGCGCCGAGCGCGAAGTTAGTCTAGTGCCGGAGCGGTCAGCTCGTAAGGCGGGCGGTGCAGCCCGGCCGGCGAGATCGTGAAAATCTCATAGCCGGTGGCCGTGACGCCGATCGTGTGCTCGAACTGGGCGGAGAGCGAGCGGTCCTTGGTCACCGCGGTCCAGCCGTCGCTCAGCACCTTCACCTCCCAGCGCCCGGCATTGATCATCGGCTCGACGGTAAAGAACATGCCTTCCTGCAGCACCGGGCCGTCGCTCGGCTTGCCGTAATGCAGGATCGACGGGGCGTCGTGAAACACCTGGCCGACGCCGTGCCCGCAGAAATCGCGCACCACCGAATAGCGATGGCTTTCGGCAAAGCGCTGAATGGCGTCGCCGATCGCGCCGACGCGGACGCCCGGCCGGATCACCGCGATGCCGCGCATCATCGCCTCGTAGGTGACGTCGACCAGCTTGCGCGCCTTCAGCGGCACCCGCTCGCCGACCAGGTACATGCGGCTGGTGTCGCCGTGCCAGCCGTCGACGATGACGGTGACGTCGATGTTGAGAATGTCCCCTTCCATCAGCCGCCGCTCGCCCGGGATGCCGTGGCAGACGACGTGGTTGACCGAAGTGCAGATCGATTTCGGGAAACCGCGGTAGTTGAGCGGCGCCGGGATCGCGTGGTGGCCGACGATGAATTCGTGGCAGAGGCGGTCGAGCTCGCCGGTGGTGATGCCGGGACGCACATAAGGGGTGATGAAGTCGAGCGTCGCCGCGGCCAAGGCACCGGCCCGCCGCATGCCCGCGAACGCGTCCGGGCCGTGAAGCTTGATCTGCCCGCTGCGCGCGGCGACATGCGCCTCGCCCAGCCCCATCCGCACGTCCTGCTGCATCACCTGCGCCGTCGCCGACACCCTTGCGAGGAAAAGTAGGGCGCCGCGCGCCCGCAGACAATGCTTGCCGCCGTCTTGGCCGATTGTGCCGCAGCCCGGCTTTGCCTATGAAGGAGCAAGGCGGGCGGAGGCAAACGGCGATGAGCGAGGCCGCACCGCAGGTGGTCACCGCCTGCGTGCTGATCATCGGCAACGAAATCCTGTCGGGGCGCACCCAGGACGAGAACCTGGCGTACCTGGCGCGCGGGCTCGGCGAGGTCGGCATTCGCGTGCGCGAGGCGCGGGTGATCCCGGACGAGGCGGCGACGATCGTCGCCGCGGTCAACGAGGCGCGGCGGCGGTTCGACTATGTCTTCACCACCGGCGGGATCGGCCCGACCCACGACGACATCACCGCGCAATGCGTCGCCGACGCGTTCGGGGTGAAGCTGGTGCTGCATCCCGAGGCCCGGCGCATCCTCGAAGCGCACTATCCGCCCGGCGCGCTCAACGAGGCGCGGCTCAGGATGGCGCATGTGCCCGAAGGCGCGAGCCTGTTGCCCAACCCGATCTCGCGCGCGCCGGGCTTCCGCGTCGAGAACGTGTATGTGCTGCCGGGGGTGCCGCAGATCATGCAGGCGATCTTTGCCGAGCTGAAGCACCGGCTGAAGGGCGGCGCCCGGATGCTGAGCCGCAGCATCAGCTGCAGCCTCGGCGAAGGCACGCTGGCGAAAGGCCTCAGCGACATTCAGGACCGCCATCCCGGAGTCGAGATCGGCTCGTACCCCTATTTCCGGCGCAGCGATTTCGGCGTCACGCTGGTCGTGCGCGGCACGGTGCGCGAGGAGGTCGCCGCGGCGGCCGAGGCGATCAAGGCGCTGATCCGCAGCCTCGGCGGCGAGCCGAGCGAAGGCCTGGCCGAGGATTGAGGCGCGGCGGACGTGGCGAAACGGTAGACGCAGCAGACTTAAAATCTGCTCCTCGCACGAGGGTGAGGGTTCGACTCCCTCCGTCCGCACCAGGGTCTTCAGGCGTCCGCCTCGGGCCGGACGATCCCGGTTCGCGGCGGGGCCGCCGGCGGCGAGGCGCAATACCGCGGGATCGGTGGCGGGATCGCGGCCGGCGAGTGCGGCAGAGACGGCCGGAACTATGGCGGTGCGGTGCGGCGCCGGATCGGCACCGCGCCGGGACGGTAGAACAGCGCCAGCTTGAGGCTTTCGCCGATGCGCTCGGCCTTCTCGCCGAACTGCGCCGCCACCGCGGGGGCGAACAGCTCGGCCGCAGTCTCGTGCCACAGCGCCAGCCAGCGCACGAAGAATTCCGGCTCGATCGGGTGCTTCAGATGGGCCGCCATCGGGTTGCCCCTGTAGCGCCCGGTGGTGAGCATCACCGACGACCAGAAATCGGACAATTTGGCGAGGTGCTCGTCCCAATCCGCGACGGCGCGGTTGAACAGCGGGCCGATCAGCGGGTCCTGCCGCGCCTTGCCGTAAAACCGCGCGACCAGGGCGGCAATCGCCGGTTCGGTGATCTCGTCCGAGCGTGTCATCGGCGGTGACATGGTCGCGCCGCGCCCGCCGAAAAAGCGGCAGGACGCCGCAGCCGCCCCCTCCGAATGAACCGGTTGCCAGCGCCCGCCGGATCGGCGGACAATGGCGTGCCGCCGGGGAGTTCGCCGCATGAAACGAAAGCTCCTGATCGGGCTCGGCGCAGCGACGGCCCTGGTCGTCGCCGCACTGGCGGTGCCGGCCCTGATCCCGTTCGATACCTACAAAGGCAGGATCGTCGCCGCGATCGAGGCGGCGACCGGGCGCAAGGCGGAGATCGCCGGCCACATCCACCTGTCGCTGCTGCCGAACCCCGAATTCGTCGCGCGCGGGGTCGCGCTCGCCAGCGGCCCCGGCCAGCCCGGCAACCTCGTGACCATCGGCAAATTGTCGATCGAGGTCGGGCTGACGGCGCTGCTGCACGGCGATCTCGAAATCCATTCGCTGGTGCTGAAAGAGCCGCAGATCACCCTTGCCGTCGACCGCAACGGCCGCGGCAACTGGGAGTTCGGCGCCGGCCCGGGCACCGGCGGTGCGGCCGGCGCCGCAGCCCGGCTGCCGAGCGGGCTCAGCCTGGCGCGGGCGAAAATCGCCGACGGCAAGCTCAGCTATACCGACGCGCGCACCGGCGCGCATGTCGAAGCGGATGCGATCGACGCCAAGGTGACGGCGTCGCCGGCCGGCCCGCTTGAGGTTGCGGGCGGGCTGACCTGGCAGGGGACGCGGCTCAGCTTCAAGCTGGCGCTCGCCGATCCCGCCGCGTTTCTCGCCGGCAAACCGAGCGGGCTCGACGCCGAGGCGGGGGCGCCGGACCTGGTGCAGGCGGCCTATCACGGCACCATTGCCCACGACTCGGCAAAGCTGACAGCGGACGGTGCGCTATCGCTCGACGGCGTCGCCGCCAAAGGCCGAATCACCGTCGAGAACAAGGGGCCACGCCCGACGGTCGCGGCCAGGCTGACGCTCGACCGGCTCGACCTCACCCGCTATCTCGGCGGAGCGGGACACGGGCGACCACCGAGCCTTACGCCGCTGCATCTGGTCGACGCCAATCTTGACCTGTCGCTCGGCCCGCTGACGCTCGACACGATCAAGATCGCCAAGTCCCACGTCACCGCGCGCCTCGTTGCCGGCAAGCTCGACGCCGACATCGCCGAGATGGCGCTGTATTCGGGCAGCGGGCGCGCCAGAATCGCGATGGACACCGCCGCAGGCGTCCCCGCCTTCACGATCGACAGCCAGTTCTCCGGGCTGCAGCTCGCCGCACTGATGCACGACCTCGCCGGGGGCGGCCGGGTCAGCGGCAGCGCCAGCCTCAGCTTCCGCGGCACCGCGCGCGGCGCCGCCCAGGCGCCGATCATGGCCTCGCTCGCCGGCGGCGGCCGCTTCGACGTGCGCAACGGCTCGATCGCCGGCAGCGACCTGCTGGCGATGATCCGCAACGTGCAGAGCGCCTTCGACAGCGCGGCGCGGCGGCAGCAGCGGACCGACTTTGCCGAGATGAGCGGCAGCTATACGATCCGCAACAACATCGTCAGCAACAACGACCTCGACCTGCGCGCCGCGGCGTTCCGCGTCGCCGGGCGCGGCACGATCGACCTCGCCCACCGCACCCTCGACTACCGCATCGAGCCCAAGCTGGTCGCCCCGGCCTTCGGCGCGATCGGACTGACCGTGCCGATCATCGTCACCGGCCGGATCGACGACCCGACCTATACGCCCGACCTCGCCGGGGCGGTCGGATCGACGCTGAAGGGGGTCGGCAGCCTGATCCCGGGCGCCTCGTCGATCCCGACGCCGCCCAACCCGGTGGATATGCTGAAGGGCCTGTTCGGCCGCTAGTTCAGCCGGGTCTTCATCTGCTGCAGCATCGCCGCGGCCTGGTGGCGGGCGGTGCCTTCGGGGGCGCGGGCGACGAACTGCTCGAGCGCGGCGACGGCGGCGCGCATATTGCCGAGCCGGGCGTTGATCACCCCGGCCTCGCGCCACAGCTCGGCCAGGTCGGGGGCCAGCATCAGCATCGTGTCGACCACGCCGAGGGCGCGCTCGTAGCGCCCGGCATGGAGCAGCCGCGACTTCAGGTTGTTCTGCAGCCGCAGCAGAATGTCGCGGTCGGCGACCGGGGCGTAATGCTCGGGCGCCAGCTCGATCTCGGGCCCGGCGGTCGCCTTCAGCAGGTCGCGCAATATCGCCGCGTCGCACACCGCGCCGCGGTGGAACGGATCGACGATCACGCGGTCCGGCCCGTCGCCGAGGCGGATCAGGAAATGGCCGGGAAAGCCGAGCCCGACGCAGCTCCAGCCCTGCGCCCGCGCGGCGTGGAGATAGAGGATGCCGAGCGCCACCGGGAGGCCTTTGCGGCGGTCGACGACGCGCATCAGATTGGCGTTCTGCAGATCGTCATAGGTCAGCTCGTCGCCGCTGTAGCCGTATTTCAGCAGGATGATCTCGTTGAGCGCACGCACCTGTTCGGAAAGCCCGGCGGCGCCGCCGGCGGCATGGCGGCCGACATCGCGGGCCAGCGCCGCGAGGTGCCGGGTGTAGCGGCCGAGCCCGACCCGCGGCCGCTCGAACGAGGCAAGCGCCAGCGCCGCCTCGGCGATCGGCAGCACCTCGCCGCGCCCGGCGCCGAGCGCGCGCAGAAAGCGGGCGCAACCTTCGGGATCGTAGCTGTCGGGAAGCCCGGTCATGCCGGCCGCGGCGCTACAGCCGCTGAACCTGAATCGACCCGCTCGCCGGCGCCGGTCCCGACGAGCCGCCGCCCGGGGCATAGGAGGACGGCGGCTGATAGGGCTGCGGCGCATAGGATTGCGACGGCGCATAGGGTTGCGACGGCGGGTACGGGGCCGGCCCCTGCTGCTGCGCTACCGGCACGCCGCTGCGGATCTGCACGAACGAGACGACGCGACGCACGCCCGGAATGTAGCGGGCATGGTTGGTCACCTTGTCAAGCTCGGCCTGGGAGCGCGCCGAACCCATCAGGTAGACCGTCTGGTTGGCGGTCTCGATCGTGTAGTTGCCCGAGCGGATGTCGCTGTCGAACACCAAATTCGAGCGGAGCTGGGTGGTGATCCACGAATCCTTGGCGGTGTCGAAAGTGCCGACATTGGGCAGCACCTCGATCTGGTCGTAGACGCCCTTGACCCCCTGCACCGCGCGCGCCAGCTCGACCGCGTGCTGCTTGGCGGCGGGGTCCGGCGCATTGCCGGTCAGCAGCACATGGCCGTCGTAGACGGTGGCGGTGAACGCCGCCTGATAGGCGGGGTTGGCCCGCAGCCAGGCGCTCTCGATATTGGTCTTGATCGTAAAGTCGTCGACGCTGCCCTGCAGGCCGCGCTCCTGCGCCGCCTGGTAGCCGACGCCGCCGGCCGCACCCATGCCGCCGACGATCAGCGCCGCCGGACAGCCGCCGAGCGCGAACGGCAACGCGGCCAGAAAGGCCGCGGCAAAAAGGGCGCGCAGTCGGGTCATGGTCGCCTCCTCGCACGGGATCGCCCGCCTATAGTGGGCCGGGGCGGGGGCGGCGCCAATAGCCGGGGCAGGAGCGCACCCTGGTCACGGCTTAGCCCGGCGCCGGGCAGGGCGGAGCGCGCCGCGGCGGGCGAGCGATTCGTCACTCGCCGCTGAGCCAGGCGCCGGGCAGGTGGCGCGGCGGCCGCCCCGGCTCGACCAGCATCACGTCGAACCGCACGGCCAGCCCGGCGAGGTCCGGCCGGGTCAAGAGGAACGCTTCGACCGCCCGCGCGATGCGCCGCCGCTGGCGGTGGCGCAGGGCGGCGGCGGCCGCGGCCAGGTCGGCCCGCGCCTTGACCTCGATCGCCGCCAGCACCGCGCCGCGCCGCGCCAGGATGTCGATCTCGCCGGCCGGGCAGCGCCAGTCGCGCGCGACGATGCGCCAGCCGCGCAGGCGCAGGTGCCAGCGGCACAGCGCCTCGGCGAGCCGGCCGCGGCGCTGTGCCTTCATGCCCGGCCGCCGCGCAGGGCCAGCGCCCGGCGATACACCGCGGCGCGGGCGAGGCCGGCGGCGGCGGCGACCTCGGCCACCGCGTCGCGCAGGCTGCTGCGGGCCAGCGCCTCGCGCAGCCGGCGGTCGAGCTCGTCGGGGGCCGGCGCGGCGGCCGCTCCCGGCGGGGCGACGACGACGACGATCTCGCCGCGCGGCGGCGCGTCGCGGTAGCGGGCGGCGAGCGCCGGCAGGGTGCCGCGGGCGACCTCCTCGTGGCGCTTGGTCGCCTCGCGCACCACGGCGGCGTCGCGCGGGCCGAGCACGGCGGCAAGGTCGGCGAGCGAGGCAGCGAGACGCGACGGCCCCTCGAAAAAGATCAGGCTCGCCGGCGCCTCCTTCCAGGCGGCGGCGGCGCGGCGGCGGGCCGCCGGGCGCGGCGGCAGAAACCCGGCGAACACAAAGGCGTCCGGCGGCAGACCGGAGAGGACCAGCGCGGTCAACGCCGCCGACGGGCCGGGCGCCGCGGTCACCGGCAAGCCCGCGGCGATCGCCTCGCGCACCAGGCGGTAGCCGGGGTCGGAGACCAGCGGCATGCCGGCATCCGACACCAGGGCAAGCCGCTCGCCGCGGCGCAGCCGGTCGAGCACCTGAGGCCGCACCCGGTCGGCATTGTGGTCGTGATAGGGGTCGAGCGGCGCGGCGATGCCGTAGCGCGCGAGCAGCCGGCCGGTCACCCGGGTATCCTCGCACAAAATCCGGTCGACGCTGCGCAGAACCCACAGCGCGCGCAGCGTGATGTCGCCGAGATTGCCGATCGGGGTGGCGACGAGGTGCAGCCCCGGCGCCAGCGCATGCGGCGGCGTCCAGCGTGACGGATCGGTTGCCCGGACGGCGGGTTTACTTGCCCGGGGGCGACTTGTAGGTTCGCGCCCGGCTCTCTCTCCTGCGCCGGAGGCCGGTCTTGCCGCGCTGTCCTCTCCCCCGGATCGCCTCACTCTGCTGGGCCCTCACGGCCGTGTTCGCGCTCGCCTCGTGCGGGACGGGCGGCAATGTACCGGCGCCTGCGGCCGGCCGGCAACCGCCGCCGCCGGCGCCGCCGATCGAGGGCGAGAAGCTGGCGCCGCCGGGCGCGGCGGGTCCGGTCAAGGTGGCGCTGCTGGTACCGCTCAGCGGCGCCAACGCCGATCTCGGCAGGGCGATGCTCGACGCCGCGCAGCTCGCCCTGTTCACCACCGCGGGCGACCGGCTGACCCTGGTGCCGCGCGACACCGGCGGGACCCCGGACGGCGCCGCCGCCGCCGCGCGCGCCGTGATCGCCGACGGGGTCGGGCTGATCCTCGGGCCGCTGCTCGCCGCCGAGGTCGAGGCGGTCAAGCCGATCGCCCGCGACGCGCACCTCAACGTCATCGCCTTTTCGACGGCGACGCCGCTTGCCGGCGGCAACGTCTTTCTGATGGGGTTCCTGCCGCGCGACGAGGCGGCGCGCGAGGTCTCCTTCGCGCATGAGCGCGGCGCCCAGCGCTTTGCCGCGCTGGTCGCCAACACCGCCTACGGGCACCTGATGACCGACGCGCTGAAGGAAACCGCCGCGGCGGCCGGAGCCACCGTCACCCGCATCGAATATTTCGACCCGCGGGTTCCCGACACCAAGCTGGCGGTGCAGCACATCACCCAGGGCGCGGCTCCGCCGGGGGCGCCCGCGCCGCCCGGCGCAGCCCCGGCGCCGGGGGCCGGCGGGCTGCCGTTCGACGCGCTGCTGCTGCCCGAGGGCGGCGCCCGGCTGAAGCAGCTCGCGGCCCAGCTCAAGGGCGCGGGGGTCGACGCGACGCAGGTGCGGCTGCTCGGCAGCGGGCTGTGGGACGATCCCTCGATCACCGGCGACCCCGACTTGTATGGCGGCTGGTTCGCCGCCTCGCCGCCCGAGGCGCGGCGCGATTTCGAGCAGCGCTATCAGGAGACCTACAAGCGCCAGCCGCCCCGCCTCGCCTCGCTCGCCTTCGACGCCGCCGCGCTCGCCGCGGTGTTGGCGAAAGGCGGCGGCCCCGACCCGTTCTCGCAGCAGGCGATCCTCAACCCCAGCGGCTTCACCGGGGTGGACGGGCTGTTCCGCTTCACCTCGGCGGGGCTGGTGCAGCGCGGCCTTGCCGTGCTCGAGGTCGGCCCCGGCGGCGCCACCGTGGTCAGCCCGGCGCCGGAAAGCTTCGCCGGGCCCGGCGCCTGACCCGGCTCAGGCGAGGAGCGCCGCCAGCACCGCGTTGAGCCGCTGGCGCCCGGCATCGGTGGCCGCCAGGCGGTCGCCGTCGAGGCTGAGGAAGCCGCCCTCGACCAGCCGCGGCAGGCTGGCGGCGAAGCGGCGCTCGACTGCGGCGCCGGCGAGCGCCTCGAGGCGCCGGCGCGGCACCCCCTCGGCGAGGCGCAGCCCCATCATCAGCATCTCCGCAAGCGCCGTCTCGGGCGGGATCGCGGCGAATTCCTCGAACCCGCCGGCGGCGAGCCAGGCCTCCGGCGCGCGGCGATGCCGGGTCGCATAGCGGATGCCGCCGCGGGTCACCCGGCCGTGGGCGCCGGGGCCGACGCCGAGATAATCCTCGTAGCGCCAATAGGCGAGGTTGTGGCGGCATTCGCCGCCGGGGCGGGCATGGTTGGAAACCTCATAGGCGGGCAGGCCGGCGGCGGCGAGTCGCCGCTGGGTCCATTCGAACAGCGCGGCGGCAAGGTCCTCGTCGGGCAAAGCCAGCTCGCCGCGCGCGGCGCGGGCGGCAAAGGCGGTGCCGGGCTCGATCGTCAGCTGATACAGCGACAGGTGCTCGCCGGCGAGGGACAGGGCCTCGTCGAGCTCGTCCTGCCAGGCGGCGAGGCTCTGCCCCGGGCGGGCATAGATCAGATCGAAGGAATAGCGCGGGAACCGCTCCCGCGCGAGGCGGATGGCGGCGATCGCCTCGGTGCGGTCGTGGCCGCGGCCAAGGAAGCGCAGCGCCGCCGGATCGAGCGACTGGACGCCGAGCGACAGCCGGTTGACCCCGGCCGCGGCAAAACCGGCGAAGCGCTCGGCCTCGGCCGAATTGGGGTTGGCCTCGAGGGTGATCTCGAGCCCCGGCGCGAGCGGCCACAATTCGCCGACCCGCTCGATCAGCCGCGCCACCGTCGCCGGCGGCATCAGCGACGGGGTGCCGCCGCCGAAAAAGATCGACACCACCTCGTGCGCCGGCGCGAGCGGCGCCTGGCGCTCGAGGTCGGCGACGAGGGCGGCTTCCCACCGCGCCGCGTCGATGTGCTCGCGGACATGGCTGTTGAAGTCGCAATAGGGGCATTTCGACCGGCAAAACGGCCAGTGGATATAGATCGCCAGCGGCGCGGTCATCGCCGCGGCAGCAGCGCCGCGGCCAGCTTCTCGAAGGCGCGGGCGCGATGGCTGATGCGATCCTTGAGCGCCGGGTCCATCTCGCCGAAGGTCTCGGTATAGCCGTCGGGGATGAAGATGGGGTCGTAGCCGAAGCCGCGCCCGCCGCGCGGCGGAAAATCGACCCGGCCGTGGGCCTCGCCGCGGAACAGGCGCTCGCCGCCGTCGGGCCAGGCGAGCGCCAGCACGGCGACGAAATAGGCGCGCCGGTCGCGCCCGCCGAGCTCGCGCCGCAGCCGTTCCATCGCCGCCGCGAAATCGCGGCCGGGGCCGGCCCAGCGCGCCGAATAGATGCCGGGAGCGCCGCCGAGAGCGGGGACCACCAGGCCGGAATCGTCGGCGAGCGCGACCCGGCCGCTCGCCCGCGCCGCGGCATGCGCCTTCAGCGCGGCATTGGCCTCGAAACTGTCGCCGGTCTCCTCGGGCTCGGGCAGGCCGAGCGCGTCCGCCCCGACCGTGGCGAGGCCATAGGGCGCAAGCAGCGCGGCGATCTCGGCGACCTTGCCGGGATTGTGGCTGGCGATGACCAGGGGTTCGGAGAGCGTCGTCACAGGCCGAGGGCTTCGCGCTGGCGCCGGGTCAATTCGGCGATGCCGGCGCGCGCCAGGTCGAGCATGCGGGCAAAGCCTTCCTGGTCGAACGGCGCGCCCTCGGCGGTGGCCTGGATTTCGACGATCCCGCCGCTGCCGGTCAGCACGAAATTGGCATCGGTCTCGGCGGTCGAGTCCTCGGCATAGTCGAGGTCGATCACCGGGGTGCCGGCGACGATGCCGCAGGAGACCGCGGCAACGCTGTCGGTCAGCGGCACGGCGGGCAGCTGCCCGGCGGCGACGAGACCGGCGAGCGCCTGGTAGAGCGCGACATAGCTGCCGGTAATCGCCGCGGTGCGGGTGCCGCCATCGGCCTCGATGACGTCGCAATCGAGGCGGATCTGGCGTTCGCCGAGCGCGACAAGGTCGGTGACGGCGCGCAGGCTGCGTCCGATCAGGCGCTGGATTTCCTGGGTCCGGCCGCTCTGCCGGCCGCGCGCCGCCTCGCGCTCGGTGCGGGTATGGGTCGAGCGCGGCAGCATGCCGTACTCGGCGGTGACCCAGCCTCGCCCGGTGTTGCGCATCCACGGTGGCACCCGCTCTTCGACGGTGGCGGCACACAGCACATGGGTGTTGCCGAAGCGCGCCAGGCACGAGCCCTCGGCATGGCGGGCGACGCCGGGTTCGAGGACGATGGCGCGCAACTCCTCGGCGGCGCGGCCGGACGGTCGCATCATTCCCTCCTCACAGCAGCCGGCCCTGCGCCTCCGGCGCGGCCGGCTTGCGGCGCTTTCTGCCGCCGGCGGTGACGTTGACCCGGCCGTCGTGGAATTCGAGGTCGAGATCGGCCCCGGGGCCGATCTCGGCCGCCGCGGTGACGATGTGCCGGCCGGCGCGGACGACGACATAGCCGCGCTTCAGCACGTTCTCGTGCCCGGTCACATGGCTGGCGAGGCGGCCGGCGAAATTGTCCAGCGCGTCGCGCCGGGCGGCGAGCGTGCGGCCGCAGGCGGCGGCGAGGCGCGGCGCCAGATCGCCGAGGCGGGCGCGGGCATGGCCGAGCTCGGCGGCAAGCGCCTCCGGCCGCAGCCGCGCCGCCGCCAGGCGCTGGCGCGCGGCCGAGAGCCGGCCGGCGATCGCCAGGCCGAGCCGCTCGACGCGGTCGTCGAGGCGCTGCGCCGCGATGCCGATCAGGTCGCGCGGCTCGGGCAAGCCGCGCGCCAGCCCGGCGAGATGCAGGCGGCATTCGCCGAAATGCCGGGCGAGCGCGGCGGCAAGCCGCTGGCCCTTGCCGGACAGTTCGGCGACGAGGTCGAGCCGCACCGGCACCGCCATCTCCGCCGCCGCGGTCGGGGTCGGGGCGCGGCGGTCGGCGGCGTGGTCGATCAGCGTCGTGTCGGTCTCGTGCCCGACCGCCGAAATCAGCGGGATCGCCGAGGCGGCGGCGGCGCGCACGACGATCTCCTCGTTGAACGGCATCAGGTCCTCGAGGCTGCCGCCGCCGCGCGCGACGATGATCAGGTCGGGCCGCGGCACCGCGCCGCCCGGCGCGAGCCGGTTGAAGCCGTCGATCGCCGCGGCGATCTGCGCCGCCGCGCCGTCGCCCTGAACCGCCACCGGCCACAGCAGCACGCGGCGCGGGAAGCGGTCGGCCAGCCGGTGCAGGATGTCGCGGATGACCGCGCCCGAGGGCGAGGTGACGACGCCGATCACCTCGGGCAGGAACGGCAGCCTGCGCTTTCGCTCGGCGGCGAAAAGGCCCTCGGCGGCGAGCCGCTTGCGGCGCTCTTCGAGCAGCTTGAGCAGCGCGCCGACGCCGGCGAGCTCGATCGTGTCGATGACGAGCTGGTATTTCGAGCGGCCGGGATAGGTGGTCAGCCGCCCGGTGCACACCACCTCCATCCCGTCCTCGGGGATCGTCGCCAGGCGAATCGCCGTGGTGCGCCAGACCACCGCGTCGAGCACCGCATCGCTGTCCTTCAGGCACAGATAGCAATGCCCCGAGCCGTGCCGCTTGAACCCCGAGACCTCGCCGCGCACGCGCACCTGGGCGAAATTGTCCTCGATCGAGCGCTTGAGCGCGTTCGACAGTTCGGAGACGGTATACTCCGGCAAATTCGAATGGAGCGGTGCGGCGAGCGGCAGGTCGTTCATCGCGCCATCTTACCGGAGCCGGAGGGGAAGGGCGATGCGGGTGCTTGTCGTCGGCTCGGGCGGCCGCGAACACGCGCTGTGCTGGGCGATCGCGGCGTCGCCGCTGGTCACCAGGCTGTTCTGCGCGCCGGGCAATGCCGGCATTGCCGACGAGGCCGAATGCGTGCCGATCGCGGTCGCCGACCGCCGCGGGCTGGTCGAGTTCTGCCGGCGCGAGGCGATCGACCTCGCCGTCGTCGGCCCGGAGGCGCCGCTCGTCGCCGGCCTCGTCGACGATCTCGAAGCGGCCGGCATCGCCGCCTTCGGGCCGAGCGCGGCGGCCGCCGTGCTCGAAGGCTCGAAGGGGTTCACCAAGGATTTGTGCGCGCGCGAGGGCATCCCGACCGCCGCCTATGCCCGCTTTCGCGACGCCGCCGCGGCAAAAGCCTATATCGCGGCACAGGGCGCCCCGATCGTCGTCAAGGCCGACGGGCTGGCCGCCGGCAAGGGCGTCGTCGTCGCCGCCACCGTCGCCGAGGCCGAAGCCGCGGCCGATGCCGCGCTCGCCGCCGGCGAGGTCGTCGTCGAGGAATTCCTCGCCGGCGAGGAGGCGAGCTTTTTCGCGCTGTGCGACGGCAGCCACGCGCTGGCGCTGGCGGCGGCGCAGGACTACAAGCGCGTCGGCGACGGCGACACCGGCCCCAATACCGGCGGCATGGGCGCCTATTCGCCGGCGCCGTGCGTGACGCCGGAGATCGAGGCGCAGGTGATGGACCGCATCATCCGCCCGACCCTGCGGGCGATGGCGCGCGACGGGCGGCCGTTCAAGGGCGTGCTCTATGCCGGGCTGATGCTGACCGAGGCCGGGCCGAAACTGATCGAATACAACGTCCGCTTCGGCGACCCGGAATGCCAGGTGCTGATGATGCGGCTGATGAGCGACCTGGTGCCGGCTTTGCTGGCGGCGCGCGACGGGGTGCTCGATCAGGTCGATCTGCGCTGGTACGACGACGCCGCGCTGTGCGTTGTCATGGCCGCCGCCGGCTATCCCGACGCACCGCGCCGCGGCGGCGAGATCAAGGGGCTCGACCGCGCCGCCGAGGATGCCGGCGTCAAGCTGTTCCACGCCGGCACAAAGCGCGACGGCGAGCGGATCCTGGCCGATGGCGGGCGGGTGCTCGGCGTCACCGCGCTGGCGCCCGACCTCGCCGGCGCGCGCGAGCGGGCCTACCGCGCGATCGACCGCATCGACTGGCCGGACGGGTTCTGCCGCCGCGACATCGGGCTGCGCGGGTTGCGGCGGTAACTCCGGCCGTTCCGGCTATCTTGCCAACCCCAACGGCCGGGACAGGAATATTTCCCCGCCGCGCCCTGGGACAGGGGCTGCCTGCAGCGCTGGGCGGCGGGGATCGCCGACGGTCGGAGCGCGCCCGGCCGCCGCCTTTCCGCGCCATGCCGATCATATCCGGATCAAGCCCCTACCCCTGCGGCCAGCTCATGCGGATCGGGTCGCTGCCGTCCCAGTTTTTCGCCGCCTCGCGCACCTGGTCGAAGATGCGCATGCGGGTCGGGGTGGCCTCGGCCATCTCGATGACCGTGCCGGGGTGCCCCTCCTCGAGGAAATAGATGAACGGGCCGCGCGGGCTTTCCCCCTCCTGCCCGACATGCCAGCCGCTCGCCAGCGCCTTGGCGCGGATCTCGTGGTAGTTGACCGGCCAGCTCGACCAGTGCTGCGCGCCCTCCTTGCCGGCGTCGAGAAAGTCCCAGTAGAGGCTCGGCGTGCGACAGCGCTGCTGGATCAGTTCGAGCTGGATGTCGCCCGAATTGGCCAAGGCGATCGACAAATGCGGGATGTCGTATTCGCGGCCTTTGTAGCGATAGGCGGTGAGCGGCAATTTCTCGGCATAGAACCACGGGCCGATGCCGCACACCTCGACCCAATGCCTCATCGCCTTTTCGATGTCGCGGACGACGATGCCGATCTGCCGCATCTCGCCGAATATCCGGCTCATGGTGACCTCCCGGGCTGGTTCAATCCTCGACGCCGTGGCCGCGCTTCGGCACCAGCACGGTGCGCTCGAAGCTGATGACGACGGTGCCGTCGGCCTTGCGGCCGGTGGTGCGCACGGTGACGATGCCCTGGGTCGGGCGCGAATTCGACTCGCGCTTGGCGAGCACCTCGCTCTCGGCATAGAGCGTGTCGCCGACAAACACCGGCGCCGGCAGCCTGATGTCGCTCCAGCCGAGATTGGCGATCGCCTTCTGGCTGACATCGGCGACGCTCATCCCGGCGACCAGCGACAGGGTCAGGCAGGAATTGACCAGCGGCCGGCCGAACTCGGATCTCGCGGCATAGGCGGCATCGAAATGCAGCGGGTGCTGGTTCATCGTCAGCAGGGTGAACCAGGTGTTGTCGGCCTCGCCGATCGTGCGGCCCGGCCGGTGCTCGTACACTGCGCCCACCGTGAAATCCTCGAAATACCGCCCGGCCTCGGCGCGCCACCGGCCGGGCGCCACTTCCTTCGCGATTGCGACCATGGGATGATCCCGCCCTGCCTCTCACCTGCCGGAGCTTAGCCGATGAGCGTCGATGCCGACCAGGAAGCACTGATCCTCGACAGCGTCGACCGGTTTCTGGCGCGCGACGTCAAGCCCTATGTCCATGCCCTCGAACACGACGACATCTACCCCGAGGAGATCGTCGAGGGGATGAAGGCGCTGGGCCTGTTCGGCGCGACGATCGGCACCGAATACGGCGGCCTCGGTCTGCCGGCCGGGACCTATGCGAAAATCTGCGAGAGCGTGGCGCGGGTGTGGATGTCGCTGGCCGGCATCTTCAACTCGCACCTGATCATGGCCGCCGCGGTCGAACGCTTCGGCACTGCGGCGCAGAAGGCGGAGTTCCTGCCGCGCTTCGCCACCGGCGAATTGCGCGGCGGCCTCGCCCTGACCGAACCGGATTGCGGCACCGACCTGCAGGCGGTGCGCACCACGGCGCGGCGCGAGGGCAACGACGCCTACGTCATCAACGGCACCAAGACGTGGATCTCCAACGGCATCCACGGCACGATCTTCGCGCTGCTGGTCAAGACCGACCCCAACGCCCAGCCGCGCCACAAGGGCATGAGCCTGTTCCTCGCCGAGAAGGGGCCCGGCTTCACCGTCTCGAAGAAGCTGGAGAAGCTCGGCTACAAGGGGCTCGATTCGGCCGAGCTGGTGTTCGAGGACTACCGCGTCCCGGCCGACCGGCTGATCTCCGGCGCCGAGGGGCGCGGGCTGCAGCATGCGCTGAGCGGGCTCGAGCTCGGCCGCATCAACGTCGCCGCGCGCGGCGTCGGCGTCGCCCAGGCCGCGCTCGACGAGGCGCTCAGCTACAGCCAGATCCGCAAGACCTTCGGCAAGCCGATCTGCGAGCACCAGGCGATCCAGTTGAAGCTCGCCGACATGGCGACCCAGGTCGAGGCGGCGCGCCTGCTGGTGCAGAGCGCGGCGCGCGCCTACGACACCGGGCGGCGCTGCGACATGGAGGCGGGGATGGCCAAACTGTTCGCCTCCGAAGCGGCGGTCAATTGCAGCATGGAGGCGATGCGCATCCATGGCGGCTACGGCTATTCCAAGGAATTCACCGTCGAGCGGCTGTACCGCGATGCCCCGCTGTTGGTCATCGGCGAGGGCACCAGCGAAATCCAGCGCATCATCATCGCCCGCCAGCTCATCGAGCGGAACAAGGTGTGACGGCCGTGCCGCCCGTCCTCTCCGGGCTGACCGTCATCGCCGTCGAGCAGTACGGCGCCGGGCCCTACGGCTCGATGCAGTTGGCCGATCTCGGCGCCACCGTATGGAAGATCGAGAACCCGGCCGAGGGCGGCGACATGGCGCGGCGCGTCGGCCCCTATTTCCACGGCCCGAACGACAGCCAGTTCTTTCACAGCTTCAACCGCAACAAGAAGAGCGTGACGCTCGACCTCAAGCGGCCGGGCGCGCGCCGCGTCCTGCACGCGCTGGCGGCGCGCGCCGACGCGCTGTTCGACAACCTGCGCGGCGACCTGCCGGAAAAGCTCGGGCTGACTTATGCCGATCTGGCGCCGGCCAACCCGAGGATCGTCTGCGCCCACCTCTCGGCCTACGGCCGCGACGGGCCGCGCGCGCATTTCCCCGGCTACGACTATCTGATGCAGGCCGAGGCCGGCTATCTGTCGCTGACCGGCGAGCCGGACGGGCCGCCGGCGCGGATGGGGCTGTCGATCGTCGATCTGATGACCGGGCTGTTCGCCGCCTTCGCCCTGGTCTCCGGGGTGCTGGCGGCGCGGCAGAGCGGGCGCGGCCGCGACCTCGACGTCAGCCTGTTCGACACCGCGTTGCAGAACCTCGCCTATCTGGCGACCTGGTACCTCAATTCCGGCCACGTCCAGGGCCGCGAGCCGCGCTCGGCCCATCCGTCGCTGGTGCCGAGCCAGCTCTGCCGCACCAAGGACGGGTTCATCTTCCTGATGTGCAACAAGGAGAAGTTCTGGCCGATCCTGTGCCGCAAGCTCGGGCGCGGCGAATGGGCCGAGGACCCGCGCTTTGCCGATTTCGCCGCCCGGCTCGAGCATCGCGACCTCGTCACCCGGCTGCTCGACGAGGCGCTGTCGGCGCGCACGACGGCCGAATGGCTGGCGGCGTTTGCCGGCGAGGTGCCGGCGGCGCCGGTCAACGACCTGAAGGCCGCGCTCGACAACCCGTTCGTCGCCGCGCGCGGGCGGCTCAAGCGCTATGGCCGAACGCGCATGGTCGCCGGCCCGGTGATCGACGCCGCGGCCGAGGCGCCGCTCGCCCCGGCGCCGGCGCTCGGCGCCGACACCGAGACGGTGCTCGGCCTTTGCGGCTTCTCCGCCGGCGAGATCGCGTCGCTGCGCGCCGAGCGGGTTATCTGACCGGCGCGACCCGGCTGGCGGCGCTCGCCACCGCCTTCAGCGAGGCGGTGACGATGTCGCTGTCGATGCCGACCCCGAACAGGGTCGCGCCGCCCTCGCCGCCGATCTGGACATAGGCGGCGGCCTGGGCGTCGGCGCCGGCGCCGACCGCGTTCTCGTGGTAGTCGAGGAAGGTGAAGTCGATGCCGCAGCAGCGCCGCACCGCGTCGACGAAGGCGGCGATCGGCCCGTTGCCGACGCCCTCGACGGTGCGCTCGACGCCGTCCACCGCGATCGTCGCCAGCACGCGCCGCTCGCCGGCGCGCGGCTCCGGCAGCAGCGAGTAGTCGCCGAGGACGATGCGGCCGTTGAGATAGGTCTTCTCGAACAGGGCCCAGATATCGGCGCTGGTCATCTCCTTGCCGGTGCGGTCGGTGACCTCCTGGACGATGCGGCTGAACTCGATCTGCAAATTGCGCGGCAGGTCGAGCCCGTGATCCTCCTTGAGCAGATAGGCGACGCCGCCCTTGCCCGATTGCGAATTGACCCGGATCACCGCCTCGTAGGTGCGGCCCAGATCCTTCGGGTCGATCGGCAGGTAGGGCACCTCCCAGACCCCGTCGTTGCGCTTGGCGAGCGCCTCGAACCCCTTCTTGATCGCGTCCTGGTGCGAGCCGGAAAAGGCGGTGTAGACCAGTTCGCCGGCATAGGGATGGCGCGGGTGCACCGGCAGCTGGTTGCAGTATTCGACGGTGCGGACGACGGCGTCGATGTCCTTGATGACGAGGCCGGGATCGACCCCCTGGGTGAACAGGTTGAGCGCCAGGGTGACCAAATCGACATTGCCGGTACGTTCGCCGTTGCCGAACAGCGTGCCCTCGACCCGCTCGGCGCCGGCCATCAGCCCCAGCTCGGTCGCCGCCACCGCCGAGCCGCGATCGTTGTGCGGATGCAGGCTCATGATGATCGAGTCGCGGTTGCGGACATGGCGGCCGAACCACTCGATCTGGTCGGCATGGACATTGGCGGTTGCCATCTCGACGGTGCCGGGCAGGTTGATGATCACCTTCTTTTCCGGCGTCGGCTGCCACACATCCATCACCGCCTCGCAGATCTCGACGGCGAAATCGAGCTCGGTGCCGCTGAAGCTCTCGGGCGAATACTGGTAGACGATCTCGGTCTCCGGCATTTTCGCGGCGAGGTCGCGGATCTGCCGCGCCCCGGTCACCGCGATATCGACGATGCCGGCGCGATCGAGCCCGAAGACGACGCGGCGCTGCAGCTCCGAGGTCGAGTTGTAGAGGTGCACGATGGCGCGCCGCGCGCCGCGGATCGCCGCAAAGGTCTTGTCGATCAGCTCGGCACGCGACTGGGTCAGCACCTGGATCGTCACGTCGTCGGGGATCAAATCCTGTTCGATGATCTCGCGGACAAAGGTCCAGTCGGTCTCCGAGGCGGCGGGAAAGCCGACCTCGATCTCCTTGAAGCCGAGCTCCAGCAGCAGGTCGAACATGCGGCGCTTGCGCTCCGGCCCCATCGGTTCGATCAGCGCCTGGTTGCCGTCGCGCAGATCGACGCTGCACCAGATCGGCGCCTTGTCGATGGTGCGGGACGGCCAGGTGCGGTCGGGCAGGTCGATCGGCGGAAACGGCCGGTATTTGTGGATCGGCATGGCGGTCATAACAAGCTCCTGTCGGGAAGGCGGGTCCTCGCTCACCGGGCCGGCGCTCGCAGCGGCCGGCCGGTGCTAAGTCGCGGACGCGCCGCAACCGTCCCGCAAAACATGCCCAGGCGTTGGAAAGCGACTAGCGAAATCATGGCGATACCGAGCGCGAAACAGGGTTCCCGCGGGAACCGGGACGAGCGAAAGCCGGCGCCGTCAGGGCGCCGGGGCGGTAAGTCGCAGCTCGTCGCGCGCTCGTATCATCGCGGGATATGTAGCAAAGCCCCGCCGGATCGTCAATTCGCGCGGGCTCACGCCCAGATCGGCGCGGCGCCTCCGGCACCGGCCGGGACCGGGTTGCGCATCTGCCAGATCGCCGGCAGCGCCGCCGCCTCGACCGGGCGCGAGAAATAATAGCCCTGCGCCTGGTCGCAGCCGATCTCGGTCAGGAACGCGACCTCGCCGCCGTTTTCCGGCCCCTCGGCGACGACGACGAGGCCGAGCGCGTGGGCCAGATCGGTGATCGCCCTGACGATGGTGCGCGCCTCGGCCGAGCTTTCCAGCTCGGACACGAACAGCCGGTCGACCTTCAGCTCGCAGAACGGCAGCCGGTGCAACTGTACGACCGAGGAGTAGCCGGTGCCGAAATCGTCGATCGACAGGCGCGTTCCCTTGAGCCGCAGCCGGGTGGCGACGTCGAGCAGGTCGATCAGATCGTGCGTCGCGGTTTCGGTCAGTTCGAAAGTAAACTGGGTCGGCGCCGCCTTGCGCTCGGCGCAGGCGCGCTCGAACTGGTCGGGAAAGCCGGGCTCGATGTCGCGCGCCGACAGGTTGACGGCGATCGGCACGTCGAGCCCGGCGCGGCTCCACGCGGCGCCCTGGGCCAGCGCCATATCGAGGACCCGGGCGGTCAGCGGCCGCATCAGCCCGCTCGCCTCGGCGACGGGAATGAACAGGTTGGGCGGCACCATGCCGCGCCCGGCGTGGCGCCAGCGCAGCAGCGCCTCGACCCCGGTCCAGCGCCCGGAAGAAAGCGCCACCTTGGGCTGGTAGACGAGGAACAATTCGTCGCCGTCGAGCGCCCGGCGCAGATCGTCGGCGAGGCCTGCCATTACGTCCTCCGCCGGGCGGCGCGTTCGAGCATACGGTCGAGCGCGGCCCGCAGGCTGTCGAGCGAAAACGGCTTCGACAGCGTCTCGGCGATGTCGAGCCCGCGCTCGCGGCCGAGCCGCGCGGCGGAGGCGAGCACGCGAGGATCGTGGCCGGTGATGATCAGGATCGGCGCGCGGCAGCCCTCGGCGGCGAGAAAACGGATCAGCTCGATGCCGTCGCCGCCGGGCATCGCCAGGTCGAAGCCGACCAGGTCGGGCGCCATCTCGGCATAGCGCCGGCGAAACTCGGCGGCGGTGGTGGTGGCGCACGCATCGAGCCCGAGGGCGCCGGCCGCGCGCCCGATCGCCCGGGCGAGCGAGACGTTGTCGTCAACGAACAGAAAGCGCGGCGCCGCCGCCCGGACACGCTCGGCGGCGGCAGGAGTTTCTGAGCGATGGCTGACCACCAGAGGCCACTCCGGCGTTGATTTACAGGTCCGAGAATGACCAAATTTGGTTAATCAGACCTTATCGCTGCCACCGGAGCAAGAGTCCGGCTCAGAAATTTTCGACCCAGGGTCGCAGTTCGATCTCCCAGGCCCAGGCGCTGCGGTGCTGGCGGTGCAGCTGCAGATAGGTCTCGGCGATCGCCGCGGGATCGAGCAGGCCGTCGGGGCCGCGCTCGTTGGCGCGCGGGTCGCCCGGCTTGGCGATGCCGCCGTCGATGACGATGTGGGCGACGTGGATGTTCTGCGGCTGCAGCTCGCGCGCCAGGCTTTGCGCCAGGCCGCGCAATGCGAACTTGCCCATCGCGAAAGAGGACGAGCGCGGGTAGCCCTTGACGCTGGCGCTGGCGCCGGTGAACAGGATCGTGCCGTGGCCCTGCCTGACCATGCGCTGGGCGGCGCCGCGCGCGACCAGAAAGCCGCCGAAGCCGGTGACCCGGATCGCCTGCTCGACCGCGGCGGGATCGAGCTCGACGATCGGTCCGCGGGCGCGGCCGCTGGCATTGTAGACGACGAGGTCGAGACGGTCGCCGCCGGCATCGACTTCGCGGTAGAGCCGGTCGACCGCCGCGGCGTCGCCGGCATCGCAGGCGACGCAAGCCGCGCCGATCTCGCCGGCAAGGCCGGCGAGCTTGCCGATGTCGCGCGCGGCCAGCACCACCGCCATCCCCTCCGCGGCGCAACGCCGCGCGATCGCCGCGCTGAGCCCCGACCCCGCCCCGACGATCAATGCCCTCTCGCCTGCTGCCATGACCCGCTCCCCTCCTCGCCGTATCGCCTCGAAGCCGCCGTTATCGCGCAAACCCGGCGGCGGCACCATGCCCGTCGCCGTCACGAGGATGCGACGGCGGCGGCGCCGCGCGACCACATCCCCCGGTTGATCAAGAAATCACCGGGCGCCGGCAGGGGAAGCCCCGC
>Ga0209581_1001294_pt1 | contig 30537 bp, 31 predicted proteins | sample Coa_R2_FD_187160 | JGI IMG/M metagenome (GOLD analysis project Ga0209581, IMG submission 187160) | Surface soil microbial communities from Centralia Pennsylvania, which are recovering from an underground coalmine fire - Coalmine... | ecosystem: Environmental > Terrestrial > Soil > Unclassified ...
CGTGGAGATTGAGGATGGTGTAGCGGTTGAAGCCGATCTCCTCTGCGGTGCCGACTAGGAATTCGATCGCGTCCTTGTGGTTGAGGATCATCTGCGCCTCGAGGCGCTCCTTCCCTTCCGCCTCCTCGCCAAGATCGATGAGGCGCTTGGTGTCGAGCAGTGAGTAGGTGTTCCCCTCGAGGCGGCTCGAATTCCAGGACAGGTCGATCAGCAGCCTGTTCAGTATCTGCTTCGCGTAGGTGCCGGCGGGCTGCGGGGCGATCGCCGGCGTCCCGACCTCGCGCAGGTGTGCGCGCTCCGCCGCCGTCAGATAGAAGGTTTCATTGGGGCGGTACGCATCGAGGAACGCGCGGTTATATCCGACCGGCTTGCGCACCTCCGGGGGCTTGCGAACATATGCCTTAATCTCAGTGCCGGGCTTCGAGAGCGGCAGGACGGCTTCGCCTTCCGCCCGCGCCTCGGCGCGCCCGGCAGCCGCACCGACCGCGACCTCGACTTGCGGCAGCCGGTAGCGCGCCCAGCGGCCCTTGCCTTCCATGACCAGGCGGCGATGATCGGCGAGGTACTTGAGGCGGTATTGTAGCGTGCGGCGCGGTGGTGGCTCTTGCAGCGAATCGGCAATCTGCTGCGCCGTCGCCCCGCCGAGGCGGCGCACGGCTTTCTCGATCGCCTGCAATTCCTCTTCCAGGATGCGCCGTACCACGTTGCCGATCTTTCTCGTGAACGAGCTTATATGCGCAATTTAGCCACGGATACGCGCAATTTTCAAGCATACGCGCAACCTTATGGCCGTATGCGCAAACCATAATTGCGCATATAACCCTTTCCTGCGTGTAGAGGGGATGACGATGGCGCCAATCGTTCGTTGAACCTGCGCCAAGCAGAAGTTGCGGCAGCGCACCGGCGCTGGTCCCGGCCGCGTAAGGCGGCACGGCGTTGCTGGCACCCGAGGCGCATGGAGCCGGTCCTGTATTCGGCTTGGAGAGGAGCGGACCATGACGACCCATCTGCTGCAATTCGTTGAGCTCTCGGACCAGGATCGAAAAAAGGCCAAACGCCTTGGCAAGCTTGGCAAGGGCCATCAGCTGGAGGTCCGGGTTCGGCGCCGCTCTGGCGAGGACCAAGTCCTAAAGCTCCCACCGAAGGCCGCAGTCCTGCTTGAGGCTGCTCTTGGCCGCCTGATCAAGGCCTGAAGGTCACGAGCCTCTTGAAGCGCTAAACGGCTGAACTAAATCGAAAACGCCGGCCGCCAGAAGGGGCCGGCATGTCGAGCGGGTCCGAAACGCCCCGGCGACTGAAGATGCCTTGTATCCATGTTGCTCTATGGAGGATGTGGCTATGAGAACCACTTTCGACTTTGCTCCACTGTTCCGATCGAGCGTCGGCTTCGATCGAATGCTGGATGCGCTCGAATCCGCCAGCCGCGTTGAGCCGATCGACAACTGGCCGCCCTACGACATCGTCAAGCTCGGTGAGGACGACTACCGCATCAGCATGGCGGTGGCCGGATTCACGCAGGACAATCTGACCATCACGCAGGAGCAGAACATGCTGATGGTTGCGGGCCAGAAGTCGGATGAAGGCGAGGCGAACGGGCAGTACCTGCACCGCGGCATTGCCGCCCGCGCCTTCCAGCGCCGCTTCGAGCTTGCTGACCACGTGAAGGTCGTGGGCGCAAGCCTGGTGAACGGTCTGCTCACCATCGAGCTGAAGCGCGAGCTTCCCGAAGAGATGAAGCCGCGCCGAATCGCCATCGCCTCAGGTGAAGCGCTGCCGAAGGTGGAGACCAAGCAGATCGAGGCCGAGAAGTTGGCCGCCTGAAGGCATTCCCGTCAGCGGGTTCCGCAAGGCGCCGAGCAGGATGCCGGCGCCGATGGGAGGCCTTTGCAAACTGTCAGGAACAGAAAGGAGGTAACCATGAGTGTCCGTGATCTGATCCCGTGGGGCCGCTCCAACAACCAGGTTCCTACGGTGTTCCGAGACGACGATCGCAACCCGTTCCTCTCGCTGCATCGCGAGGTGAACCGGCTGTTCGACGACGTCTTCCGTAGCTTTGACGGCCGTCTGCCGGCGTTCGGCTCCCTGTCGTCCTTCAGCGGGGCTTGGCCGAGCGTCGAGATCTCCGAGACCGACAAGGAGATCAAGGTGACGGCAGAGATCCCCGGCCTCGAGGAAAAGGACATCGAGGTGCTGCTCGATGACGGCGTGCTAACGCTGAAGGGCGAGAAGCGCTCCGAGGTCGAAGACAAGGACAAGCAGTTCTCTGAGCGCTTCTACGGCCGCTTCGAGCGCCGCATCCCGCTCGGAGTCGAGGTCGAGGAGGACAAGATCGACGCGCGCTTCAAGAATGGCGTGCTGAACATCGTGCTTCCCAAAAGCGCGAAGGCGCAGTCGCAGGTGAAGCGCATCGCGATCAAGAGCTGATGAGTCGAGTCGGGTCGGCGGCGGCCGCATCAGGCGTCGCCCCGCCCGCATCCTTCGCCAATCAGGGAGGGATGAACGATGATGCAGGAACATGTCAAGCAGTCAGAGAATAGAGGAACGACCTACCTAACCACGGCATGGCCCTCCAACGACAACCGACGCGCGCCGTGTCAAACGACATCCGGAACTGGTCCCCTGACGACACGAAGAACTGGCCCCCCTGCTGTTAAACGGGTGTGTCGGCGAGCGACGGGCCGGCCTTCTGCAGAAGGCCGGCCCGTCGCTTTTCGCGCAGCCGGTAGCTGTCGCCGCGGATGGTGACGACGTGGCTGTGGTGGAGCAGGCGATCGAGGATCGCGGTCGCGACCACCGGGTCGCCGAAGACCGTGCCCCATTCGCCGACCGGGCGATTGCTCGTGAGCAAGAGGCTGCCGCGCTCGTAGCGCCGCGAAACGAGCTGGAAGAAGAGATGGGCGGCGTTGGGCTCGAACGGCAGATACCCGAGCTCGTCGATGATCAGCAGCTTGGGCTTGGCGTAGAAGCCGAGACGCTCTTCGAGCCGGCCCTCGACGTGCGCCTTGGCGAGCGCGGCGACCAGCGCCGGCGCGGTGACGAACAGGACCGAGTAGTCTGCGCGGATGGCGGCGCGGCCGAGCGCGATGGCGAGGTGGGTCTTGCCGACGCCGGGCGGCCCCAGCAGCAGCAGCGCCTCGCCGTGCGCCACCCAGCGGCAGGCCGCCAGCTCGCGGATCTGGCGCGGGTCGACCGAGGGCTGCGCGGCGAAGTCGAAGCCGTCGAGGTCGCGCACCGTCGGGAAATGCGCGATCTTCCCCGCCATCTCGATGCGCCGCTCGTCCTTGCGCGCGACCTCGCGCTCGGCGAGGAAGGCGAGCGCTTCGCGCAGCGTCAGCTCGCGCCGCGCCGCCTCGTCCAAGAGGCTGTCGAGCTGGTCGCGAATGGCGGTGAGCTTGAGGCGCGTCAGCCACCCCGTGAGGGTCTCGTGATCGACGGTCATCGCCAGCCTCCGCCGGCGACGCTCTCGTATTCGGCGAGCGGCCGCAGCAGCGCGGGCTCGGCCGGCGCAGCGACGGCGTTCGGCCGGGCGGTTCCGCCGATGCCGTGGAAGTGCGCCGGGTCGACGACGCGCTGGTGCCGGCCGGTCGTCTCGGGGTGGAGCGCCACCTCCTGGCCGGCGTGGCAAACCCGCACGCGACCGTCGCCGACGACCACCTCGACGCTCTCGCCGATCAGCCGCCACGGCACGCTGTAGCTGTTGCCGTCGACCTCGACGGCGCAATCGGACTGGACCCGGCGCCGGAGCTCGCGGCGTTGCCGGAACGGCGGCTGGCCGTCGAGCGGCTTCAAGGCGCCGGCTTCGTCGCGCTCGAAGCGCACGCGCGGCGGCTCGCCGGTCGTGCCGTGCTCGCGCGGATCGGCGATCTCCCGCATCCACCACTCGAGATGCGCCTCGAGCGCCGCCCAGCTCGCGAAGACATGGCCGGCGATGGCGTTGCCCTTGACGTAGCCGACGCCGCGCTCGTCCTTGCCTTTCGTCCGCGCCCGATAGGGCGCGCAGGCGCGCGGCCGGAAGCCCCAATAGCGCGCGAACGCGTTCAGGCGCTCGTTGAAGCGGACCTCGCGGGTCGCCGCGTCGCGGTGCTCGACCAGCGCCCGCGCGTTGTCGAGCAGCACTTCCTGCGGTACCCCGCCGAAATGCCGGAACGCCGCTTCGAGCCCGTCGAACCACGATGATTGCCGCTCGTGCCGGAACGCCCGCACGAGCACCCGACGCGAGTAGCCGAGCGTCGCGACGAAAAGATAGACCCGAACCCTCTCGCTCCCGATCGCCACCCGCGTCTCGCCGAAATCGATCTGGAGCTGCTTGCCCGGCGGGGTCTCGAACCGCACCGTCGCCCGGGCCTCGGCCCGCAGCGCCTGGCGCAACGGTGCCACCGCCCGCTCCACCGTGCGCAGCGAGACCGCGATCCGGTGCTCCCGCAGCAGCTCCTGGCGCACGACATCCGCATTGCCGCGGTGCTGCCGGAAGCGCTCCGACAGCCAGGCCTCGAGCCCATCGAGCCGGCCGGCGCGCCGCGGCTTCCGGTAACCCACCCAGCCGCCGGCCTCGATGTAGCGCCTCACCGTCGTCCGGCTGCATCCCAGCTCCGCCGCGATCCGCCTCGCCCCCCAGCCGAGCCGATGCAGCCGGACCATCGCCGCGACCTCGTCCGGCGTCTCCATCACGTCCCCCCGCAGAGCCAAACCCCACGGAGATCCTTGCCCCTGATCCGATCCCACCATGAACTCCTCCTCCTTTCGGAGGGGCCAGTTCTTCATGTCGTCAGGGGGTCAGTTTTACGTGTCGCCCGACACGCGCCGCTTGCAATGGGGCGTTCGTGGTTTCCGGAGGATGCGATCGCCCGGATTTACAAACCATCCCGGTCGGTCATGACGTCCGGCAAGGCAGGGACCAAGGGCTGGCGGCTGACGTTCGAGCGGCGCACGCCACCCTTCATCGAGCCGCTGATGGGCTGGACGGGCGGCGACGACACGCTGACCCAGGTCGAGCTCAGCTTCCCGACGCGGGAGGCGGCCATTCGGTACGCTGAGCGTCAGGGTCTCCGCTACACGGTTCAATCCGATGACGGCGCGGCGGATAGCAAGCGGCGCGCGACGCGCTCGGCGCGTGCCTTCTCCGACGCAACGCTGAAGAAGCTCGGCCTGAAGGACCTTCAGGAGAGCTATGGGCACGCGATAGATGGCGCCGCAAATCGCAACGATCCTTCGGGTCCTGTAACCTGGGGGTCCCCGCTGGATGTGGTTCGTGATCGCACGCTGTCGCTCGATGCCAAGCGCTCGATTCTCATCAACTGGGCCTTCACGGAGTACCTGATCGATCAGGCGACCAGCGAGGGCATGCCGGAGAACAACCGGCCTTCGCGTCTCGACGAGGTCGAGCAGGCGCTCCTTGCGCTCGAGCGCGAGATCGCGGGAGATCAACGTGCGTCGACCGCACGGAAAGCAGCGTGAGGTGCGGCCATGAACCCGTTCGTCGTCTTCGATTGTGCAAAGGTCCTGCCGAACAGGTTCGCGCTGACGCTCGCGGCCGCCGCGCGCAGTCACGCGCTTCACAGGGGCGCGCAGCCGCGTTCGGACACACCGGCGGCCAACGCGAGCGACCTTGCGCTTCGCGAGATCGCGGAAGGCGCATTCACGCCGGCCGAACTCGGGCTATTTCTTGTAGGACCGAGCGGACCGCGGCTCCTTCCTCGCCCTCCGGCATGGGATCCAAAGCTTCGCGGTGGCGCTCCCCAGAGAGCGCCACCGCCCTCGTCTCCCCTTCCGGAGAGACGGTTCATTGATGAGGCACACAACCGGACAAGGAGCAATGAACGATGCTGAAGTCACTGTCTTCGAATAGCCGGCCGGCACTCGATATCGTCAATATCGTTGCCGGTCTCGGTCTCTTTCTGTCTCCCTGGTACCTCGGTTACACGGGCGAGACCTACGCCGCGTGGAACGCATGGATCGTCGGCGCCGTGGTTGCGCTGATCGCGATCGGCGCGCTGGTGGCGTTCCGCGAATACGAGGAATGGGCGAACCTCGTCCTCGGTTTGTGGTCGATCATTGCGCCTTGGGCGTTGGGCTTCGCCACCATGACGGCTGCGGTGTGTGCCCACGTGATCGCCGGCATTGTCGTCGCGGCGCTCGCCGCCGGCAATATCTGGTTCGTCCACAATCGTCCGCTGTCCATGGTCTGAAAGAAGCGTCCAGGCGGGTCCGGGAACACCGGGCCCGCCCCTTGTCATCGGAAGACTGGAGCGCCGATCATGGAAATGAACAAGAAGACCCGATTCAATATCGGCTACTGGATCGTCGCTTTCTTCATTCTGATGGCATTCCAGTATTTCTTTGCGACAGCCACGCAGGTCGCGCAAATTCCGTACAGCCAATTTGAAGCGTATCTGAACGAGGGCAAGATCGCCGAGGTGGCCGTTTCCGACCGCTTCATTCAGGGCCGCTTCAAAGAGCCCATCAACGGCCGGCCCATGTTCATCACGACCCGTGTCGAGCCCGACCTCGCACGCCAGCTCCAGAGCCATGGCGTGGTCGTTACCGGCCAGATCGAAAGCACGTTCCTCCGTGATCTCCTATCATGGGTCGTCCCGGTCCTCTTATTTGTCGGCGTGTGGATGTTCATGCTCAAGCGCACCGGCGGCGACCTTGGCGGCGGGCTGATGCAGATCGGCAAGTCCAAGGCCAGGATCTATGTCGAGAAGGATACGGGCGTGACCTTCGCCGACGTGGCCGGCGTCGACGAGGCGAAGGACGAACTGAAGGAGATCGTCGACTTCCTCAAGGACCCGAAAGGCTATGGCCGGCTCGGCGGCCACATGCCGAAGGGCGTGCTCCTGGTCGGCCCGCCTGGCACCGGCAAGACGCTACTCGCCAAGGCCGTGGCGGGCGAGGCGGGCGTGCCGTTCTTCTCGATTTCCGGCTCGGAATTCGTGGAGATGTTCGTCGGCGTGGGCGCGGCACGCGTGCGTGACCTGTTCGAGCAGGCGCGCGCGAAGGCGCCGGCCATCATCTTCATCGACGAGCTCGATGCGCTCGGGCGCGCCCGCGGCATCGGTCCGCTTGCCGGCGGCCACGACGAGAAGGAGCAGACGCTGAACCAGTTGCTCGTCGAGATCGACGGTTTCGATTCGTCGACGGGTCTTGTGCTGCTTGCCGCCACCAACCGGCCGGAGATTCTCGATCCGGCGCTTCTTCGCGCGGGCCGCTTCGATCGCCAGGTGCTGGTGGACCGGCCGGACAAGGCTGGACGCATTCAGATTTTGAACGTCCATCTGAAGAAAGCAAAGCTCGCGAATGACGTGGAGGCGGAGAAGATCGCGGCGCTCACACCGGGCTTCACCGGCGCGGATCTCGCCAACCTCGTCAACGAGGCGACACTGCTGGCGACGCGCCGCAAGGCCGATGCGGTGACGATGGAAGACTTCAACAACGCCATCGAGCGCATCGTCGCGGGGCTGGAGAAGCGCAACCGTCTGCTCAACCCAAAAGAGCGAGAGATCGTCGCCTATCATGAGACGGGTCACGCGCTCGTCGCCATGGCGCTCCCCGGCGTCGATCCGGTGCACAAGGTCTCAATCATCCCGCGCGGCGTTGGCGCGCTCGGCTACACGATCCAGCGCCCGACCGAAGACCGCTTCCTGATGACGCGCGAAGAGCTGGAGAACAAAATGGCCGTACTCCTCGGCGGGCGCGCGGCGGAACAGATCGTCTTCGGGCATCTTTCGACCGGCGCGGCCGACGATCTCGTCAAGGTCACGGACATCGCGCGCGCCATCGTCACCCGCTACGGCATGACCGACAGGCTGGGCCATGTCGCGCTGGAGAAAGATCGCCGCTCCTTCCTTGCGACGGATCAGCCCTATTACGGACCGCAGGAGCGGTCCTATTCCGACGAAACAGCCGCGGCGATCGATGAAGAGATCAAGCGCATCGTCGACGAGACCTTCGACAGGACGATCAACCTCCTTCGCGAGCGCAGGGACGCGCTCGAACGTATCGCCCGCAGACTTCTCGAGAAGGAGACTCTTGACGAAAGGGAGATGGCCGCACTGGCCCGTGTGAAGGCTATCGCCGCGGCCACCATGGCATGATTCAGAATCGGTGGCGCGCCTGCCGCGTCTACTCGCATCGCTTAGGTCGGGGTCGGCCTGGCATGACCTCTCGTGCTTAGCAGCTAGTGGGCGGCAACAAACCGCCCGGTACCGATACCGATATTAGCTTGGCGCCCTTCTCAGTTCGGCTCAACTCGGCGAGAGGGCGGGCCTGCGCCAGGAAACGATTTCGCTCCTTGCGTGCGCGGCGGGTCAGGTTGCCGATCTGCTTGGGATTGCGTGCCACGTCCACCATGGGACACTTATGGTCCATTTCCGATATTTTGTTAGTATCGGGATTGGCCGATAAAATCGACTTATGCGGCAACCACGATGAAATCGCAGCGAACGGCTCGACGATCCGGCAAGCTCCAAGGGCGGACGCTAAGAACGTTCTCTTGACCAACGGTCTCGACTGGTAACGTGCCCGTTCTCAGCTATGCCGACACGTCAGCGAAGATGTATTGAAATTCGAGTGCGTGCAGCGTGCAACCGCAACGTTACGCATCTCTAATTCGGCGCGATCTTGCGTCGGATTGTCCTTCCGTCCGACATGTTGCGATCGTCTACGATCGAGTTCCGGCACGGTATTGTTGCATAATGCTTCCAAGCAGCATGCCGAGCTCCAAATCGTCTTCAGCGCCGAAGGTGTGGCGGATGAGATCACCTTCCCGGTCGATGACAAGTGTCGAAGGCGTGCCTCGCAGCCCATAGGCCGCCATCGTCCGCGGAACCGGGCCGTCGTCGGACGCCTGATCGACCCCGACCGGAAACGTGACGCGGTATTCATGCAGAAAGGCTTCCAACGCAACAGGCGTCATCGCTACATGATGTTCGAACACGGTATGGAGGCCGAGCACTACGAGATCGGTGCCGTGCGCGAGTTGGTGCAAACGCTTGGCCTGCGGGATCGCATGGGCGACGCAACCGGGACAGAGCATCTGGAAGGCGTGGATGACGACCATCTTGCCGCGCAGCCCCGCCAAGGTTATCGGCACGTCTGTGTTGAACCATCGTTCCACAAGGAGCTCGGGGGCGAGTCTGCGGTCGCGCTGACGCTGCGCGTCCCGTTCGGCGTCCGCTTTGCAAACGGCCTGCTCGTTCAAAAGTCGCCCTCCTTGACATAGGGCCGGCACCACAGGATGGCCTGCAGCAGCACCGCCTTGGTCCAGGCCGCATGCATCGCCTCGACCTCGGCCGCCGAATGGCCCTTCTTCTCCAGGAACGGCTTCATGGTGATCGAGATCGCGATCACGAGCGCGAGGAGATGACGCATCGGAATGTGCGGCACCGCCTCAACGCCCTCGGTCCGGTTCTTGCCGGAACGATGATGGCGCCGGCCGATCTCGTCGGCCCAGGCAAGCCACGCCGTGCCATACTCAGCCCGGCAGGTGTCGAGAATCCACTGGCCAAAGCGCTTGCGCACGGCATCGAGATAAGCGCCGATCGGCTGGCCGGTCCTGGGGTCGCTGAAATAAGCCAGAAGATGCGGCGTCGAGCCGACGAAGCCGTACCAAACATCGAGAATGGCCTCGACCTGATCCTTGACGACATCGTGGGCCTTCCGGAGCGCCGCGACATCGTCGCCGCCGAAAAGAAGCGATGCCTTGAGCGTCGCAAACTCGTCGGCCGCGATCGGAGACTTGGGCAACGCCGGATCGCCAAGCCGATAGCCGGGAATGCTAACCGCCGTCATGGATGCACCTCCGATTGTCAATGTGATTGCTAGTAGCTATTATAGAGGCACGCTTACCATCGTCAATAATTTCGAGTAGCAACCATGCCGCCGTCTCCAGAAGCGCTTGAAGCCGCCCACCTGATTGACCGTCTCGAACGACTTGCCCGGTCGGACGAGCAAGTCGGGGATCTCAATCCCGTCCAATGGGAAGCCTTGCGCTATCTGGCGCGCGCCAACCGCTTTTCGCGGACGCCGGCGGCGCTGGCCGACTATCTCGCGTCAACCCGGGGCACGGTTTCGCGCACGCTCGCGTCGCTGGAAGCCAAAGGCTACGTCACGCGTGCCGACAATCTGCGCGATGGCCGTTCGGTCGAATTCGTTCTCAGCGCCGACGGGGTGAGGACGTTGAGGCGCGATCCCTTGCTCGGGTTAGCGAACGATATCGAGCATGCCGCTGGAGCCGACGTCGCTGCGCTTCGCGATGCCTTGCGGCAGACGCTGCACAACGCGATTACCCGCAACCGAGGCCGCGCCTTCGGCGTCTGCCGGACCTGCCACCATTTTCGGGCGCACGTCCGGCCTTCGACCCGTACACCCCATCATTGTGCTCTGCTCGACGAGCCTTTGTCCGAAGGCGACAGCTTCGCCATCTGTGCCGAGCAGGAGCCTGCGGTCGCGTGATGGGGCAGGCAATCTCCGCTCGAATAGGAGCTGCGCCACGCCGATGCCACGCAACCCACTTCAGGCGCCCCCGGCCACCTACCCTGGGCGATCAACCGTGACGTTCAGGTCCCTGATGAGACCATCACCAATTGAATACACCCAGCCATGGACGAAAAGCCTTTGACCGCGCGCCCATGCGTCCTGGACAAACACGTCCGAGGCAACGTTCCTGACCTGCCGGATGACGTTCAGCTCAACCAAGCGGTCCCACCGGTCGCGCTCATCTGGCAGGGCTTCCAGTTCATGCCTGTGCTCATGATGAACTTCGCGAATGGGATGGACCCAGTGATCGATTAGGCCGCGCCTTTTTCCATCCACGGCCGCTGCAACACCGCCGCACCCATAGTGACCAACCACGAGGATGTGTTCGACTTTCAGCACTTCCACGGAAAACTGTAGCACCGACAGATAGTTTGCATCCTGAGGCGGCGCGAGATTGGCGATATTCCGGTGCACGAAGAGCTCGCCCGGGTCGAGGTCCACGATCTCGTTCGCAGGCACGCGGCTGTCCGAGCAGCCAATCCACAAGTACTTTGGCGCCTGCTGACCTTCGAGCCGCTTAAAGAAACTTGGATCATGCGAGAGCTTGCGCTCCGCCCAACGACGGTTGTTGGCTTTCAAGTCATCCAGCATCGGTAGGTTCTCTCCTTAAGACTTTTTGGCTCTCGACTCGATCTTGCCCTTTGCTCATGCCCTTCCGGAACCCTGCGCTAAAGATCTCATCAATTTATTGGCGGGTTTTCAGGCGTGCAAACGCGTCCAGGGCGCGCCGACGCGCCATTGCGTGATCCACGATCGGCGCCGGATAGTGTTTCTGCAGTTCAATCCCCGCGGCCAGACGCACGGCCTGAGGCGATGTCCAGGGTTTGTGGATATAGGCGTCCGGAAGCGCGGCGATCTCAGGTACCCATTGCCTGACATAGCGGCCGTCCGGATCGAATTTCTCGCCTTGGAGGACGGGATTGAAGATACGGAAATAAGGTGCGGCGTCTGTTCCGCAGCCTGCGACCCATTGCCAGTTCATCGCGTTGTTGGCCAAGTCGGCATCGACAAGTGTGTCCCAGAACCAGCGCTCGCCTTCCTGCCAGGGGATCAGCAGGTGTTTCACGAGAAAGGAGGCGACGATCATCCGGACACGATTGTGCATCCACCCCGTAGTCCAAAGCTCGCGCATGCCGGCATCGACAATCGGATATCCTGTGCGGCCGCGGCACCACGCCGAGAAGTGTTGCCTCTCGGCGTTCCACGGAAACTTTGCAAACTGCGGCTGCAGCGGCACGTCCGGAAGAGACGCATGGTGATAGAGGAGATGATAAGCGAACTCGCGCCAGCCGAGCTCTGACAGAAACCTGTCGGCCGCCGGGCGCGGCACAAGGCCTGCCGATTGCGCCGCAAGCATTGCGTGCCACACGTGTCGAGGGCTGATCTCACCAAAGCGAAGATGAGGGGAAAGCCGCGACGTAGACGCCATATCGGGCCGGTCGCGCGAGTGTGCATAGCCAGCTGCGGCCCCTTCGATGAACTCGGTCAGTCGCCGCTGCGCTCCTTTTTCGCCAGGAGACCACAGCTTCTCGAAACCTTTTGCCCAGTTCGGTCGTCCTGGCTTGAGCTGCCATGACTCGAGATCGTCGCTCGGAATGTTGGGACCGGCGGGCAACCTTTGAGACAACGCCAGTGGCGCGTCGGAGATGCCTCTTGCAAGGCAGGCGCGCCAGAACGCCCCGTACAGGCGAAAGGGCTTACCATCCTGGTTCAAAATGCTGCCCGGCTCGAACAGTGTTGAGGCATGGAAGGTCCGCACCTCAAGACCTTCTCTCTCAAGCTCTTGCGTTACGGCCCTATCCCGCGCAATCGCGAAGGGCGCATAGCCCCGATTCCAATAGACAGAGCGCGCCCTCGTCTCCTGAACCAGGGACTTGATCGCCGCCACCGGTCCGCCTCGACGCAACACCAATGCGCCACCCAGGCGCCCGATGTTCTTGCCAAGTGCGGCGAGGCTATGGTGCAGCCACCAACGTGCGGCGCCGCCGAGCCGCCAACTTCCGGGCGTCTCATCGTTGAGAATGTAGACGGCGACAAGAGGAGAGCCACACGCGATCGCCGCAGTGAGCGCCGGGTTGTCGGAAAGACGCAGGTCGTCTCGGAACCAGACGACAACGGGCTGTGCATTTGGCGGGATCATACTCTCCATTCTTCAGAATCCGGCGCGCATCTACAGGGCGGCATACAATCAGGCGCTCCCCCGGCGATGCCTATCTCAGCCGTTCAGCCGCCAGATCTCAAAGTTCAGCACCGCGGCAAAGCCCACCCAGAGCGCCAGAGGACACAGACAAAGCGCCGCTATCGAGTCGATATGCCGCAGCCGGAAAATGGCCAAAACAATCAGCGTCCATTGCGGCACGATGTTCAGAAGCCCGCCGAGGGGACTATGGAAGCCGAAGAACAAGACCGACCACAACGCGTTGAGAACGAGCTGGGAAAAGAAAAGTGCAAGCGCCGTCCGCTTCTCCACCCGCGGAAAGTTTGCATTCAGCAGCCGCCACACAGCCAAGGCCATCAGCCCGTACAGAACCGTCCAAACGGGCGCGAAGATCCAATTGGGAGGATTGAAGGCGGGCTTTGCGAGTGTCGCGTACCAGGGGACCAAATTGGGATAGGTCGCCCACTGACCCACCAGGGAAGCCGCGATGACCGGAACGATTGCAACAGCCGCCCGCTGCCATTTGGACAGCGGGACCTGAACGAAAACTTTGCTCCCCTTCGACGCATTCATGAAAACAGGTCCTTAATCGCTCCATGCATCTCCATTCTCTCGGGCCAATCGGGAGAGGACCGCCTTAATGACTCGACCGTATAAGGCTTCTGCGCAATCGGAACATCTCCAAGCTCATCCGGGATTGGCGTCTACTCGCCTTAACCCGTAGATTGCCTGAACAGTGCCTCGATCAGCGGGCATTCCGATCGCGCGCCGCCAGCACATTGCGCGACCACGCCCTTCAGCACCCGCTCCATGCGCTTCAAGTCGGCAATTTTTGTGCGCACATCCTCGAGATGTGCCGCGGCGATAGCGCTTGCTTCGCCGCAGGGCTGATCGCGCTCATCCACCAAATGCAGAAGCTCCCGGATTTCATCAAGCGAGAAGCCGAGCTCGCGGGCCCGCAATACGAAGCGAAGGCGCCGCTCATGCGCGGTGTCGTAGCTCCGATAGCCCGCTGCCGTGCGCGGCGGCTCGGGCAGCAGCCCGGCCTTCTCGTAATAGCGCACGGTCTCCAGGTTGCAGCCCGTTCGCCGGGCAAGCTCGGACCGCTGCAGGCCCTTCACACCGGCGTGATTGCCCATCGTAAAAACCTCCCTTGACCCTGTAGTTGCTACAGACCGCATGGTACGGCGCGATCACGACCTCTGCAAGGAAGGTCAGACTCACATGGATGCTTCGCGACACGGAACAGCGGACGCCGTGCCACCTGCAATAGGCTTGACGGCACCGGAGAACGGCGAAGTCAATCGGCAGCGACTGGTTGCCGCCGGCAGCATCCTCGGCGCGCTTGCGGCTTCCTCCTGCTGCATCGTCCCGCTCATCCTCTTCAGCCTGGGGATCGGCGGCGCGTGGATCGGCAATCTGACATCGCTTGCGCCCTACAAGCCATGGTTCATCGCCGGAACAGTGGGAGCCCTCGGCTACGGCTTCTACCTTGTCTACTGGCGGCCGCGGCGAGCCTGTGCCGACGGCGCTGCCTGCGCGCGACCGCTGCCGAACCGCTTCGTCAAGCTCGCACTCTGGGTTGCGACGATGCTCGTCATCGCCGCATTCGCCTTCGACTACGTCGCCTCGCTGCTGCTGGCCGCCTGACACCAAGAGGAGACCTGCCCGATGATGAAGAAGTGTTTGAGTGTCATCGCCCTGAGCTTTTCGATGATAACGCCACCGGCCGCCTTCGCCGCCGAACGGACCATCACCTTCGCCGTCGACAACATGACCTGCGCCTCCTGCCCCTACATCGTTAAAACCTCGATGTCGCAAGTGCCAGGCGTCGAAAATGTCGTCGTCTCGTTCCAAGCCAAGACCGCAACTGTGACGTTCGACGATGCCAGGACAAGCCCCGACGCCATCGCAGCCGCCAGCATGAATGCCGGCTATCCGGCTCACCTGAGACAACAGGGCAGTTGAGCGCCATGGTTCGCGCCGGAGCCATTGGCGCCGTCCTCGCCGCGATCTGCTGCGCGGCACCGCTGCTCGCCGCGGAACTTTCGCTGGCAGGTCTTGGCGCGTGGCTCGCCGGCGCGGGCCTGGTGGTGCCTCCGCTCACGATCGCCGGTTTGGGCCTCGTGGCATGGATCATCCACCGTCGCCATGCGAGGGCCGCCTGCCGCGAGATGACGATTCACTCTGAGCGCACGACACCATGAACGACTGCTGCGCACCCTCCACCCGGGGCCAGGCTTCGGCTTCCACATCGACAGCACGGACGAGCTTTGTGGTGCGGCCGGGCGTAACTTTTCCGGACTGGTCGGTCGTCACATCGCCGACAGTTCAAGACGCTGTCCAGGCCATGGCCGGCTCGGGCCATGTGCTCAACCGCTGGAGCGGCTACGATCCGGCAACGGACCGCGTGCGCGTTGCGCTCCTCCAGCTCTACGCCGAAGAGGGGCGCGCTCCGAACATGCGCGCCCTCGCCGAGCGCGCGGGACTGAGCGTGGCGGCCGTCCGGCCTCTTCTCAAAGAGCTTCAGCGGCGCGATCTTGTCGTTCTCGATGGCGAGCGGATTGTCGGCGCCTATCCGTTCACGGACGAAGACAGGGGTCATCGGGTAACCCTTGAGGGACGTGTGCTCAACGCCATGTGCGCGGTCGATGCGCTCGGCATCGGCGCCATGATCGGCCGCGACACCGCGATCGCGTCGGCCTGCCGCCATTGCGGTGAAGCAATCCGGATCGCGACGCGAGATCAAGGACGCGCGCTCACCCGCGTCGAGCCGGAAGGCGCGGTCATGTGGCAAAGCGTCCGTTATGAAAGCGCATGTGCTGCGAACTCGCTGTGCGCTGCGACCGTCTTCTTCTGCTCGGACGACCATCTCACCGCCTGGCGCCGCGAGCGCTCTGCCGACGAGCCGGGATTTCGGTTGTCAATTGCGGAGGGGCTCGAGGCCGGCCGCGCGCTGTTGGGACCGAGCCTCGCCGGCATCGATGAAGGATGGCGACCGCTGATTAATCCCGAATCAGATCGCGCTGCCCTCGCAAGCCGTCCCGGGCGCACCGGCGGCCGCAACGGCGGCGCCTACGATCTCGCCGTCATCGGCGCCGGCTCGGCCGGCTTCTCCGCCGCGATCACCGCCGCCGAAGAGGGCGCACAGGTGTCGCTCATCGGCAGCGGCACCATCGGCGGCACCTGCGTCAATATAGGATGCGTGCCGTCGAAGACCCTGATCCGCGCCGCCGAAACGCTGCACAATGCCTGGGCCGCGGCCCGTTTTGCCGGCATCGCAGCTGAGGCCGAACTGACCAACTGGGGCGCGACCATCCGTCAGAAAAATGCGCTCGTTTCTGAGCTGCGCCAGGCCAAGTACATCGACCTGCTTCCAGCTTACGACGGCATCATTTACCGTGAAGGGCGGGCGCGTCTCATCGACGGCGGGATCGAGGTGGACGGCACACCCATTCCCGCCGGCAAGATCATCATCGCCACCGGCGCGCGGCTGGCTGCGCCAGCCATTCCCGGCATCGAGACCGTGCCCTATCTCACCAGCACAAGCGCGCTCGATCTCGAGAAGCTGCCGCGTTCGCTGCTCGTCATCGGCGGCGGCTATATTGGCGCCGAGCTCGCCCAGATGTTTGCCCGCGCCGGCGTCAACGTAACCCTCGCCTGCCGCTCCCGGTTGCTGCCCGAGACAGAACCGGAGATCGGTGCCGCGCTTACGGGGTATTTCGTGGAGGAAGGAATATCTGTCGTCTCTGGTGTCGCCTACCGTGGCATCCGCAAGATCGAAAACGGTATTGCACTAAGCATTGTCCGGGATGGCCACGACATGACAATCGAGGCCGACCGGGTCCTGATCGCCACAGGCCGCACGCCCAACATCGAAGGCTTGCAACTCGCCGAACACGATATCCTCGTATCGCCGAAGGGCATCGTGGTCGATGACCGCATGCGGACGACCAGGTCCGGCGTATATGCCGCCGGCGACGTTACCGGACGAGACCAGTTCGTCTACATGGCCGCCTACGGCGCCAAGCTCGCGGCGAAGAATGCCCTCAACGGCGACAGCCTGCGCTATGACAATGGCGCCATGCCCGCGATCGTGTTCACCGACCCACAGGTCGCGAGCGTGGGCCTGACCGAGGCCACGGCGCGTGCCGCCGGCCACGCCGTCCGCGTCTCCATGATCGGTCTCGACCAGGTGCCGCGCGCACTCGCCGCGCGCGACACGCGCGGGCTCATCAAGCTCGTAGCCGATGCCCACAGTGGAAGTCTGCTCGGCGCACACATTCTCGCCCCGGAGGGTGCCGACAGCATTCAGACCGCAGCGCTCGCTATCAGGCAAGGCCTTACTGTCGATGACCTTGCGGACCTGATCTTTCCGTATCTGACCACCGTGGAAGGCCTGAAGCTGGCCGCGCTCGCGTTTCGTAAGGACGTTGCCAAGCTATCCTGCTGCGCCGGGTGATCATTCGACCATCCGGCACAGCGAAACTGAGGACAGCGTTGTTGATCTGACCTCTCCTTCGGCCGCCACTGGAGGACAGTCCAACCGGAGTGGGCAGTCGCTGACCCAATGGGCTGAACAGACTTGTCACAACCCAATATGTCGATTAGTCTCGACATATGGAATCCGAGGAAGCCATTTCCGCCTTCGCGGCGCTCGCCCAGCCCACACGTCTCGACGTGTTTCGGCTGCCGATGGAGCACGAACCTGACGGGCTGCCTGCGGGCGAGATCGCGCGGCAAATGGACGTGCCGCACAACACGATGTCGACGCACCTGGCAATCCTGACCCGGGCCGGGCTGATCGAGGCCGAGCGCCAGAGCCGATCGATCATCTATCGGGCCAAGCTGGACGCCGTCCGCGCGCTCACTGGCTTCCTGGTCAAGGATTGCTGCGGTGGGCGACCCGAGATCTGCGCGCCGCTCATCGCCGATCTTTCTCCATGTTGCCCGCCACAAAAGATCGCCGCCACGGAGGCCGCCCATGACTGACCGCATCTACAACGTGCTTTTTCTCTGCACCGGCAATTCGGCTCGCTCGATCCTGGCCGAGAGCATTCTTGCCAAGGATGGCGCCGGGCGCTTCCGTGCCTTCTCGGCCGGCAGCCAGCCGAAGGGCGCGGTCAACCCGTTCGCGTTGAAGGTGCTGCGGAGCTTCGACTATCCGGCTGAGGGCTTCCGGTCGAAGAGCTGGGAAGAGTTCGCCATGCCCGACGCGCCCGTCATGGATTTCGTCTTTACGGTTTGCGACAACGCGGCCGGGGAAGCCTGTCCGGTATGGCCGGGGCAGCCGATGACGGCGCATTGGGGCATCGAAGACCCCGCCGCGGTCGAAGGCCCTGACATCGAGAAAGAAAAGGCGTTCGTTTCGGCGTTCCGCTATCTGCGCAATCGCATCTCCGTCTTCACGGCGCTGCCGATCACAAGCCTCGATCGCATGACGTTGAGTTCGAAGCTCGTCGAGATCGGTCAGCTCAAGGGCGCGACGAAGCCGCGCCCGAGCGCAGCGTGAGGCCCGCCATGGACGTCATCATCTACCACAACCCCGACTGCGGCACCTCGCGCAACACGCTGGCGATGATCCGCAATGCCGGCGTCGAGCCGCATGTCATCGAGTATCTGAAGACGCCCCCGAGCCGGACCATGCTCAAGCAACTCATTGCTCGCATGGGCATCACCGTCCGCGCGCTGCTGCGCGAGAAGGGTACGCCCTACGCCGAGCTCGGTCTCGGTGATCCGGGCAAGACGGATGACCAGCTGCTCGACGCGACGCTGGCGCATCCGATTCTGGTCAACCGGCCGATCGTTATCAGCCCGAAGGGTGTACGGCTCTGCCGGCCGTCAGAGGAAGTGCTCGATCTCCTCCCGCCCCAACGAGGGGAGTTTATCAAGGAAAACGGCGAACGCGTGGTGGACGAACACGGCCACCGCATCGCGACGGCATAGGAAGCCAAGATGTCCACCTTCGAACGCTATCTCACCCTCTGGGTCGCACTCTGCATCGTGGCCGGCGTCGCGCTCGGCCATGTCATGCCCGGCGTCTTCCACGCGATCGGCGCGGCCGAGATCGCTAAGGTGAACTTGCCGGTGGCGGCGCTGATCTGGCTCATGATCGTGCCCATGCTGGTCAAGATCGACTTCGGCGCGCTTGACCAGGTCAGGGACCACTGGCGCGGTATCGGTGTCACGCTCTTCGTCAACTGGGCCGTGAAGCCGTTCTCGATGGCCGCACTCGGCTGGCTGTTCATCGGCTATCTGTTCCGGCCCTACCTGCCGGCCAGTCAGATCGACAGCTACATCGCAGGCCTCATTATTCTCGCGGCTGCGCCCTGCACGGCGATGGTCTTCGTCTGGTCGAACCTGACGAAAGGCGAGCCGCATTTCACGCTGTCACAGGTCGCGCTCAACGACACGATCATGGTGTTCGCCTTCGCGCCGATCGTCGGGCTGCTGCTCGGCCTCTCGGCCATCACCGTCCCATGGGATACCCTTGTCCTGTCGGTCGCGCTCTACATCGTCGTGCCGGTGATCGCCGCGCAGCTTCTCCGGCGTCGCCTGCTGGCGGCCGGCGGCGATCAGGCCCTGAAGCGCTTTCTCGACCGGCTTCAGCCGCTTTCGCTGGTGTCGCTGCTTGCGACGCTCGTCCTGTTGTTCGGCTTTCAGGGAGAGCAGATCCTGGCGCAGCCGCTGGTCATCGCGCTGCTCGCCGTGCCGATCCTCATCCAGGTCTACTTCAACTCGGGGCTCGCCTATCTGCTCAACCGCCTCACCGGCGAACAGCACTGCGTCGCCGGCCCCTCGGCCCTGATCGGCGCATCCAACTTCTTCGAACTGGCGGTCGCCGCAGCGATCAGCCTGTTCGGCTTCCAGTCGGGCGCCGCGCTCGCGACCGTCGTCGGCGTGCTAATCGAGGTGCCGGTGATGCTTTCGGTGGTCTCTATCGTGAACCGCTCCAAGACCTGGTACGAGAACGGCAAGGTCAGCGCTGGACTGCCCGGAAGTCGTGGGGCTTCGAGATATTAGTGACGAAGCGGTGCAACGATTATCGGTAACTATCGGTGCAACCAGATCGCCTGCAGCGCGCCCACCTATCCCGGACTATCCCACGGTACGCCCCCGGCGCGCCCACTCATCTATTTTTGGCTATCTTAATGCGCTGATTTTTCAGCGCAATTTTTTTCGATCGCGCGTCGCGATCCGAACTGCGAACCGACAAAAATTTCCGGTGCTGATTTTCAACAAGAAATCGCGCGATTCCGATTCAACGAGGTTTCAGCGACTATCGACAACGATCGGTCGATTTCTTCGCTTCGTCGATCACGCAACGCACTGCACGCCAGCGTGAGAAATACCGTCATCGCTTTAGCACGACCGGCAATCAATCGCCATCGGCTCGCACGCCAAGTTTATCGCTTTAGTACCATCTCGACGGCGTGAAGGCGTGATCGTCGTCGTCGCCGAACAAATGCGCGGCCGCGAACCGCTCCTCGATCGCCTGCGCAGAAAGCCGCGCCTCACGCTTTGCCAGATGATCCTGTGCCCAGGAGAGGAACGTCGTAAGGCGTGCCGTCGGCTCGGCCGCGACTTCTGTCGTGAGCATGGCGATGAGCCGGCGCAGCCGATCGAGCTCGTCGAGTTCCGCCAGAATGGCCCCAAGGCCAGCGATGCGACGATCCTCGATATGCTTGGCACGCTCCGCCAGTTCGCGCAGGCGTCGCTCTTCCTCCCTTCTCCGCTCCTCCGCTTCCCTCTTGAGCCTTTGCTCTGTCTTTGCGGCGGCGAGCACTGCGAGCCCCACGCCGATCTCGCTCGCCATGGTCTCGAGCCGTTGAACCTTGGCGTCGCGGAAGCTGCGACGAGGCGCAGTGCCTCCCCCGAGCACATAGACCTGCTCGAACTCGAACGAAAGCCGACCTGTCGGGTGGTAGTCCCATTCCGGAAATCGCGGCCTGTCGAGGAGCACCGCATCCCAAGCATTGCGCCGTGCCGCCAGGTCGCGCTTGCGTTATACTTGACACGCGATCTTGCGCGAGGGACGGCGGCTCCAGGAGCAAAGCGAGTAGCGCCCGATTCAGCGCAAACCGCACGCGCCAAGCAGCAACGCCATCATAGCTTGCCGTACTGATAGTTCGGCTTAATTCGTGTATTGAGATAGGTACCCTTCGAATCCGCTTGCAGAAACTCCTGGAAGACCCATTCCTCCACTCCGTAGTAGACGTAGGTCTCGCCAGACTTCAGGAACCGGACATGAAGTTCCTGCGTCGTCGCATCGTAGCCGATCGCTTCCACATTCGATGAATCGACAAATATCATTTCAGGCATTGGCAGGTTCCTCCCCCTCGTCATCATTCTCATCAATCTCGGCAGAGGTAGACTGAGCACGCCAGTTCGCGAGAGCGCGAGAATACAGAGCGCCGTCAGGCCGTTCGGCCACCTGCCACACTTCCGGCAGTTTCGGATCATCGCCGACCGGTTTTTGCTTTGCCTTGCGCACGCGAACGCGCGACGGAATCGGCATGACTTCGCCGAGAAATATGCCCTCGCCCGTCCGCAGCGATGGCAACTGTTCAACCAGCCCGCCAAGGTCATCCGGGACGGCGGCAGTAACCTTGGCGCGGTCCGCTGAATTGGTGATCCGCAACGCAATCAGGGAGCCGCATTGGCTCAGCACGGCGCTGTCGATTTCCGACGGGCGCTGGGTAACCAGCATGAGACCGGTCCCGTACTTCCGCCCCTCCTTTGCAATCATCGACAGCGTGCGGTGGGCGGAGGTCTCGTCACCCTCGGGAACAAACCGATGGGCCTCGTCTAGGACAACGAGGAGCGGCTGCTCGCGTCCCCCGACCGGGAGGTCCTGCGCCCAGAACAGCATGTCGTAGACCACCCGGAGCATCGTGCCGACAATTGTCGGGAGCACTTCGGACGGCAACCCGGAAACATCGAAGATCGTGATGGGCTTGTCGTGCCCAACCCAATCCCGAACCAATGAGTCCAGATCGGTCGCGACCTCGCCGTCAAGGTTAGGTTCATATCCTCCGCCGGGCGAGAACAAAAACGAGAAGCGGCTGTCTTTCAGGCGGCTGCGCATAAGGTCGAGGTGGCGTTCGATGTTCCGCTTGCGCTGGTTTTTGTATGGGGCCTGGTTATACGGACTCGCTGCCGGGTAGCGATCGGATCTCAGGGCTGCGGCATCGCCCACCTCTTCCGGAGCATTGGCATTGTCGTCTGTCTGCGGATTGGCGACCGGAAAGGTTACCCTCTCGAACTTATCCAGCTCATACCAAAGGCGCTTGATGCTAAAAGGTACAGGCGAGTCCGCAGTGAGCGTCTCCGGCGGCGGTTGTATCGCAAGACGCTGCGCCGCAGCGACTTTCATGTCGAGCACTTGATCGCGGATAGCGGCTTCGTGGTTCGGCTGGAGACCGCCCAGCGTGAGCTGCTGAAGCTCGGAAAACGGAAGCGCCCAGAACGGTACCCAGAGCGGCCTTTCTCCTGCTGCTTCATCGGGCCGGATGCGGAATACCCGCGCCTTGTCGCCAAGCGCTGTCGCATACTCGCCGTGTGGATCGATGACGATCGCGCGGGCATTCGGCAGGCTGCCGTCGGCGACTGTTTCAAGAAGGACGGTGACAAGATTCGATTTGCCTGCGCCGGTAGATCCGACAATGGCGCTGTGCCGGCTGACCAGACCGGCGACGCTGATGTCGGCGGAGATTCCCGAAGTGGCCGCTATCTGGCCAACGGAGATCGTGCCCTTCTTGCCCTTCGACCAGCCGTAGATCACCTTGAGATCGTCATTGGTGACCAGGTGAACCTCATCGCCAACCGTAGGATATTGGCCGACGCCGCGTTCAAATTCACCACCAAGACCTTCGCCGAACAGCACGATAGTCATCCAGCGAAAACCCGAAAGGCGAAGCTGGGAATCGGTTTCAAGAGCTGCGCCGGAAGCGCCTTCAGCGCTGCCCGGCGGGGCCGCGTCGGCGCCGATCTGGGTGCAGACGGCGTAAAGGTTTGTGTAGCCCAAAGGGACACGAAAGAATCCGCCGATCTGGCCTACGCGGTAAGACTCGCCGCCGATCATTACGAGCGTTGAGGGCATGTCTTCGCGAAGCCGGACGCGCACGATGGCTCCGGTAACGGAAGCGACCTGGCCGATATATGTGGGATCAACGAGAGGCACGGCGAACTAGCCCGCCGTCATGGACTGAAGAAAATCGCAGAAGCAGGCAAAGTCTCCGATCTTCATGCGCCCGGTTTTCGTTGGCTCGCCCCCGGCGGGTGTTGCCTCCTTCAGCTCGAACACGTCAGCCATAAATGAAGGGCTTTCCACCGGAGCCCATGCTGCCCGCCGGCCGCCAATGATTCCGGTCTGCGGTCCCACCACGATCATGTTGGGTCTCTGGCCTGCACGCTTCGCGAGATCGCCCTCGCCGGGCAACTCGTCAAACTGAAGGGCATATACGTGCGTGCGGGGCCTGTTCTCCAAGGCGCCGAAAATCAGATTATTGATGTGCTCGTCACCGAAGCTGAATCCCGCAACGATCAGCAGGGCGTCGTCTTGCTCAAGGAATCGGCTGAGCCGGTCGGTAAAGGCGGCATACGGTTGCTGCCGTGACTCATCGTATTTCTGGAATGACGGGTAGATCATCTCACCGGCAAGATCGGGCTCACCACGGACGACCCTTACCCGCCCGTCCTGATCGATCCGCCGCCACGTCACCGATCCGTGCATCTTCCAAAGGCGCGTCCAGTTGGCTCCAGGGGCGGATTCCGAACGGCGCAGGCTGTCGGGATGGAAGAAGGGGCGATAACTTCCGACGAAACCGTCGAACATAGGGATGCGCTCAGCCTCAAGGCCGTGCTCGACGAGAACGTCGTAGTTGACGGTGAATATCTCGATGGCCTTTTGCCGCGATGTCTTGACGAGCCAGCGGGCGAACTTGCGGTGCGGAAAATCGCTCGGGATGCCGGTCAGGTCGGGCGTGACGACCCTCGCGATGGTCTTGCGCACGCTTTCTTCGAGCTTCTCAATCTCGTCTTTCTTGAGGCCCAGAAGCGTATCGTCATTGCCGACGGCGCTTATCATCATGCGCAAGCGCGAGAGGATGTTTTCAGCATTTGGGTCGTGTCCGTTTTCCTTGCATTGCCCCTCGATCGAATCCCACGCCTTCGCATACTTCTCGCCCAGCTTCGCGGCATCATCCTTGGCGATTGCGGTGAGCCCGGCGACAGCCGGTATGAGCGGGCGTGTCTCGCCGCCCTCGGCAGGAACGCGGACAGCGCATGACGTGCCGGCGCCAAAGAAGAAGGCGATGGGTTTATCGTGACGCGCAAGATGGTCCCTGAGATCGGATAGGGTCTTCTGGGCGTCATGTGCCGGCGACGTGGCGTTCATGCTGCACCTCGCGGGATCACAGTCAGGTCATCAAGGGCATCCCGAAGAACGCGGGTCGCGCGGCAATCGTCTTCGTTGTAGTCGAGCACGCGCTGGCGGATCGCCGGATCGCCGGTCGCTACCCATCTGTGGAACCATTCAATCGATGCTGCGCCTGACGGATGCGTATCGCGCCAAGAAAAGCCGAGATACTTGGCCAGGGTCTTGATCGAGAAATCCCATGTCGGCCATTCGGTCGCCTTTTTCACCACGTCGTTGTAGAGGTCGATCGCGTGCGCCGGGTCGAATAGGTCCTCGATGTCCTGCGCGCTGCAAACATCGGGATACTTCTGCTGTAGCTTGCGGTAGATCGTGCGTTCGTATTTTGAATAGTAGTAAATGGCACAGGGCTGACGCTCTCTAATCAGGTCCAACGCGCGCGCAAACGCCTGCCGCTCCGATTCCGGCTCTATGTCATCGACAAAGGCAAAAACGAACTGCTCGCTGCCATTAACGCGGCCGCGGCGATCAACAAACCCGTGCAGATAGCAAACATCCCGCATGGGATCGACCTCGATATCAAAGAACAACTCCCGTTCAAAATCCGGCAAGTGAATGGGCGAGCGAAGAAATGGCCTGGCGTCATCGGCGGTCAGCAACTTCGCGCGGTCATGAAATTTCTGGAGCGTGTCCGGCCCGATACCGGGGAACACGGTCTTCTTGCCAGCAAGGAACGTTGCGGGGTCTGCGGCGGCGAACTGAGCCACGGAGCGCACTGCGCCGTACATCGTGTCGCGCCTGGACCTGCCTAGCTCCGGGATCATGGTAAGATCGCCGGCTTCCTTCAGGCTCTTCACGCAGGCGGAATACCAGTGGCAGAGCTTGCAAACGGCTCCGTAAGCCGGGAGCGTCTGCTGCCGGCCCGCGACGATCGCCTCTGCTTCGGCAAGCGCCTCCTGATAGTCGTCCCACAGCGTTCGCTGATCGCGCTTTCCGTAGGGCCCCTGAAAATCGTAAGGAACCTCGTCGCCGTGAATATCCCAAACGAATGCCCGCCGGGCACCGGACAAACCCTTCCTTTCCAGGATGTCCGTATAGAGACCAAGCTGTACGGCGTAGCGGATTTTGGGCTTTGAGTCGTCCTCCGGACCTTCCTCGCCGGCTCCCGATTTTATGTCGCCTGCGATGTAGCCGGCACCCTCCTTGCGCAGCAGGTCAGGATCGCCAAGCAATCCGTCCGCTTGAATTCGCCCGCCGTAGATGAGGGCGTCGCCCCGCTCCATCGCTTCAAGCGTAAGGCGTTCCTTCTCTTCAGCCGCAAAAGGAGAAACGTCGGTAAAAGGCATCTTAAGACCGGCAATGACCTCGCGCTCGTAGAGGGAGCCACGTTCCCAGAGAAGTTCGACGAAGGCATTGGGCTCGTCTCGCTGAGCCGGGTCCGCAAAGAGGTCCATCGTCACGCGATGCGGACACCCGACCAGATCGTAGAGCATCGCAGCAGTGATAGGGGCCGTCATGTCACATTGCCTCTCGAATCGCGTTCATGGCGCTCGCCCCGCAGCGTTTCGCGCCGAGGCCATGCCGCTTGCCTCATGACCGGCAGCAGGCTCCGCAGTACTGACGGTCAGGTCGGCAAGAAACTCCGATGCCGGGGCGACGCCGGTAATCAGCAGGCAATCGCGGGCGCGGGTGCAGGCGACATAAAGCAGATGGCGCTCCGTGTTGTAGACCTCTTCGAGGTCGGACTCATCGGAGACGGCCTCGATCCGCTCTTCAAGCGGCAGCACACCGTCATCGCACGCCATGACGGCGACGCCGCGGAATTCAAGACCTTTGGCAAGGTGCATGGTGCTGATTGCGACCTTGCCCGCAGCAGAGGCAGCATCTTCACCCAGCTCAACGTAGTCGGCCTTGGCAACGCGCACCGCCTTCCGGGCGCGTTCCATCTGCGGCTCGGCCCTGACAAACACGCCGATTTCGTGCGGCTGATAGCCTTCGCGCAGGCGCTCGCCAATCCAGGCGGCAACCGCTTCCGTCTCCTTCTCTGCGTTAGACACAACCTTGATCACGGGCGGCGGGCCGTTGAAGACGGAGACCGTGCCCCTCCGGCTTTCGACAAGCCCGTCAACATCGGCAACGGACTGCGGCAGCAGCCGGTCGGCCTGCGCCCTGATCTGGTGCGACGTGCGATAGTTGATGCGCAGCGTGTGGGAACGGCCGCGGACATCAACGCCAAGCACCTTCCAGGAAAACGGCGTCTGGAAGATGCGCTGACCCAGATCGCCGGCGAGGAAGAGGCCATCCGGCCGCCCTCCCGCAAGTGCCGCAAGAAAGCGCAACGGCGCGACGCCAAGGTCCTGCGCCTCGTCGGCAACGACGAAGTCAAACGGCCGTTTGCCGCGACCGGACAGGTCCGCGGTCAAGCGCGCAAATACGCCGGGCCAGGTCGTCAGCCCACGCGCTTCGAGTGCCGTCCGCAGTCCGGTGAAAATGTCCCAAAGCTGCTCGCGCTGCCTGCCGCCGATCCTGGTCTTGCGTCCAAGACGCGCGACATCGCGGTATTCTTCCCAGCTTTGCAGGTTCCAGGCGTCAACGACATCGGTCCATTCATTCAGCAGAAAGTTCGTATCGAACCGCGCCGGCTGCTCCTTCTGCGCCGCGTCAGCCAGCATCGCCCGGATCGTGTCATCTGCCGCAATCGACGGCGCGCCGAAGCGCTCGGTGTAAAGACGGCGCGCCAGGTCGAAGATTCCTTCGACGACGATGCGCCCGGCGACGGATGGCTCATTGCCGGCAAGATGGCTGAGCCTGACCCGCAGGGCATTGGCAAGCGCGGTCGAGAACGTCGTCAGCAGCACCCGTGAGTCCGGCGATTGTCGCGCAAGGTGCACGGCGCGGTGCAGCGCGACGATGGTCTTGCCGGTGCCGGCCGACCCTGAAATCCGGGCCGGCCCGCCGAACGAGCGCTCGACCAAAGCGCGCTGGTCCGGATGCAGAAAGACGGCCCATTTTTCCCAAGGGTAGTCGAGCGCGCGCTCCAGTTCCTCGACATTGGTGAGCACGCGGAAGCGCCGCTGCGCATCGGGGTGAGTGAACGGATCGGCCTCGACCGGCAGCACCTTCGGTGGTTCGGGCCTTTCGCCAACCGCAAGCCCCAGGATCGCTTCCTGGGCCTCCTGAGGCAGGTGGGTGATGACATCGAACAGCGTGTCCTCATCGGCTCCCCGCACATCATCGACCCATTCCTCCGGCACGCCGAAGGCCATCAGCTCGAATTTGCGCAGGTTCTCGAACAGCCTTGGCTTGACGAGCGCGGGAGCGGGCGCAGTCACAGGCTCTTCCGCCTGCGGGCGCGGCGCTACAATCTCCTCGACCCGCTCGCGAATCTCGACGAGCTGCATCGCGCCCGTCGTCGGGTGGCGCTCGATCTTGCGCCGTTCGGCCCATTTGTAGGCGTCGTCGTGATGGTCCACATAGGCAAGAAGCAGGCTCGCGGCGGACTTGTGCACGATCAGGCGGATATCGGCGTTGACGCGCACCGACCAGAAATTCGGGTCCCTGGCGCGGTCGATCTTGTGGAACTTCATGCCCGGCGCCGCCGGATTGAGCTGAAGGTCGAACGCCGTCGTCTTCACGGCCTTCTGCTCCTGCGCTGTCAGGCGCGAGAGCGAATCCGTGAAGGTATCGGCGATCCTGAATTCCATCACGCACCGGCTATGGCTGTTTCACGTGCGCTGTGACGCGGTCGACCAGCTCGGCTTTTTGCGACTCATAGCGAGCCAGCAAAGCAGGGGATGGCGCTGCGGCTTTGATGAGCCCTTGCTCAAGAATGAAGTTGACTGCGGGCGGCTTACGATTGGCGAGCCACCGAAGGCATCCCGCATCAAGGGAGCGCACGTGACCGTTTGCCGTTCGAAAGGCGAAGGGAACCGGACGACCCAGTTTCCAGAATAGGCCCACGAAGATTTCCTCAAAGAACTGAAGCCACTCAGTCCGGGCTTCGCCCGTGTCAGTTAGCTCCGCGGGGCGATAAAACCGCGGGTTTCCGCTGCGAGAAATAGGGTGATGGATAAAGCCAGATTCCGGCGGCAATTCCGGGATGACTACAAACAGGAGTTCCAAAGATTCGCTGGGCATCGCTACACCGAAAACACCTTCATCACCTCGTCGCCAAGGTGATTGATGACCTTCACCGCGATGCGGCCGGAGGCCGGCTTTGGGAACGGCCGCGACGTGTCGCTATTCAGGCTCGCCCACGCCTCCTCGTCGATCTCGGCCTTGAGCGTCGTCTTGAGCGCCTTGTAGGGATCGTTCGCCCCGAGGAAATAGGCGTGACGGACGAAAAAGCTTTCTTCGTTGTAGTCGGTATCGATCATCCAGAGCGCGATCGATTCCGGCCCGCCGCTTTCGATCTCTCCGGTCTGCGGCTTGAACACGTCGATGCCGTTGATCCTGACGCGGATCATCCCGTCCTTGAGTGTCTCGATGTCGATGTCAGGCTCGCCGAAGACGACGAACAGATTGCCCGAGGCCGTCGCCTTCAGATCGTCGCCCATGTGCAAGTCGGGATTCATGCGCGCCTTGAGCACGGGCACGCGGCCGAGCTTGTCGAACTCCGCCGAGTGGGCGTCGTAATTGAAGGCGCAGGCGATCAGCACATCGAACCCCGCATCGCCCGCCTCGCGCGCCGCGGCGACAAGGTCCGGGCGCGAGAGCGTGCCGAATTCGGGGCCGATCAGGATGCCGGCGCGCCGTTCCTTGTCACCTTCCATAAACCGGCCTTCGGCGCAGATATATTTGCCGGGCCAGCCGGTGAGCGCGGTAAAGGTGATGCGGTCCTCCTTGTGCGCCTGCTGCACGCCCGCGGCCTTGAGGTTCTCGAGGATCATGGCGGCGAAATCTTCCGGCGTGGCGGCGCCGTTGTGGCGATACCGGCGCCCGGGCTCGGCCACGCCCTCCATCAGCCGATCGTCGGCATCGACCGCGACGGCACGATGCGGCGAGAGGCTCTCGACCGTGAACGGTCCGGCCACGCGCACGCGCGAACTGTCAGTGTAAGGCTTGTCGTAGAGATACTCGAACTCCGCCTTGGCGGCGATCGAGGCGTCGATTTCCTTCTGCCGGGCGATCCGCGCCTGCCACCATTTGCCGTGCGCGTCCTTCGCGGCCGCGGGCCACTTATCCTCCGCCTCGCGGGGAATTTCCCATTCCTCCCAGGATTTCGAGAGCGCCGTGTTGAGTGCGGCGCGCAGCGGCTCCAGCGTCGCCTGCCACTTCTCCCAGATCACGTCGATCTCGGCATTGTTGGCAATGGATTTGAGCGTGATGTGGGGCACGCGCTCATAGACGAAGCCGAGGCGGATATTGCCGTGCGTCGGCGCCGTGCGGGGGGCGGTCCGCGTGATCTCCGCCTCTTTCATCTGCCCTTCGGGCGAGTCGGCCAGGAGATAATAAGGATAGCGCGCGCCCATGATGCGGGAGCGCGCAAGCGCCAGCGCCACGCGGCTGGTATCGATGGTGATCCAGCGCCGCCCCCATTGCTCGGCGACATAGGCCGTGGTGCCCGAGCCGCAGGTTGGATCGAGCACGAGGTCGCCGGGATCGGTGGTCATCAGGATGCAGCGCGCGATAATGTCGGTGATAGTCTGGACCACGTATATGCGTTCTTCTCCGAAGCCCGACGGGCTGATATCTGTCCAATTGTTTTCGAACTCCGAATAGCTAGATTCATCATGATAGCTTTTCCACCGAAGACTAGAGCCAACGGCAAAAAGGCGTCCTGACTTTGCGAGCCGGCTCTCCAGCCCGCCTGCGAAGGACCAGCCACGTTTTCCGGAAGGGACAAAGTTCTTGCCGGCAAAGCTCACAGGAAACCGACTGCTTGCAGAGCCTGTCTGAGACGTAGTGTCTTGCAATCTCAAAATGCGACCCGCAGGTATCGCAAGCTCTCCCCTCTTTTGTTTGACCGATAGATCGATGACATTTCCTTCTGCCGTCTCAACGCAAACATAACGCTCCGACGGGTCCCTAATGGTCGGCTTCAGATACAGCGCCGGCCTGAATTTCAGATTACCCGCGCTCCTCGCAAACCAAAGAAGGTGATCAATTACACCTGGCAAATAGCGCGAGGTTTGACCGCTTGTCTTTTGTACAGCGATTTGCGCGACGAAATTCTCCTCCCCAAACACCTCATCCATCAGCGCACGCACGCGATGCACATTCTCGTCGCCGATCTGAACGAAGATACTGCCACTTTCGTGCAGAAGGTCGCGCGCCACGGTGAGCCTGTCGCGCAGATAGGTGAGGTAGGAGTGGATACCGTCGCGCCACGTATCGCGGAACGCGCGCACCTGTTCCGGCTCGCGCGTGATGTGATCTTTCGCGCCGTCCTTCACGTCGCGTGACGTTGTCGACCACTGGAAGTTCGAGTTGAACTTGATGCCATAGGGAGGGTCGATATAGATGC